>Ga0163147_10001429_pt1 | contig 36400 bp, 38 predicted proteins | sample OliLakLV19MP6G1_FD_148597 | JGI IMG/M metagenome (GOLD analysis project Ga0163147, IMG submission 148597) | Freshwater microbial mat bacterial communities from Lake Vanda, McMurdo Dry Valleys, Antarctica- Oligotrophic Lake LV.19.MP6.G1 | ecosystem: Environmental > Aquatic > Freshwater > Lake >...
AAAGGCAGTCGCTGCCTCACTCAACTTCCCACGCGCCGCTAAGGCAAGTCCCCGCAAGTAGTCTGCGCGCGGGGATTGTTCAGCGTGTGGCAGCAGGCGCAGGATTTCAGCCGCTTGTTCCTGTGTGATTTGGCCCTGATCCCCCTCGAGCACCGCCTCCGTTACGACTGGGTTGCTTTTTCCATCAGGTGCGGCCTCCTCAATCAGGCGTAGCGACCGACTTGGCATTCTGTCCTGCGTTTCAGCGAGTGCCATGTAAAACCGAGCCAACCTTTGACGCAGCGAATCTTCCTGCATGCTGGACCAGCGCGGAAGCTCCCCGAGCGATTCTCCTTGCCGAGCATAGACGAGATCGAGAATCGAAAAGACTTGCTCGAGGCCTGGCGCGTGCGGATGCGACGTGATAAACGCCTCAAGCAAGACCTCTGCGGCGGGCAGGTCGCCCGATAATACGAGGGCTTGAGCTCTTCCTGTAGTCCCCGCCACTGCCTCTGCTGGGCCCCGGGCGTTGACTTGCGAAAACCACTTCATGGCACTTACACCATCCTTTGCGCGCAGCGAGAACTGAGCCATTAGGAACGCATGCCGCGACTTTTCCTCCTCGGTCACGGGAGTCAAATTGTCGAGCCTGGCGCGGGCAAGAGTTGGCTCTCCCTTAGCCAATTCGATCTCGGCCGCATCAAACAACGCGATCCGTTTTTCCGGGCCTTCTGGCCAGTCGGCGGCCTCACGAAGGATGGCAAGTGCCGCAGGGGAATCTCCAAGATTATTGACCATGCGCGCTGCTCCGATCTGGGCCTGCCTCGTGCGGTCAGAGGGCTTTGCCGCTGCGCAGGAACGGTAGGCGACTAGTGCCTCTCCCCAGCGTCCGAGGGTCGCCAGAGATTGCGCCTTTAAGAATAATCCCTCATTACCGAGTCTCTTTGCATCGCGCACCAAGAGCTCAAGCGCGGCCGGGGCATCTCCCGCTTGCAGCAATGCATCAGCGTAGAGGAGCGTGGCTTTGGCGTCTGCGCCGCCTTTCAAAATCGTGGGATAAGCACTCACCAACTTCTGGAGCGCGATCGCGGGAAATCCCTCACTGAGAGCAACCGAGGCGGAGTCGTAGGGACCTGCGGCAGTAGCAACAGATAGGGAAAGTAGAGATAAAAGCGCAATTCGTATCATTTTTGAAAATACCTAGCTAGGTAGCGACCCGTGTGACTACCCTCAGCTTTAGCTAATTCCTCGGGAGTTCCTTGAGCAACGATCCGGCCCCCGCCCATACCACCCTCGGGGCCCATATCGAGAATCCAGTCGGCAGACTTGATGACCTCGAGATTGTGTTCGATCACGATGAGAGTATTGCGCGCGTCGCGGAGTTTCATGAGCACTTCGAGAAGTTTGTGGATGTCGGCAAAGTGAAGTCCCGTCGTCGGTTCGTCGAGGATGTAGATGGTTCGACCCGTCGCGCGCTTGGAAAGTTCGGCCGCCAATTTCAGTCGCTGGGCTTCGCCGCCAGAGAGAGTCGTGGCAGATTGTCCCAGCCGCAAATACCCGAGGCCCACATCGAGTAATCGCTCAAGCTTCGAACTCAGCGTTGGCACGCTCCGAAAAAAGCGCGCCGCTTCGTCAATGGTCATGTCGAGCACGTCGGCGATGTTTTTCCCTTTGTAGGTAATCTCAAGCGTCTCGCGATTGTAGCGCTTCCCATGGCAGACTTCACAAGGCACATAGACGTCGGCAAGGAAATGCATCTCGATGCGGATCACGCCGTCCCCCTGGCAATGCTCGCAGCGACCGCCTTTGGTGTTGAAAGAAAAACGTCCAGCGTCATAGCCCCGCACGCGAGAGGACGGCAACTCGCTGAAAAGATCGCGTATGGGCCCGAGTGCACCGGTATAGGTGGCTGGATTCGAGCGCGGTGTGCGGCCAACGGGGCTTTGGTCAATCACCACAACTTTGTCAAATTGCTCGAGACCAGAAAGGCTTTTGTGTTGGCCCGGACGCGCCTTAGCGCGATTTAAATCACGCTCGAGTGCCACGCGGAGGATGTCATTCACGAGTGTTGATTTTCCACTGCCAGAGACGCCGGTCACGCAGGTCAAGCAGCCTACGGGAAATGAAGCATTCACGTTTTTAAGATTGTTTTCGGTCGCTCCCTCCACGCGGAGCCATCCGTCCCCAATGTCCCCGCTCTGGGCTCCTGTAAGTCGGGGTGCGACCCGATTCCGGGGCGTGGGAATTCTGATTGTGCCCTTGAGGTATTGCGCGGTGAGCGAATCCTCACTGGCCAAGACCTCGTCGAGATTTCCCTGAGCAACCAAGCGTCCTCCCCGGGGGCCAGCACCTGGGCCGAGGTCTAGGATGTGGTCGGCGGCGCGAATGGTATCCTCATCGTGTTCCACGACGATTACGGAATTCCCAAGGTCCCGCAGGTCGCGAAGAGTCTGGATAAGGCGGTCGTTATCTCGCTGGTGAAGTCCGATGCTCGGTTCGTCCAGGACATACATCACGCCGGAAAGTCCTGACCCGATCTGCGTGGCGAGGCGGATACGCTGCGCCTCCCCGCCGGACAGCGTGCCGCTCTCGCGGTTGAGTTGCAGGTAGCCAAGGCCGACTTCATTTAGAAACCCTAGCCTCTGCCGCACTTCGCGGAGGACGTCCTTCACGATATCCTGCTGCGACGCGCTCAGCTTTAGCCTCGCGCAGAGAGCAAAGGCCTCTTCGATGCCAAGAACACAGAACTCTTGGATTCCATATTCCTTGCCGTTGGTATCAGCCACCGTCACGGCAAGTATCTCCGGTCGAAGTCGTGCCCCATGGCAGGTCGCACAGACTCGACGTCCTTGAAAAACGCGGAGTCGTTTTTTGGTGAACTCACTTTTGCTGCTTTCGTAAAGTCTCTCCATCTGACCGACGAGTCCCTCAAACGGCTTCGGTGTTCGGGTGCCCGCTCCGATTGCGCGATCTCCCGATCCATACAGAACTAAATCACGAAAGCTCTGCGAGAGGTCTTGCCATGCGACATTGAGAGGAACCGGCGTGTCCTTGAGTAACATGTCGAGCACGGCCGCGTAGTAGCCTCGCATGCGCTTGTTACCACTTTTCCAAGGCCGCACAGCACCCTGAGCCAGCGTCTTCGTGGCATCCACCATCAATTCGGCATCGAAAAAGACCTCCGTGCCGATGCCATGGCATGCCGGACAAGCCCCGAGGTGGCTGTTGAATGAGAAGTGTTTCGGCGTGAGTTTTCCCATGGTGAAGCCTGTCGTTGCGCTACAAAAGTCTGTTGAAAATTTCCCCTCAATCCACTCGCGTTGATCAGGCTCCAAGCGACTCGTATGCAGCTTGCCATTGCCGAGGCGCAGGGCCGTTTCGATCGAATCTGCTAGGCGTTGTCCTAGGTCACTGCGCACCGCGAGACGATCCACGACCGCATCAATCGAATGCTTTCGCGTTTTTTCCAACCTCAGAGCGTCGGACTTTCCAAGCTCCACAACCTCACCATCAACCCTCAGACGCACAAAGCCCTCACGACGTGCCTTCTCGATCACATCGCGAAATTCCCCGACCTCGCCAACCACAAGCGGAGCAAGCACGAGAAACTTTGTTCCCTCCGGCCATCTAAGAATCGTGTCGGCAATTTCCTGCTGAGTCTGGCGCGACACGACCTCGCCCGTCACCGGATCGTGCGGCACTCCTACGGCCGCGTAGAGCAGGCGCAAGTAATCGTAGATTTCCGTGGTCGTCGCGATCGTCGAGCGGGGATTTGCGCTCGAAGATCGCTGCTCGATCGCGATCGCAGGAGAAAGGCCTTCGATGTAGTCCACGTCGGGCTTTTGAAGCTGATCCAAAAACTGGCGCGCATACGCGGAAAGGCTCTCAACATATTTACGCTGGCCCTCCGCAAAAAGCGTATCAAAGGCAAGCGAGGATTTCCCAGAACCACTGAGTCCCGTGATGACCACAAATTTGTGCCTCGGGATATCCACATCCAGATTTTGCAAGTTGTGCTGTCGTGCACCCCTTATGCGAATCATGGTAGTCGTGTCGTGGGACATGGAATAATGGCAGAAGTCTAACTCCTAACCATAGCTAAGAGCCGCCGCAGGAAAAGAGGCAAATAGGATCATTTAGGGTGTGATGGAGATTGGAAAGCCGCCATCATACTGGCACCACGAGTCCCTCCGCCTCGGCGAGATTTTTCTGATTCTCATCGAATGTGAGAAGGCGTTGGGCCTTTACCAAAAGCGCTGTAGCGACATGAAGAATGTCAAAACCGCGATGTCCGCCCCCGAGCCACAGCGTTTCCCTCCTGCGTGAGGCGGGAAAGCGGGAACGTTCTCGATCAAGGAGCCGGGGGCACGGGAAAGTCCCGATTCACGAGCCAGAGCTTGTGATCGTAGTCGGCTTTGGTGAGCACACGCGCTGAACCGTCGGCGAAAAGATAGGGTGACCCGCTCCCGTATGCCGTGAGATCAAGGACATCGTTGTGGTTGCCAGCACCTTCCAGCATATCCATGTAAAAGTGACCCGAGCCGGGATGGGGCATCCCGATGAGAATGACCGAGGATGGCCTTTCTAAGGCGACAAGCCGCACGGTCAGACTGGGGTCGTCAAGGGCACCGAGATCATTGAAGCCGTTTAGGATGAAGCTCGTGTAGTTTCTAAGATTGCTGAGAGGATCATGCCCGGTCGTCATCGCGCTATTAGCCCTTCCAGGAGCCGAGTAAACGCGTGGGTTCTGCAAATAGGCGGCCAAGACGACAGGCCACTTCGCGTCCGAAGTGCTCATCGCCCTGCCTGGTAGCTGCATGTCGTGTTCATTCGCGAAGGTTTGAACGGCCACGCCGATTTGCCGGAGGTTACTCAGGCATGCGGCACGGTAGCCCATCTCGCGAAAGCTTTTGAAATTCAAGCCAAGCAAGGCAGCCAAGATCGCAATGACGGCGACCACCGCGAGAAGTTCGACAATCGTGAAACCGCGCTGTGGTGACCTTGTGAGCATCCTAAGAGGAGGGGGCCTTGAGCACCGTGCCTTCAAGGGGAGGGCGACCTTCGAGAATGCGGTTTACATTTTCAAACGTCACACGCGCAATCTCGCTCAGAGCCTCGTGGGTCAGGAAGGCTTGGTGCGCCGTGATGAGAACGTTGGGAAATGTCAGCAAGCGTGCCAGGTCATCGTCTTGCAAAACTTCACCAGAGAGATCCTCGAAAAACACACCCTCCTCTTCCTCGTAGACATCGAGTGCGACTCCGCCGATGTGCCCAGATTTCAGTCCATGAATCAGCGCCTTGGTATGGATCAACCGACCGCGGCTTACGTTGACAATGACAACACCCCGCTTCATTTTTGCGATCGTTGCCTTGTTAATAAGGTGGTCGGTTTCCGGCGTGAGCGGGGCATGCAGAGAAAGAATGTCGCTCTCCTGCACGAGGGTCAGGAAATCAGCATATTTGATATCATGCTTTTCCGCCCACTCGACGTCGGGATGTACATCGTAAGCGAGCACTTTCATCTGAAAGCTCTTTAACATCTGCGCCACCAACTTGCCAGTGCGGCCCGTTCCAACGATGCCAAGCGTCTTTCCCCTCAGATCAAAACCAACCAAGCCACCAATTGAAAAATTAAATTCCCGCACGCGATTATACGCCCGATAAAGTTTTCGATTCACGGCGAGGAGCAAGGCAATCGTATGCTCAGCGACCGCGTAGGGCGAGTAGGCTGGCACGCGCGTCACCACGATGCCGGCATCCTCAGCCGCCTTAAGTGAAACATTATTGTAGCCCGCGCACCTCAAGGCCAGGTGGCGCACGCCGTATTTCGCCAATTGCTGGAGCACGGCAGGCGTCGCTTTATCATTCACAAAGACGCACACGACCGAAGCTCCCTCCGCCGCAGCGGCCGTCTCCGCCTCGAGGCGAAACTCGTGAAAGCGCAGGTCAACGCTCGCTGAACCCGTCTCCCGCGAGAGATAATCTCGGTCGTAGGACTTCGTATCAAATACCGCAGCGATCGGACGAGAATCTGCCATGCACAAAGACGTGCCACGAAACCTCGTTTCCCGCAAGCTCGCAGAAATTAGCCTCGCGCCTCAACCTTGGGCTGGATACCAAGTGAATCTCCTTGTTCATCAGATGATCCTACCCACCCATAAAACCAAAATCGTCGCGACAATCGGGCCAGCATCCATGGCACCAGATGTGCTTGAAGCCATGATTCGCTCTGGCATGAATATCGCCCGGCTGAATTTCTCCCATGGTAACTTTCAACAACATGCGGAGGTCATCTCTCGCATTCGCGCAGCAAGCGCAGCCTGCAATCAGCGGATCACGATCATGGCCGACTTGCCCGGGCCAAAGATACGCTTGGGAATTATCGAACCGGGCCCAATAGAGGTCGCTGCGGGTGATGCGCTCATTCTCACCTCCGACGATATCGTGGGCACGAAAGACCGAATGTCGGTGAGCTTCCAAGCCCTCCCCCGCGTGGTAAATATCGGTGATCGGCTTTTTCTCAACGACGGAATTGTGCAGCTAATCGTCGTTCGCGTTGAGGGCCAAGACGTCCACTGCGAAGTGGCTGTAGGAGGCTCTTTGAGCTCGCGCAAGGGTCTCAATTTGCCGCGAATTCCTCTCGGGCTAAGCGCCTTTACCGAGCACGACGGCGCGTGTTTGGAATTTGCCCTCGCGCATGGGGTGGATGCCATTAGCCAGTCCTTCGTCGAGAGCGCGGCGGATGTCCAGGCTGTGAGGGCAGCAGCGACAGCGGCGGGATATGCCCCTTTCATCATTGCAAAGATCGAAAGAGTCGAAGCGCTGGACCGTTTTGATGAAATTCTCGCCGCTAGCGACGGCATTATGATCGCACGCGGTGACCTTGGCGTAGAATTGCCCATCGAGCTCATGGCCGTAACCCAAAAGAAACTCATAGCACGAGCCAACGCCATCGGCACACCGGTCATTACCGCCACACAAATGCTGGAATCCATGACAACGAGCCGCCTGCCGACCCGCGCAGAGGCGACCGATGTGGCCAATGCCATACTTGATGGCACGGATTGCGTGATGCTCTCTGCAGAGTCGGCCATGGGGAAATTTCCCGTCGAGGCCGTCGCCATGCTCGCGAAGATCGCCGCAGCTACGGAATCCTATAAGGCAACTCTCCCCCGCGATTTCGACCTCAAGTCGCGGCCACGCGAACCAAGTGCTTCGCATTTTCTCGATCATGCCATCGCCGGAACGCCATGCGATGCCGTGGTCGTGCCAACGCGAAGCGGAAGGACCGCGCGCGCCGTGGCCCGGTGGAGGCTTCCCGTGTGGATTGTCGCCGTATCCAGCAACCCCACCACCCTGCAAGCATTAGCCTTCTCGTTCGGCGTCCTCCCCATCGAACGCTCCGCTGAACCAGATTCGTGGCGAGACTTTGTTCGGGAACTCCTCACCGAAATTCCACTCGAAGCCCGGCAAATTCTCCTCGTCGCAGGCCCTTCCGCCCGCAATCCCGACGCCAACCAACGCGTCGAGTTTCTGAGTCTGTGAACACGTAAACTATCCCCGATATCGGACTCCCCGAAGTATCGGACAAAGGCGAAGAAAAAGCGCGAAATATGCCTGAATGGAATGCATTCTCCGTGCCCTCCTGCCCTCCGTGGTAAAAAGTCTTTCCGTCAGATTGACGGTTTTTCGCTTCCCAGCAAATGAGACAAAACGCAAAAACATTGCTAAATAGAAATTGATTGCTATTCTGTAATTTATGCTTTCCAGGGCCATCGTTCCACTTCTGCAAGAACGTCTGAGGTCATTTCCCTCAGCGGTTCTGGTCGGTCCGCGCCAATCCGGAAAAACAACGCTCGCGAAGACGCTTTCCGATACCTATTTCGATTTGGAGCAGGAGCAGGATCGGCTGCGGCTCGATCTCCAATGGGAGGAGTTAGCACGGTCAAAATCCTTGGTGATTTTGGACGAGGCCCAATCTTGGCCGGAGGTTTTCCCAAAATTGCGCGGGGCAATAGATGCAGATCGGAAGCGCAACGGACGTTTTCTGCTCCTGGGTTCGGTGGCCCCGTCTCTGATGCGCGAAGTTTCGGAATCATTGGCGGGACGGATCGCCATCGTGGAGCTGACCCCATTATTCGCCTCCGAGATCGAGCCGACCGCCCACGATGCACTTTGGAAACTCGGGGGGTTCCCCGATGGCGGAGTTCTCCAGCCCGACCAGTTGGTGTTTCCGGCTTGGCAAAATTTTTTCCTATCGCAGATGGCCCAGCGTGATCTCCCGATGTGGGGGCTTCCTGCCAAACCGGGGATCACAGACCGACTCATGCGCCTAGTCGCAGCTGTCAACGGTTCGCAGTTGAACGCCTCGCAACTCGGCCAGTCGCTCGGAGTTTCCTACCATTCCGTGGTCTCCTACCTCGACTTTTTTGAGAGTGCCTTTCTCATCCGTCGCCTCCGTCCCTTCGATGCCCGAAACTTCCCCAAGCGCCTCACGAAAGCGCCGAAAATTTACTGGCGGGACAGCGGATTGCTGCACTCTCTTATGGAGTGGAACCCTGCGGCATCGCTGCTGGAACAGCCTTGGGCAGGCGCAAGCTGGGAAGGCTGGGTCATCGAGCAAATTTTGGCTGCCCACGCGAGTCTGGGCATTGACGTCCGGCCCTACTACTTCCGAACGAGAGACGGATTGGAATGCGACCTGCTGCTCGAAAAGAACGGAATTCGTGAGCTGATCGAAATCAAGCTCACCACGTCCCCCTCCCTTGCGGATTTTAAAAAGCTGGAAAAAATCGCCGATTTGGTTGGAGCGCAGCGCAAGGTCATCCTAAGCCGCACGGGCGACTGTGTTACGACCGGGGACCGGTGGTCTCTCAATCTCCCGGCCTACTTGGAAAAAATTGGAGCCCCATACAAAATACGAATGCCACGACGGGCGGAACTTGGCATCCCTTCATCTTCCACCCTCTACCTGAGACTCAAGGAATCCGATACATCGCTTCTCCGGGAGGGTGTCTTAACCGAGGGAAGACTCCAGCAAAGAGCCCAATGGCTCCATGCGGACTTGGAAAAACTCAACATGCCTGAATTTCGCATTCTCCCCACACGGGAGATCGCTGACCCGGCAACCGGCCTTCTTTTCAAAGTCGTGGAGTATGTCTTCGGGCCGACCGGCCATGATGTTGACCAAGCCGCTCCGGGATTCCAGAAGGATCCCCACTTCATTGACGGCACTGCCCTCGACCGCGAAAGTCTATCTCGGTTCGGCCAGATCTCCGAAATCGGACACACCGTCATCCCTCACCTGTGGCTCGGAAACAAGGCATTATGCGAACGGTTACACACCCCCACCCAGCACCTCGACACTCTCAACGAAGTCTGGTGGCTTTCCCGCTGGCATGGAGTGATCCCCGATTCCGTCGAAATGGAATTCTCCCTTCTCGGAGGAGTCAAAAAGCAATCTCCCACCGTGGATTGGAGATTCCGCGTGCTGGAGGGAGCCATTACGATCAATCTGGAAGTCAAAAACCGGCGGGGAACCGCCGCCAGCAAACCGATGAAAAAGGGAGCCTATCTCTTTGGTGACAAGCCGGAGAAACCATTCCGACCGAGCACCGATGACGAAATCAACGTTCTCGCCATCACAGCCTACCACGCCGGTCACATCTCCCAAAAGGAGGAAACCGAGCTTGTCACCAAGTATTTTGAGCAATCCCCAGCGCACGAAGTCATTGACGCCGTCGCCCTCTACGTTACCGGCCAGGGCAGCTACGAACGGCTCTATTTTCCAACAAACCGCCCGCTCCACAAAAAAGACCTTATCCTTCGCTCCCTGCACAAACCCGAAGACATCGAGGACCATTCGCGGGTTCTCCTGCAACGGTTTCCTCGAGCGTTGGAAGAGGTCTTCGCAGAAATCAACGCACAACAATCATGACCCCCACCAGACTCCCTGCCCGGTTGACGGTTTTCCGCCTGAACCGTATGGAATGATATGACGACAATGATGCCTATCCCTTCGAAAACACGCCATTCTCATAGTCTGTCTCGAATCGCGTCCTGTGCGAAGGAAGTTGTCGCGACGAAAAGAGAGGAATGTCTCTTGAGTGTTCTGTCTAGTCTAGCTAGATTGTTTCCATGTCATGGCAACTCCAAGAGGCTAAAAATCGTCTCAGTGAAGTCGTGGACCTCGCCTTGAGTGAAGGTCCGCAAACGATCACGCGGCATGGACGGCCCACCGTCGTGGTGGTCGCAGCCGAACAATATGCCCGGGAGACGCAAGGCGAAAAACTCTCGACGCTCCTGCGGGAATGTCCGGTCAAAGGCTGGAAGATTTCGCGAGACAAGGATACCGGACGCACCCTGCATTTTTCGTGAGCTGGCTGCTCGACACGGATGTGCTCAGTGAGTCGTCGAATCCCCGGCCCAGCGAACGCGTCCTTTCCTGGCTCGACGCCCATGACCATGACGTGCACCTCTCAACGATTTCCCTTGGAGAAATCGTCAAAGGCATCGAATTGATGCCGTCCGGCAAACGGCGCAAGGAGATCGAGCTTTGGTTTTCGCGCATGGAAAGATGGGCCGGTGCCCGCCTCCTTGCTCCCACCGAATCCGTGTTGCGGGAGTGGGGACGCCTTTGCGCCCGGCATGAGCGCCAAGGACGCCGCCTACCCGTGCTCGACAGCCTCATCGCCGCCACCGCGATGGCACACGGCCTGACCTTGGTCACGCGGAATACGAGTGACTACCCGAAGGAAGTGCCCTTGCTGAATCTCTGGGACGGCTGATTCCTCATACTCAGAGCGCAACGGGCTGCCGGATGAGCTGGCCATTGAGCCCCGCCCTGCGCCTTCCCCCTTCGCTTCAGAACGCCGAATCGAGCTTATCCAGAACGGCCTGTCCTTTCTTTGCGGAGCCTCGGGCCGCCAGGGCGCGGAAGCGGTTCTCGGCGTCGAACTCGGCGAGACTGATCGTGGCGAGTTCTTCCATGAGCTTGTTCACACTCGTCTCACGGTGTTTCGCCAGTTCGCGAAGCCGGGTGTGTTTGTCATCGGGTAGGCGGATGGTCAAGGTGCTCATTTCAGTGTCCTCAGGAATTGAGATGGGGTCATAATCTGGAGTTGGGGGAAGTGGAGTTCACCTCCCCGTAAATCGCGAACGTTGTTGGTTACAATCGCAATGGCGTTTCCGGCCAGAGCAAGTTCGATGAGATGATTGTCGCCCTCGTCGGGCAAATTAGGACGCCAGAGACAATACACTTTCACCCAGGTGCAAACCGAGAGCAGGGCCTCAAAAAGCGTCTGGCGCTCAGCGGTTGGAATCGGACATTTCTTCATGAGATCAACCCGGTGCAGCAGTGCTTCATACTCACTGAAAAGTGAGAGACCCATCAGTGGAATCGCCTTGCCCGATAGGCACCCCCTTAAGACCGATCTATTGCTGCCAGTCGAAGAGATGAGGGCTCCAACAAATATATTGGTATCCATGACGATTTTAGGAGCCACTCGGAAATGATAGCGTATGTGCTATCACAAAGTCAATTCCCAATTTAGCATTTTCGCCGGAAGGGGTGCATCTCCGAAAGTTGAAAACCAAACCACGGCAGCTGTGCGCCGTGGAAATGGCTCCTTGCCCGAAGCCGAGCGACCTACGCAATTGCTTCCCATGGCAAAAATCCTCACCGACACGGTCAAGATGATTGCCTATCGCGCCGAGACGGCGTTGGTCGGGCTCTTGCGCAAGCATCTGAAAAAGGAAGACGAAACCAGAGCCTTGGTGCGGGAACTCCTTGTCTCCTCCGCCGACATCCTCCCCAACGAGAAAGAAAATACCCTCACCGTTCGCATCCACCGGATGGTCTGTCCGGCGCATGACACAGCCATCAGCTCATTGCTGGCCGAGCTCACAAAAGCCACTTTTCACCACCCGGAAAACGGAGCCCGAACGGTCTACAAATTAACCTGATTTTACTAAAACTCTGCCGGACAGTCGTTACAGGCGAGATCAGGAAGTCTGAACTTAGTGCCATTCGGGTCAGTTCTTGCTTCGTGCTTTTTGAGCTGCTCAACCCCTGCCTGTCGGCGCAATATTCTCTGTAGAAGGATTTCCAGGAGCCGCCAGGCTACCGGCCCAATGAAAATGAACGCACAATTTCACGCGGACGGGCAATGACGATCTGGTGCGTCTGCGCGTGAGATTCCTGCGGTCAATTCCATCCGGGCTTCGTCGGACAGCTTGTTGCATTCGGTGCGGGCTTCTGCGGCGTCTCCCATAACTGCCTTAAGTTAGCGCCATTCGGGTCAGTGGGAACTAGAGTTTTGAGCCGTCGTCGACAAATTTTATTTTCGTTGTTGACGCCGACTTGTTTTCTGGATAAAACGAAAAACGTAAAGCCATCCTTATTAACCCCCAACCTCTCCTTAAATATGAGTAAAAAAATCAAAGCTCTCGCCTTCCTCCTCCTTCTTTTGTCTCCAACTGCCAAGGCGCAATTGGTAGGCCTGAATTTCAGTGGTAATGGAGGACAACTTAATCTAGCTGTCGGCACTACTGCAGGTGAGACTGGCGGTAGCACAATTGTTGCCCAGCAAAATTGGAACAATGCTAACAATAGCAACGGTGTCGCTGGTTCGAATTTAAACTTAACCTCAAGCGCGGGGATTGCCTCAGGCATTGCCGCAGCATGGCTCGGTCCTGACAGTTGGAGTATGACTGGTGGCGCAGGAGCGAGTGGGAACGCAGAGATGTCCTATGGTTTCATGAAGGCCAGTGGAACGAATGCCACGGTGACCTTCTCAGGTTTCGCCAGTGGCACACTTTTCGACATGGTGATTTATACTACCACGGATAACATTGCCCCATCCGGAACCTTCACCCTGAATGATACGGCCGCCACCTCCGCTACCTACACTGTCGGTGCAGGAAATATCGCAACGTTCACAGAGAGCAGCACGAAGCGTACGTTTACCAATCTTACAGCAGTAGGCAACAGTGTGACCCTTACGATTTCGGGTAGTGGAGCTGGGCTTGCAGGAGTTCAATTTGGCATAGTTCCTGAACCCTCCTCAGCTTTGTTGATGGGACTGGGTGCACTTACACTCCTTGCACTTCGGCCACGTCGTAGGGCGTAAAATCGAGTCGAATTCGAAGATCCAAAAGCACCTTTCTATTGAATGGAAAGGTGTTTTTGCGTTTAGCAGGAGAGTATTGCGTGGCGGAGCAGGTATTTGGTCAATCACACATTAAATGGCACCCATCCGAAAAATTACGGTTCTTGGTGGCGGGAGTGCAGGATTCATCGCGGCCCTCACGCTTAAGCGTAAGATACCTGACCTTAAAGTTACGGTAATTCGCAGCCCCCATCTCGGCATCATCGGCGTGGGCGAGGGGACTACCCCTAATTTTCCCAAGCACTTTCATGAGTATCTGGGTCTAAAGCCGGAGAAGTTTTTTGCTGAGGCACAGCCCATTTGGAAACTGGGAATCCGCTATCTGTGGGGCCCGCGCGCTTCATTCAACTACACATTCACCCCCCAAACAGACTACCGCCATAGGGATCTTCCCAAAAATAATGGCTACTATTGCGACGACGATTTTTCGAATGTGGATCTCTCTTCCGCATTGATGGATGAAAAACGAATTTTTGCGAGGCAGCCAAATGGGGCGATGCAGGTGTTTAATAATTTTGGCTACCACATCGAAAATAAGAAATTGGTGGGCTACCTTGAGGCCCGTGCGAGAGATTTTGGAGTTTCCATCATTGATGCGACGGTGATCCGGGTAAGACGACTGGAAGAGGGAGGAGTGGCGGCCCTCGTGCTCGATACAGGATCAGAAGAAGTTGCTGATTTGTTTGTGGACGCCTCCGGCTTCCATGCGGAGCTTCTAGGTCTCGAATTCAAGGAGCCATTCGTTGATTATTCCGACTCCCTCTTTTCAGATCGAGCCGTGGTCGGTGGATGGCCTCGCGAAGAAGGAGAGCCCATCCAACCCTACACCACCGCCGAAACCATGGATGCCGGCTGGTGCTGGCGCATTGATCACGAGGAAATCATCAACCGGGGCTATGTTTTCTGTTCGGCACACATTAGCGACGAAGAAGCGGAAGCAGAATACCGCCGGAAAAATCCCCGTGCGGGTCAAACGCGGATTGTGAAATTCCGGACTGGACGCTACCAGCGGCAATGGGTTCACAACGTCGTAGCTATCGGTAATGCCGCCGGATTTGTTGAGCCCTTGGAAGCCACGGCGCTCATGACGATTTGCCTCCAGAGCCAGGGGCTGACAGATGCGCTCATAGAATGCGATCTGCAGCCCTCAGACAGTATGGCGAAGATGTATAACATCTATATGGCATCGTTGTGGGACGAAGTCCGCGATTTCCTCGCGGTTCATTATAAGTTTAATTCGCGCATCGACACTCCCTACTGGAGGCGATGCCAGGAAGAAACAGCCCTTCATGGTGCAGAGGGCCTCATCGAATTTTACAAGGATAATGGTCCGAGCGTTCTGTCAAAGTCCGTCTTGGTTCATCCTGTGAGCCCATTTGGAATCGAGGGATATTATACCCTCTTGGTTGGACAGCAGGTCCCCTATCAAAGGCGTCACCACATCACCTCAAAAGAGCTTGCGCTTTGGAACAATTATCGGAAGAAAAACCAGCTGACCGCAACCCACGCTTTTGGTGTCAAGGAAGCTCTAAGCCAACTGCGCGACCCGCGCTGGTGTTGGGTATAAAAAAAGGCTCCTCAGCACGGGTTTTCCCCCGAAAAAGTGCGAGGTGCGCAAGGGGGAACTAGGGAACTAGGGGGTCAGAGGGGAATGGCGCTAAGTTAGCGGGGGTTCGGATGTTTCTCGACGCCGTTTTTTCGGTGTGATAAGGGACGGATCTCGTTGCGCGGTTCGCTTCTGGCGGGGCGCTCGGGGATGAGGTCTCGGGCGATGGCGAGGAGCATTTCGTCAATGAGCGCAGCGATCGTGCGTGGCTTGTCTTCGGCTTCGCAAGTCTCAGCCAAGGAAGCGTGATGCCGCAGGCTCCGTGGGCTTGGATGTGGACACGCAAAGTGCGAGGAAAAACCACCACTCGAGGGCTGACAGCAGAAAAAGCCAAGAAAATGAAGTTGGCCATCTCGAACCAAAGAGCCATGGATAAAATCATTGATGAGATGCGCGAGGTCACACAGAAAGTGATCTTAGAAACCCCGGAAAACCCTCAACTTTTGGCCAAAACCAAATCGTCCTAATGGGCCCTTAACCCAAAAACAGCGAGTGATCGCGGCGATTTCCGCAAGCTGCTGGCCGCGAAGGGCCTTTGTCAGCTCTCACTGGATCACATGGGATACGCCTCGCGCTTCCTCAGGCCCTTTGCCTAGCAGATTGCATCATCTCATCCCCTCCTACCGCCGTTTTCGGGCTTAAGTTAGCGCCATTCGTTGCTGAGCCCTTTCGCGCGCTGTCTCAAATGTTCTAGATTTCCCTACCCGGCGCCGAAGAAAATCCGTTCGGCGTTCCCCCTGGCCACCTTCTGCCGGGCGGAGTTGCCGAGTGCTTGAAGCACGGCATCGTAGCGGCGCAGCGTCGGCTTGAGTTCGCCGAAGCGTCCCACCAGATCGGACCCAATCATGAACCGGTCCGCAAAGCGCTCGATCAGCGCCACCCAATCCTGACTCACCAGGTGGTCCACGGAAATTAGCGTGTCGTAGCTGACCCAGGAGACATCCAGATGGAGCTGCGGATAGGTGGTTAGCATGCGCTCTATCATCTCGTGATACTTGTCATGCATGACGCGACGGGAGAGACCGCAGTGGGCCCACACGACCGTAAGATTGCCATGTGCGTTGAGCACCTCCTCCAGTTCGTGCAAATACACATACTCGTCGTGACGCCCCACCGAGGTGCTGTTCTGATGGAGCAGAATCGGCAATTGTTTCGCCGCGCAAAGTTCATAGACCGGCGTCATCGCCGGATGGTTCGCGCGCGCCGTTTCTTCAAATGTGAGATTGGTCAGATCGTCGTGCCTCAGGAGGATCTCGCCCACCCCACGCCAGAACCTTCCATTCTTCTGCATCAACCGCTCGACGTGCTTCACCGCATGGCGATCCGTCGGATTGAACCCGCAGATCAGCGGCGCGAACCGCGCTTGGTCAGCCTCCGGCATCGCCTCTAGACCCGCCTGCACGATCTGGTCGGTGAAAGAGTAGTAGTAGCAACGCCCATCGTCATCGAGGTAGTAGAGCGGCTCCTCAGCGTCGAAGGCGTTCCACTTCTTGATCACCGGAAGGCCGAAGATGACCGCGCGGTCTACCCCGGTCTCGTCCATCTGCCGGAGCAATGCGGGGAAGCCCTCGGTGTATTGGAGGAAATCGACCAAGTGAAGATGGCTGTCGATGATGTCCCGCCTGTTCGATGTCCGTAAGTTCGTCATGTCGCGATTGTCTGTGGTTGCCGGAGTTTGGGCGCCATATACAGCATCCAGGCGGAGATTAGGGATCCCGCCACCGCCAGCGCCGTCCCACCCCACACTCCGACGGCGGGGAAGGCATACCGGACAATTAATACATAGGTCAACATCGTGACGCAGGTGCTCACCATGATTGGGCGGAGCAATGCTGTCGCATAGGCAATTCCCCGGGACTGAGAGACGATCAAGAGCGTGGAAATTCCGATCGCGGGAAAAGTCGCGGCGATCCCTCCCACAGTTCCTCCGCCGACGTGGCTCAGCCAGACGCTGGTGGCGACAATGGCACCCCCGAAGAACGCCCTCAGGAGGATCTGGCTTCCCGAGCAATGGGTGCCACCCGCCGATTCCTGTCGGACGACATGCCGCGTTAGAAGAAGCCCCAAAGCGAGGCCGGCGAGTTGGAAGAGCAGAGTCACTTCGAGATTCGCCGGGGGATTCATCACCGCGAACGCAGCGACTCCCATCCATACCGTCAGGGAGATTCCCAGCGCCGCCGCCAGTCCGAGTGAGGCGCAGATGCCGAACAAGCCCATGAGCAGGCAATTGAGTCCCAGTGCCATCGGGATGAAAGTCGTCTCGTGCGACGCAGCCTGCGGCGATTCGGTCAATCCGACGAACAACAGCGAAATCACCAGAGTCGAGGGAAGTCCGGCGATGAGACCGCCGAAAGTCGGCCCGACCAGTTCCGCCGCGATCGAGCAGATCGCGATCAGGACGCCGCCGATGAGTAGGCTCAGAAGAATATGCGCAATCACGATCTTAGGAGCCTGTCGGATTAGACATAGGGCAGGCAACAGAATAACAAGCGACACCATAACCTTGGTAAACATTGATCGTGAAGCACGCATGCTGCTTGCGATGGATATGCGAGAGTGGGTTGAGAATGATCGCATGGTTCACTTCATTCTCGAAGCAGTGGATCTGGTAGAGATCACCAAGTTTCAAATCCGGGGGCATGAATGATGCGGGCACCGTGCAGTCACCCGCAATCTCTTAGGTGACATGCACCACCTGTAGGCGCTCGGGGTTGACGCATGCGCGGGCAGGGGATAATTTGATTGCTGCCGAATGACCATCTTAGACCGCTACGTTCTCCAGAAATTTCTGGTGCCATTTTTTTACTGCTTGTTCGGCTTCATCGCGATTTGGTTCATTTTCGATCTGAGCGACAACTTGCCAGATTTCATCCAAGGTCGTGCAAGCCTTTCGGCGTTAGCGGCGTATTACTCATCTCAGATCCCTCAAATCATCGTGATGTCGCTGCCAATCGCGCAGCTCCTTTCGCTGTTGTATGCGCTGACGAGCATGTCGCGTTCGAACGAAATCATTTCCATGCTTGGCGCTGGTCTGAGTGTCACGCGGGTGCTCATTCCGCTGATCATGGTCGGGCTCCTGCTCACGGCGGTCTCCACGTATTGGAACTATGAGGCGGCACCGCACGCTGCGGCTGCGAAGAAGCAAATGGTGCGTGATATTCGACGCGGGAAGGTGACGGAAGCCGCCGGCATTGGTGGCCACCTTTTTCGAAATCGGGAAGATCGCCGCACGTGGTTCATGCGTGACTTGATCGTGAGTCGCAATCTGCTCTTGGATGTTCAGATCATGCAGCAGAACGAAAACGGCGATATTTTGCAGCAATGGTATGCACGGGATGTGCGCTACGATGCGACGCTCAAGCGGTGGAATCTCTTGCAGGCTCGCTATGTGGAAATGAACCCAGATGGGGAGGTCACTAAATCCGAATTGCACGATGCGATTTCGCTCGATGGTTGGAGTGAGACGCCGTGGCGAATCTCGAGTTCGGTCATGAATTCGGAGTATTTGGCGGTGAGCGAACTGCAGGATTACCTCCGCTACAATAGCGATTTTCCGGAACAGAGGCTTGCCGCTTATCGCACGCACCTGAACTACCGTTGGGCGCTGCCGTGGGGGTGTTTTGTCGTGGTTTTTCTGGCAGGGCCGCTGGGTATTGTCTACTCAAGGCGTGGAATTCTCGGCTGCGTAGCATGGGCGATTGGGTTGTTTTTCTCGCTGGTTTTTCTGAGTAGTCTGTTTGTTGCGCTAGGTAAAGGTGGACGCGTTACTCCGTTCACGGCGGCATGGGGACCGTTGCTGTTTTTCTTTGGAATTGGACTCTTTTTGTTGTGGCTGCGCTCGACAAATCGCGACGTGCCAAAATTCAAGCTACTTAAAACGACGTGATGCAAGCAGACTGGGAAATTAAATCGCGGGGGCATAATTGCTCAGTCACGGAACATGAGTTTCAGCCGGGGGAATTCTTTTTTACCATGCTCGTGCGAGAAGGTGAGGGGTTTCGGAGGGAGGATCTCTGCGAGGAGGCATGGAAGACTCGGAATGAAAACATCCAGCCGTTTTCCTTTTGGCGGTCGCGATATGAACCGCCACCAGCTCAGCCCAAGGAACCCTTGCCGAAGGATGATGCAGAGAGCTTATTGCGGCGACTTATCGCGGACAATGATACTTCCCTCGGCAATGTGCGGTATATCCTCGCTCTTATGTTGGAGCGCAAGCGCGTCCTTCGACCGGTTGAAAGCCAAGATGTTGACATGCTCGTCTATGAGCACATCGCGACGGGCGAAATCCTTGTGCTCACAAACCCTCACCTGAGCTTGCAAGACATTCCGGCCATACAGAAAGAAGTCAGCGTGCTTCTTGCTGATGCCGTCGGTGGATCGTGACCGCGGCCGTCCAGCGCGATTCCCTGCTCTTCCTCGCTCCGATGGCGGGGGTGACGAACACCGTTTTTCGTCAGCTCTGCAAACGATTTGGCGCGGATGTCTTGACGACTGAATTCCTGTCGGCCGAGGGAATTCTCCATCGGAATGATCGCACGCGACGGTATCTGGAATTTTCTGCAAGTGAACGTCCACTTGGAGTTCAGCTTTTTGGGGGTAATCCCGAACACTTGGCCGATGCGGTGCGGGCGGTGGTGGATTGGGTGTCGCCGGATTTCATTGATTTGAATTTTGGTTGCCCGGTGAACAAAGTTGTTTGTCGCAATGGTGGCTCCGCACTCTTGCGAGATTGTCCGTTACTGGCACGTGTGGCTGGTGCCGTGGTGAAGGCTGCGGGGCACGTGCCTGTGACAGCTAAAATTCGTATCGGGTGGGATGAACAATCCATTAATGCCTTAGAGACGTCACATGTGCTGGAGGGCGAGGGCATTCAACGTCTTGCCATCCACGGACGCACCAAATCGCAAGGCTACTCGGGCGCGGCAAACTGGCAGGTGATCGGTGCTGTGGCAGAACTCCTCACGATTCCGGTGATTGGCAATGGCGACATTGCCTCGGGTGAGGATGCCCTGCGGCGTCTCCGCGAAACGAAGGTCGCGGGGCTCATGATTGGAAGAGCAGCGATGAGTTCTCCGTGGATTTTTTCAGAAATCCGCGCGGCTTTGGCTGGCACCGGTGAAGTGCTTTCTGTGGATCTTCGCGGGCGGTGGGATTTCATCATCGAGCACTGCAGGCTGGAAATCGCGTGGTGGGATGGGCGTGAGGACTTTGCTATGAGGGCCATGCGGGCGCGGCTGATGGCCTATACGCGAGGCATGCCGGGTGGCCCTCGTCTTCGTGCGTCGCTACAAAGCGTTGTGACGCTTGAGCAAGTCCGCGAGATCGCATCGGATCACGTTCTGTCTGCAGCGGCATGCACCTGATCGAGGACAATGTCGGCGAAGCCCGGATCTGTGCCGATCGCATTTCCATAGAACAATTGACGCCCTCTGAGCGCGTGGGGATTATTTAGAAAAACATCTGATTGGCTCGCAGCGGCGCCGATCTCCGCGCGGATGCCGAGTAGGACCGGAATGTCTTGGAAGCTGTGGAGACCGTCGGAGATAAAAAAAGGCACGACGACGACATTTGGCTGTGACGTGTAGGCATCCCATTCGGCGATGAGTGGAGGTTCTTCCATAAAGGCAGCCAGCACTTCGGCATACTCGCCAAGCTCGGCGATGCGCTCGACTTGACGCTTCGCAGCTTGGGCCGAGTTTTCATTCAGTCCGGTGCCGTGCCCCACAATGAGAAGGCTCGTTTCTGATGGCGGAACATGTGGCGCAATAGACCGGGCTTCTCGAATGAGTAGCTCGGTCATCCGGGGGTGGTTGCCAGTGGGCTCACAGTAATGGATGGAACGGCCGTTCATCTGGCTGACAGGGCCTTGTAGCTCCATTTCGCGGGGAATAATTTTCTGTGTGAAGTAGCCTTCGCTGATAAAGTTTGGCACCACATAGACTTCTTCGCTATCAACCGTTCGCAATGCCTCCCGAAACGATGGCTCTTCCTTCCAGAAACACGTGGCGACCTCATTGAAGAGGCCCCTCTCCCGGAGACTCTGCGCAAGGGCAAGAGTGGGAGCGCTGGAGTCGGGGTTTTGAGTTGACCCATGGCCTACGAGAATTAATGCAGACTTATTAAAATATTTCATGCTTAGGTCTGGCCACCTTACCCCATGGCGTGCAGCTCGTCGCGGGAGATTTTATAAGAAGCACCACAGCGTGGACACTTGATGCGTAGGTCGGTCTCTTTTTCGAACAGGTCATCACCTTGCCGTTGATAAATAGGAAGCAGCACTTCGCACATGCGTTCTTGGCTACAACCACACTCGAATCGAAATTTTCGACACTCTAGGAGAGAGAGCTCTGCGGTTTGGTCAATCGTGCGGATCTTTGTAACATCCAATGCCTGCAACCACTCAAGGTCGCAATCGGGCTGCGCAGAAACCATGACAAGATCTTCATCTCCGTGCCAAAAAAAGCGCGCTAAACGTTGTTCGCTCTGGGCGTAGAAAGCCTCGACGGCACGCAGAAAGTTCCCGCCCTCGAAGTCCACCACACTCCGGCGTGCGGGCTTTGTTCCCTCGACCACATCGGCATAGAAGCGACCCTGCGAGAGTGCTTTCACGTGCTCGGTATAGGCATTTACGACGACGTTGCCTGTGGTGTTGTCCGCTGAGGCGAAGATGTTCAGGAGTGGGGCTGCAAAATGAACCGTCCATGCGCACAGCTCATTCCATGGGCGGCCTGCGGCATGGAGAGTGATTGCCGCAAGAGCTTCGCGAGCCGGCTCTTCACACACTGGCGAAAGTTGAATGCCGGTATCCATGCGGTGCAGAAACCATGCAGCGTAGAGTTCCCCGAAGTCAGCACGCGCGAGCAGTGCGTTGCGCCCCCGAACAAAATAAGTCCGCACTTCGACGTCTACAGTCGGTTCACTCGTCATAAGATATAACCTGCCCCTTCTAGGGCAATCGTCAACCTACTCGTGCGCCTTGATCAAGATCGTGGCATTGTGGCCACCAAAGCCAAAGGAATTGCTTAAGACCGTCTTGATTTTTGCCTCGCGAGCGACAAGTGGGACGTAGTCGAGGTCGCACTCGGGATCGGGATTTTCGAGATTGATTGTGGGTGGGATAATTCCGTCCCGAATTGCCAGCGCACAGGCTGCCAGTTCAATACCGCCGGCAGCACCGAGCAGGTGGCCAGTCATAGATTTGGTCGCGCTTACCATGGTCGTCTTTGCATGCTCGCCAAGGGCCTGTTTGATTGCGCGCGTTTCGCAAATATCGCCGAGGCCCGTAGAAGTCGCGTGGGCATTGATGTAATCAATATCAGCCGGATTGACGCGACCATGGTCCATAGCAATCTTCATGGCCCGTGCGGCACCTTCGCCTTCGGGCATCGGAGCCGTCATGTGGTAGGCATCCGCCGTGCAGCCGTAGCCGCTGATTTCTGCGTAGATTTTTGCCCCGCGCTTTTTGGCGTGTTCATACTCTTCGAGAACCATGATCCCGGCACCCTCGCTCATAATGAATCCATCGCGGTCGCGATCAAAAGGACGACAGGCACGTTGTGGGTCATCATTGCGAAGGCTCACGGCCTTCATGGCTGTGAATCCCGCAATGCCAAGTGGGGTAATGGTCGCCTCGCAGCCGCCTGCGAGAAAGATGTCGGCGTCGCCAAATTTAATAATCCGCCATGCTTCGCCGAGGCTATTATTGGCTGTGGCGCAGGCCGTAACAATGCACATATTCGGACCCCGCAGGTCATACTCCATCGAAATAATTCCACTGGCCATGTTGGAAATCATCATGGCAATGGTGAAGGGAGACACGCGCGAGGGCCCTCGCGTGAACAAGCGCTCGCACTCTTCCTCCATGCTCGCGAGGCCACCGATGCCGCTTCCAATCATCACGCCGAAGCGGTTCCGATCTACGGAGTCGAGATCAATTCCAGAATCTTCCAAAGCCATCTTCGATCCGGCAACGGCAAATTGAGTAAAACGGTCTGTCCTCTTCGCCGACTTCGGGTTTTTGAAAAACTCGGCAGGCACGAAGTCGCGAACTTCGCCCGCAATCTTACAGTCAAATTTTTCGCTATCAAAACGCGTGTAGCGCTGAATGCCGCTTTTGCCGGTGGTGAGGGCATTCCAAAAGGTGGGAATGTCGCTGCCTACTGGGGATACTATGCCGATACCGGTGAGAACTACGCGCCTTTCGCTCATTTATAAAATCGTTGGATGTGCTTGTTTAACAAGTGGGTTACTAGGTGGGATATGCGTCCGGTTGGCAATCAAAATCCTCCGGCTACCGAGGAATTCGGTGGGCTTGATTGCTGGTCGTTTCGCGATTAATGGAGAACAAATTTATCGTAACAAAATTCCGTGAACAAGGAAAAGCCAACGCAAACTTTCACACGTTCACTCTGATGCCTCAAAGGATCGTCGGATTTGCCGCGCCGGGATAGACGACGTCTGGATCAAAGACTTTCTCAAAGTCTTGCGTCTGCAATGGCCCTCCGGCCTCCTCTCGCAAGGGCACGCTGCGGTAAAAACAAGTGCGGTAGCCCACATGGCAACTTGCGCCGAGTCCGCCGACTTTGACCCTCAGCCAGACGCAGTCCTGATCATCATCCACACGCATATCTTCCACGAACTGAACAAGCCCACTGGTCCCTCCTTTGTGCCAAAGGCATTTGCGGCTTCGGCTCCAATAATGGGCCTCGCCAGTGCGAATTGTTTTTTCTAGCGCAAGGGCGTTCATGTAAGCGTGCATGAGCAACTCGCCGGTGGCCACATCGGTTGTGACCACGGGAATGAGACCCTCAGCATCAAAGCGGGGAGCAAGGTTGTCGGATTCTTCGACTTGGAGGATCGAGGTGCGTTCTTGGAACAAGGACTTCATAGAATTTTTAATATTTCTGATTTAACACGAGCAAAGACATCCGTCCAATCTCCGGGCGCTCGTTGGCGGAACAGTCTCATAGATGGATACCATGCCGTGAGATCTCGTTTCAATCCCCATCGCCAATCCGGTGCAAAGGGCAGGAGTAGCCAAGTAGGAATGCCATGCGAGGCGCTGAGGTGAGAAACGGCAGTATCCACAGAAATGACAAGGTCGCAATCGCGCAAGGATTCTGCCGTTTCTTCAAAGTTCCCAAGGCGCGACCCACGGTCTTCCATCCCGGCGGGTAGGGCGCCCAGCATCGGCTTCTGAAAGCTCACCCAGTCGCATGGAGTGCTAAACAATGCGGAAAAATTCTCCATTGTTGTGCTTCGTCGTGCATCGTCAGGATGGTTCTTGTTACCTGCCCAGGCAAAGCCAACCCGCAGACGCGTCGTGCGGGTGGGCTTGGCTTCTGAGACGAAAATGGAGGTGGGCAGCGACCCCCCTTCGTATCCCTGCAAGCCCGGCAGACTCAGTAGCGGAATGTGATAGTCCGTGGCCGGTAGGGTTGCTATTGATGAAATCACTTCAATCTGCGGCAGTGCCTTGGCCATGATGGAAACAACTTCAGGTTGGCACCGAAAAATCACGCTTCCCGCGGGGAGTGCCGTGAGAAAACGCGAGAATTGCAACGTGTCCCCAAGGCCTTGTTCACTCCACACGAGAAGGTTTTTTTGATCGAGGGAGTTCCCAGACCAGCGCTGGCAAGAAGGTCGTTCCGTCTTTTGGTCTAAGAAAGCCAAGCGGGCCTCAAAGTGCGACCAACCCTCCACCCAGCGCCCTTGTTGCAAATAAGCTTGTGCAAGATTCCATGCGAAGCCAGGCGCCTCCGGCTCGTGGCGGTGGGCCGTTTCCGCGAAGCCAAGAGCAAGATCATGTTTGCCTTGCTGAGTGAGAACACAAGCGACTTGGTTCTGGTAGTCAGCATCCTCCGGCTCCATCTCCAAAGCCCGCGACGCCGCATTGTAGGCCGCTGCCAGGTCGCCTAGCTCCTCGCAAACCATGGACAAATGGTAATGCGATGTGGCGTCCGAACCTGGCAACCTAGCGGCAAACGAAAAACACTCGCGAGCCGCAGTATAGTTCTCCTCGCGCCAAGCGACGAGACCTAAGAGGAAGTTCGGACGGTAAGCACTGGGAGCCGAGGTCATGGCCCCCATGAGAAAGGCCCGAGCGATCGCCACTTGATTAAGCGACAAGGCGATGTCGGCAAGGTCACAACACGATGCCGCTGATTTGGGAGGAGATTTCAGGCAATCCACAAGGTCGGATTGTGCCTCCATCAGGTCTCCTGCTGCGAAACGAGCGAGAATTTTCTGAACGTGAATATCGGGGCCTTCTCCAGCAGATTTACCGCTCATTTCAGAAAAGCACCCTGCCCAGGAATTTCCATTCGTTTCCGCAATCGGCTCAAGCACTCCAACCAAAACTCACGCTGCAGGGGCTCGTAGCGCACGACATCCTCGGCCACTTGTGTGGTGTAAAAAATATTACTCGGTTCTCCAAGGAGTGCGTCGTAGAGACTGTCCATAAGGTAGGACACGACCTCATCTCGACCCCACCGACGTATGCCGAGTGGCTTGCTGCCGGCCTCGACCTCGAGGGCTGAGAGCACCAATCCGACTTCCTCAAGTCCCAAGACAACGGCCATGCGGCGCGCCGACTCGGTGTGTTCGGCAACGATTGCCTCTAACCTTAAAACAATCCGACGCATCTCAGCGGCTTCTTCGCGCAGAGGCTTACGAACGTGAGGAATCAACGCTGCTGAAGGCTCATCAAATCCAGTTCCTAGGCTGGACGGGACGATCGCCATGCTTCGGACTTTTTTCATAGAGCGTCTTTGTTTTCGAATGAAACTGCGGAGAGCACCTTCCAACGATCAAGCAGGGCATCTGCTTCCGATGAATCCAAGTTGCTCGAACCAAGTCGAGATTCCACCTCGCGGAGTTCTTGCAGGAGTGAAGGCTGCAACGGCCTTGAGACCGCAGGACGTTTCCCACAGTGGGTCGCACCAGTCTGAAGTTTTGGCAGAAATGTTTCCAGTTCCGCGCCGTAAACATGATAGCACTTCGAGCAGCCTAGGCGCAGCGTCTTTGTAAAGTCGCTCTCGCGAAAACCACAATTGGGACAGATACGTTCAGCCATGAAAACCCGGACGACACCCAGCGTGTGCTATTTCCCTCCCGCAGATCGCTGAAACCATGTCACCACGAGGCGACGGTAAGTATCACCATAAAATCTTACGAATTCCATAGTCGTATCATCGCTGTCATTCTGGAGAGCCGCAATGCGTTGATTGGCATAGTCCGGGGTAAGAACAATGCCGCAGTGGACGGTGAGGGCTTCGTGCCACTCGCCGTAGTTTGTGAAGTAACCTTGAGTGCTCATGCTGTGAGTTCCGCCGCTGGTTGGGTCACCCATTCCGGAAACGGATCGCGGAAGTTCTTCCAGAGATCGGGCCCCATGGCAAGTTCGCGGTCATCAAGCAAGGCACGTTGCAAAATGCTGAGCATTTTTTCTTTTTCGAGATCCTGACCGATGAAGACCAGCTGCTGGCGCCTGTCTCCGAAGGGCTCCTGCCAGTCTTTGAGAATGCCACCCAATACCTCATCATCATCGGGCCAATCAGTCTTCGGCGCAGTGGCCCACCAATAGCCGACGGGACGATATTCGGCACTGCCGCCTGCTTGCGACCAGAGGCCGATCATGTCATTGCGCGACGCGATCCAGAAATACCCCTTGGACCGCAGAAGGCCCGGCCACTCCGTGTGAATGAAGTCCCAGAAGCGCTTGGGGTGGAAGGGACGTCGGGCACGGAAGACAAAGCTGCCAATGCCATACTCCTCGGTCTCCGGTGTATGGATCGAATTCAGCTCTCGTATCCAGCCAGCTGAACTCTGAGCTTTTTCCATGTCGAATCGGTGCGTGTTAAGAATCCTGTCGAGCGGCACGTTGCCGCGTTCGCTTTCTACGACGTCAGCCAAGGGATTCAGGCGATGCAGGATTTCATGAAGTTCCTCGCGTTCTTCCACTGAGACAAGGTCGGTTTTGTTGATCACGAGAACGTCCGCAAATTCGACTTGGTCAATAAAGAGGTCGGCGATAGTTCGTTCATCTTCCTCGTTCATTTCCACTGAGCGTTCTTTGAGCGTGTCGGCTTCGCGAAACTGATCGAGAAAGTTCGACGCATCCACCACAGTTACCATCGTGTCCAGCCGGGTAAGCGACTGGAGGCTCTGCCCGTGCTCATCGGAAAACGTAAATGTCTGAGCCACCGGTAGGGGCTCCGACACGCCCGTTGATTCAATGATCAGGTAGTCAAAACGCCCCTCCTCTGCAAGCCGGGCAACTTCTTTCAGGAGATCATCGCGCAGCGTGCAGCAGATGCAGCCATTGGTCATCTCGATGAGTTTTTCCTCGGTGCGGCTGAGTTCTGCCCCGCCATCGCGCACGAGAGAAGCGTCAATGTTGACTTCGCTCATGTCATTGACAATCACAGCCACGCGGCGGCCCTCGCGGTTCGAGAGGATTTGATTTAGCAGCGTTGTCTTCCCGGCGCCAAGGAAGCCGGAGAGGACGGTCACAGGCAGGAGCGATTTTTGTTCAGTTGTGGTAGTCATAGTGTCATTCGGTAATTTCAGCAATCGCACGCAGAATCCACACAGAGTCGCAGTCGAGATGCCCTGGGAGTGGATACTGGTGCGCTACGGTGGACAAGCGCGTTTTCCTCTCCTCCAGGCCAAAGGCTCCCGGTGAGGATGGCAACATGTGATCGGGGAATTCGCCGGATGGACGCCGGATCTTGCACAATGGCCGCATTGGCCTCGGCAATCGAGCGGCCCTGAATGCCGAGTTGACCGCGCCGGATATTGTTGTTCTCGAGCCATTCGGTGCCGGCTCCCGCATAAGTGCAGAGCATTCGCACCGAGAGAGTGTCTGCATGGAAGAGCGCGCAGCCGTCGTCCGACACACGTTCTAAGCGGACGCGAGGGTGGGCCAAACCAGCGACATTGCCGAAAAGCCGCGAAAGATTGAAAATATCGCTGGCAAGAGCAAAGACAGACTGGCGAGGCGTATTGCTCGCAACCAGCGACAGAAGCAAAGCCTCAAGTGTGGCTTTCCCGGGAGCTGAAACGTCAAGACGCACTTGGCTCTTCGTATCCATCAGGGCCTCGACAGCATGATACGTCCGCCTGTCTGGAAGTCGCTCCCACACTGCGAGATTCACGCCCTCTTCATGAATGGCATCGAAGATCTCTGGCGTGGCACCAGAGACATGCGGGGCGATTTCTTGAGCGAACATATGACGTCAATGTGCCGCTATTTTTTCGCAAGTCAATTGCATTTGAATTGCTGGTGCCGATCCCAGCAGACAAGAAAGAACCTTCCCAAAGTCTCTGAAGTCTGTTTGCGTTTCGGCATGTCTCGCGAAGCTCTCATTGAACGCACCACCACAGAAACCTCGATTCGTTTAAAGCTCGTGGTGGATGGCTCCGGACATTCGCAGATTAAGACAGGCATTGGTTTTTTTGACCACATGCTCACGCTCTTCACGCGGCACGGACTCTTTGATTGCGAGCTCACTGCGACAGGCGACCTCGCCGTGGATTTCCATCACACAGTCGAAGATGTTGGCATCACTCTTGGAATGGCTCTCACGCAAGCCCTCGGAAACAAAGCGGGCATACGTCGCTACGGGTCGGCCTACGTGCCAATGGACGAGGCACTCGTGCGCGTCGTCGTAGACCTCAGCGGACGGCCCTACCTCGCCTACCGGGCGCCAGAGGGCGTCGAATCTATCGGGGGTCAGTTTTCATTCCAATTGGTTGAAGAATTTTTACGGGCTCTCGCCGTTCATGGAGGAATGAATCTCCATGTTGATGTCCTCGCCGGACGCGATGCCCACCACATGGCGGAAGGAATTTTCAAGGCCCTTGCTCGTGCCCTCGACGTGGCCACGCAGCTAGACCCGCGCGTGCAGGGCATTCCGAGCACGAAGGGGGTCTTGTGAGCAGGGCATGATCTCCGTCGGCGTGGTGGACTACGGTAGTGGCAATCTTCGGAGCGTCTGCAAGGCTTGCGAAGCGGTGGGAGCGTCGCCAAGCCTGATCAATGCTCGGTCGCAGCTGGCGCAGCACGATGCCGTGATCGTGCCGGGCGTCGGCTCCTTTGGTGATTGCGCGGCGAATCTCCGCTCGACGGAACTTTGGGATCCCCTCGTCGAGTGGATAAAAGGGGAAAATCCCACACTAGGAATTTGTCTCGGCTACCAACTGCTCTTTGACTCTAGCGAAGAATCTCCCGGCGTGCAGGGCCTGGGTATTCTCCCCGGGCGGGTGGTTCGGTTTCTACCAGAGGGTCGGAAGGTGCCCCACATGGGATGGAATGCCCTCTTAGATACGCGAGGCCCACTCTATGTCGGACTCCCGACAGAGCCCGAGGTCTATTTTGTCCACTCCTACTATCCGGTGCCCGATGACGAGAGCACTGTCAGTGCATCCTGCGAATACGGTGGTCGCTTTGCCGCGAGCATCTCGTGCGGGGCGCTGCATGCGACACAATACCATCCTGAAAAAAGTCAATCTATCGGCCTTTCTATTTTTAAGAATTTTCTCGCAACATTATGATTATCCTTCCTGCCATTGATCTCATGGATGGCGAAGTCGTGCGGCTTAAGCGCGGCATTGCCACAGAAAAGACTGTTTATTCTAGCGATCCCGTTGCCTTCGCTAAGAAGTGGGAGGATGCCGGCGCGGGTTGGTTGCACTTGGTGGATCTCGACGCGGCATTTTCTGGAGAACCTCGTAATCTCGCGTCTATCGAAAAAATCTGCGCGGCGATAAGCATTCCGTGCGAACTCGGTGGCGGCATGCGAAATTTTGCAAACGTGAGTGCGGCATTCAGCGTCGGGATTAGCCGTGTCATTCTTGGCACGCGAGCCTGCGAATCGCCGGACTACATCGGAGAAATGTGTGCGGAATTCGGGGGCGATCGGATCGCCGTCGGGATTGATGCCAACAAGGGACGCGTGGCGGTGAAGGGGTGGACGGAAACCACCCGCGTGGATGCCGTGGAGTTTGCCGTGAGTGCGCAGGAGGCCGGAGCCGGCACGATTATCTACACGGACATCGCGACCGATGGCATGCTCGAGGGGCCAAACTTCACCGAGCTGGCCGCTCTACTGCAGCGACTAGATTGCCAGCTTATTGCGAGCGGAGGGGTATCCAGTTCCGAGGATCTGCGGCAGTTAGCAGCCATGCCTCGACTCTATGGTGCCATCGTCGGGAAAGCCCTCTACGATGGAAAAATCACCGGCGACTTGCGGGCTCTTTGAATTCCCCACTCGTCATATCCCGCAATCAATGTCACCCTCTCGACATGCCTCACCGTCCGCCCAAAAAAGTCAAAAAAGCACCTTGCCAGATCAAGCTCGGCACGCGTGCTGCTGAGTTGGAGGAACAACGTCGTAGGGAACTGGCTGTACGGTCTACGTTGGCCCGATACCAGAATCGCACGTCTGATCGAAAGTAGGCTAGCGGTTGCACAAGCGATGAGATCGCTTTGAACGATTCTGATTCAGGATTGTCTGACCCCTAAATAGGAAAAGTGCCTAGCTTGTGTGAATAAATGCACACTTTTTGGGCACCAGAAACGTTTCCTATTTAGCACCCTATACATTATGGCTATCGAAGACTCAGATACTGGTTTCCAACTCTACCTCCGGGAAATCGCGCGCTTTCCTCTCTTGACGATTGCAGACGAAATCATGCTCGCCAAAAAAATCAAACGCGGCGACGCAGAGGCTCGCTCTCGAATGGTCCGTTGCAATCTCCGCCTCGTCGTCAAAATCGCTCGAGACTACAGCAACTATGGGCTTCCCCTCCTCGACCTAATTTCCGAAGGCAACATTGGCCTTATGAAAGCCGTCGAGCGTTTTGATCCTGCGAAGGGAGGAAAGCTCAGTACCTACGCCGCATGGTGGATCAAGCAATCCATCAAGCGCGCCCTTGCGAATCAGAGCAAAACGATTCGTCTCCCTGTTCATCTTGTGGACAAGATTGCCAAGCTCCGTCGCGTTTCCGGACAAATGAACGAGGAACTCGGCCGTGAGCCGACCGATGAGGAGTTGGCGGAAGAAACGGGTCTGCCCGTGGCGAAGGTTTCCGCTCTGCGGAGTGCAGCCATTCGACCCACCTCGCTCGACCAACCTATTGGCGATGACGATTCCACATCCTTTGGAGAAGTGGTCGGCGATGTTGATGCGCAAAATCCTTTTGAAATGCTCCGCGACAAAGATCTCAGAGATGAGGTTGGCGATCTACTCGGCTTGCTTGACGACCGCGAGCGCAGAATTATTAACTCACGCTTCGGCCTTGATGGTCAAAAGCCGAAGACGCTCGAAGAAGTCGGGGTTAAGTTTGGAGTTACGCGCGAACGCATTCGTCAACTTCAGAACATCGCCCTCACGAAATTGCGGAAGGCACTGAACAAAAAAGAGAGATCAAAAGTCGAGAGTTTTGCGTAGCGCGAAGCGACAGATCGTAGTCCGCTAGCAATAGTTTGCTGCTGTGAAGCGCTGTATTCATTGGTTCCGACGCGACCTTCGCATCACCGACAATACGGCCCTCCACTTCGCCGCGAGCGCAGCGGTGGATGTGATTCCCGCGTACATCTTAAGCGGCTGGAGCGTTTCTCATCGGTGGACTGGTCCAAATAGGCAAAGCTTTCTTAGCGGCTGCCTCGGATCGTTGGCGGGAAATCTCTCTGCGGTCGGAGGGCGTCTCATTCTCCGCCAAGGCGATGCGGTTGAGGAACTCATCGCTCTTGCCAAGGAAACCCAGTCCACAGCCATCTTCACAAATCGTGATCCAGATCCCTACGGCCGTGCGCAAGAAGTTCGCCTCGCGCGTGCCGCCGCCGAGGTCGGCATAGAAGTTCGCGATTTCAAGGATGCTTGTTTGCACGAGCGTTCGGAAGTTCTCACGGGAATGGGAGACTCCTTCCGCGTTTTTTCGCCCTATTCCCGAGCATGGGCAAAGCTTGAGCATCCTCCGGTGCTCCCGCGGATCACTTCAATCCGTACGCCAGCATCCATCCATTCCCTTGAGCTTCCCACTCTCGGCACATGGAAGCTGCCGCCAGCAGCTGGGGGCACTATTGAGGCTGGGGAAAAAGCCGCACGGAAACGCCTCGATGACTTCATGGACGACGGCCTTGTTGCCTACAGCAAGCAACGCGATGTTCCGGGAATTGCCGGCACGTCGCGCCTCTCACAAGATCTTCGCTTTGGGTTGCTCTCGGCCAGAGAGGTCTTTGCCCGAGTGCATGAAAAGTCGCAAGAGGCCTCACCGTCCGGATGCATCAGCGCGGCGAAATATGCCGCAGAGCTTGTTTGGAGAGAGTTCTATATGCAGGTGCTCTGGCACTTTCCAAACGTTCTGGAGCAGGAATTTAATCCGAAGTATCGAGGAATGAAATGGCCGGGTAAGATCGAGAACTTCGAACTCTGGTGCCGCGGAGAAACAGGTTTTCCCATTGTGGATGCAGCCATGCGCCAGCTCAACGAGACCGGCTTCATGCACAATCGCACGCGCATGATTACCGCGATGTTCCTCACGAAAGACCTCCACCTGGATTGGAGGCTGGGAGAAAGCTATTTCATGCAAAAGTTAGTGGACGGCGAGATTGCCAGCAATAATGGCGGTTGGCAGTGGAGCGCGGGCACCGGGGCCGATGCTGCGCCGTATTTTCGTATTCAGAATCCCTGGTCACAAACGAAGCGCTATGACTCCGATGCTGCATTCATCAAACAATGGCTACCGGAACTACGCGATGTCCCACCCGCCAAGCTCTGCGATCCACCACCCGCAGGTCTTCGCGTCGCAAACAACTATCCCTCTCCCATCGTGGACCACGCAGAAGCCCGCGATGTCACGCTGCGACTTTTTGGCGCGGTGGGAACTGGTTCCTAGCGACGGAGGTTCCACTGCGGTGTGCCATATTTTTCCACAACAAGGCGAGCGGCTCGCTCTTCCACCTCTGCTTGATTTTCGAACGGCATGCTGACCTCCCCAAACGATTGGGCGAGCTGCGTGCGTTCGGCCTCACTGCTGCCAGCAAGCGAACCTTGGTACAGAATCCCGCTCTTTCCTCGCCGCAGCGCACCACCACAGATTTTAGTCTGGCCGTCCATCACGTCATGCAGTGCCGGATTGACAAAGCAGGCCGTGCCGTTGCGAATGTCGCTATCGTTAGCAAGCCTCAGGACAGGCCGCCCCGCTTGAATCGCCGAGACGACGTGGTCGTGCAGGATGCGATAGACGTCGCGTGAACTGATCGCCTCGTGCACGCTCGGCAGTGCCACACTTAGCGTGAGGTCTTGCCCGTGAAAGACAACCCCGCCACCCGTCCAACGCCGGATCGCGACATGCCCTCCCGCTAACCCAGATGCCTCGGCAAATCGCTGCGCGCAGCCGAATGTGACCGCCGGTGCGACCCAAGAATAGAGGCGGAGCACGGGGTGCTGCGATGAAAGTAGCAACGCCTCATCCACCGCCATGTGCTCCGCTGGCGAGCGGGTGGCGATGTCATTCCAGATTGCAAGAGATTGAAACAAGGACTCCATAAAAGTTTTCAAGGAGCACTGTTGTCTTTTTCATGCACCATGCAACCTTCAAGGACGATGATCCGAACCTTTGCGTTCTTTTTAGTTTGTCTGAGTATCGCTCAGGCAGGAGGCGCGAAGAACGCGATGGACGTTGTTTACGCCGAGCGTGGCAATCGCAAGCTCAAGCTAGACCTCCACTATGTCTGACATTGGCGATGATCTTGCAGTCCTGCGCGCAGAACAAGAGGCTCTGCGCCTCAAGTTGTCCCGCTTGGATGAGCAGGTAGAAAAAATGTCCGGGCAGACGGATGAGGAGCGCTTTGCTCCTTGGTCGGCGCAACCGCCGCTCCCGCCGCCCATGCCGCCGCCGCTCCCGCCGCCCTTGCCGCCGCCAGCTCCGCAGGTCGCGGCTCCCGACCCCACCGGCAATCTCTTGGAGGTGCAGATTGGCACCGTTTGGCTTGCTCGAGTGGGTATTGTCATCTTGTGCGCAGGCGTCGTGTTTCTAGCAAGCTTCGCATGGCATAGTTTCTTGGAAGCCTTCGGCCCAGCTGCGAAGTTGTTTCTGCTTTTCTTGGGGGGAGGATGCCTTGCTGGCGTGGGGCTCTTTTTAGAGAAGCAGCAAGCGAGCCTGCGGAGCTACGCGCGTGTTCTCACGGCAGGCGGGGTTGCTATCCTTTATTACGCAACCTATGCGGCCCACTATGTGCCGAGTCTGCGGGTGATCGAGAGTCCGCTTGTGGGAGGCTGTTTGCTTATTGTGGTGGCTGCCGCAATCGCATGGTGGGCAGACCATACACGCTCGGAAGTGACGGCCGGTTTCGCTATCGTTCTCGCATTCTACGCCACCGCAATCAGTCCGCTCACGCATTTCATGCTGTTTTCCAATGCGATCTTAGGTGTCGTCGCTGTGATTCTGATGATACGGAGGCAATGGGTGGTGATGCCATTTTTTGCTCTCGCAGCCACATATGGGTCTTATCTCTACTGGCGATTGGGAGAGGGGATGACATGGTGGATGGGGACTCTGCCTAGCGATACCTCGCTTGCAACACGACTCTGCTTTCTTGCCTTTTACTGGATCGTGTTTACTGCGGGTGTGGTCTTGAGCAAGAGGATAGGGAGCGCGGTGCGTGTCGCCCTTTCAATTCTCAACAATGCGGCATTTTTTGCCCTGGCTGCTATCGCTATCGCTGGTGCTTACTCAGATACAATCTGGCTCGTGTCTGCGGGCGCTGCACTGGTAATGGCGGTTCTGGTCGGAGTGTCTCGCTTTATAGAGCCCGCAACGAGCCTCTTGCGCAGGAGTTGGGTAGCTCAAGGCATTTTGTTTGCGGCGTTGGCTGTAATTTTAAAAGTCAACGGGGCTCACCTCGCGATCCTTCTTGCTGCCGGGTGTGGGTTGCTGGTGATTGCAGGGAGTTTTTTTCCGTCGCGCGTCTTGCGCATGTCCGCTGTGCTTATTGCGGTATTGGCCGCATGTGTGGCAGGGATGGCGATTGCGTCGGATGCGAGTGCAGTCCAAGTGATGGCAGTCAGTGGACTATTGCTGGTCTGCGCTTGGTTCACCGACAGGTCGCCGCTTGGCGAAGACTCTCAGAAAGTGGATTGTTTCCTGATCAGCTCTGCCAGCGTTGTGGTGGCATCCATGGTAATACTCGTTCATGTGCACGGCCCGTGGATCTCGCTCACCCTCATTATCCTCGGGCTCCTCGTCACCAGCACGACGTGGCTTCACCGCCGCTTGGCCTTTGCAGGCGCTGCACAGCTTGCTACTTGGCTCGGGGTGATGAGTCTCTTCACAATGGGCAGCACGCCGCTGCCATGGGCGAGCCTTGCAGCAATATTGGCCTTGGGGACGACAGGCGGCCTCGGTTTATTGGTTCCCGGAATCGGCAGTTTCCTTCGCGGTGTCCTTGCAGCGAATGGGGTCGTGGCAATCTCTCTTTTTATCCTATGGGTTGGACGCCATGTGGATCCAGAGCACCAATTTTGGCTTCTTGTCGGCTGTGGAACCATCCTGCTAGGCCTCAGCAAGAGACAGCTTCTTCCGATTGTGCTGAGCTGCCTGCTCTCCACAAGTGGACTCATTTGCTTTTTCCACCAAGCCATGGACTTTCCTAGGAGCTTTTCATGGTGGGGTGTTGCAGGTGGACTTCTCCTCCTCGGTCAATCCCGACTTTTCACGCGCCTCGAACTGGATCCCGCGTTGAGTAGATTGGCGGGTACCTTCGGACTCGTGGCTCTCGTTACGTGGGTGACCGGAGCCGCAAGCGAGGCTGCGGGTGGCATTCCATTAACCGTGGCATGGGCTTTCTTGGGGCTTGGCGTTACGCTCGCCGGTTTTTTCCTGCGAGATCGTTTGCTGCGGATCGGCGGGCTGGGGATTTTAGCACTCTCTGTTGTGAGAATTATCGCTGTGGATGTCTGGGGCTTCGATGTTATCCTTCGAATGGTCAGCTTCCTTGTTCTAGGGTCTGTTCTCCTTCTTCTCGGATACCTTTACAACCGCTTCGCGGAAAAGATTCGCGAATGGTTGTAGGAAACGAGCGCGCTAATGCGGCATCTCTGGCACGATGATTTCGAAGATGGGCGCTCCCCCTTTGCCTGAGCCCTCGTGTGGCTGAATGCCAAGATCATCGTAGGCCCGCTCGAGCGCGATGGGGTCAAGACGGAGTTCAGGATACATGCGCTTCAAGCGTTCTTTTACCCAGCGCTTCGCCAACCGGCGATCCGTTGGGTGGATTGGCGGTTCCCCACCAAGTTGACTTCGAATGAAATCAAAAATCGTTCTACTCATGCACTACTTGGGTAACTTCTCAGCAAAATCTCCGAAGCGTCTTGCCGCGTAGGCCGTGAGCACAGGACGGAGGAGAGGCAACAGAAATTTCACAAAAGCGAAAAGCGCACCAAGTATTCCAATCGCTTTTGTCTTCTCTTCCGTGGCTGCGACGGCCTGCGCTTTGCCCCGGACATGTTTGGTTACCGTGCGCGTTTTTGGCCCTGCAAAAATATACCCAAGTGCTGCCGCCCCGCCGAGCCAAGCTAAGGGACGTGAGCGCACGGCCTGCTGCGCTTTTGCTGTGTAGTCGAGTTCGGCACGAACTGTC
>Ga0163147_10001433_pt1 | contig 36370 bp, 25 predicted proteins | sample OliLakLV19MP6G1_FD_148597 | JGI IMG/M metagenome (GOLD analysis project Ga0163147, IMG submission 148597) | Freshwater microbial mat bacterial communities from Lake Vanda, McMurdo Dry Valleys, Antarctica- Oligotrophic Lake LV.19.MP6.G1 | ecosystem: Environmental > Aquatic > Freshwater > Lake >...
AGCTGACTGTGAAACCATCTTTAGCCGGGTTGGGATACAAGCTTACTTCAAGTGTCTTTGATGTAATTTCTGAGTCTTGTGCTTTGAGTTCAGCCAATGCTTCTGGCAGGCTTTCTTCCTGCTGCAATGCTTGAGGAATGCTGTCCCTCCCGCAAAGGACATCGTCGTCAAATACAGACTTGGGCTTGATTAATCGGTAAAGACTTCGCGCTGCATAAACCGCATCGCCACCCACCCAGGGACACTGCGAAGCGATGGCTTGCAGGGTCTTTTCCTGTGTGGAAGAAAAGCTTCCAGTTGCTTTCATGATGACAGAAAGGAAGATGTCGGCTACTGCTTTTTCGTTGCTTTCGTATAGTTTTTGAACGGTGATAGCGGCGTTTTCAGCAAGCAGCGTATCCGCCCGGAGGCTGCGATTCGCCAGTATCAAGGCGTAGAGACTATCCTGAGTGACTGCTTTTGTAGCAATATCTGTAAACAAGTTATCCCGAATCACCCCTAAGGCCGAACTGTCCATTCCCGTAGCGGTCAGCAAAGCGGTCGTTACTGCTGCCATGCTATCGAGCAAGTTCCATATATCTTCCTGCCCTGCCCTGTAGAGGACTTGTTGGCTGGAATCCGCGGCAAAAGCAGTCTCTATATCCTGATACAGGGCATAGAATTTTCCAACAGGCGTATTTGCTTTGCTGTTTTCAAAGTTGCTGTACAGGTTGATCCCGGCACCAAAACCGCTGTCTTTCTGCATTTTCCGATAGAGGTCTTTTTCGGCCATCCAACGCAACACAGGATGTAAGATGCCTCCTGATGCTACCAGAACGTCGGTTTCATCAGGGGCAAGATCCGGTGTGATACCTGATATACAAGCGTTTTCAGTTGTATCGCAAATATAAGTATTTCCTGGCTCCGGAAAGAACCATACTCCTACCCCCGGGACCGGATTTGGCGGCATCAGAAAAGCACCATCTGTGGCATCTACTAAAAACCGACCAGCTTGAATATCGCCAGGATTCAAGGCATCAAACCTCGCCCCATTCCCGCCAAAACTCCCCGTCCAGATATTCCCCCGATGCACCTGTGCATTAAAAATAGCCAGATCCAGGTGCAACCCGATATGATTATCGGTCATGGTATTACCGCTCAGGGTGGTCGAAGTACTCGTACCGGTAAAGCGGATCCCCGTCTCAAAGCCATAGGAGTCGTTGCAGTCTATGAGCAATTCCGGGCTGTTTTCCACGTTCAGCCCGATGCGGCCATTGTCAATAGCTGCTCCCCCGATGCGGTTGCATTTAATGGTGCTGTTTTGTGATCCCAGGAGGTTGATGCCCTCGCCATTAGCAAATCTGTTGGTGACGAGGTTTTCGAGGATTTGCCACTTGCTTACCTTCTGAACAAAGATGCCGTTTCTTGCCCTGCCATCAATCTCATTGTTGTTTACCCTGGCGTTGCCATTGGGTACCGATGCTTCATAAATGCCAATACCCGCATTTCCAACAATGCTTTCTGTTCCAATCTCTATCCGGTTGTCTTCAAGGACAAAATTGATGGACGGGCTGTTGACCTCTGCGGTGATGCCTTCCCAGGTTGCTTCGATATAGTTGTCGCGCACCTGTATGTCGCGATTGATGCCTTCCCGCAAGCGAACGCCCGTATCCATGCCCAGCATCCGGTTGTCGGATATTTGGGCGTGCCCCTGTATGACTTCGATGCCGTTGGTACAATTGATGAACGATGGCGTCGCTATTTGTGATCCCGGAGGAATGTCTGCAAATTGCTGATCCCCGTAACCGGTCTGGAACAGCGAACCGCCCGGCCCTCTGAAATAAATGCCCGCAGAAGTCAGGGTGAAGCCGGCACCGGGGATCTCAACAATATCCTCAAACTGTGCGCCTTGGACGATCAGGTTGGAATTGAACGCCCGGATGCCGTAATACAAGCCTTTGAAACGGTTGGTGCCGGCAGCATTCAATGGATCATCCGATGGCTCTGCAGGCAACGGCCCGGATACCACAAAATCCACATTATTCACCTCAATGCCCGAAAAAGAAATCGGGAAAATAGGAATTGGCCCAAAAACTGTGTTCAGCGGCATCAAGGTCTGGGCTGTAAATAAAAAGTCATTGTCCGTGATGCTGTGTACCACGGTTTGGTTGTTTTCCAGCTCAGGTACCAAAATACCGATGTAGTTATTTTCAAAGGTGCTGGTAGTGACCGATATGTTGGCTCCATTGCGTGCTTCGATGCCATAAAGTGCATCGCGTATGGTAGAACTGCGCACCGAGAGTATCCCGCCATCCTCTACCTGGATATTTTCCCATAGGAAATCGCAGCCTTCCAGAATAGCCAAATTAATGGATAGCGTACTCATGTCCTGAATGAGGATGGACGAGTTGGCCGTTAACGTGATGGTATTGCTGCTGAAGACATAATTGTCAACGTCTATGGTCAGGGTGCCATTAATGCAAATATCCTCCGTCGTTCCGTTTTCATCGAGCAACTCCGCTTCAATGACGTCTTCGAGGGATAAATTGCCGGTTAACTCAACCCCTCCAACAGGGCAACAGACTAAGGGTTCACAGCTTGTCACGACGACAAGGATGGTTTCAGTAGTCTGTCCGCATTCATTGGTTGCGGTCAGCTTAACCTCATAGATGCCCGGTCCGGAAAACTCAAAATCTGCACTGGTGCCAGTGTCGGTGGTATTGTCTGGAAAAGACCAGGCGTAGGTATCCGCCGCTCCGGTGGCTGTAAAGTGGAATAATTCGCAGTTGGTTTCATCTTCTGCTGCGCTTATGGTCACGTCTGGTAAAGCTCCGGTCACGGTCACTTCTTCGGTGGTTGCATAGGGTACGCCGCAATCGCTTAAGATCGTATGCACAACGAGGTAAGTACCGGGTTCCTGATAGGAGTAGCAAGGGTTCACCGCTGAGGAGCCGTTGCCGTCTCCAAAAGTCCAGATATGCATAAAATCACCGGCGTCTTCGTCTAAGGCTGTGAAACAAATTTCGTCACAATCTTCTGTTGTGTAGGAGAAGGTGCCAGTTAGGGAGGTGAAGCAGCATCCTTCTACGATGATGGTTTCCGTCTCTACATCTATTCCGCAAGCGTTACTGACTTGATGCGTGATTAAATATTCCCCGTTAGGCAGGGTAATGCCGGTTGGGTTTGCATCATAGTTGAAAATCAATGTGGTAGCGCTTTCAAAAGTCCAGTAATGTTCTAACCCTAAAGCAGGATCACTGCTGGTAAAATCGAAAACACAATCTGTTTCTGAATAGGTGAATGAAGCATCCGGTTGATAAGCAATGACAATAACCGCGTCGTCAAGGCTGCTGTTTGTGCAAGCGTTGAGAAGTGACAAGTGAACCGGAATTTCAATACCTTCCGCCAAGCCGCCTTCCGCCAACAGAAGATTCAGCGTAACCTGGGCGCAATACTGCTCCCCGGAGGGCAATAGCTCAGAAATGGTAATTTCTCCATCAACAAAATCTCCACCTTCCTCAAAAAATGCCAGGGGAGGAACGCCTAAAGTTGCCAAAAGCTCAACATCCTCCAATGGCTCATCAGAGCAGATGGTGTATAGAATTTCAGAAGATTCGCCCGGGCAAAAGGAACCCAATGTTTCAGCAGAAACGGTAACCTCTCTGGGTTCTAGTCTTCTGACACTAATGTTGTCGAAATAGGCATAAACGGGCGCTATATCTTGGTATATCGTTAAGTACCGGTAAGCATCGTCTGCCTCGAAAGGAATAGTATACTTCACCCATTCCGGTATATTGTCATTATCTGTATCCGTGTCAGGAAATAGCTGTTCTGTGAAATAGCCAGCTTCATAAAGATAGCCATCGCACGCCACATCGGAGGCACTGGAAAATAAAACAGGCGCAATCGGAACAAAGTCTCCAATTGGGCATGGCGGCTCAGTGCTAAAATGGAAATTCAATGTATTCGAACATCCGGAATAGACATAAAAAGAGAGTTCATAAAATAGGGTTGCCCCTAAAGGTTCCCTTAGTTTAAGTTGGAGCCCTTCATAATTTGCTGTTTGGGTTTCGAATCCTGCAAAGGCTGAATTGGGCACCACCTCGCTATGCGGAGTAGGAACGACTGCTCCCCCTAAATGTTCTGTATCGCAAACAGACGTCCCAGGAGGTACCGGGATGCTTGTACTGGCAGTAATCAAATCTGTAGTCATGCCATTAAGAAGGATTCTAAAATCCTGAAAAGCAGAAAATGCGCCTGGAGGCAGGTTTTCAAAATCTCCATAGCAGACCAATTCACAGCTATTGTCATCGGAACATTCAATTGCCGGTGCTGTTACCCGTAGAATAATAAATGCCCATTGTCCCGGACTGCCATCACTGCATTGCGGCAGGTATCGGATGATCACTGTGCCTGCATAGACATCACTGGCATGAAAAGTAAAGCCATCTCCATTGTCAACGACCGTCCCAACGTCATAATTGACATTAAGAATTTCGAAGGAATTAGATATGTAATCTACTGTATTAATATCATTGCCAATAAATGCTATGGTCTCAATATCCAGAATTCCTCCGGACTCGACATCCTCAAATAATAATAAATCGTTTACGCCGACTGCATTGCATCCGGGAGAGCAGGTACTGTAATCCCACTTGAAGGGAAGCAAATTAGCAGGGCCAATGTATACCTCCGTTCCGTATTCGTAAGACAGTTCATAACCTAAATCACACAGCATATCTACTTCTTGCTGATGCGGATGTCTTTGGGCTTCCCCGTCGGCAGCACAAGGGTTCATCACATATCCATTATGGGTAGCACATCCTCCTTCTCCGGAAGCATCGCAATTAAAATGGCTGATACCCTGATCAGACCAGGGGTTGGGTCTGTACAAAGCCTGATTATTACAGGAAGGACCATGAATTTCTACATCGGCGGCACAGAGCACTTCAAAAAACGAAGGAGTAGTTGCCACTTCTATCCCATAGGGATTTCCCGTCAAAGGGTATTTCAAGTAGCGGTTTGTCCCATTGCTGGTTATGTTTGCCCCATTCAAAGTACGCAAATAAGTATCGTACTTTGAATAACACCTGAGCGAACCAAATTCAGCCAATTTGCTATATCGGCTTGCGTCCTGTGCATCTATTAATGAGGCGAAGCCTAATAAATGCAATGCTTCATGTAGCGCTACCGAGTACAAATCTTTATTGCCAGGTGGATTACTAACCCAGTCGGTATTGTTTAAATAAAATTCAAAATCTTCAAAATTAAACCGGACATACCCATGAAAGCTGTCCGATGTGAATCCAAAAGGTGCCAGACCCAGATTTGGATCCGTTTTGCTTTGAATCGCCTTTTCTACTAAACCAGCAATGATACCATCTTCAAAACCTCCTCCATAATAAATAGGCGATGCAACCCCTATTTGATAATCTTCCATCAGCGCTACCCCTTCGCCATTCGATGCTCTTATTTCAACATTAACCAAATCGTTAGGTATCGCATTACCAGGATTTAGCAATGCCGATAGATCTCTAAACATCCTGCAAACCACTTCCTGTCTTGCAAGACCTTCAGTTAGATCGTCAAACCCATAATTCCTATCAAGGCAAACATCCTGAAACGTAAGTTCAAAAATCCCCGAGCCGTTTTCACAACCACAAATACTGCTTGGTCCTAATTTTTCAGCAGGATAGTAATTACCGAACCGATCCAAAGCCTTCATGGGCATCGCTAAGATTGAAGTGCCTGTCAATGAATCCGGGAGGCTGAAAACGGCAGGTTCAACACCACACACGCCTACAGGCCCCGAGTCTCCACCCGCTCCAGTGATTAACACATTTAACGTATCATCCGTATATGGATCAATAACGAATTGATAATACCCGTTCACTTGGACATTTGATACGGGCAATGAAAAACACAAGGTCGTATCTTCTGCTTCAAATGTTAAATTTTTAGGCTGGTATCCCACGAAATGAGGCGTATGACTGCCTGCCAATTGTACCTCTACCCCGGTGGGTGAACAGATGCAGGGATTCGTAATGTTCAGGCAAATATTTATGGTATCCCCCGCATCTGCACTGATCGTATCCTGGTCAAAAGAAACCGTCGTCGTATCGCCCGCCGGTGCTGTAAAGCTTGAAAACTGGAGGTCTTTGAAAACGCCGGTATGCGTCGTATTGACATTGACGCTTTGCACAAGCAGACTTGCCTGCACACAAGTCGGCAAACTAACCGTGTAAGTTGCCGCAAAATTCCAGGTACTGCCGTTCGTAGAAGTATAAGTACTGACGCTGCTGCCACTGCGCACCAATTTCAGCCATTGATGCCCCAGAGCTGTGGTGTTGTTGGAAGATTGAGACCCGTCAGTAGAAGTTCTTACAAATCGTTGCACCGAAGTACCCAATGCTGTGCGCAACCCAACTTTTATGGCACCTGTAGCGTTGCTTGCCCGCAATTCAAGTCCTGCCAGACCGCCGCTTACGCTCAATACCTTAACAATAACTTCCCCGTCTCCGCACACCTCCCGTTGCACGCTGTATTGTTTGTCGGCAGTGGAGGAAGGCACGTTATTGGCCGAAATGGAAATAGTATCGCTGTCGCAGGCGTCGTAAGTGGCCGAGCCGGTCACTGAGCCGATGTTCGCGCTTTGGAGGCTACCGCAGGCGCTAGTCATAGCTCGCGGGCGGGGGCGAAATGGCCACCCGTCGTTTCAGCGTGTACAATGGTCGTTGCATCCGGTGCTGCCGGAAACAAAGCGTAATGGCCGCCGTCGCTGGCGAACAGAAAAAATGCGGCATTCAGCAACAAAGCCGGCAGCGCAAATTTGAAAGTGGAAAGAACATTTTTCATAAGTGGTATTTGGTTTAGAATAAAAAAAAGCAAACACTTCAGGTCATTCAATTGCGAATGCCTGGCGGGGTAGTAAAACAGCATGAACCCACAAGCCACATAAAGAGTGGGCTGCAGGATGGTGTGTTTGCGCTGTGTTGTGCCACAATATTTTGTGGCGTTTTTGTATGTTGACGGTGCAGGTAGGGTAGTTCCCACTAATGCGGGATGCAAGGAAAGCACCGTCACTTGACATTATGGGCAAATATAGGTGGTCTTGCCCAAAAAAAGAAGGGGGAATGTGTTAAATCTTTGTGTGATTTGAGACAAATGATTGTTTTTGAGATAAACCGTTGCTGTTTTTAAAGGGGTGTAGATTAGGCCATACTACTGGACAATCCCGTAGGAATAAAATAAACGGATACCTTTCTGGAAACAGGGCGACCGCGAGGGTCGCGCCCTACCGGCTGCCCCGTGCACCCTACTTTTCGTATACCGAAAACACAATCCATCCCAATGTCAATGTCCAAGCGCATTGCGTCATTACGGGGCTACCGGCATTGCGTCCCGATGGGACGTGCCGTTCTGGCGTCAAACGGGGCTACGCTTTTCCAATCAACCAAGCCGCATACCCCACATAAAGCAACAGCATCGTCCAGCCCTCGACCCGGTAAATCGTCATAGGGCGGAGCACAAAGCAGGAAATGAAAAGCAGCAGGCTGGCGCCGATGCATACCCCAAAATCCACCGTAGTCAGGCCAGTCGGGTAAAGCGGGGAAATGGTGGCGCTGACGCCGAGGATGAGGAAAACATTAAAAATATTGGAGCCGATGATGTTGCCGATGGCGATGTCGGCGTTGCGTTTCAGGGCGGCGGCGATGGAGGTGGCCAATTCGGGAATGGAGGTGCCCACGGCCACTAAGGTCAGCGCGATCACGGAATCGCTGATACCGAGGGTTTTGGCGATTGCTACGGCATTGTCTACCATGATTTTGCCGCCCAGGGTTAGTCCGATTATTCCCGCAACAATCATCAGGTTCGAAAGCCAGACCGGGTAGTTTTTGTATTGACCTTCGTTGCTGTTTTTATTTTTTTTAGCAATGCTGAACGTATAGAACAGGTAAATGACGAAAAATCCCAACAGCACAATACCGTCGCTGCGTTGCAATTGATTTTGGGTGCCGCCGTCTATGAGTACATCGCCGGCCATCACGAAAACCATAATGGCAGCCAGTAAGCTCAGGGGGATTTCTTTCCAGATGGTATTGCTTTGGAGGGTAAGCGGGTAAATCGTTGCAGAGATGCCCAGAATAACAAGGATATTGGCGATGTTGCTGCCAACTATGTTGCCGACGGCCAAATCCCCTTTCCCGTCTATGGCAGAAAGAATGGAAATGACCATTTCAGGGGCGGAAGTTCCCAGCGCCACAATCGTCAGTCCGATGACGATGTCGGGAATGTTCATCCGTTTGGCTAAAGAAGAAGCGCCATCCACCATCTTGCTCGCACTAAAAGAGACGATGACCAGGCCGAGGGCAAAAAGCAGTAAACTTATCAGCATTGTTTTTAAATTACGCTTTCCCAATCAACCACGCCGTATATCCTAAATACATCAACACCATTGTCCAGCCTTCAATGCGGGAGATGCGCATCGGGCGAAGCACAAAGCAGGAAACAAAAAGGATGACGCTGGCCCCGATGCAAACCAAAAAATCGGTTACGGTGATGCCGCCGGGGGCAAGCGGGCTGATCGTGGAACTGACACCGAGGATAAAAAAGACATTGAAAATATTGGAACCGATCACGTTACCCAAAGCAATATCGGAGTTGCGTTTCAGGGTTGCCACAACAGAAGTGGCCAATTCCGGAAGGGAGGTACCAATGGCCACCAGCGTTAAACCAATCACCGAATCGCTCACACCCAGATTCCGGGCCATCAGCACGGCGTTTTCCACCGTAATTTTCCCACCGAACGTAAGGCCGGCAATGCCGCCGATGACCATGATTGTGGCAAGCCAGGGGGCATAGGTTTTTTGGGTTTCAGAAGGTTTTACGTCCGACATGTCGGTATCTTTGGCCACTCCGAACGTATAATACATATAAATGGCAAAGAAGCTCAACAAAATGATGCCGTCTCCGCGGGTGATCATGTTGCTGCTATTGCCATCGAAAAGCGAATCGTAGGCCACCACTAAGGCGATGATAGCCGCCAGCAGACTCAGCGGAACTTCTTTCCAGATGGTGTTTTTTTGAATCGTCAATGGATAGATAATGGCGCAAATGCCGAGGATGCCCAGAATATTGAAGATGCTACTGCCAATGACGTTGCCGATGGCCACATCCGACTGTCCGTTAAGCGCAGAAATGACCGAAACGACCATTTCAGGAGCCGAAGTACCAAAAGCAACAATCGTCAGGCCAATGACGATGTCCGGGATGCGCAGGCGGCGAGCCATTGAAGAGGCACCATCCACCAGCCAGTGCGCGCTGAAGACAACCAAAGCAAGGCCAACAGCAAAGAGGAGCAGGTTTATTAACATTTTGTTCAGGATACTTTGTGTGCGCTAAGGTATAAAAACCTGTATAAATTGCGCAGGATGTAAGCGATTTAAGTTCATTCAGTTTAGATACAATCTAAATAAATGCCACAAACCATGTTTTTTTGTTAAAAAGTTTAACCGAGTTATATCTTTGCGCACAAACAGCGAAAAACGCCATTTTGACATAATTTTTACGCTATAAAAAGTCTCTGGAATGAGATATTCATATTTGAAATTCAGTATTCTTTCCATGTTGCTCTCGATTGCTTGCTCTTTCAGCGCGCAGGCGCAGGATGAAGCGGCCATCAAGGAAGGCAAGCAGTTGTTCCAAAACAACTGTGGTTCCTGCCACAACAAGAACATGAAAGACGATATGACGGGCCCTGCTTTGGGTGGCGTCGAAGAGCGTTGGGCTGCTTATCCAAGAGCGGATCTCTATGCCTGGGTACGCAATTCTCAGGCACAAATCAACGAAGGCCATCCGCGCGCCGTTGAGCTTTGGGGAAAGTGGAAGCCCAATTTGATGAACAACTTCCCCCAGTTGACTGATGGCCAGATTGACAATATTCTGGCTTACGTCAATTGCACAGCGGCCGGGAATTGTCCCGGGGCACCGCCGCCTCCTCCTCCCGGCCCTGCGGGGGCGGTTGCAAAACCCGACAACACGGGCCTTTTCATCGTGATGGCGATCATCCTCGCTTTCCTGGCAGTCGTGCTCGCGCGCATCGTTTCCAACCTGAATTATATGATCCAGGTTCGGGAAGGCAATGCACCTGCACGCCGGCAAACGCTGGTGGAACTGTTGACCAGCAAAACCGTGGTTGCCTTCGTGATCTTCGCATTAGTTGTTCTCGGCGGCTATACCACCGCGAACCGGGCCATTAAGCTGGGGCGCCAGCAAGGCTACGCACCGGAACAACCCATCAAATTTTCACACACCACACACGCCGGCGTTCAAAAAATTGATTGCCAGTATTGCCACGACGGCGCCCGTCGAAGCAAACAATCGGTTATCCCGGCGGCCAATACGTGTATGAATTGCCACAGAGCCGTGAAAGTAGGCTCCCAATACGGCACTGCCGAGTTGACAAAAATTTTCGCTTCGGTCGGGTACGACCCGTCCACCGATAAATACATCGAGGGATACGATAAGATGAGTGAGGCCGATATCGAAAAGGTTTACAAAAAATGGATTGCGGATACCTATGTAAAGGAGAAAGGTTCACTCGATTTAAGGGGTGAAAACCTGATTAATAAACAATGGGACGGAATCGTCACTGCGTTGACCGACGAAGAAACCGGCGATGAAAAAATATACGGTCCGATCGAATGGGTTCGCATCCACAACCTGCCCGATCACGCTTACTTCAACCATGCACAGCACGTAGCAGTAGGCAAGGTAGCCTGCCAAACCTGCCACGGGAAAGTGGAAGAAATGGAAGTCGTACAGCAGGCCATGCCGCTTTCAATGGGCTGGTGCATCAACTGCCACCGCCAGACGGAAGTGAAATTCGCCGACAATGAATACTATAAAACATACGCCCGTTTCCATGAAGAGATCGCCAAAGGCGAACGCACCAAGGTAACGGTAGAGGAAATTGGCGGTCTGGAATGCCAGAAGTGTCACTATTAAGAGATAGTCGCAGACACACCACTTTAAACTTGTTTCATTCGAGCAAATTCTTGAAATGAAAGATCAAAATAAAGCAGTTTGGATCGGGGTTGAACACCTGAAAAACGATCCCGCATTTCAACAAGTAAGCAACTCGGAGTTTGTTGAACTCCCCCTCATCGAACAATTGTCGGAAGAAAGCGCACTTTCTACGGAAAGCAGCCGCCGTGATTTCCTGAAATACCTCGGGTTTGGTATTGGCGCAGCGACCATTGCGGCAAGCTGCGAAATTCCGGTGAAGAAGGCAATTCCGTATGTGGTTAAGCCCGATACTATTGTTCCGGGTATCGCTACTTACTATGCTTCCAGCTTCGTTCAGGGCGGCGATTATTGCGCCGTGTTGATCAAAACCCGCGAGGGGCGTCCCATCAAAATTGAAGGCAACAGTCTTTCAAAAGTGACGATGGGCGGTACCAGTGCGCGCGCCCAGGCCAGTGTGCTGGGCCTTTACGACACCAGCCGCCTTGACGGTCCTTATATGGTGAAGGAAGGCAAGCTTGATCGCCCGCGCAACAAACGCGAAGCTGGTCCGTCGTGGGAGCAAATTGACAAAGAAATTTCAGGCAAGCTCAAGCCGGATGCCAATATCCGCATCCTTGCCAATACCATCCTCAGCCCAACTACGAAAAAGGCAATTGCCGATTTCACCACAAAATTCCCGAACACGAAGGTGGTTCTATACGACCCGGTTTCGAGTTCGGCCATCCTGGAAGCAAACCAGGCTTGTTTTGCACAGGCCGTTATTCCGGGGTACCACTTCGACCGCGCCCGGGTCATCGTCAGTTTTGACGCCGATTTTTTGGGCACATGGATTTCGCCGATTGAATTTGCAGCGCAGTACGTGCAGGGTCGCCGCATCCCGGACATCCGCAAAGCAAACATGTCGCGCCATATTCAGGTCGAGAGCCACATGAGCCTGACCGGTTCGAATGCCGATAACCGGATCCTGGTGAAGCCTTCAGAACAAGGCGCTGCAATCGTGGCATTGTACAACGAAATTGCGGCAGCCAGCAATGCTTCCCGCATCAGCGGCCCGCAATTGGACGCTAAAAAAACGGCTAAAATCAAAGAAGTTGCCAAAGAACTGCTCGCCAGTCAGGGCACTTCACTCGTCGTTTCCGGTTCTAACAATCAGGGCGAGCAAATCATCATCAACGCCATCAACAACCTGCTGGGTAACTACGGCAAAACCATTACCTTCAACGACGCTTCGCTGCAACGGCAGGGGATGGATCGCGACGTGCGCACACTCGTCCGCGAGATGAACGCAGGCAGTGTTAATGCCCTGTTTGTCATGGACGGTGCCAACCCGGCTTACGATTTGCCGGATGCTGAGCAGTTCAAAACTGGCCTGGCTAAAGTTGGCCTGAAGGTCTCTTTTGCCGGCGTGGCCAATGAAACGGCTTTGCTTTGCAACTACGTGGCACCTACGCACCACTACCTCGAAAGCTGGAGCGATGCAGAAGCAAAACGCGGTCATTACAGCCTGATTCAGCCTACGATTGCACCTTTGTTTGCCGCTTTGGGCAGGCCCGGTACCCGCCAGGCAGAAGAAAGCCTGTTGCGCTGGGCTGCTTCCGAGACCTTAAATTTGACAGCAGAGCAACCCTACCTCGAATTTTTAAGAAACAACTGGAGAGATACAATTTCGCGTCAACAGTCGAGCTTCGCTACCTTCGACGCCTTCTGGGACAGCGCTTTACACGACGGGGTCTTTGAAGCGCCGCAGGTGGACATTCAGGTGGCGTTCTCCGGCGATGTAGCCGCTGCCGCTGCCAAAGTCCGCAAGCCGGCTACCAGCGAAATGGAAATTGCATTTTTTGAAACCGTCAACATGGGCGCAGGCCAATACGCCGCTAACCCATGGTTGCAGGAAATGCCGGATCCGGTGACCCGCTGCGTTTGGGGCAATTACCTCGGCGTTCCGGTTAAGTGGGATGGCAATAACGACTTTACCTCCCTCAATGGCCTGAACAGCAACGAAATTTACAGCGAAGCAGACAAGGTGGAAGTCGAGGTAAATGGCAAAAAGGTTCTTTGTACGGTCATTCGCCAATTCGGTCAAATGGAAGGCACAGTATCGCTGGCCGTAGGTTATGGCCGCGATGCGACTGGTGAAATGGGCCGCGCATTAGGCAATAAAGTGGGGGTAAACGCTTATCCTTGGTTGAGTGCAGATGCCGATGGCAATACCCAGTATTATGCAACAACGGTAAGCGTTTCCAGCGCGGTGGATAAAGATAAAGAGTTTGCCTGCGTACAGTACCACCACACGATGGGGGTTACCGCGCGCGGCGACAACGGCGAGCTTGTCAAAGACGACGCCACCGGCAAACCGTTGAATGTGGATGAAAAAGCCGTCATGTCTTTAGGCTCCGGATTCCAGGGAGGATTGACCAACCGTTCCATTATTTATCAGGGGAACGTCAAAGCCCTGGAAGGATTAGTAGAACACATTAAAGAAAAACGCGACGAAGCGGCGCACCTCAACGAGCAGACGCTTTACCCGTTTGAAGAATACAAAAGGGAATTTTACGAACAAGGGCACTGGTGGGCCATGCATATTGACCTGAATGCCTGCATCGGTTGCGGCGCTTGCCAGGTTGCCTGTACGGCAGAAAACAACGTGCCTGTTGTCGGCAAACGCGAAGTACACCGCCACCACGAAATGCCGTGGATTCGGATTGACCGTTATTTTTATGGCGATTACGAAAATCCGAATGTCGTCTACCAGCCGATGATGTGCCAGCATTGCGACAACGCGCCTTGCGAAAACGTTTGCCCGGTTGCTGCAACGAACCACAGTTCGGAAGGCTTGAACCAGATGACCTACAACCGCTGTATCGGCACGCGCTATTGCGCCAACAACTGCCCGTACAAAGTTCGCCGGTTCAACTGGTTGGATTATACGACCGCCGACCTTTTCGGCATCAACGAAAATTACGTCAACGGCGAAGACCTGCCATTTGCAGCAGACAACCTGATGCGTATGGTGCTGAACCCGGATGTCACGGTTCGTTCGCGTGGGGTCATCGAAAAGTGCAGCTTCTGCGTGCAACGCATCCAGGAAGGCAAACTGATGGCGAAACGCGAAAACCGCAAATTGGTAGACGGCGATGTAAAAAGCGCCTGCCAGACGGCTTGTCCGACTGGTGCCATTGTTTTCGGCGACCGCAATAACAAAGAAAGCATGGTTTCCAAGCGCATTGAAAACCCGCTGAACTACCTCGTGCTGGAAGAAGTGAACACCCAATCATCGGTGTTCTATGCCGCCCGGGTCAACAATCGCAACGAAGCGTTAGACGCATAAGATACATTCATGAAATAACGGACAGTTTTGACTGTCATCGTAAATAACTTGATATGAGCGCACCTGTTTCTCCGATTCGGGAGCCACTAATTGAAGGTGGAAAAACCTATCATCAGATCACGGAAGACATCTGTGCCCCCACGGAAAGGGTGCCCAGTATGACCTGGATTATCGCATTTATGGTTGCGGTATCGGGCCTGACGCTGTATGTATTTTGTGTGGCCTGGACCATTTGGGTGGGGATCGGTTCCTGGAACCTGAACCGGACTATTGGCTGGGGCTGGGACATTACCAACTTCGTATGGTGGGTCGGTATTGGTCACGCCGGAACGTTGATTTCGGCTATCCTGCTGCTTTTTCGCCAACGCTGGCGGACGGGGGTAAACCGTGCTGCGGAAGCCATGACGATCTTTGCGGTCATTTGTGCGGGGCAGTTTCCGCTCATTCACATGGGCCGCCTCTGGTTGGGCTTTTTCATTTTTCCCTACCCGAACACAAGGGGGCCGTTGTGGGTAAACTTCAACTCGCCCCTGTTGTGGGACGTATTTGCCATCTCCACGTATTTCATCGTATCCCTGCTGTTCTGGTATACCGGTTTGGTGCCCGATTTGGCCACGGTTCGCGACCGCGCCACAGGGCTGCGCCGTAAAATCTACAACTACGTGTCCTTCGGCTGGACGGGGTCTGCCAAACACTGGCAACGCTGGGAAAGCTTGTCGCTCGTACTTGCAGGCTTGTCTACGCCGCTGGTATTATCCGTACACACCATCGTATCTTTCGACTTCGCCACTTCGGTCATTCCGGGCTGGCACACCACCATCTTCCCGCCCTACTTCGTTGCCGGAGCCATTTTTTCCGGCTTCGCTATGGTGCAAACGCTGATGGTGATTACCCGGAAGGTGCATGGTTTGCAGGAATATGTGACTTTGCAGCACATCGAAAGCATGAATAAGGTAATCCTGCTCACGGGTACCATCGTAGGGGTGGCTTACCTGACCGAGTTGTTCATTGCCTGGTACAGCGGGTATGTTTATGAGCAGTTTGCTTTTGCCAACCGCGTACTCGGGCCATACTGGTGGGCGTACCTCGGCATGATGACCTGCAACGTATTGTCGCCACAACTTTTCTGGTTCAAGAGCATGCGCCGCAGCCTGTTCTGGACTTTTGTCATGTCCATCTTTGTGAACATTGGGATGTGGTTTGAGCGCTTTGTAATCATTGCGACGACGCTGGCACGCGATTATTTGCCCTCCAGCTGGAGTTATTATACACCGACTTGGGTGGAAATCGGTTTGTTTGTCGGCACGCTTGGTCTGTTCTTTACGCTGTTCCTGATTTTTGCACGGGTAGCGCCGGTTGTAGCCATCGCAGAGATCAAGAGCATCCTGAAGGTAGCCGGCGACCAGTACATCGGTCCGAATGCAAAGCACCACCACGAGCACGAGCACGAAACGATAACGAAGTCAACAGATACACATCACTAATTCACCCGATAGCGCAAGTTAACGACAATGGAAAATCAAAATAAAGAAGTGCTGTACGGCTTGTATGATGATGAGGAAATACTCCTGAAAGCAGTCAGGCAGGCTAAAGACGATCATTTAAACATCATGGACGTTTATTCGCCGTTCCCGGTTCACGGGCTTGATCCGCTATTGGGGCTTTCTGAAAGCCGACTTCATCAGGCAGGTTTTGTCTATGGTGCAATTGGTACCCTGACGGCCTTTCTTTTTATGTCTTGGGTATTTACCCGCGATTGGCCAATTATATTTGGCGGTAAGCCATACTGGTCGGTGCCGGCATTTATCCCTATTACGTTTGAGGTAACGGTTTTGTTTGCCGCTGTGGGCATGGTGGTAACCTTTTACACCATCTGTGGAATGGCACCCGGCGTCACGAATCCGACGCTGGATGACCGCATCACGGATGATAAATTCTGTATCGCCTTTCAAACGAATGGCGCTTCGGAAGCTGAAGTAGATCGTTTGCGAATTTTTCTGAGCAGCACCGGCGCTTCGGAAGTAAATTCAAAGACGATCTGATTGATTTTGACAAGCACATCGCGTCCTAAATATTAAACGATGAGATACATCAAGATATGTTTTCTGGCTTTGGCGACAGCGGCGCTCCTCTCCGCCTGTTCGCCTGCTAAGGACAACAACACCGGAAGTGAGTACATGCCGGACATGGCGCACTCGGTCGCCTATGAGAGCAATGTCTATGGCTATTACCACTACAATACCTGGGATAGTGCCAGCGTGTTCAAACGCAGAGACTTGTCCAATCCCGGGTTGCCGGTGAATGGCACCATTCCACGCGGGTATGCCGGTATTTCTTATTTGCAGGATCCCGCAGCTCAGGCGATGCTGATGGCTCACATGCGCGGGGCTACCGGGGTCAATGAAATTGCCGTGCCAATTAATGGCAATGTGCCTTATTACTATAAGGATACGCCGGAAGAGCGGGTTCGGGCTTCCGCCGAAATTAACGTCAACCCTTTCCCAATCACGGCAAAAGGATTGGCACAAGGCAAGGAACTGTATGATGTTTTCTGCAATATATGCCACGGGGCAGCAGGTAATGGATTAGGGTATATTGTGAGTGAAGAAAACCTCAAGGCTGCTTATCCGGCTCAACCGGCTAATTTCCTTCAGGATACTTTTCTGAACTCTTCCAATGGCCGTTTCTACCATGCAATCGTTTACGGATTGAACGTGATGGGCGGTTACACGGATAAGCTGTCGTATGAGGAGCGCTGGCAGGTGATCCACTACATCCGCTCGCTGCAGGCTAAGGAGAAAAAATTGGTGTACGACGAAAACGTCAATACGCTCAATCCTGCTTATGGCGTTCCGGCCAGCAAGGTGCGTCCCGTTGCACAAACGATGACGGACAACCAACCGGCACCCGATGCAGCCCCGCAACAGGAAAAGCAACAAACTACCACTGACGGTAGTCATCAATAGGCAACTGACGAGACAGTAAGCGCATTCATAAAATATTTTACCGGTTGGTTTTGTCAACCGGCACATAACGAGGGGTAACAATGAACCAGTTCGTTTTTACATCAAAACAAAAAACGGTTTTAGGCGGATTCATAGCGCTGGGCGCTGTGTGCCTCCTGTTGACCATGTTCGTTTACGACGATGCTTTGCATACCCGCTTTTGGACAAACTATTTGCACAATGCGGTTTTTTTCACAGGGATCGGATTTATTTCGCTCTTTATCATCACGGCATTCACGACGGCCATGGCCGGGTGGTATACCGTGATCAAAAGGATATTCGAAGCATTTTCGCTTTTCATGATTCCTGGTCTGGTGATGATGGCCGTTGTGGTCATCGGCATCTGGGGGCATTGGCATCACCTGTATCACTGGACGGATACCACGCTGTTGGATCCGACTAAACCAGCGTACGATTCCATTATCGCAGGAAAATCAGGCTTTTTGAACAAAGGCTGGTACACTTTCGGGACTTTCCTCATCGTTGGCACCTGGATCTTTTTTGCCTGGAAAATGCGCAGCTTGTCGCTGAGTGAAGATAAGTTCGGTACGCCGGACTACGACCACCACCGCAAGATGCGGATCTGGTCGGCGGCTTTTCTTCCGATCGCCGGTTTTTCCAGTGCAGCTATGATCTGGCAATGGGTCATGTCCGTAGATGCCCACTGGTACAGCACCCTGTTTGCCTGGTATACTGCGGCAAGCTGGTTTGTAGCGGCCATTGCGCTGACGATTCTGACCATCATTTACCTCAAATCGCAGGGTTATCTTGAATCCGTTACTGCCGAACACCTCCACGACCTTGGTAAATACATGTTTGCCATTAGTATTTTCTGGACGTATTTGTGGTTTTCCCAGTACATGCTTATCTGGTACGGGAACATTGGCGAAGAAACGATCTACTACCGCGAACGGATTGATAATTACCTGGCTTTGTTCATCGGTAACCTGATTATGAACTTTGTAATGCCTTTCCTGATCCTGATGCGCAATGATACAAAACGGAAATATGGTACGCTGGTGCTGACTTCGATTATTGTGTTCTTCGGACACTGGTGGGATTTTTTCCAAATGATCAAGCCAGGGGCTTATCACACTGCTCAGGAAGCGCTGGCTCACAGCGGTGGCGAAGGCGCACACGAAGCAGGGCACCACGCTGCATCGGCTATTGTGATGGGCTTTACCTTGCCGGGGTTGCTTGAAGTAGGCACGATGCTTGGCTTTTTGGCCGTATTTGCTTATTTTGTATTTTCAAGAATGGCAAAAGCGCCACTGCAGCCGGTAAATGATCCGTACCTCGCAGAGAGTTTGCAGCACCATACATAAATTTTATTTAGATTTATTCTAAATAAGCTTTGTGTAAAAGCAATACTCTAATGTTTTTGTTGTATCAAGTAAATTTGTAGAACAAAGTATCCAAAGGATATAAACTTTGCAATAATGACAGCTCTTTTAACAATACTCTGCATCGCACTGATTGCAATCATTGCCATCCAGATTGGAAAGGTAACCGAACTTGCCTCCAAGATCCGGGGTGAGGAAGATATGCAGGAAATCGTCAACAGGCGCAATGGGAACTATTCGCTTGTGTTCATGGTCGTTTTCCTCGTAGCTTGTATTATTTCCGCAGGTTACTATAAAAACTACATGCTGGGCTATGGTCCGCACGAATCTGCTTCGGAGCATGGAAAAACCTTGGACAGTTTGTTCAACATTACGCTCTTTTTCACGGCGATCGTATTTTTCCTTACTCAGGCTGCGTTATTCTATTACGCGTTCAAATACCGTGGTGCCCGTGGCCGCAAGCCACTATACCTCCCGCACGACAACAAACTCGAAATCATCTGGACGGCTATACCGGCTGTTGTGATGACATTCCTCGTTGTCGGTGGATTAGACGCCTGGAATGATGTAATGGCGGATATAGCGCCCGGCGAGGATTTTACAGAAATAGAAGGTACGGGCTACCAGTTTGCCTGGCATCTTCGTTACCCTGGGCCAGATGGGAAATTAGGAACCCGCAACTTTAAGCTCATCAGCGGGGCAAACCCGCTCGGCCAGGACTGGACGGATGAGAAGAACCTTGACGACCTTCACCCTTCAGAAGTGGTGTTGCCGGTCAACAAAAAAGTGCGCGTGCGGATTACTGCCCGCGACGTATTGCACAACTTCTACCTGCCACATTTCCGGGTGAAGATGGACGCCGTGCCGGGTATGCCAACGTACTTCATTTTTACGCCGACCAAAACGACGGAAGAATACCGCCAAGAACTGAGCAATTACCCCGAATATCAGGTTCCGGATCCGAATGACCTGGAAAAGATGCGCTGGGAAACCTTCAATTACGAATTGGCTTGCGCCGAACTTTGCGGCACTGGCCACTACAGTATGCGGCGTTTGGTGCGGATTGTTTCGGAAGAGGAGTACAAAGCCTGGTTGAGCCAGCAACAATCCTACTTCCTGTCTTCGATCAGGGGCACAGAAGACGATCCATACAAAAATGAGTTGCTTGACATCGAAGTAAAGCAACGCAAGCTGGAATTCAGCGACGCTATCCAGAAAGCGATTGACGCCACGGATGCAAAAGAAAAGTTGCTCCGGCTGAATTATGTGTACTTTGATGCCGGCGCTGCAAAACTGACGGAACTGTCGCGTTATGAGTTGGACAATTTGGCGGAAAGTTTGAACAAATACCCCAATATGACGATTGAGGTAGGTGGACACACAGACAACACCGGAGATGCGGCTCAAAACCTGACCCTGTCTTCCGAGCGCGCCAGGGCAGTAAAAGACTACCTCGTTGGCAAAGGCATCGCAGCCTCCCGCCTGCAGGCAGTCGGTTACGGCCAAAACCAACCCGCTGACACGAATGATACAGAAGCTGGTCGGGAGAAAAACCGCAGAACAGAGTTCAAAATATTGACACAATAATCGTACTCAATTCAGCCCTATATTGGGTATAAGTTTAAAATACAGGCAAGCTCATGGCAAATGCAGCAAACAATCCGATGAGTGAGGAAGATATTCTGATTAAAGAGCAGGGGTATGATGATCATTTTCACGACCATCACCACGGCGACAAGTATCAGTCCAATTTCATCACCACGTACATATTCAGCCAGGATCACAAGATCATTGCTCGTCAATTCTTGATCACGGGGATGATTTGGGCCATTATCGGCGGTTTGATGTCGCTGATTTTCCGCCTCCAGTTAGGTTTTCCTGCGGAAGATATGGCTTGGCTGAAACCCATTTTAGGTCGTTGGATCACCCTCAACGAAGCTGGCCTGGGCAGCATTGCACCGGAGTTTTATTACGCCATGGTGACCATGCACGGGACGATCATCGTCTTTTTCGTATTGACTGCCGGCTTGAGCGGAACTTTCAGTAACCTGCTGATCCCATTGCAGGTGGGCGCGCGGGATATGGCTTCGCCTTTCCTCAATATGTTGTCCTACTGGTTCTTTTTCTTAGCAGGGGTGGTCATGTTCATTTCGCTGTTCCTTAGCACCGGGCCTTTTTCCGGCGGCTGGACGGCTTATCCGCCTTTGAGCGCGCTGCCGCAAGCCTCTACGGGTTCTGGTGCGGGTATGACGCTTTGGCTCATCAGTCTGGTTTTGTTTGTTGTTTCCGTATTGCTTGGCGGGATCAACTACGTGACAACGGTCTTGAACCTGCGCACCAAAGGCATGACGATGTGGCGCATGCCGCTGACCATTTGGGCATTTTTTGTAACGGCTATTTTGGGTATCCTTTCTTTCCCGGTACTGGCTTCCGGCTTCTTCCTGCTGGTTTTCGACCGGGGATTGGGCACGAGCTTCTTCCTGAATGAAATTTATATTGGCGGTCAGGCATTAGACCACGTTGGCGGAAGCCCGGTACTGTACCAGCACTTGTTCTGGTTCCTGGGGCACCCCGAGGTTTACATCATCATTCTGCCTGCGATGGGGTTGGTATCCGAAGTTTTATCGGTACACGCCCGCAAACCGATCTTCGGTTACAAGGCGATGGTGTATTCTATTCTTGCCATTGCTTTTCTGTCGTTCATCGTATGGGCCCACCACATGTTCATGTCGGGTGTGAATCCGTTCATTTCCAACTTCTTCGTGGTCTTTACGCTGATCATTGCCGTTCCTTCTGCGGTGAAGGTATTTAACTGGATTGCAACGCTTTATGGCGGAAATGTTCGATTTACTGCGGCAAGTTTATTTGCAATCGGCTTCGTTTCGATGTTCATTTCCGGAGGTTTAACGGGGATTTTCCTCGGCAACTCCGCCATAGATATTCAACTGCACGACACCTACTTTGTGGTTGCGCACTTCCATATTGTAATGGGTGTTGCGGCTTTCTTCGGCATGTTTGCCGGGGTTTACCAGTGGTTTCCCAAGATGTTTGGCCGGTTCATGAATGAAAGCCTGGGTCGTATCCACTTCTGGGGGACGCTTGTTGGGGCGTATGCCATCTTCTGGCCGATGCACTACCTCGGTATGGCAGGTGTGCCGCGCCGTTACTACAAATTTGATGTGTTTGAATCGTTCGGTCAGTTTGCCACGATGAACAAATTCATCACCATTGCAGCCATTTTCGTTTTCGCATTACAGATTTTGTTTGTCATCAACTTCTTCTACAGCATCTGGAAAGGTAAGAAAATGACGACTAAAAACCCCTGGGGCGCAAGCACACTGGAATGGACGACGCCAATTAACACCGGCCACGGCAACTGGGAAGGCAATATCCCGACTGTACACCGCTGGCCGTATGATTATGGCAAAGACGGGAAAGATTATATTTCTCAGATACAGCCTTTGTCGGAAGGTGAAAAGGACGGCGGAGATCATTAATTTTTGTAAAGGCGGTACAAGCTGTCGAATCAATGCCCGGTGACTATGGTTGCCGGTACAAACTCAAGCGAACGTGAATACGAAGACTGCATCGGTCAGTTGGATAAACATCGTCGGACAAAAGGTTCACGATTATAAGCTGCTCATTAAGTTTCGGTTGACCTTAACGGTTGTGTTTTCTTCGGTCATGGCCTATTTTATTGCAATTACGGGCGATATTGACTGGAAAGCGGCAGCCATTCTTTCTTTGGGAGGTTTTTTGGTGACGGGCGCTGCGAACGCGCTGAACCAGGCTCTTGAAAAGGATTATGACCGCCTGATGAAACGCACGGCTGACCGACCGGTGGCCGCAGGCCGCATGAAAATGTCGGAAGCGGTGATGAGCGCCGGGTTTATGAGTTTGTTTGGCATAACTTTGCTGGCACTCTTCAATCCCTGGACTGCCTTTTTTGGCATGATTGCGCTGATGAGTTATGCATTCGTCTACACACCGATGAAACGCATTTCTCCCGCAGCAGTCACCATTGGAGCCATTCCGGGCGCGCTGCCGACCCTGATTGGATGTGCAGCGGCGCAAGGGGCGATCACTCCATTGGGTTTGACGCTTTTCGCCATACAATTTTTGTGGCAGTTCCCGCACTTCTGGTCTATTGGCTGGTTGGGCTTTGAAGATTACGCAAAGGCAGGATACAAGCTGTTGCCAACCCGCAACGGCCAACAGGATCCGGCAACAGGTTTTCAGTCTTTTCTGTACGCTTTGTTGTTGGTTCCGGTAACGGTGCTGCCCTGGATGATGAATGTTACCAATGTTTGGTCCGCCGTGATTGCGGTGACGCTGAGCTTGGCTTACGCGGTATTTGGATGGAATTTTTATCAGAAACTCAATCGGAAAGCAGCTTTGCAACTGATGTTCTTTTCGTTTCTGTACATCCCGGTGATTTTAGTGACTTTTTATCTGACTAAATTATAATTTCATCAGCGTATGAACGCGATGGCGGTCAATCAGGAGTACAAAAGGAATAAAATCAATCCGCAAAAATTTGCGGTGTGGTTAGCTTGTGCCAGCATTACCATGATGTTTACGGCGCTCACTAGCGCGTACATTGTGCGGCAGGCAGGGGGCAACTGGCTGGAATTCCGGCTGCCCGGCATTTTTTTGGCCAGCACGATGACCATTGTAGCCAGTAGTATTGCGCTGCATGGTAGTTTTCTGGCATACAAAAATGGAAAAGAACAGCTTTACAAAACGCTGCTCTTGTTGGGACTGGCGCTTGGATTTGCGTTTGTGATTACGCAATACCAAGGCTGGGTGGCGCTGCAAAACATCGGCGTACCGTTGAAGACGAATCCGTCCGGCGATTTTGTGTATGCAATTTCCGGCCTTCATGCCGCGCACGTTCTGGGCGGAATTGTCGCGCTGATCATTGGTGCAATCCGCGCATTTTCGATGCCGTTTAAAGTAACGGAACGCCGCAAACTGCGCCAGGAGATGACCCTCACGTATTGGCATTTCGTAGATTTGCTGTGGGTTTACCTGTTTGCATTATTGACATTGTATTCCTGACATTTGGTTCTGAACAAACAAAAATATTAGCCTAACAAAAAGATATTCAACTGATGGCAACAGCAGAAACTGTACTGGAACACGAGGTACACGAGTACGATAGCAAGGACGCGTGGTCGGGGGGCAAAGAGCCATTCAAGACCAGTTATGGCAAGCTGATGATGTGGTATTTCCTGTTGTCAGATGCCTTTACTTTCGCAGGTTTTTTGATCGCCTATGGTTCGCTGCGCTTCAGCAGTAGCACTTGGCCGGTGCCTGATTTCGTATTTTCTACGGCGCCATTTGGCATACACCATGCGCCGCTGATTTTCGTAACGATCATGTCATTCCTGCTCATCATCAGCTCCGTCACCATGGTGCGGGCGGTGCAGGAAGGCCATCGCGAAAACAAAAACGGGGTTGTATTCTGGATGTTGCTCACCGTATTGGGTGGATTGGGCTTCCTGAGCTGCCAGGCCTGGGAGTGGACAAACCTGATGGGCGCTGAACACATGTCGGTGACCACCAATCCGTTCGGCACGCATACCAGCGATGGCGTCTACCTGGAAGACGAACACGGCCATGCCTATAAAGAAGGTGAAAAACCGGAAGCGTTTAAAGCCAGAGGGTCTTACCTGATCCATAAGCACGAAAACGAAGCAACGGGCAAAGAAGAGTGGGTACAGCGCAAAGTGAAATATTCCGACGGCACCTTAGGCGTTCAGGAACTTGGCCCGCCAGCGTTTGGCGCGCTGTTCTTTTTCATCACGGGTTTCCACGGCTTTCACGTACTTTCAGGGGTGGTGTTCCTGCTCATTATTGCAATTAATTCAGGCAGCGGCATCTATGCAGCGCGCCGGAATGGCTACGAAATGGTCGAAAAAATTGGCCTCTACTGGCACTTTGTGGATTTGGTGTGGGTATTCGTTTTCTTAGTATTCTACCTGCTTTAACTGCAAAATTTTGATCATTCTTTAATTGGGAATCATTATGGGACATTTATCATACGAAGCATCTATAAAGGCGGTATATCGCGGGTTGATCCTGCTCGGGTTCGTCACCCTGATCGAGGTTTTCATTTCTTTGCTTGCTAAAGGCCATGTTATAAAAGGGGCAGAGCAGTATAAAGTGATACTTTACACCGCAGGTTTGGTCATGATTGGACTTTCTTTGTACAAAGCATACTTCATCGTCTACGATTTTATGCACATGCGCTACGAAGTTAAAGGTCTGGCAATGAGTGTATTGCTGCCTACTTTGCTGCTGGTTTGGGCCATTATTGCTTTCTTTCAGGAAGGCGGCTCCTGGAAGGCGCGCCGCGACCAGATCAAAGAAAAAAACGCGGAGGAAGTGGATGGAAAAACGCAGGGGGGGCTCTCGCTGCGCAATGATGTATACGTCCTGCCAGAATGGCGGGGTTAATTGTAACCATCAACGCTTAACAGAATCATCAAAAAGGCGAGAAAGGCATCTTTTCTCGCCTTTTTGATTAAAATAATGCTATAAAACAACGAATTGCGCTAACCTTAATAGCCTTTTTTTGTTTTGAAATAAGTAATTAAAATACGATGACAGAGCAAGTAAAAAAGCCATCGAGGCCAAAGGATAAAATTCAGATGGTGGCATTGACTGCAATCTTGGTCGTTTTTCCGGCGGTATCCTGGTATTGGCTGAGCAGAGGATTGGATTACCGCAAAACAGCAAAAGCCGAGCTGAAAGACCTTGGGCCGCTGCCCGACGTGACCTGGCACAATTATACCGGGAAAACGCTGAGCAAAGCCGACCTGAAAGGGTCGTTTGTCATAGCCGGGGTTTATGACCTGACACAACCGGAGTTGAGCGGGCAATTTGGCCGGGAATTTGCCAGGTTGCACGACCAGTTTGACGACCGAAAGGATGTTCTTTTTCTGTCGGTGGTAGGATCGGATTCTACGCTGCTCTCCAGCTTTGTGAAGGAATACGGGCTTGCAGACACTACGCAGTGCTTTTTCTTCCCCACAGCCGCAGATGCGATGAAAAATCTGGCGCAGACGGGATTTCGGATGCCTGAGCTGGATGGTGCCACTTCTTCATACATTGCATTTGCAGATACGTCCTCCGTCATCCGGAATTACTACGACGTACGCGACAACGCACAACTCAAGCGCATGGTTCAGCACATCAGCCTGCTGTTACCCATGGCGAAAAGCCGGGACGAATTGCGCTTTAAGCGGGAAGCAGAAAAGTAGATGAAAAAACCAACGATATGATCGAAAACACGGTACTTGCAAAAAAACTAAATGTAGCGGCCTGGATCGTCACCGCTGTTGTACTGGTTCTGGTTGGGTTGATGCGCAGCCCGGATAAAATTCCAATTCCTGAAGACTGGGATTTGGGGTTTCTTCCGCCTTTTCACGCCGGGGTGAACGCGCTGCTGGCGCTGGTTTTGGTCTACGCATTTTACCAAATCAAACAAAAGAATATTGAAGCCCACCGCCGCGCCATTTATGTGGCATTGGGACTTTCCGTTCTGTTCCTGTTGTCGTATGTGGCTTATCATTTTACGACGCCGGAAACACTTTTTGGCGACGCCAACCACGATGGGGTAGTAGATGAAGTGGAAAAAGCCGCACTGGGGGGCATTCGCACGGTTTATTTGTTGTTGCTCATTAGCCATATTTCGCTGGCGGGCTTGACTTTACCTTTTATCTTGTTTACTTTTATCAGGGCATATACCAATCAGATTGCCCGGCACCGGAAAATGGCCAAATGGGTCTTTCCCCTGTGGCTCTACGTAGCGGTGACCGGCCCGATTTGTTACCTGATGTTGATGCCTTATTATCGCTAAATTTAATAAAAATGAAAAAAAGGATCTTAAAAATTGCCGGATTGCTGGCCTTGGTAATGGCCCTGAACCTTCCTGCCGACGAAGTGCAGGCGCAATGCCCCATGTGCCGGATGTCTGCCGAAAGCAACCTGAAAAACGGCGGTACAGTAGGCCGCGGCTTGAATACAGGCATTTTGTACATGCTGATTACGCCTTACCTCCTTGTAGGATCCATCGGCTTTATCTGGTGGCGCAACCGCAATAAACGCATTGACGAAGAAGTTGTATCCGAATAAATCCGGTAATAAAACAGAAGGGTCTACGCTAAAAATAGGAACCGAACCTTTTTTTTCGGATATTTGCGTATTGTACAACTAATTCATAGCAATTGAAATTTTCAGAATTTGGCTTAAACGCCAGTTTATTAGAGGGGTTGGACGCAATGGGAATCGAAACGGCAACCCCCATTCAGGAACAAGCAATCCCCGCGATCCTCAGTGGAAAAGACGTGCTGGCCTGTGCCCAAACCGGCACCGGGAAAACCGCCGCGTTTTTGCTGCCTATACTACACCGCCTCACCGAACACCCCCACGATTATATTGATACGCTGATCCTGGAACCGACGCGCGAACTTGTTGTGCAGGTTGATCAGCAATTGGAAGGTTTTTCCTACTTCACCGGGGTAAGCGCAATTCCCGTTTATGGCGGCCGTGACGGCCAGTCTATGGAACAGGAAAGACGCGCGCTCAAACAAGGTGCAGCCATCATTGTGGCTTCCCCCGGACGCCTGATTGCCCACCTCAATATGGGGTATGTGAACCTTAAACACCTGCGCCATTTAGTCCTTGATGAGGCCGACCGTATGCTCGACATGGGTTTTGCACCCGATATCATGGGCATCGTCAACCAACTCCCGCGTGAACGTCAAACCCTGCTTTTTTCGGCAACGATGCCGCAGCAGATCCGCCGCTTTGCCCGAGAATTGATGCGGCAACCCGTGGAAATCAGCCTGCAGGTTTCAAAACCGGCAGAAAACATTCTCCAAGCGGTTTACGAAGTGGAAGACGATATGAAAGCCGCTTTGACTTCGCACCTGCTGGAAGGAAAGCAACGCTTGGAGCGCATCATCATTTTTGCGAGTACAAAAATCAAAGTAAAAGACCTGGCAGGCCAATTGGGCCGCATGGGCATGAATGTTGCCGATGTCCACTCCGACCTGGAGCAGGAGGTGCGCGAAGAACGCATGCGCAATTTCCGGAGCGGTGCCCTGCGCATTGTGGTGGCAACCGACGTGCTCGCACGGGGGATTGACGTGAAAGGGATAGATTTGGTCATCAACTATGACGTGCCTTCTGACGGCGAAGACTACGTTCACCGCATAGGCCGCACGGCTCGCGCCGATGCTTCCGGAGTCGCGCTGACTTTTGTGAACCGGAAAGACCGCCGAAAATTTGACCGCATTGAACAAACGATCGGAATCAAAGTGCGCCGCATGCCGATGCCACCTGACCTTGCCGCGCACATGAAATCTGCAAAATCGGCGGATCGCAGCAGCAGTGGCGGCGGCGGGAAGCGCCCGCCACGCCGGTTTAACCCCAGATCCGGAGGGGGCGGCGGGGGCGGGGGAAGCCGCAAATAACTTCGGTACATTTAGCTGGTTTCAGCATCCGAAAAGGCCAATCCCAGCCAGGTTCCAAACCACATAAACCCTTTCCGATCCTGCAAAATTGCAGTGATGATGCCCTGATCCAAACCCAATTCAGCCTTAATTTGCCCGAACCGAAAGGTTTCGGATCGTGCAATCAGGCAATGGGCAAAGAACGGCACCCCGAATAATATGCAGTACAATCGTTTCATCAAACTAAACGTCGCATAGCTTCCATGCAGGCGCGGCCATTGTGGTACGGACATTTCCATTGGCTCACTTTGTCTTCTGTGGTGATGGGATGCCCCTGGCGATTTACCCGCCAGTACCATTCGCCCAGCACTGGGTCTTTAATGATCCGTCCAATGAATTGCCACACGGCTATGGCCGCATTGTAAAACTGAGGGTCACTGCTAAGGTGCCAGGCATTTAAAAAACCGACTACCCCTTCGGCCTGTGGCCACCAATGCTTGTCTGTATCGGTAGGGCCATTCGGGCCTGCTTCATTCAGAATTCCACCATCTGTATCCAACCCGTCTTTTAATACTGCATTGGCCATTCGCACCGATATGCGGTTCGCCTGCGCTAACAAATCTTCATCGCCCAGCACTTCGGCGGCTTCTGTCAGCAGCCAACTGCATTCAATATCGTGCCCGAAAGAAATTTCGTGCGATTTCAGCTGCCAGTCCACATCGAAAAAAAGGTGCATCCTGGCCGTTTCGGGATCAATAAATTTATCTAAAAAAAGGGCAATCAAGTCTTTTAATGCTTGTTGCACCTGTTTATCTACAGGATTTGCGCGCAACAGGTTCGTATAAGCCTCCAGCACATGAAGGTGCGTATTCATCGTTTTGGCCTCGTTGGCGTCTTTTTCGCTGAGGCGGAGGTCATCCAGCAAAAACCAGTCTCGGCTGTATGCTTCGAGGTAGCCCGCTTTTTTTCGATCCCTGCTGAAGCGTTCGAGCAGGGCGAAGGTTTCCGAAGCTTTGTTCAGCGCCGCAACTTCGCCAGTCAGCAAATAATATTCCGAAAGCGAATATATGCCAAAAGCCTGCGCGTAGACCTGCTTTTTGGTTTCGTGGGGCAATCCGCGGCAATCCAGCGTCCATAAAAAACCGCCTTCCTCTTTGTCCCAAAAATTCCGGAGCAGGTAATCGTAAGCCCGGTCGGCCATGCGGCGGTATTCCGGATGCGGCATCAGGCGCGCTGCTGCCGAAAACGTCCACAAAATACGCGTATTCAGGATAATTCCTTTTTCAGCTTCCGGGTGAATTTGCCCCTGCCCGTCCATGCGGCCGATGAAACCGCCCTGTTCGTGGTCGGGCACATGCGCCATCCACCAGTCGAGGATACTGACCAATTCGCGTTGGAAGTTCGCGCGCGTAAGCCCAGGTTGAAGATTTGCGGTTTGGTGCATCATGCATTTAAATTTTGGCGGATTAAAGCAACGCGTTGTGCAACACTGGCCGCCGAACGCAGGCCATCAGGTGGCGTATGGAGCGCATAATCGAGCAGTTTTTCCACAGTGGTGGTGGCCACGTGCATGCGGGTGTCCGAAGAACCATAGTAAATAAACACCTCCTCGCGTTCATTGACCAACCAGCCGTTGCTGAACGTCACATTGGAAACATCGCCCACCCGTTCTTCGCCTTCCGGTGCAATGAAATGCCCGCCCGGCAAATGCATCACGCGCCAGGGATCCAGAAGATCCGTGACAAACAGGTACAACACGTAGCGCAGCCCTGCGGCCGTATTCCGAACGCCGTGCGCAAGGTGCAACCAGCCCCGGGGCGTTTTGATGGGCGTTGGCCCCTGTCCGTTTTTTACTTCTTTGATGGTGTGGTAAACTTTGGCATCAATGACCAGCTCGTCTTTCACTTCGGCCTTTTCCATGCTGTCTGTCAACCCCCAGCCGATGCCGCCGCCGCTGCCTACGTCAATGAAACCGTCTTGAGGGCGAGTGTAGAGGGCGTATTTTCCATTGACAAATTCGGGATGCAGCACCACATTGCGCTGCTGGCCGGAGTAGGAAATCAGATCGGGAAGGCGTTCCCAGGTTTTCAGGTCGCGCGTTCGGGCGATTCCGCAATTTGCCACGGCTGCAGAGGTATCGTTCGGGCGGCTTAGGTCTTTTCTTTCGGTGCAAAAAAGCCCGTAAATCCAGCCGTCGGCGTGTTGCGTCAGGCGCATGTCGTATACATTTGTATCGGGGTCTTCTGTTTCCGGCAACTCGATGGGGTAGTCCCAAAAACGGAAATGATCTGTCCCGTTCGGGCTTTCTGCCACGGCAAAAAAAGATTTGCGGTCGTTGCCTTCCACCCGCACCACCAACAGGTAGCGCCCATCGAAGAAAATGGCTCCGGAATTGAAAGTCGCGTTCACCCCCAGTCGCTCCATCAGGTGTGGATTCCTTTGTTCATTCAAGTCGTAACGCCAAAAAATGGGCGCATGTGCAGCGGTGAGCACCGGGTATTTCCAGCGGGTGTAAATGCCATTGCCCGATTGCCGGGCTTCGTTCGGGCGGGTAATCAGCGCTTCGTGTTCCGCGATAAGCGCCGCTTTTTTCTCCTGAAATGATTGCATGTTTTTTTATTTTTTAACACAACTTGTCCCGCCCAGCGGGATTAAAGGTTTCACCTACATGAGTCAACTCGAATTTTCAAGGGACACGGAGTCTCGCGGAGTAAAGGGAGTCTCGCGGAGTTAGGCTCTATGTGAGACTCCCTTTACTCCGTGAGACTCCGTGGCTAATGGAATGCTCGTAGGCAGTTTACGCTTCGGCGCTGCGTCTCTCCTCCAATTCATTGCCCACCTGCTTCATTAGCGTTTCATCCAAACGATAAAAATAAATAAATCCTGCCACCAAAACTGCATACACGGCCACCGTCAACTGGTATCCCGAAGCCGTTGCGAGCCGGCGGTTGTGGTGCTCATAGTTGTATTTTTTTGACATTTCCCGGATCATAAACCCCGGAAATGTTTGGTATAAGAGAATTGCCAGCTACTGATTATTTGTCAGTAGCTGCGTTGGTCATGGCCGGAACCGGCGGCGTTCCCGGTTTTGCCTTTTTGGGCATGCGGTACATATCCGGGAGGTCATTTTCCAGCAGCACGTTGGGATCATTTACAAAATCCAAAAAACTGCCTACGCTGGGATGGCCTGGATAAGGGACATAAAAATGGTTTGTCCTGGCATTGCGCCAGACCAGCAGATAAGCAATGCGGCTGGCTTTCGGATGTTGTTTGACGGGTGCCAGCAGGCCGGTTGTCCACCAGTCGGGTTTTGGGATGGTTTCAAACCCAGTTTCTGTAAAAGCCGGAATTTTGCCGCGCGCTTCCGCTAATTCTACCACCATGCCGATCAGGCCTGCCATTGCCGCAACAGAGCGATTCTGAAACTCATAAATATCAATGCCCATCAGGTCTGCGTAGTCGTCGCCGGGGTAATAAAGCAGGTATTCTTCTTCAGATGCACAAACATCGGGCGAATAGGCGAATAAGATATTGTGCAGGTCTTTTTCATGGCGCAGGTAGTCTACTGTAAAGCGGAAAAGCGCTTTGTATTCCTCCGGCGTACAGTGCGTGCGTCCCCACCAGAACCAGCGGCCATTCATTTCGTGCCACGGCCGGAAGATAACAGGAATGGCATGTCCAAACAGACCTTTCGATTTGAGGCTGCCTATGTATTTGGCCACATGATCTAATTGTGTTTTGAAAAATTCGTGCCGACTACCGCCAGGCAGGATGGTTTTCACTGCGGAGGTGGTGTCCCAGGAATCCCCGCCGGTTAGGGGATTGCGCATGTGCCAACTGATGGTGTGGACGCCGCCGCGTTTATAAGCTTCTCTGGTCCAGCGCTGCATGTCCTCGAAAGCAACGGTATCAATATTGATTGGCCTTGCACCGATTTCGCCAAGATCCCAACCGTAAACCGCCGGGTGGGAGCCGCTGATGGTTTTGACATCGGATGCGCCTTCCACTTTTTGCCAACCAATGCCGTAAGCAACTGCGTCTTCGTGGCCAAAGAGCGTTTTTCCCATCAGTGCCATTTGTTGCAGGTTGTAAAAAAGTGCACGCGTGCGTTTCGTTGCTTTTGTGTCGGCAGTTGGCATGGTCTGTGCAAAATTGAGCAAAGGAATCTCCAGCAGGGCCAGCGCCGGCAGGCTCCGCAATTTAAGAATAGACCTGGCAGTATCGTGCGTTTAAGGATTGAAAAAAGGAAATCAATCCCGGGGGCACCTTTTTGAGGCACCCCCGGGCGATCATAACAGATATCATGAAATTCTTGTTACTCACAAAGCTTCGAAGCGAACGTTGTCAATACATGCGTTCACAGTGGAACTACCGTTGTTAAACGCCACGCCAAAATCTTCAGTGATCGTGGCTAAGTCGCTCAATTGAACGCCCCCGGCATCAAACGCGGTTAACGGAATAGTGATCGTAATCCAGCCGTTGGTCTGATACGGGCCTTCCGATGCCTAAGGTTTCCAGTAGTACCAGAAGTCTCCCGCTCCTGACCATTCAGGAATGCAAGTGCGGCTGACGGATCGCGGTAGTAGTAGCGTTTGACATCGAACCAGAAGCTACTTTCCATGCCAAATTCCACCCTGCGTTCATTCAAAATATCGGTGAAAGTGATGCTGGAAAGCGCAGGCAACCCTGCGCGGTTGCGGATGGCATTGAAATACTGGATGGCTTTGCTGTCGCTGGTAGAGGTGCCCGCGCCAAGGGTCGCTTCCGCATAAATCAGGTACGCATCAGCAAGACGGAGGACGTACTGGTTGATTGCTATTCCAAAACCGGGCTGCTTTCCCGCAGTCTGGTTTTTTTCAAAACCTGAAGTTTGAAGCACCGCTTCAAACTGTCCGTCTTATTTGCGATATTTCCGCTTTTATCCTTGAAAATGAAAGCACAAGCACCCAATATCACTGCGGTAACGCCGGTTGCAACGGTCGTTGAGCAATATGGAAAGTTCGAAGCCCGGGTTAGCCTGACTGCTGCCTATGCCAATCCCTACGACTATGACGATATCCGCGTCAGCGCAGTTTTTACGAGCCCTAACGGCCAGTCCAAAACGGTGGACGGGTTTTTTATACAGGAATTCCAGTTGACGAATCCGCAAACCGGCGCGCTTGCGCCCATTGGCAGCGGGGTTTTTAAAATACGTTTCGCGCCCGATCAGGAAGGCGTTTGGACTTATGTAGTTTCTTGTACGAATGCCTTGGGCAGCGCCACGTTTACTGCACAAAATTTGGAGTGTACCCCGGTCGCCTCTGCCGGCAACAAAGGCTTTGTGCGGGGCGATCAAACCAATTACCTGCATTTCGACAGCGAAGAGCAGTACATTCCGGTTGGTGAAAACATCGGGTGGGGGAGTTTTGCGAATTTCCAAACCTGGCTGCCCAAACTCGCTGACAACGGAGGCAATTTTTTTCGCAACTGGCAGTGCCACTGGGGCTGGGGGCTGGAATGGCGCACCGGCAGCGGCTATCAGGGATTGAAACGCTATCAGCAAAACAACAGCTTCTATTTGGATTGGATGTTTGATTTTTGCAACGAAAATGGCCTCTACGTCATGTATTGCCTGCAACACCACGGGCAGGTATCTTCTCAGGTGAATCCCAATTGGGGCGAAAGCCCTTACAATACCGCCAATGGTGGCCCCTGCGCCAATACTTGGGAGTTTTTTACCAATCTGACTGCCAAAGCCCTCGCCAAAAACCGCTACCGCTATGTGCTGGCTCGCTGGGGATACGCCCGCAGTGTAATGGCCTGGGAGCTGTTCAACGAGGTGGACTGGACCGACCAGTTTGCCCAACGCAGCGCGGACGTGGCCAATTGGCACATCGAAATGGCGGCCTACCTTAAAGAAATTGACCCGTACGGCCACTTGGTGACCACCAGTTACGCGCACGCTTCCAACGATGCGACGACTTGGAATGCGCCGGATATTGATTTTACCCAAACCCACCACTACGCCAATACGCCGAATTTGGAGCGCTTGCTCGGCGCCAGCGTCAACAATTATTTGGATGATTACGGCAAACCGACCCTCAATGGCGAGTTCAGCGCGCTGGTGGACAACACCGGCCTGAATACCCTCGACCCGGACGGCATTCACGTACACAACTGCATGTGGGGATCGCTGTTTTCCGGTGCCCTGGGGACGTCCATGCCCTGGTGGTGGGATAATTACATCGAACCGCGCAACCTTTATTACCACTTCGACCCTTTGAGCGCTTTTGCGGGCGTGATCCCCCTGCGGGAAAAAAATTACGGACCCGGAAGTGCCAAAATTTTAGGGGTCACTGCGGATTTAAATCTCACTCCCGTGCTCGGCGGCTGGGGTGAATTGGCGGACACGGCCTTTATCATTGAAAGCGGCGTGGTGAGTCCTGCGGGTGCTGCTTTAAGTACGTTTTTATATGGATCTTCGTGGAATACGCAGTACCGCCGGCCCCCGGTTTTCCAGGTCAACTACCCGGTAAGCGGGGAATTTAGTGTGAAAGTCGGCCCGCAAATTGCCACAACGCCCAAAATTTCGATCTGGCTCAATGGGGTGCTGCTCTTAGATCAGCCTGCTCTTGCCAACCAGAGCTATACGATATCCGTTCCAGCAGGCGCACACCAGATCAAAGTGGACAATACCGGTACGGACTGGGTGAGTATTGCCGCTTACCGGTTCAGCAACCTCGGCTCTGCGGTGGATGCTTATGTTCTGAAATCGGAAGACAATCTGGAACGCGCCGGCTGGCTGCTGAACAACAGCTACAACCACGATTATGTCGTCAACAACGGCGTTCCGGCTGCCGCTGTCGGTGCAGAAGTGGCCATTGGCGGCATGGCATCCGGAACCTATTCCGTGAAATACTACGATTGCCTCACCGGGGCATTGATCGGGGGTGAAACGGCCAATGCAGTGAACGATACGCTCTGGTTTTTTCCGCCGCCAATTCTCTGGGATCTGGCTTTTGTGGTAGACGACAAAGCGGTGGCCGTAGCCGAGGCGAAAACGACCCGCAAACCGCTCCCGGTGCAGGTTTACCCGAACCCGTTGCCCATCACTACGGCTGCTACAGTCGCTTTTAGTTTAGAACAGGAAGGCGAAACCGCGCTGACCTTACTCGATGCAAGCGGTCGCAACGTTCAGACCCTTTTTTCCGGGCGTTTGCCGCAAGGCGAGCAGCAAATTTCCGTTCAGCCGGAAGGGACGCTGCCCGCAGGGTTGTACTGGATCAAAGCGCAGTCGGGGGATCGAATTGGGACGCAGGCGGTTGTGCTTGGAGATTAGTTCATAATTGATGATAGATGATAGATTAATGATGATTGAGGATATGGAATGCTTACTCGTTCGATGTTTATGGGATTTTCCATCACCAGTTATCAATCATGTAATCATCAAGCATCAATAAAAAATGAGCGCACACCAAGCCCTATACAGCCGAACTCCGATTCGGCGGGTGCTATTTATCAAGCATCAATAAAAAATGAGCGCACACCAAGCCCTGTACAGCCGAACTCCGATTCGGCGGGTGCTATTTATCAAGCATCAATAAAAAATGAGCGCACACCAAGCCCTGTACAGCCGAACTCCGATTCGGCGGGTGCTATTTATCAAGCATCAATAAAAAATGAGCGCACACCAAGCCCTGTACAGCCGAACTCCGATTCGGCGGGTGTTATTTATCAAGCATCAATAAAAAATGAGCGCACACCAAAATCGAAGAAGTGCTGGCGGGCTGCAATTTCTGGGCTTTCGGCGGCGCAGCCCAACCCAATCACACGGATGGGCTATTTTGGAAAAAAGGTGCCGACTTCACCGGAGATCCGCCCCAAGAGGAGCAGAGCCTGAATTCGGTATTTCAAAATGACACAACGGTGGAGTTGGTGCGGACGTATGTTTTGTAGATACAGGCGGCGGTTAAGAAGTAACGGGCAAGCACCAGCTTCTTAAGATGCGCTCATATCCTCTTTCCCGGCACATGGTTGGTTTGTCATTCCCGCAAGGGAATCTGCAACAATAGAAAGGCTTTTGAAGCGAAAATCCATGCGCATTGTACATAATGATGTTGCTTTTAGCGATTGTCCTTCCTCAAAGAATCTGCAAAAACTTGAGCAGCTTGGCGCGATGTCGCAGATTCCCTGTGGGAATGACAAACCAACAAGGGCCGGGAAAGGATAGTGTTGGTTTGTCAT
>Ga0163147_10001439_pt1 | contig 36251 bp, 33 predicted proteins | sample OliLakLV19MP6G1_FD_148597 | JGI IMG/M metagenome (GOLD analysis project Ga0163147, IMG submission 148597) | Freshwater microbial mat bacterial communities from Lake Vanda, McMurdo Dry Valleys, Antarctica- Oligotrophic Lake LV.19.MP6.G1 | ecosystem: Environmental > Aquatic > Freshwater > Lake >...
GGCCTGATGGTAGCATAGAACGTTTGATCGAAAAACCACCGCAGCCGCCGAGTGATTTAGCATTGATGGGCATTTATATGTTCGATCACAACGTTTTTGAGGCGATAGATCACATCAAGCCCTCGAAGCGCGGCGAACTGGAAATTACCGATACGCTGCAATGGCTGATTGATAACAAGTATCGCGTTTACCCCCATATCCATCCGGGCTGGTGGTTTGACACTGGCAATCCGATTGATATTCTGGAAGCGAACAGCCGGGTTTTAGAAGAAATGCGCCATGTTATTGCTGACGATAGTGAAATTGATGCGGAGTCGCAGATTGACTCGCGGGTCACTGTCGAGCGTGGGGCGCGGATTATCAACAGTATCGTGCGTGGGCCGACCATCATCGGTGAAGATACGCTTGTGGAAAACAGCTACATCGGCCCCTTCACGAGTGTGTATCATCATGTTACGGTGCAAAACTGCGAAATCGAGCGCAGTATTGTTCTGGAACACAGTAAAATTGTCGATCTCGATGTACGCTTACAAGACAGCTTAATTGGGCGGAATGCCAAAGTAACGAGCAATCGGCACAAACCGAGCGCACTAAAGATGAATTTGGGCGATTACAGCACAGTATGGGTTGATTAAGGAATGAGCAGGGGTAGTTCTAACGCCTCCCTGTTTCGATGATTCAATGGAGAAAAGTGAAAAAGCATGACTGAAGAAATCAAGTTAATCGTCGTTGACCTGGATGGTACGCTGCTGAATAGTGACCATCAAATGACCGAGCGCACCGAAAAAGCACTGAAAACCGCCATCCAAAAAGGCGTACAAGTTGTGATTGCGACGGGAAAAACCTACCTCAGCGCTCGTGATTTGATTGACCGTCTAGGTCTCACTACACCCGGCATTTACCTGCAAGGGCTGGCGATCTATAACGGTGACGGCACGATTAAACATCAGCAAACGCTGGATTCTGACCTCGCTCGTACTGTGATTACGTTTGGCGAAGAGCGCGGTTTTACGATGGTGGCCTACAGCGGCACCCGTATTTTGGTGCGCTCTCTCAATGAAGATGATCGCATTCTGAGCGAAAAATATCACGAGCCTGTGCCGGAAGCGGTGGGGGCGCTGCAAAATTTGCTGGGCAATACGCCGATTAACAAAATAATCGCCATTCGCCTGAACGATGCGCGACGCATTACCGCGTTGCGCTGGCAGTTGGGGGTACAGCTCGGCGGCAAGGCCAAATTGACACAAGCCCTTTTGGACATGTTAGAAATTCTCCCGCCTGGTGCATCCAAAGGCACAGCGTTGAAGGTGTTGCTGCGCGATATGGGCATCGCTTCTGCCAATGTAATGGCGATTGGCGACGGCGAAAACGACATCGAGATGATTCAGATGGCGGGTGTAGGTGTCGCGATGGCTAACGCATCGCAAAAACTCAAAGATGTCGCCACTTACATCACGACAAGTAATGATGAAGATGGAATCGTGCAGGCTATCGAAAAATATATTCCTTCTGTTGCTGAGGCGTTGCAACCCGTCGTTGAGGGGGTTACAAATGCGGCTGTGGGGGAAGCTGAAGGCAAAGAGGAGGCGAAATCCGAATGAAAAATATCCTCGTGACGGGCGGCGCAGGTTTTATCGGCAGTGCCTTTGTGCGCTATATGGTGGAAAAATATCCGCATTACAACATCATCGTCTATGATAAGCTGACCTATGCCGGAAATATGGATAATCTGCTGATTGTCGATGATGAGGAAAATTATCGCTTCGTGCGCGGCGACATCGCCCACCGCGAAACGGTACATCATGTTTTGCAGGATCACGCCATTGATACCGTTGTCAATTTTGCGGCGGAAAGCCATGTGGATCGCAGCATTCTTACGCCAGATGCCTTCATCCATACCGATGTGGCAGGGGCGTATATCATCCTCGACGAATCGTATAAACACGGGATTGACCGCTTTTTGCAGGTTTCCACCGATGAAGTTTATGGCGATGTCGAAGCTGGTTTTTCCAAAGAAGACGATAACTTCTTGCCCAACAGCCCTTACGCCGCCAGTAAAGCCGGGGGCGAATTGATGGTGCGGGCGTATCATGTCACACACGGGATGAATACCGTCATCACACGGGGCAGCAACACGTTTGGGCCGTATCAATATCCCGAAAAGCTGCTACCTTTATTCATCACCGAAGCGATTGATGAGCAGCGCTTACCGATGTATGGCGATGGAATGCAGGTGCGTGATTGGCTGTATGTTGACGATCATGTGACCGGAATCGATGTCGCGCTGCATCATGGTCAGGCAGGGCAGGCCTACAATGTCGCGGGGGAAAATCAACAGCAAAATATTGATGTCATCCGACGGATGTTGGTGCTGCTCGGCAAACCCGAAACGCTCATCAGGCGTGTGCCAGATCGTCCGGGGCATGACCGCCGTTATGCAATGAACTGCGATAAACTGCGTGAGCTTGGTTGGGAACGAAAATACAATTTTGAAAGCGCTTTGGAATCCACCGTTCGTTGGTATGAACAGAACGAATGGTGGTGGCGCAAGATCAAAACAGGCGACTATCTGGAATATTATAAGCAGCAGTATGCGGAGCGCCTCGCATCGACTGAATAGGCATCTTAGGACGGGTAAACTTCGCCCTATAAATCAGTTAATCGCGCCTAATTTTTTATCTAGCTCAGAGAAGATCAAAACTAACCACAAAGGCGCAAAGATCACAAAGAAGAAAAATTAGAGAATTTTCTTTGTGACCTTCGTGTCTTCGTGGTTCAAAATAGCCTTTTAAGGCTGATACAAATTTTGATGCGATTAATCTTATCGCGTATAGATCACGAAATTCTTCGGCGTATCAATAACCTGACCAACCTCCGCGCCGGGACACCATGTTTCCCAATCGTGCTTTTGATTGGCATTCGTCGGTTCTTTGAGGTGCATGTCATGATCCATATAGATCACCGTCATCACAGAACGCGGATTTATCGATGTATTGGGGCCAGCACGATGGAACGTCCACCCCAGATGAAAGCTCACTTCGCCTAAATCGAAGGGTTCTTCCACAATCTCAAAATTTTGAGATTGCAGATTTTCTTGAATCTGGCGTTCACTTTCGTCGGAAATAATCAGGTCACGCCCGAATTCAACCGCTTGGCTTTTGGCACAAAAACTCAGTGCGCCCATATCAACGGGTGTTTTTTGCAAAGGAATCCATGCCGTTAGAGTTCTATCGGTAGCCAAAGGCCAATAATATTGGTCGGCGTGCCAGGGGGTAATGCCGCCGCCGGGTTCTTTATACAGCGATTGATCGTGATAGAGCCGTACTCCGCTCACCTCTAATAAACCCGCCGCAAGTTTGCCCAGCCGTTGGCTCATCACGAACTCGCGCACGATGGCGCTGTGTTCCCATAAATTCATGACCTGCAAAAACGCTTTGCCATAGGTCGAGCGTTCTTCCAACGGTAAGTCTTGGGTATTGAGTTGCAGCGTCAGGCGGGTGATTTCTTCACCAAAATGTTGGATTGTTTCTGCTGAAAGCACCTGTTTGAGTTTAATAAAACCATTGGTGCGGAAAAATTCCAGTTGTTCGTCAGAAACTTCATATGGGATATGGATGTCTTGGTCAATTGCTGTCTGCATGAGGGCTGCTCCTTAAAGTATTTATTTATTCACTCGAATACAGCCAAGTAAACCATCTTTCGCCTAGCCAGTGCTACCTCTGTATTGACATGATGTGATACTTTTTTGATATATTTTGATGGGAAGTGACACAAAATATGGAAATTAAGCCTCATGAAAATTCAACTCGAAGTGATTCCGAAAGACCTGAATCGCAGTTTTCGGCTTTTTGAAACAAGTTCGCCCTTATTTAATGTCCCGTTTCATGTTCATCCCGAAATTGAAATCACTGAGATCATTGCAGGAAACGGCTACCGCCTGATTGGCGATCAGCGGCACGACTTTGAGTCGGGCGATTTGGTGATGATTGGCGCTCATCTGCCTCATGCCTATTTCGGCTATCAGACGCAGCAAGTGGCGCAGTCAAAAGCGCGGGTATTGCAGTTTGAACCGACAAAAATGCAGATCGTAACGAGCAAAATACCCGAATTTCAAGTCTTGAAGGGTGTATTAGAAAAAGCCGCCTTCGGCATACAGCTTAAAGGCCACGCCGCCGCGCAAGTTTCGGCGATGATACGCGAGGCGATGCGCCTGCCCGACTTAAAAGCATTTTTGACCGTGTTAGAGATTCTGCACGGTTTCGCACTTGCGCCGGAAGAGGAACAACAGCAAATCTGTGCGCTGGGATTTCAGCCTCATGCGGTCAGCAAGGATTATGAGCGCCTTCAAAACTTGCTGGTCTTTATCAACACCCATTTCGCGGAATCTATTTCGCAAAATACGCTTGCCCAGCATATTGGCTTAACACCTTCCGCCTTCAGCCGCGAGTTTAAACGCCTTACAGGACGAACTTTGAGCCATTATGTGAATGAAGTCCGTATCGGGCGAGCGTGTTTAATGCTCATCGAGAACATGATGAGCATTGCCCAAATAGCGCATGAATGTGGCTATCAAACTTTGTCGCACTTCAATCAGCAGTTCAAAAGTATCAAGCGCATGACTCCAACTGAATACAAAGATGCGATGTTGGAGCAACCTCATCAATAACCTCAAGATAGGGCAGAGTTTCAGGGCGTAAGTAAAAAGCGTAGGGCATCTGGCAGGCGCAGCGCCCACGCCAATTCGTTGTGGAGGGCTTCATCATCTTCAACATATAGCAGCGTCTTGCCGGGTTGATAGCCTTTTTCGATCAATTCTAGATGCAACTGCCGAACGCCGTCCAAATAAATGCTGTGAGCTTCATCGAGAGTTACGTCAAGAGGCGATCCAATCCCAAGGATGACTTCGCCCTCTTTTCCGCCTATATCGATGTAAATTTTGCCGCTGCCGTTGGCCTGTTTTGTGATTGTTCCCCATAGACCCGTCCAAAAAACCGGACTAAATGCACCGCAGAAACCGAAAATATCCTGACGTGTGAGAAAACCGTGTAGGCTGATGAGGCCGCCCATTGACGAGCCTGCAATGCCCGTCATTGCTTTTTCAGGATGTGTGCGGAAGGTGCTGTCGATCATCGGTTTGAGGGTGTCGGTGATGAAGGCGATATAAGCATCGCCGCTTCCGTCCCAAAAATGTTCTCCCACTTGGGTCGGGTAGGGGTTATATTCGATGCGCCGCTGCTCACCTTGATTCGGAATCCCGACAACAATCGCTTCTAACCCTTCCGCGCTGAGTGCCGTGATCGTTTCGTCAACGCCCCATTCGCCGCTGTAGCTGGTATGGGCATCGAACACATTCTGCCCGTCATGCATATAGAGGACAGGATAATGTTTGTCCGAGTCGGCGTAAGAGGGCGGTAGCCAAACGAGAATATCACGTTCATTGTTAAGCTGCGGGCTGTGAGTCGATTTTTGGATGCGTAAATCACCCATAACGGTGTGCTGCTGAACGAATGCCTTATAATCTTGCCACATGCTGGCTCCCTCACTTATCTTATTCCCTCAAATCTTTGATGCTGATTTTATCACTTTGTCAAAAGGGGTAAAGTAACGTTTTTACACATATCGGTGTGTAGGATGCCAGCGACACGCGCCACAATCAATCCCTGACCAGTAAGAGAGTTATGATCCCTATTCTTGGTATGACGATGATGATTGGTTTGATGGTGAGTAGTAGAAAGTAACTTAAGCCAATCTAAAACAAAGACCAGTGGTTTCGACTGGTCTTTAATTTGCTAAAAATGTCCAGGCCGACCTATAAGCCGCTTTCTGTCCCTCTTGCGAGGTGGCGATCATCTCTCTTGGTCCTGAATTACTCCAGGCATCATGCAGCACACCCGGTACTTTTTGCGGGACGGGTCGCCCCAATGCACCTGCTTGGCCTTGCTCCCGGTGGGGTTTGCCCAGCCGCGACCATCGCTGCCCGCGCTGGTAGTCTCTTACACTACCGTTTCACCCTCACGCTGCCGCCCGTAGGCTGCACCGCAATACACCTCTCTGTTGCACTTGCCGTCGGGTTGCCCCGCCTGGCCGTTAGCCAGCACCGTACCCTATGGAGAGCGGACTTTCCTCAGCCAACACCATCCGAAGACAGCGCCAACCGCGATCACCCGGTCAACCTGAACAGCCTGATTATACGGGACATTCGTCCCGCATTATAGTGGCGTAGGCCAAACGTCGGTTGTCAGCCGTAATTTAGACGACTACAATGAGTCAATACGGGCGTTTAATCACCCGTTTTTTGTGTCGGCTTATTGTAGTGGTGATGAATGGCAACATCGGCTGGACTCAATACGAGGCAACCCTCTTCGACTTCTCCTATAAAACGATTCTCAAGCGCGTGGCGAGCGTTTTTCGCGCCGGATGATTTAATCGCGTTGGTGATCGTCACAATTCTGCTGCTGATGCCCGCGCTGGCGCTGGCTCGTGCGGATCTTCCGGTATCGCAGCGTGTCATTCTTCCAGTGACGGTCATGAGTGCTGTGCTAGGCTTACTTCTCTCGCGCAGCCAATTCAGCGAATTTCTGGCGCTCATCATCAGCGCGACCTATGGCGTGTGTCTGGTCGTCATGATTACGGCGCTCACGCAGTTTGGCAGCCTCGGCACGGGTGTGTATGAAGTGTTTGTCCGCACAGTAACGTGGATGGTGGATGCGACCTCTGGTGGTATCAATCAGGACGATATGGTTTTTACGCTTTTAGTGGCGACTCTGTTTTGGTTTTTGGGCTATAACGCTTCATGGCATGTCTTTAGGATTGATCGTGTATGGCGGGTCATCTTTCCGCCGGGATTGATTCTGGTCAGCAACGCCGTTTTTTACAGTGGCGATGCCAATCTGGATATTTATCTCGCCATTTTTATGTTCATGGCGCTGCTGCTGATCGTGCGCTCAAATTTAGATGCGCGTGAGTGGGATTGGTATCTCAACGGCATCCGCTCACCGCGTCATTTGCGCGGTCAATTTCTGCGCGTGGGTGCGGTACTGGGGCTGGCGACTCTGCTCCTCGCATGGAACGCGCCAGATGATGACTTACAAGATCGCCTGAGTACTTTTCGGGATAGCTTTCAGGAATTTTTACAAGCTGAACCACTGCAACAACTCAGCGAATTCTGGAATCGGTTATTTTCCCCAATTGAAGCGCAAGGACCCACCACCGCTGATTACTACGGCGGCGATTCGCTCGAACTGGGCGGTGCAATTCAGCTTGGTGATCAAACCGTTTTTCTGGTAGATGTCGATCAAGGCCCACGCTATTATTGGCGCTCGCGGATATTCGACACTTATGAAACAGGGCGCTGGACATCGGCAGCCGATACACGCCTGACGGATGGCGAATCACCGCTGGATGTAACTTATGTGCAAGATAATGCCCGGACACCTGTATTCCAAGAATTCACGGTTGCTCTGAATGCGACACGCTTGATTTACACCGCACCTCAGCCCGTTCAGATTGATCTGCCGACGCGCACCGACTTACGTTATGTGCCGAGCGCCGAGGATGCCAACCGGACGATGAATGTCTCGGTGATTCGTCCGCTTCAAGTGATTCGCCGGGGCGAAACGTATACCGCGACCAGCCTCCTCAGTACCGCAAACGCCGATCAACTCCGCGCCGCCAGTTTGGATTATCCTGAATGGATTCAGGCGCTTTACTTGTATGTATCGCAGTCGGTCACGCCGCGCACCCGCGCCCTCGCAGATCAAATCGTCACGGAAGCCGGCGCAGTTACGCCATATGACAAAGCCAAAGCCATCGAAAGCTGGCTGAGAATCAACATTATCTATAATGAGACGATCCCACAGCCGCCGGATGGACAAGACCCGGTAGATTGGGTGTTGTTTGATTTTCAGCAGGGCTATTGCAATTATTATGCGTCCGCCATGATTATGATGCTGCGCCATCTGGATATTCCGGCACGGATGGCAGCAGGCTTCGCGCAGGGAAAATGGGATGCCGAGCAAGGTGCGTATACCGTCACCGAGCGCGACGCGCATACGTGGGTCGAGGTCTATTTCCCCGGTTATGGCTGGGTGGAGTTCGAGCCAACCGCCGCGCAAGCACCCCTCAACCGCGAGGGCGATAATAATTTCGACCCACAAGCTCCCGCGCCACAACAAGCCACTGCAACCCCTGCGCCTACAGCGACACCGTTGCCAACAAGCACACCGAATTTTTCGCCTACGCCGCCCACGCCCGATAATCAGAATAACAATATCATCCCGCCCACACCGACGCTCACGCCGACTTTTACGCCCTCACCAACGGCGACACCCGTCATCATCCCGACTCAGCCGCCCCCGTTGACCCCGCAATCGCAAAGCGCGTTTGATTTCATCCTGCCCGCGATTGGGTTAGCCCTGCTTGGACTGCTGCTGCTGGCGGTCATCATTGGGTTGTTCACCTTTGTGTATTGGTGGTGGGAATGGCGCGGTATGAAAGGATTAAGCCCTGTTATACGGGCTTATGCGCGGTTAGAGCGCTATATCGGCTTGATCGGGATTAATTTGAGGCCACAGCAAACGCCAGAAGAACGCCGCCGTCAGATCATCAAAGGTGTTCCGCAAGCCGAGCGTCCCGTCACAGCGATTACACGCCTTTACACGGCGGAACGCTACGGACCCGGATCAAAACATCCCGCCGAAGGCCATCGCAACAAGCAAATTGCGGACGAAGCATGGTCGGGAGCGCGCAAAAATATCTTAAGGCGCTGGCTGCGTCGCTTTATGTTCTGGCGGCGAAATTAAGACCAAAGATGCACAAAAAAAGGAGAAAGACAGATCGTTGTGATCTCGCTTTCTCCTTTTTAATTTGAGATTTTAGGTCTTTTTAACGCTCGTTAATGACGCTAAATACCATCGGACGACGTTTTGTCTCGTTATAGAGAATACGCGCCACATTTTCCTGAACCTTTTCGCGCAGTCTACCGTTGCTGCCATTGCTGCTCGTGAGGGTTTCTTGGATCACGTCTTTGACTTGTATCAATAAATCATCCGAATCGCGCAAGTAGATAAACCCGCGTGAAATCACTTCCGGTTCGCCCATAAGTTCCCGTGTCTTGGCGTTGATATTGATCGCCACCAAAAGAAATCCATCTTTTGAAAGGACTTCCCGATCTCGCATCACAACTCGCCCCACATCCCCCACACTGCTGCCATCGACAAACACGTATTCACCCGGAACACGCTCCGCCAGATGAATCCCATATTTATCAATTTCGATCACCTGCCCGTTTTCGACAACGAAGATATTCTCCTTCGGGATGCCGGATTGAATGGCAATTTTAGAGTGTTCGTGCAGATGGCGCAGTTCACCATGAATCGGTAGCAAATACTTAGGACGCACAAGGTTAATCAACAGCCGCATTTCCTCTTGCCGCGCATGACCAGAGACATGTACTTGGGCAATCGGGTCATAAACGACATTCGCGCCTTTTTGAAATAAGCGGTTAATCGTGCGATAGACCATTTCTTCGTTACCGGGGATTGGATGCGATGAGAGGACAATTGTATCGCCTTTTTCCACTTCCAAAGCGCGATATTTACCGGCTGCCATACGCGACAGCACCGAAGTCGGCTCACCTTGCGAACCCGTCACCATAATGACCAGTTTATGCGGCTGGATGCTGCTCACGCGGTTGACATCAATCAGTAGATCATCGGGTAAATCTAATATCCCCAGTTGTCTTGCCACTTTGATATTTTCCGCCATACTGTGGCCGGCAATCGCAATTTTGCGCCCATGCCGTTTGGCAGCATTCGCTACCTGCTGCACCCGCGAAATCAGCGAGGCAAAAGTCGCCACCATAATGCGTCCGTTGGCTTCGCGGAAGACTTTATCAAACGCGCCATCAATGACGGCTTCTGAAGGTGTCCAACCCGGAAAATCGGCATTCGTGCTGTCCGCCATCAGGAGTAAAACGCCGCTTTTGGCGAATTGGGCAAGTCGGGCATAATCGGGTTTTTTGCCGTCAATCGGCGTGTTGTCGAATTTGTAATCCCCACTGTGGACGATCACGCCATACGAGGTGTGAATTGCAAAGCCTACACAATCCGGGATGCTGTGGCACATGTGAAAGCTCTCGACCTTGAAGGGGCCAAGATCAATTTTATCACCTGCTCTGAAGATATTAATTGTCGTGAGATTGCTTACACGTCCTTCTTTGAGTTTACGTTCAAGAAACCCTGCCGTCAGTGGGGTAGCATAAATGGGAATATTGGGTAATGCCTCTACGACGTGGGCAGCGGCACCGATATGGTCTTCATGACCATGTGTATAAAGAATTGCATGGATTTTGAGATCTGTGCGGTTAATCAGATAGTTGAAGTCGGGGATAATGTAATCGACACCGTGCATGTCGTTGGCGGGGAACATAATGCCTGTATCAATGATGATGGCATCATTCCCCAATTCGAATACCGTCATATTTTTGCCGATTTCCCCCAATCCACCGAGGGGGACAATCCGTAGTTTAGGTCGAGCCATAGGCTAATTGCCCAGCGTGTAAAGGCACGTCAGGCTACATCCTTTCTTTAATTGAACTTACAATCGCTCCGAACAAAGCCTAGTAACAATACTTTTTGCAAACTTTTTGAACAAACGCCATAGGGCGTGAATAGGTAAATCATGGTTGGATAGGAGGTTATCCTATCCAACAGCATTGTACCATAGGAATAACATTTTTCGTCAACAAACGCAACTACGTTTCTTTAATTCTGTAAATAACGCTCACGAATGGCATCATGTACACGATTAACGACGCGCAAAACGGCCTGCGGGTTGTGCGTCCCCGGAACACCGCCCTCCTCGATAAAGGCATTCTTCAAGATTTGTCCCCAATTGCCGGTGCTACGAAGTTTATAATCATGAATATACTGCTCAACCGTCTCCGCTTGTCTGCCTCCGGGTGGATTCAACATCCGCTGCAAGCTGGAATACACATCATCAATCTCACGCGGCGCGATATGAGCAATATCGGCTAGATGTTTGTGCATATACACACGCTTCATCTCATAAAATTCCGATAACGTCATTTCGACCCCCGCCGCCGTCTTAATCGGCGCATCGCTGCAATGCAGATCGGAAAGATCGTGCTGACGACGAAACTCGGTTGCATCCAACGGGCCAATAATGCCCCATAAGACTTGATCGTCATACATGGGTTCAAGATTAGCGCCATGTTTGCGGAAGTAGCTCTCGATCAGCGCATGGGTAAATTCAAAATCGGTCAATACAGCCGCTTGACGCGACGCACTGATGTTGACGGGCATTCCTGTCGCCTCTAACGTACAAATGCGCTTGCTGCTGCCAAGATCAGGCCGGACGCGCCCAATCGCATTGTGCATCGCTGAAATCGGGCTGCCGAGGCCGTCTTCATACAACAGCGCCCGTGCCATCGCGTTCACGCGTTCTGACCGCATCAGATCGCTGTAGCGAGCGAGGCCGTCCGGTTGCAAATGAGGGCTGATGGGCATTTCTAAGTAGCGTCCAGTCACAGTCGTGCGGCGCAAATATTCGCGGGTGCACAGCAGTTCCTCATCGCACGTCCCATTGACGAATGGCCCGCCCTTTAACACGCTACATCCAGCAACCGCTGTCGCGCTCCGCAGCATCGTATAAAAGGCAAATAAGCCTAATGCTTCGCTGCGACCTGCCAGATCGAGATGAACATGGCAGGCTTGGATGCGAAAGACTTCAGTGACATTCGCATCCGGTGCAATTTGATAGCGGGACTTCGCTTCATTGAGTCGCTCTACATATTCCGGGAAATAACCATTGATCTCCACCATAAGATCAACCGCTGTACGCACTTTGGGATTATCCGTCAGCTTAAAGTCGCTCTCAGTCGGATAAGACGACATAATTGCCGTAATCAGCCCGGTCTGTTCGCTGGAAGCCACCAACGCCGACATAATGCCCTCAAGTGCACTGCGGGTGCGATGATAGCCTACACCGGGGGCTATATGCGCTTCAATCTGATATTGGCACGCTTCACGGTCAAGCTGTGGGGTTATCCCCAAGCGCCGCGCATGGAATTGATAGGCGCTGATATACTCCTGCATCTGATCTTCCGTCGGCCCTGCCCCGTCACGATGCAGCAGCCCCAATTCAATTTCGGCACCCAATGCCCGGATTCGCGTTGTCGGCGCATCGGTTTCCTGAATATTGGTATGATTCACACTGGGATTGAGGTTATACGGCACGATGCTTTCGAGCAGAGATTTTCCGCTGCGATAACGCGAACTGACCACGCTGCCCAGCATGTATTGATGCCCGTTGACATGCGCCATCAAGATATTGGCGGAATTTTTGTCGTGCAGATCAAACACCGACGAAACGGGTGTCCCGATGGCATCCGCGAAAGTTTCCAGACTAAGGTCATCATCAGACGATGATTGAATCAAGTCCTGCAATTTTTCATTAAAGAGCCGCTTCTGGCGTTCAACTTCCTGCCAGGGGACAGCCGAGCTAAATTCGACTAAGGTTTCGTTGGAGGGTAGAGGTGTGTCCATAAAATAAATCTTTCGACGATGAGCCAATTTTCCGGCTAATTATATGTCAATTTTCGCCGTTAGCCTACCGCCACGCCAGCGATGGTTTTAGCAATAATGCTATTGAGTTATCGAGAATTCACTCCGCAATACACGATACACAACTTTCAATTCTTCAATTACTCTGGTGTGTAAGTCAGCGCTCGATAGTCAAATTGCTTATATTAAGCAGGCTACCGTCGCGCTTGGCTAAAAATAGGTGCAGTAAAAGGAGAGTCATATCGTGAACGTGAAAAGAACAGGACGTGATAATTCAGTAAATAACATCGCCTCACCGCAATATATTGCAAGGGGTGTCTATCGCAGGCGCGGGACATTTTTGTTCTCGTTAGCCGCTGGTGCAATTTTCGCAGGGTCGCTTTTCACAAGTCCAATACCGATTGCTGCTCAGGCATCGCCTACACCCATCCCTACGGAACCAATATCTACCCCCACGTTAACCCCTGAACCGAATATCTCAAATATGAGCATTATCAATCAGCGTGATCGGATATCGTTGGCTAACGTGCAAGATGTTCAAGAAGTTCTCAGATGGCAAGCCCATACAGACCAAGTAACCAGCGTGTTATTCTTACCCGATGCGAACCGTTTGATTTCAACAGGGGCTAATGGAACGCTTCGACTGCGCCCGATTGCGATGTGGGAGATCAATAATGGGCAGGTAAGTGTACAAAGCGACGCTTTTGAGGATGTTGCTGGATCGGGATATGGCTCTGATATTCAGATGCAATTAAGCTCTCAAAGTCAATTTCTTACCGCTGCTTCTGGTATCTGGTATGCACCAACAGGCTTGGCGGTTGCTTATATTCCTCAAGCATACGCAACCAGCGTTGCATTCCTTTATGACACCACTGTAGTCATTGGAGGAGAAAATGGCGTAGTAGGCGTATGGTCATTCAGTATGCCTACGGAGTATTATGATACAGGCGAACTACCTGAAAATTTCACTTTTGCCCCAAATCAATCTGTGCTTTTAACCGCTTTCCGCCTTGAGGAAGCGATTACCCAAGTGCTTTATGACCCAACAACTACCCAAATTTTTATCCTGAGCGAGGGGGGAAGTTTGTATAGGTATCTACTCATTCGAGATGATTTTGGCAACTTAAATTTTAACCTTGTATCCGCAGAGCAAAATACTACTCTGACAGAACAAGGTATTGGCAGCGGTATTTTAGCTGCCCTCCAACCAGGTACGCCCCGCATTGCGTATGCAACCAGTTCGGTGGAAGTACAGATTTATGATTTCCAAAATAACCAACCCCTTAGCCAATATACCGTTCAGCAAGAAATCGGCTGTATAGCCTATTCCCCTGACGGTAGTCTTCTCATCCTCGGTGATCGCATCAATAATGGGGTGCTTCATATCTTGGATACAGAAGCGAATAATCTCCTTGCCGAAATGCCGACAGGTCAGCCTGTAACCAGTTGTGCATTTAGTATCGATGGCTCATTGATCGCAACAGGCCATGATGACGGAAGCATCCTCTTATGGGGAATTGAATAAATAACATCTAAAAGCATAAGGTCATTTATTTGCAATAAAAATGACCGCCCCGTTTTGCCCAACCCCACATGACGATGCCAATTGGTATCACCCATCGGATAGGATTATAATTCGCGTCTGCGAAAATAGGCTTTGCTCATTTAAGGAGAAGTTTGGCATTATGGCATTCGATAAAATTGTTGTGCCTTCAACAGGCGAAAAGATCACCGTCAGCGACGGTAAACTGAACATCCCCGACAACCCGATTGTGATGCTCATTGAGGGTGACGGAATCGGCTACGACATCATGACCGCCAGCATCCGCATTTGGGATGCCGCCGTTGAAAAGGCGTATGGTGGCAAGCGCAAGATTTCATGGATGGAAATCTACTGCGGCGAAAAGGCAGCCGGTCTCTACGACGGCAATTATATGCCGCAAGAAACCTTTGACGCGCTGCGTGAATATAAAGTTGGCATCAAAGGCCCGTTAACGACCCCCGTCGGCGGCGGCTTCCGCAGCTTGAACGTTACGCTGCGCCAAGTGCTTGATCTGTATCAATGTATCCGTCCGGTGCGCTGGTATCGCGGTGTGCCTAGCCCGGTCAAGCATCCAGAAGATGTCGATGTGGTCATCTTCCGCGAGAATACCGAAGATATTTATGCAGGCATCGAATTTGAAGCGGGAACGCCTGAAAATAAGAAACTAGCGAAATTCCTGCGTGAGGAATTGGGCGCGACAGGCTTTTTTGAAGATGCAGGCTTGGGAATCAAGCCGATCAGCGCCTTTGGCAGCAAGCGTCTAGTACGCGCCGCCATCCAATACGCGATTGATCGCAAGCGCAAAAATGTGACGCTGGTGCATAAGGGCAATATCCAGAAATTTACCGAAGGCGCGTTCCAAAAATGGGGCTATGAAGTCGCAGCCGAAGAATTCCCCAACGAGACGATTAGCTGGGCAGATGTGGAAAAGAATCACGGCGGCAAAATCCCTGAAGGCAAAATCCTGATTCAGGACGTGATCGCAGACATCATGTTCCAGAAGATGCTGCTGCGTCCGTCCGAGCATGATGTGATCGCCACACCGAACCTGAACGGCGATTATTTGAGCGATGCGTTGGCGGCGGAAGTCGGCGGTGTTGGGATCGCGCCGGGAGCGAATATTGGGGATGAAGTGGCCTTGTTTGAAGCTACGCACGGCACTGCGCCCAAATATACCAATCTCGACAAAGTGAATCCCGGCTCACTGCTGTTCAGCGGTGTGATGATGCTGGAACACATGGGCTGGTTTGAAGCAGGCGATCTTATCACCAAAGCCTACGAAAAGACGCTGGATGATCGCGTCGTAACATACGATTTCGCCCGCCAGATGGAAGGCGCGACAGAAGTCAAAACAAGCGAGTTCGCCACACACATCATCGGCAACATGGGCTAATTAGAAAAGTATTTGAACCGCGGAGATTTAGAGTTAGACTTCTCGTGCGCTATCTCAAAAACAAGAAGTTTATGTTGTTATTCAATTAAATAGGGAAAACTGCCGGGAACGACACACAGGTCGTTCCCGGCAGACGCACAGATCGCTCACTCTCCAAAATCTTGGTGTTCTTGGTGCCTTGGTGGTTCAAATGTGTCAAAACTTACTCGGCAAGAATGTTCCCAATCGACTCAAGTTCTTCCGCGCTAAAATGCAAGTTATCCAAAGCGGCGACATTATCTTCAAGCTGACGGACGCTGCTTGCGCCGATCAAGGCTGAAGTCATGCCGGGATGCCGTAGCACCCACGCAATCGCCATTTGCGCGAGCGACTGTTCGCGGGCTTGCGCGATCTGGTTGAGCTGGCGCACTTTAGCCAGTTTGTCATCGGTGATCTGGTTGGCTTTTAAGAAGCCGTGCGGTTTAGAAGCGCGTGAGCCTTCGGGAATTTCCGTCAAATAACGATTCGTCAATAAGCCCTGTGCTAACGGCGAAAAGACGATGCAGCCCATCCCCTCATCATTGAGCGCATCGAGCAAATCCGGTTCAATCCAGCGATTGAACATGTGATAAACAGGCTGATGAATCAAGCACGGTGTCCCCAATTCACGTAAAATCTGCGCCGCTTCACGGGTTTTCTGCGCGTCATAGGATGAAATCCCGACATAAAGCGCCTTCCCCTGCCGCACGATTTGGTCAAGCGCCATCATCGTTTCTTCAATCGGCGTTTCGGGATCAAAACGGTGGCTGTAAAAAATATCGACATATTCCAGCCCCATGCGCTTAAGACTCTGGTCAAGGCTGGCGATCAAATACTTACGTGATCCCCACTCGCCATACGGCCCAGGCCACATTAAATAACCCGCCTTGCTGGAAATAATCAGTTCATCCCGATACGGGGCTAAATCCTGAGCGAAAATCCGCCCGAAATTTTCTTCGGCAGATCCCGGCGGCGGCCCATAATTATTCGCCAGATCAAAATGGGTGATGCCTAAATCAAAGGCGCGATGGATCATCGTCCGACCATTTTCCAGCGAATCCACCCCGCCGAAGTTGTGCCATAAACCAAGCGAAACCGCAGGCAGTTTAAGGCCGCTGCGTCCACTGCGCCGATATTCCATTTTATCGTAACGTTGTTCAGAAAAATGTGCTGTCATTTTGAGTCCTTATCGAAGGGCAAAAGTAATAGTTTATACTTAGGCGAACCGTCTGCATAAAATACCACAATTTGCCCTACTCGCCGATAAGTCCTCAGATGTTGAGGTTGAGTTTGACTTTTACACCACTACGAGGGTTTACGTCCTGTAATGCGGGCGCTGTAGATGTGCGGCATTCCTGGCTGACGCTCAACAATGCCTTCGGCATCGGTTTTATCGATCACTTGAATATCGACAAAGCCTGCTTCGCGCATCATGCCTGTATAAAGTTCGGCATCAATCGCGCCCGTTACACATTCCGCCCATTTCGCGGAATCCGCCCGCAGTTCTTCGGTAAAGTCGCCTTCGGTTACGATATCGCTGATCGAAACCCGTCCGCCTGGTTTAAGTACACGCAGCGACTCGCGGAATACAGCAGGCTTATTCGGCGAAAGATTAATGACGCAGTTGGACATGATGACATCGACGGCGTTATCTTGAACAGGCAGCGCCTCGATTTGTCCGCGCCGGAATTCGACATTATGGACATTCATTTTGAGCTTATTGGCGTTGGCTTTTTCCAGCATAGAAGGAGTCATATCGACCCCGATCACATAGCCAGTTTCGCCCACCTGCCGCGCCGCCATAAAGCAATCAATCCCGCCGCCGCTGCCGAGATCAAGCACCGTCTCGCCGGATTGTAGCCCCGCAATTGTCACAGGGTCGCCGCAGCCAAGCGAGATATTGGTTACTTCCGCAGGCAGCCCTTCTAGCAGTTGATTGTCGTACAATTGAACTTCACTGCCACCGCCACAATCACTGCCGGAAGAAGTGCCACAGCAGGAATTACTTTCCCCGCGTGCGATTGCCCCATAACGTGCCTGAACAACTTCGTGAATAGAGATCGTATTATCAGCCATTTCGTCCTCCTAAGACGTGTTATGCTGTCAAAACACTATTTGATTTGAATCAAGACTAAGCGTGCTGTGTTTGTCGCGCATGGTTAAAGCGGCTGGCAACTTTAGCAGAGGCCTTTAAACCCGCAAGTGAGCCTTGAAAATGGGGCATTACATACCGGGCGAATAATTCATAACTATTCCAGATGGCAGCCCGTGATGTCCATTCTTTAGCGCCGATCAAGAGGCCACCAAATCCGCCAAAAACATCAAGCATGTGTTGAATTCGGGCGATTGCGTCATCCGGCGTACCGATGATAGCGTGTTGAGCGGCATATTCGACGTATTCATCACGGCTCATCTTGGGCGCAGGTTGTCCATTCACACCCGCTTTAAAATCAAACTGCTCTTCCGCAATTCCTTGCCGCACTTGATCTAAGGCTTGCTGGCGGGTTTCGGCGAGGTGCATGTGGACGTTAAGTGTAATTTGACTACGATGGGCATCTCGTCCAGCAGCAGCGGCACCGCGTTGAATATGTTCAAACAAAGCGGGTACGGCTTGCGGTTTTGCGCCGGAGAGGACTTGTGCGCCATAACGCCCGACCATTTCCAGACTGGTGGGATGATCGGATGCGACGGCGATGGGCATATAAGGATGGGTATACGGACGCAGTTGCAGCAGTGCTTCACGGATTTCAAACCAATCGGTCTTCATCGTGATCGGTTCAATGGTCGTCAACAAGCGCATAATGAGTTCAAACGACTCTTGAAAACGTGGGTGTCCCTGCGCTTCCTCCACACCAAAGAGATAGAGATCACTAGGCAACCCGCCGCCTACGCCGACTCCCAGCATAGTGCGTCCGCGTGTGAGATGATCGAGCAAAATCACCCGATCAACCACATGAAACGGGTGATGGATTGCTAACGGAATTATGCCCGTACCCAACCGGATAAAGCGGGTACGCGCTGCCGCCGCCGCGATGAAAATCTCTGGTGAGCTAATCGTCTCCCATCCGGTGCTATGATGTTCACCAATCCATGCTTCATCGAAGCCGAGTGAATCCAAATGTTCCAAAAGTTGTAAATCACGCTCCAACGCTAGTGTTGGATTCTCACGCGGATGGTGTAACGGCTGCATAAACAACCCAAATCGCATTCTTGATTGACCATCTAATAACGACATACTGAACACTCCCATAATTGGATTTTTAGATTGCTAAAGCGCCTGTTCAGGCTGGCGCACATCTTCCCGCTTCCCAAACACAATATGCAGCAAGGAACGAGGCACCGACGAGCATATAAAGCGCGACGGAATAATTTGCAAATAGACCAAAAAGTAAACTGATAAAAATAGGGGATGCCGCCCGTGCTACCGCCCCAAACAGGGTCATGCGCCCGCTGATGGTGCCATAAGCAGCCGTGCCATACGTTTCTGCGATGAGAGCGGCGCGTGCTGGCGAAATTGCCCCAAAACCGAGTCCATAGAAAAATACAAACAACCATACCGCGCCACTGGCCTGATTCAGGCTCAAGATGAGTAACCCTACTGCCTGTGTGACGAACAAAATGGCCGTAATGCTGTGGCGGGATATCCGCGCCCCAAGCGGCGTAAAAATGATTCGCCCCGGTAGGGCAACCGTACCAATTGCCCCAGCCATTCCCGCCGCCAAGGTTGCCGCGTAACCTGCATTTATCAGCAGCGGAACCAGATGAACCGCTAAACCGACAATGACAAATGTCGAAAGCGTAAATGATGCAGTCAGCCACCAAAAATCGCGCCGTTGAAAGGCTTGTGCCGCTGAAACACTTATTTCAACGTGGGATGCTGAAGTTTCATCAACATTCGGGGTGGACATATCGGTTTCTAGCGGTTTCGACGAGGCTTGCAAAGGTGCATCGCGGAGTAAAAAGGCGTGTGCAGGGATCGTTAATACACCGAGAATTGCCCCAAGTATCATCAGCGCTGAACGCCATCCAACTGCCTCGACAAGCCAACCCGCTAGTGGAATAAAAATTACGCTAGCAAATCCTGCAATAAAAGTTAGGGTCGTTAAGGCTTGGCTGCGTCCATAAGTGAACCAGCGCACAACTAAGGCGAATGCAGGCTCATAAAGCACCGCAGCCATCGCTACGCCAAAGCCGATCCATATCACATAAAATGCCCATAAGCTGCTCACCGATGCCCACAGTCCCATCAATACTGCTGCCAGCATTGCGCCCGCTGTCATCAAGGTACGCGCACCATACTGATCCACCCACTTCCCCATAACAAGTGCCATTAGCCCCGAAATGAAGAGTGCCATTGAAAAAGCGCCGGTTATTTCAACTTTCGACCAACCAAGTGAGGCTTGAATGGGTTCCACAAAAACCGTGAAACTGTAATACAGAATGCCGTAAGAGACGGTCTCGGTTAATGAAAGCGTCGCCACCACAATCCAACCATAATTCAGTGTTGAAGATGCTGCGCTGGATTTGGCTTTTAATCGTTGCATCACCACACTTATCCCATTTACATATTGATAAAAATCAATATATTCTCGCAAAAAAATTTGTTGGATTATTCGCCGATTACAGGGATGGTTTCCACCTGAACAATTTGACTCGGCGAATCAAGCTGGAACACCACCCGAAGCTGTCCGCAGCAGAAATCGACGCGCTCCTGATTCAGCGTATAAAAACGCTGCCGTCCTTCTTGCCGGACGTGTACTAACTGCACATCTTCCAGAAACTTGAGATGATGGCTCACCGTCGGCTGTTTGATCTTGCCGCCAAGCTGCTCAACTAAATCATTCACACTTAGCCACACGCAGCACAAACGACACATGATCTCATAGCGAGTATCATCCGCAACGGCTTTCGCAAATAGCAGGGCATCTGTTCCTAAGTTCATACTGTTTATTATATTGATCTTTATCAATATGTCAAGAAGTTGATCTGAGCGGCGGAAGTACATAAAACACTTTAAACAATTCTTGTCCATCCTCGTAGTAACTGTACCAGACATGATCGGGGAAGCAGCCTTGCAGCGCTTCCAATTCCTGCGTGTAATTCACTTGCAAGAAGATCATAAAGGGCGTTCCATCGTCTAAAATCGGTTGACAAACGGCACGGTCTGTCATAAAGATCACATTAGTTGTATCCAACCAGCGCGTCGGCTCACCCAGCCAAATCGCCACCAAGCGCGAGTCTATCCAAACATCGTTGCCACTAAATAAGACAAACGCGTTCCATCGACTACCGCCCAAATGCTCAAACTGAATAATTTGTTCGGCGATGGCAGGCGGTCCCAAAATGGCATTGTTGTTATAAGGGGTATAAACGTTGAAATAGGCATCCCAATCCTGCAAGGTGTGGAATGTGAGCAGAGCAAGTACCGAAATGAGCGCTGCTGATTGAAACATCCAACGAGGTCGGAATGCGCTGATCGCACGTAGAGGTAACGACAAGCTAACAGCCCCCAACACCATCACAACAGGAAAGGCCACAGTCGCCCGACGCGCACTCGGCAGTTCTAAAGGAGTCGAAATCGCCAGCGCTGAGGGAAGCACAAAAATAAATAACGCCAGAGGCAGCAGAAGTTCGGTAAAACGGCGATTTTGCATCACGCGCCATAGCCAAAAAGCCAAGCCGAGCAGCAGCAGCGCCCCGCTCACTACACCCACTGCCGGACGATAAGGCACGACGTTGAGCATCACGGGGTCTGAAGTAACATTAAACAAGCCGAGCGAACTTAACAGCGCGTCTCCAAAACGGCGTAAATTTTCCGTCCAGTGTAAGCCGACCATTTGTTGTGAGCGATACCAATATACATTAGGATAGCGAACCCAATAAGCCAGCAGTGGCAAATAAACCATCAGAGACAGCGCCACCAACGCCCCCAAATTAAAGATGAGCCTTTGCCGCGATGTACGTTCCGTCATCAGCCAGCGCAGCCCAAAACCGACTAACACCAACAGCGGCGCGATACGAAAACCGGTGTATGTATATAAGCCTATCCCTAAGATCAAGCCAGTCAGCAGAAAATCACCCCGTTTTCCAGAGCGCAACGCCCCCCAAAACGCAGCCAACAACAACGTGGCAGCCAGCGCCGCTTCACCCGCCCGAAAACCGCTGCGTCCCATAATCAACTGCCACACACTGACCGAACCTAATGCCATCGCCAACAATCCGGTAAGCCGTCCATCAATCTGCCGCCCCAACCAATACAACGCCGGAAGCATCAACAGTGCAATCAAACTGCTGGCGAGTTTTAGGCTTAGAAACGAATAGCCAAATAAGCCGGAAAAAGTGTAAGTAAGGTAAAAATGAAGAGGTTCACGCCCACTGTGTGCGCCAAAATAAGTGGGCAAGTAACCCTTTTCAATGCGAACCAGATCGAAGATTTTCTCGGCATGGTCGGGGATCATCCCATGCGGAGCATCATCCAGTCGGAAATATAAGGAGAACGCGCCGATCAATAAAATGAGCAGAAAAGCAATCAACTCCGCATTGATCGGGATGGTATTTCGCGGGAACTTTATTTCACGATGCCCTGCTTCGCTGAGAATCAACCACCAATACCCAATCCCCGCTGCCCAACAAATGATTAAAGCCGGGTCGAAAACGGCATCCCACGACAACCAAAATACCAGTCCCATCCAGAGCAACCCGCCGCCAATCAGTAGCCTCCGACCCGGCGACCAATCGAAATCATCCAGCGGATTTTCGACTTGTCCGGCACGAGCAAGGCCATAGCGCACTTCTTTTTGAAACAACACTGCCAGCCATTGCAACCCAGACAGCCCTGCTAACACCCAGACTAAGCTATCCTGTCGATTCTGTACTGTGTAAAAGTATTGTGCGGCGATAGCGAAACAGATCGCCGAAATGCTTAAAACAATCGTGATAAGACCAACACGCATTTGCTTGTCAGAAGTCGTCATGTTATCTATTACCTGCCAAGGTGGGTTAGAATTGGTATCAGAGGCGACTCTACGCTAAGTTTAGATTGTTGGCAAACTCAATAGGGCGCACCCACATGGACGAAGACACAACTATTTTCACTCGCCGTACCATTTTGATTGTTGATGACGACTGGCTCAATCGAGAACTTGTTGAAGGACTGCTCAATATCGCTGGATACGCCGTTATTCAAGCCAGCAGCGGAAAGAAAGCGTTGGAACTGCTCAGTAAGCAGCTTCCAGATGCGGTCATTATGGACGTGCGGATGCCCGATATGAATGGCTATGACTTGTGTATAGCACTTCGCAAAAATGAGCGGCTCTATACCCTTCCGGTGATTATAGTCTCTGCTGCCAGCAGCGTAGATGATGTTGTACAAGCCCTTGATGCTGGAGCAGATGACTTTATCAGCCGAGACAGCCTCACACAAGAACTGGCAACAAGAATTAATGCTTTGCTGAGGAGAAATCGAGGATCGGGCATTTAACCTACGCTTGCCCTATGCTGTTTGCTCTCTATCCTTTAAGCTGGTAAAAATAAATTTCCCGAAGTGATTTGTTCGTTTTCATCGTGCGACCCGGCTCTGCATCAACTAAGCACTGAAAGCTGACCATTGAGAGCTAAACTTTATGGGCTTGGGCAAAAGACCCGTCACACAATCGAAACGGCCTCAATACAACAGCGGCCCTCCAGCCTGGCTGGTATTTGTGTTAGGGATTGCAGTGGTCTTTGGGATTTATTACTTGTGGTCGGGGGTGCGTGATTACTTGAGAGTAGGTGGGTTAAGCGAGGAAGGCGCAACAGCGCTTGCTTTAACCAATGAGCCAACAGCCGAACAACAGGCAGAGCAGGGGGAGTTTGATAATTTTGGATTTACAGCGCTCCCCACAGCGACAGAAATCCCGGCCTGCATCAATTTTGAAGTCAGTGTACCCAGCGCGATTGTACGGGCTGAAGCCAGTACGAATGCTGCAATACTAGATTCGCTCTCACAAGGGGAGATCGTCTGTGTGATCTCATTGGAGGCGGATGGTGAGTGGTATCTGGTTGATCTTAACCCACGCACCCGCCGCATCGAAACCGGCTATATGTCGCAAACCATCATTGAAGCTGTTGACCCCACGCCAACGCCGACACGCACCCTCACCCCCGCGCCTACGGTAACGGATGTGCCAACCTTTGCTCCTTCAAGCACGGCGGCCCCACAGCCAACGCCGACTCGTGATCCGGGTGTGTCCGATACACCTACGCCAACGCCTTCACTCACCCCCACTGCTCCCATCCAAAGCGCTTGAAGGTTTTGTGGTCGCAAGAGGATAAATCAGGCTAACGATATCCCAGCGCATGATGAACCCTACAAACAGCCGGATTGCCGCGCCCATTAGGAGGATAATGGGTAAGCTAATGTTCACACTTTCTAGCAAACCACCGATGAGCGGCCCAACAAAAATCCCTAGTGCGATTGCTTGCTGTTGGGCAACGGATGCACGATCTGCCTCTTCTTTGGAGACACGTTCATAAAAGAGTGACCATAAGCCTACACTGGCGGCTGCCGTCCACGACGCGCCGGAAATCGCGCCTGCCAGCAGCGTAAACTCCAAACGAGTTGCTGTTGCAAAAATCACTGCTGAGAGCGCCGTCCCTGCCATCGCAAAGCTAATGAGTCCCCGTGTACCAATCCGCCGGATAACATGATGCGTTAAAGTCGCCACCAGCGCCCCCGCACCCAATTCAGCTATGCTAAACAGCATCATAAACCCCTCGTCTGCGCCTAGGTTTTTGACCATGTGCAGCGGCGTAATACTGATGATGGAGAAAAAGGCCGCATGAGTCAAAAAAGCTGTGATTATCACGGGCATGACCGATGTCGAAGACCAGATGCTGCCGCTGCGTTTAACTTCATTCACCTTTGCGACAGGTATTGTCACGGGACTAGGGAAAATCACCCGAACACTGCCGACGTGCCACATACTGACAATCGCCACCACGAAAGACAAGAAGAACATCAATTGATAGTTGTAAGGAAAGGGCAAATGCTCCAGCATGATGCCAAACGCCAAAGCGCCGAACCCAATTGCTACATTTAAGGCCAAAGAACGATGGCTTAAAAGCGTATTCATACGCGGTTGGCTCACTGCCTCGCCCATCATCGTCACAAAAATCGCGCCGGAAACCGCCGTTGGGATGTGCGTCAGCGTGATCGCCGCAATCAACCAGATTGGCTGCCAATGCGACGGAAAAAATGGCGTAAATGCCGGAAGTAAAAACATCAAACGCTGGCCTAAACCCGGCCAGAGCAGCGCTTTTACCGAGGTGCTGTAATGCCTTCGCCACCAACCAGAGAATCCAGTTGCGAATAACAAAGCGATACCTGGCAATGCTGCCAGCAAAGAGAGCTGCTCTGGCGTTGCCCCAACGCGAATGGCATAGATCGTCAAGAAACGGGAAGTCGCCGCCAGCGCCATACCAAACCAAGCAATATCCGCAACCAAATGCGTAAAATTAGAATTTTCCACCGAAGTGGGTGCTGCAATTGTTGATGACACTCGACCCTCCGACGCGCTGGTACGTCGTTTAATTTTCACAATAACCTCATCTAACGATACCACTCGCTTAAAGCTTGGATATATCCAATCGCCTAAGTGGTTTTTTTGTTTGTCCAAAAATTACCTACAGCATACAATAGGATGTGTCATCAAAGCGAAAAGGCATAACCTATGTTTAACTCCGCCATAATAGAAGTTGCGATTGGTTTGATCTTCGTATTCTGTCTCATGGCAATTCTCGTAACACAGATCAACGCCTTTATCATCAATATCCTTAACTTACGTGCCAAGCAGCTTAAAGAGGGGCTACAAGACCTCATTACCGATCCTGATATTCAGGCTAAGCTGCTGGCGCATCCGCTCATTAATATGGTCAAAACAACGACACTACCTGAGATAGATTTAAGCATTACAGCGGCAGCACAAATCACCAATACCGAGGAAACCAAACTAACTTACATCGAACCTAGGACATTTGTTGCCGCACTTTCTGATGTGCTGGTATCGCAAATAGACACTCTGTATAACAAACTCCAAAACGGGGCGGACGACATCCCCAATAGTGATGAAAAATCCAAAATCCGCGAGTTGATTCGTGTTCTGCGCTCCGGTTTTTCTGAGCAAACCATCCGCGATTTGCGGGCGGCCTTTTCGGTGGTTGCCGATCCTGAATCACGCGCAAAACTGCTCAAAGGATTAGAAGATGTTGAAGAAACCCTTGATAAGCTCAACTTCAAGAATGATCAACTGGTGCCTCTGTTAGAGGGTGTGAACAAAATTGGCGATCAAAGTTTCCAAAAAGTAATGGAAACGATTTTGACAACGGCTCGCACCCTAGAAGAAGCAGAAGCCCGCTTGGAAAGCTGGTTTAACGATGGGATGAACCGTGCCACTGATCAATTTAAGCGGCGTATCCAATATATTACGCTCGCGGTATCGCTTACGCTTGCTATTATCCTTAATGTAGACACGCTTCATCTGGCGCGAACGTTATGGGAAGACCCTATTTTACGCAGCGAGTTGGTCGCACAAGCCAATATTTTGGTCGCTAATCCGCCAATAGAAGTCTTGCCAGAAGTGACACCAGAACCCGGAACTTCGACTGAAGGGAGTATTGCCGCCGTTATCGAAAGCGCCCAAGCGATTGATGAAACCGTTCAACAACTGATTGAATTGCAACTGCCGATTGGCTGGGAATCCATCGCAATCACGCCCGAAATGATTGAGACAAGCCGTATGTTAGGCTTGGCTGACCCGCTTCAAAATCCGCGCAATCTGTGGAATTTCTATCACACCAGCGTCGAAAATACCGCAGAATCTGGTGAGGACTATGAAATTCCTCTGCTGAGTTTGTGGTTGCAAAAAATTGTTGGGATTCTCGTAACGACAATTGCCGCTGCACAAGGCGCACCCTTCTGGTTTGATCTGCTCAACCGCATTGCGCGACCAAAGCCATAGCGTATTGGCTATAAGGTTTCGAGTCTTCCTCATAGGAAAATTAGGCGCATCTAAAAAATAATGTGACCGATGGGAGTGAGCTATGTGTCACTCCCGGCGGATGCACTGCTCATTATCGTATCGCCCATCGCACTGCCGACTTGCAGCATCGCTTTCACAGCTTGTGGCGTGTGTGCTTCGGCATAAATGCGTAACACTGGCTCCGTCCCGCTTGGACGAATCAAGAGCCATCCGCCATCCGTCACCTTATATTTTACGCCGTCTAACGTATCGACCTCTTGAACGGCCTCGCCATTGATATGGCTAGGAGCGCCATCCACGAGCATTTGCACCATCTGTTTTTTCGGCACTTGCCTAGCCAAACGCACATCCAGACGCGCATAATGCGCCGGGCCAAACTGTTTCTGTAAATCCGCCACAATTTCATGCAGAGGCGCATCGGCATACGCCATAATTTCCAGCAGCATCAACCCCATTAAGATACCATCCCCTTCTGGGATGTGACCTCGGATGCTGATTCCGCCGCTTTCTTCGCCGCCGATCAGCACATCATTGTTCATCATCAAATCTGCGATATAGTTAAAACCTACTGGTGTTTCGTGCAATTTTAGGCCATATTTTTGTGCCAGAGCATCAATCATCAATGTCGTCGAAACCGTTTTCACGATATCGCCACGTTGATTTTTGTTTTCGACTAAATGGCGCAGGGTTAGGGCAAAAATATGATGCGGATCAATAAAGTTGCCCATCCCATCAATCGCGCCAATTCGATCCGCATCCCCATCGGTGGCGAGGCCAACATCAGCCTGCACCCGCTGCACCGCCGCCACCAAATCATTGAGATAGCGCAAAATAGGTTCAGGGTGAATGCCGCCAAAACCCGGATTCAACACCGCACGGATTTCGGTGATGTGGCTGCGCGTGCGGGAGAGGATGCCGGGGAATGCACCGCGCCCTGACCCCCACATGGCATCCGCCACAATATTCAGTTCAGCCCTAGAAATTTTATCCAGATCAATAATTTCCGAGAGGTGCTGATAGTACACCCACGAAGGATCAAAGCGCCGAATCAAGTCCTTTTGAATCGCCTCATCATAATTCATGATGTGGGGATGCTCGCCGTCGCGTTCCATACGGGCAAGTTCCTGCTCCACCAACGCGCATTGTTCCGCCGTCGCTGACCCGCCGTAATTCGCTTTGAGTTTAAAGCCATTGTAGCGGGGCGGATTATGGCTGGCGGTGATGATAATGCCTGCGTCTGCATTTTTCGCTTTGACGTTATAAGAAATCGCAGGCGTTGGCGCATCCGTGCGTGTCAGCCAAGCGATAATTCCATTTGCCGCCAAAACACAAGCGACCTCACTGGCGAAACGATCTGAGAGAAATCGTGTGTCATACCCGACGACAACTTCCAGCGGCTTATCGGAAGTACGTGCTTTTTGCAGAGAATTGGCTACGGCTTGTGTAACGAGGCGCAAATTATCAAAGGTAAATGTATCGGCAATGATGGCACGCCATCCATCCGTCCCAAATTGAATCATCGATCTATCCTTCAGTGTTGATGCGTAGGAGCGCACGTTTTATACGCTCCTACAGGGTGTTTGAGCAAGATTAAAATCGGGAAAAACTATAACGGGCGCACCCCGGTTACGTCCAGTCCAGTTTTACTGAGGAGTTCAATCGCCCGTTCAGAGGATAAATCCAGATCATGAAGGATGCTGTAGGGGAGGTTATGCTGCTTTACATACTGAGGCAGTATCCTAACAGTTTCGACAATCGCATTCGGACTCAGTTCGCCCAAGCGAATACCCGCTGAAGTGAGCGTTGCCCGAATCGGCGCGATATCTTGCCCATGCAGCGCGGCGGAGATCAAAATCCCCGGCCCCACCAAATCGGCATACGGAATGCCCCGCGTCCGTGAGATACGCGGCTCAATCGCTTGGGCAAAATATTGTTCGCTGCCTTCTTGGGCGCGGGTATGTCCCAATTGATTATTGAGCTGGACTTCCATACACATCAAGTTGACCAGTTCTTCCAGCGATTCAATCCGGCCTTCACCAACACCTTTAGCAATCTTAAACGCCTGCTGCGCTAGGCCAGCGGCTAACCCTGCCGCCCAAGGAAGAAAACGCTCTTCCGGCGGGTTTTGATTATGTTCAGCGGCATAACGCCAATCAAGCAGCCCGGTCACAATGCTCAGAATTTCGGCAATACCCGTTCCGCGAATATAAGTGGGCGCTTGGCTGACGATTTGCCAATCAATAATGACGCGCTCGGCTGGCCCTGTTATCTCGTACTGCATTCCGCCTTTTTCGCGCACACCTACCAGCGGCGTAAAAAAGCCATCGACACTTAAGGCCGTCGGAATAATCACCACAGGGAGATTACGCTTCCAACCGATGTACTTAGAAATATCCGAGACCAACCCGCCGCCCACCCCATAAATCACCTCGACTTGTGGGGGCAAACCTTCTGCTAGTGAATCCATAAATTTGCGATCCGTGCTGTGGGGTTCGGCTTGCACCACCAAAGGCAGTTCATCCAACAAAGGCCCCACACTCGCCCATGATCTATTTCCCGTCAGCAGGGCCGTCGGGCGAGATTCTTTTACACTCGATAAACTTTGTATCTCGATACGCGGCAAATTCCAAAGGGTCGTCATGGGCAGCACGCTCCATTTTTATAATTCAAATGATCGACAAAATAAGATCAAGCTGCTAAATATAGTGCGAAAGGGCATTAATTTCCAGTTTGTTAAAGACATTTTAGCGAATCTGTGCGATGATATAAGTAAATCAACAGTTATTTTGACCGCTTTCCACCCAGAACGCAAACCCTGAGTTTACAAATGGGGTTATTTTTATAAAGTACATTAACTAAATTTTAATGGAGGTTCGCTAAAATGGAGGTTCTATCGCGTTATATCATTATGGAGATGGCGCTTATGTCATTTTTTAGCAGTCGTCGGCAGTCCGACCCCGAACCGATTTCACGCCCGATTGAAAGACCTACTATTACGCCCACACCGGCGTTACCGGCCCCTTCGCCTACTGGATTTGAAAGTGTCTTGGGCGCACACTGCATCATGGAAGGCAAGCTAGAAAGCCACGCCAATATTCGTTTGGATGGTATCTTCACCGGTTCGCTGGAGATTATGGGCAATGTATTGGTCGGCGAGACCGCCAAAATTACCGCCGATGTCAATGCCAAAAATATCTCGATTGCCGGGTCGATTAAAGGCAACGTACATGGTCAGAAAGTACAGTTGCTTCACACTGGGCGGGTTGTGGGCGATATTTATGCTGTGTCGCTGACGATGGAAGAGGGCGCGTATCTGGAGGGCAAAATTTCGATGGTGCAAGAGCCGGGATCAACCGAGACAGAAACAGCCGATTCTGCTGATCCGGCCTTCCTCGATGACGTGACGGACGACGAGTCATCCGATAATCATGGCGACGACACCAGCAACAATTTTTAGGCTTAACGCATGATTAAAGTGCTTTTCGTCTGTATGGGGAATATTTGTCGTTCACCGATGGCGGAGGCGGTTTTCCAAGATCGCGTCAATAAAGCTGGTTTGGGCGACAAAATCACCTCTGATTCGGCGGGTACAGGGGATTGGCATGTGGGAGAAACTGCCCATCCCAAGACGCTTAAAATCCTACAAAAAGAGGGTATTCCTTATCGAGGTCGCGCTCGCCACTTTACCCGCAATGATCTAAATGAGTTCGATTACGTCCTTGCGATGGACACCGAAAATCTGTCGGTTATCCGGCGGGCTGCATCCGGCCAAAGTAAGGCTGCGATCAGCTTATTTTTGCATTATGCAAACCTCACTGAATTGACCCGTAAAGCCGAAGTCCCTGACCCTTATTATAGTGGGGTCTACGAACTCGTTTATGATCTCGTCAACAAAGGCAGCACAGCATTATTAGATCACATCCGTGCCGAACATAACCTCTAGCGACTGGTAGGCTTTTTCGGCTGGGTGCTTTTCGCTGGTGCTGATTTCGCAACTGCCGCAGGTTTTTTGGGCGCGGGTTCCTTTTTAGCGGGTGATTTAGGGGCTGCTTTGAGCGTCTTTTCTAATTCCAGCAAGAGTGTTTCGCTGTTTTGATAGTCCCCAATAAAGGGGACGTAAGCCGCTGTTCCCATGAACAGGGCGACTAAAGCCAAGACCGCCTGTCCGCTCAAAATCAGCACGAAACACACAATCCCCAAGACTACGCCCAGAATTTTTCGCCACTGCGGGGTCACGCCATCCGCGACATGCCCACGAATTACGGTTGAACCGCCGTCACGTTGCGCTGTCGCCGTGAGGCGGGTTGAACGCGGGATAAAGCCGAACACATAAGAACTGACGGAAAGCGTGAAGCGTCCGCCTTTTTCAATCGAACCCATCATCTCCGGGCGGGTGCTGGTGGCTTTAGCCTGCATCCGCTCAGTGATGGCTGTCATACACTGAGCAACAGATTTATCGGTATAGAGTGTAAATTCCATAGTGGTTTTTGGTCATTAGTGATTAGATGTTTAGTGAGAAATTTGAGAACACAAGTTCCAAATTATCCCCTAATTATAGATGACTTCGATGCAAAATCCTATTACGTTTTGCGTTTTGCTAATCACTAAAAACTAACAATTAGGCGCTCACGTTAGAGCATTGGGATAGTGATGCCACCATCGACTACATACACTTGTCCTGTTGCAAAATTGGAAGCAGGCGAGGCCAAAAACAGCGCCATCCCCGCGATTTCTTCCGGTTCCCCAATGCGGCGCTGCGGTGTACGGCGCACCACATTTTCCATCAGCGTTTCGTTTTCCCAAATGGCTTGCGCGAATTTGGTCTTGATTAAACCCGGCGCAATCGCATTCACTTGAATATTCTCCGCCGCCAGTTCCATTGCCAGCGTTTGGGTAAGGCTGATAACGCCTGCTTTAGTCATGCTGTAGATTCCCTGCATCGCGCCAGGACGTAATCCATTCACCGAGGCGACGTTAATGATTTTGCCACCTTTAGTTTGCTTCCGCAGCACTTCGACAAATGCCTGCGTCAGCCACACATTGCCCATCAAATTGACTTCGATGGTTTTTTGCCACATGCTGTCTTCCGCTTCTAACAGCGTCCCGAAATGCGGGTTAGTAGCGGCATTATTGACGAGAATATCGACTGTGCCGTAATGATTTACCGTTTGCTCGACCAAATTTCGCAGCGCGGCTTTATCGCCATTATGCGCGGCGATAGGCTGCACATCATAGCCTTTTGCCCGTAACTCCGCCGCAATCGTCTCCAGCGAGTCTTGTTTACGGCTGGAAACGACGATCTTCGCGCCAGCCTCAGCTAAGCACTCGGCAATCGCCAAACCGATCCCGCGTGATGCACCCGTAACAATGGCGACTTTACCTGTAATGTCAAATAATCCACTCATTTAATGAACTCCAAAAAGTTTTAGCATTTTTAAAGAAGTGGGATTATGAGCGATCAAAGGCACTCCGTCAAATGATCGATAATGACGACTGTGCTTATCTTTTTTCAGGCATATCTGGCTCGTCTAACTGCAAAACGATAAATCCCCAAACCAACCCCGCACCACTGCCGCCGCCGCCCGACTTTATCTCCCAGCCTTCATTGACCAAGCGCTCTAATTCTTTTTCACCATCTTCACGGCCTTCACGATCATCAATAAAACTCACGATTTTGACTTTTTTCGCCATGTTGTCGTCTCCTGTGTAGATTTTCAAACGTAATTGTAAGGCGATATGGGAAATATTGCATGTCTTGTAGAATTGATATTGCTGTATGATGTATTAAGCAATTGATGAGAAACGAATACTTGGGCTAAAGTTTATTCATGCTTTACGACATCACGCGCACAATAACGCTCGATTTGCAGGTCTGGCCGGGCGATACATCGTTCAGCGCCGCCCATGCGCTTCGGCTGGAAGAGGGCGCATCCGTCAATTTGACGACTCTTACCTTGAGCGCTCATACTGGCAGCCATGCCGATGCGTACTATCATTATCGGGTGGACGGCGCTCATCCAATGGATATGCCGCTAGAGGCTTATATTGGCAAAGCGCGGGTTGTGACGGTCACGAAACAAGATGGCGCACTGCTGCCGAAGGATTTTGCCCATATTGATCTGACTGGCGCAGAACGCTTACTCATCCACAGCGCGGTGAGCGATTTGCCAGATTATCAATGGCCTCAGCGTTTTCCGTATTTGAGCGTTGAATTGATTGACTACTTAGCTTCGCTTGACATTCGCTTGATCGGGTTGGATTCGCCGTCAGTCGATGCCTTTGATAGTACCGATTTACCGTGTCATCAAGCGCTTTATCGCCATAAGATGGTTAACTTAGAGACGTTATTTTTACGTGATATACCGGATGGGATGTATGAGTTGATCGCACTCCCTTTAAAGTTGGATTTGGCCTGCGGTTCGCCTGTGCGTGCCGTACTTCGCTCGTTAAGATAAGCAATAGAAATAGAAAAGGAACGCTCTCATGATGCAAGGTGACGCTTTTATCTTTTTCATGATTTTCGCACTGACGCTGGCTGGCATGTATATCTCGCTGCGTCGCAATTGGTTTAAGACAGAGATTGTGGCTGCTGTCGGCACGATTGTGAGTATCACGGCGATGGTACTTTCTATTCTTGAAAGCGGCACTAGCGTAATTCAAGCGCTCTTCTTCGGGATTTTGATCGGCGCGATTTTTAGCGGCGCGATTCTGGCGATGGCGTGGTATTTCCACAGCAATGAACTGCGCGGGAAATATATGACTCAGGATGGCGACAGGCAAACGGATGAGCGCTACGCCTAAAAGTTGGGCGTAAAAGGGCGAAGCGGCGCTTCGCCCCTACGACTCATTTTTTCGGGATAGACGCGATAATCGGCAGGCCAAGCGCTTCTAATGCGTGACGGTCGTGTAAGGTCGGATCAAGGTATTCGATCAAAAATGCCAAGCCAATGCCAGCGATTAGGGCTACGCCCAATTGCAGGAGTGGTCTAAACCGATTCGGCAGCGAGACGGGGACGGGTGAAATACGCGGGTCATCCAGAATTTCCACCTGCGCCGGAACTTCCCCAAGCTGCGGGAAGTAATTTTGGCTGCGCGTCTGCAAAACTGTCATAGTGGCATCCGTAATCGCGCTGAGTTCGGCCTCATTCGACCAATTGATAAAAACTTGCCCGATGCTGCGCTCGTTATCTGAGTGGATACTCAAAGCCACCGGATCAATCGTCAAGCCAGTCTCCGCCGCAACTTCTGCTACATCTTCCGCGAAGCGGCTGCTGCGTACCCATTCAGTGAAGGCATTAACGGTCAATTCTGATGCCAGCCACACATCCTGATAATCGCCATCGCGCCCCGGAATAGCTTCTAAAACTTGCGAGGCCGTATAACGGATGACCGTGCTGTAGCCGCCAGAATTTGATGGGGCATCCCGCAGCAGTTCCGGTATAGCAAACACAGCCACCACCGCCACAGGAATCACAATTAGCCACCAGCGGCGCAGCAAGACCCGTAAAATAAGTAGTAATTCCATTGGCTCACCCCTTGTCTATAATTAAACGCAAAGGCGCAAGGAACGCCAAGACTAGCAAAGAAAATATCTTCGCATCTTTACGGTTCAATTCAAGCTGATTATGCACAAGCACGAAATCAAATACGAGGCACAATTCTATGGCAGAGAAAATTATCTTATACGGTCACGAGACCTGTCCATCACTGCCGCCCGTCGTCGGCATGTTGAAACAGTCGCACATTCCTTATGACTACATCAACATTCATCAAGTCGCGGCTGGAAGGGCGCGGGTACAGGAAATTAACAACGGCTACGAAAGTGTGCCGACGCTGGAATTTCCAGATGGCAGCACCTTGACCGAACCCTCGCCGGGACAACTAAAAGTCAAATTAGAATCGCTCGGCTATAAAGTTGGGCTTCTAGCGCTGATTTACGGCAATGGCTGGCGAATCTTTATTGCTGCCGCGATAATTTTTGCGATTGTACGCGCTTTAGGGATTATTTGATTGTTACTGTTTGCCGCTTTTGCTGGAAATTTTCCCAACTTTGCTCGACATAAGTCGTGATCTGTGTATTGAAAACATGCGTATCAAATTGGGCGGCGTGGGCGCGGATTATGGCAGAATCATAGATTGACGCATCGAAATTCGCCATTTTTTCTACCAGCGAATCGACAGTCATCTCATCAAATAATTCGCCTGTTTTGCCGGGGATGACGGTATCTAATGCGCCGCCGCCGCCATAGGCGATCACAGGACGACCCGCCGCCTGCGCCTGAACGGGCGTGATGCCGAAATCTTCTAAGCCGGGGAACAAAAACGCTTTGCACCGCGCCATTAACTCCGGCAGTTCTTCATCCGCCACATAACCGAGAAATTCAACCGTCGGCCCCGCCATCTCACGCAGGCGATCCATATCGCGGCCTTTGCCGCCGATTTTCAACGGCAGCCCCAAGCGAGTCGCGGCCTGCACCGCCAAATCAATTCGCTTGTAAGGAATCAACCGCGAGACTACAAGGAAATAATCTTCGGGTTGGACGTTCTCGACGGCAAAGCGCTCAGTATCAACAGGTGGATAAATGATGAGCGACTCACGGTCATAATATTGTTTGATGCGCTGTTGAATCTCTGTCGAAATAGCGATGAAATGGGTCACACGCTGCGCGGCGGCATAATCCCATTTTTTCATCCTAGCTATCAATGGACGCAGCCCCATTTCGGCAATCCCTCCAATCCCCTCACGAGCAATATAGCTATCAAGCTGCCAAACATAGCGTGTCGGCGCGAGGCAGTAACAGATATGAAGCGTATTTTTACCATACTTAAAACCATGACAGAAGCCGCTTTTGTTGCTTAAGACAACATCATAAGCGGATAAATCAAGCCCACCCCACCCCGCCGGATACAACGGTAAATAGGGTTGATGATGGCGATGGATTCCCGGAAGTTTATCCAGCCAGAGGGTGCGGATGTCCCAATCCTGATAAAACGCGGGCATCAGATCAGGCGCGTAAATACTGGTATAAATTGGGTGATTGGGATAAAGATCGACTAATGCCGCCAGCACATCCTCCGCACCACCGATCTGATTCAACCAATCGTGAACGAGTGCGAGTTTCACTCGGCAGAATCCTGAAGCAAGGCGCGGATTGGGGCGTAATATTTGCGATGGATGTCGGAAACCCCTAGTGATTTTAACGCGGCGTTATGGAGGTTCGAGTGATACCCTTTATGACCTGCAAATCCATAGCCTGGATAGGCAGTTTCGAGGTCACGCATGTGTAAATCGCGCCAGACCTTTGCCAGAACACTGGCAGCCGCAATCGACAGCGACAGTTGATCGCCATGCTTGAGGCTGTACTTTTCACGATGATAGGGGGCATTAGGCCAAGCCATCGAATCATGCAGGAGACAATCCGGCACGAAACCCGGCAGGCGGTTCATCAACGCCTCTAAAGCGCGGTTCATCGCCAAGCAAGTTGCGGGGTTAATGCCTATTTCGTCAATTTCGGCGGCGCTGGCACTGCCTACGCCCCAAGAAACCGCTGTTTCTTTAATGCGTTCCTCAAGCCCATATCGCTGGCGCGGGGTCATCTGCTTGCTATCGCGTACACCAACCAGCAGCGTAGACAGGTTAGGATTTTCTAGCGGCAAGCAGACAGCGCCAGCCGCAACTGGCCCCGCCCATGCAC
>Ga0163147_10001440_pt1 | contig 36246 bp, 51 predicted proteins | sample OliLakLV19MP6G1_FD_148597 | JGI IMG/M metagenome (GOLD analysis project Ga0163147, IMG submission 148597) | Freshwater microbial mat bacterial communities from Lake Vanda, McMurdo Dry Valleys, Antarctica- Oligotrophic Lake LV.19.MP6.G1 | ecosystem: Environmental > Aquatic > Freshwater > Lake >...
ATACGACCTACACCACCAGTAAAGCCACAGAAGCTGACAACGGGGTCGTACTAATGGCAGACTACATTAAATCAGTCGATAAACCGCTTGTCCATGGCTTGGTTGTGGTCAACCCTGACGGCACATCTATCACTGGTGGGGCAACCTCTGGAGTGGCCGCCTTTTCTGATTCTGGAAGCGTAGATCGAAAGGGCTTAGTCGACATCGACAGACACGTTCAGGTGGACGTTCTCACTATGCCCGCGTCCACCATAGACACGACCGGCTTGGCCACGTCCGCGAATCAGACGACGATCATTGGGCACCTTGACGGAGTTGAGGGGTCACTCTCATCGCTTGACACTAAAACACCATCTCTCGGACAAGCTCTCGCAGCTGCCTCGTCTCCTGTAGTTCTCACAGCAGTACAGATGACGACTCTCACGCCACCAGCTGCGATCACCAACTTCGCTAATGAAACAGGTGGGAATCTCGCATCAATTAAGGCAAAAACAGACAACATACCATCTCTGGGTCAAGCCTTGGCAGCAGCTTCGACTCCTGTGGTGCTAACAGCAGCCCAAATCACAACACTTACCCCAATAGCTGCCATTACAGGCTTCGCCACAGAGGCAACGCTTGGCACACGCCTTGCAGAGGCGACATTCACAACTCGATTCCCCGTACAAGGTCAGGCTCTCGCAGCAGATTCGGTGCCTGTGGTACTCACAGCAGCGCAGATGACCACTCTCACTCCTCCCGCTGCTATTACAGGTTTTGCTACCTCAGCTCTCCAAACGACTCAAGACACTTCAATCAACACGCTCCTCAAGCCTGCCAGCACCCTTTCAGCGGTGACGACAGTCACTAACCTTTCACAACAGGGCGGGGTGGCAATTTCACTCAATACAGGAGTGCGAGACACAGGGACTCAGCGGGTTACGATTGCCACGGACGATGTTGTGCCAGTCACCGACAACTCGGGAAGCCTGACTGTTGATGCCCCTGTGGGAACGCCAGTCTTTGTGAGGCTCTCAGATGGTACGACAGATATCTCAACCCTCCCAGTCTCGCTCGCCTCAGTCCCAAGTCACGCAGTGACGAATGCGGGAACCTTTGCCGTACAGTCTACCGAGGCAACATACGCAACGTCATCGGTTACAAGCATTGCGGGATCAGCGTCAAGTGTCCAGCTTCTTGCCTCAACAGCTGGGCGCAAGGGCGCATACTTTTACAACGACTCAACGGCTATCTGTTACCTAAAACTTGGGACAACCGCTTCAACATCGAGCTTTACCATAGCAATGGCTGCTACAACTTTTTACGAGCTCCCAAACCCGAACTATACAGGGAGAATTGATGCTATCTGGGCATCAGCTACAGGGGATATGAGAATCACGGAAATCACATAGTATGCCTTACTACCCAACCTCTGGCGGAGTAACTGATGGAGATAAGGGTGATATTGTCGTTACTGGAAGTGGGGCAACCTGGGAGATTGACGCGGGGACTATCGTCAACGCTGACGTTGCGGCGGGTGCTGCTATCGCACTTTCTAAATTAGGCACGACAACAGCAAATAGAGTAGTGACGACTAATGGAAGTGGAAATATAGGAGCTGCGGTTACAACTGCAACAGAGATCGGTTATGTCGATGGAGTAACCTCAGCAATCCAAACACAGCTAGATGCTAAAGCACCATTAGCCTCACCCACCTTTACTGGAACGGTAACAATTCCCACCCCATTTACCTTGGGAGCCGTCTCTGTCTTACCGACTGGGACTGAGCTTAATTTTGTCGATGGAGTAACCTCAGCAATCCAAACACAGCTAGATGCTAAAGAACCATTAGCCTCGCCTAGCTCTGCAAAGTTCTTTTTAGAAGCTGTTGTATCGGCAGGAGTGCCATCAATTACAGCCTCATACAACATCACCTCTATCACCGATGCAGGCGTTGGATTGCTGACGGTTACAATTGGTACTGATTTCTCAAGTACGAGTTACGCTGTGTTGGCAACAGTTGAAAAAGCGGGTACTGGACTCACAGTTGCTGCGGCTCGAAATGTTGTAATTAGAAGTGCAACACTTGCTGCAGGGTCTTTCCAGCTGGACTGTTACGACTCTACAGCAGTAACAAACGTCGTCAAAGACCCCGATTCGTGGCATTGCGTGGGATATGGAGATCAAGCATGACACACATTCTTCTTACATTTTCAGATCACTCTATCGGTATCATGCAGTATGTGCCAGAAGATTCCTCAGACGATGCTCTTGCCAATGAGATATCTCGAAGTAGCTTTGAGAAAACGGTTCTTTCTTGGAAGCGTATCCAGCCCGAAGATATCCCGAAAGATAGGACGTTTCGAGGTGCTTGGACTGAGGAGCTTGCGATCGATATGCCAAAAGCTCGAGATATTTACAGGGAAACACTGCGCAGCGCAAGAGTTCCGCTTTTTGCTAAACTAGACACTGAGTACATTCGGGCAGATGAAACGGGTGATAATCCAGAAAAGGCTCGAATCGCTGGAGTGAAGCAGCAGTTGAGAGACATTACAGATCTCTCAGAAATTGAGCAGGCGCAGACTCCCGAGGATCTGAAAGCCTTCTGGCCAGATGTTTTGGAGCAGGACTAATATGGAACTACTTGGAAGACTCGCCGAAAATGGCCTCTTAGCTCTCTTGCTAACAATCTCTCTCTCTGGCCTTTTTTTTATCTTCTCTCTTTATAGAGACTCTATGGAGAAAAGACTTTCTGAGTATAAAGACACTCAAACCACAATTTACAAAGCAATCGAAGAAATGCGCACAACTGTTGCGGCCACAATATCTGCCCTCAAGAGCGGAAGGGGTGAAAATGAGAAGTAGAGTTTTTTCGTTCCTCAACCCCTTTGATACCCAAGTTGATAAAAAAATTGAGGACATGAAGCAGGAGACAGATGCTGTCGTGGGTGCGTTTATGAAAGAACAAAAAGTCGTTCGGGAAGTTGTTCAGAAATACGATGGGCACATTAGCCGAGACATTCTCCGGGCAATGGGTTGGGAGATTAAACATGAACAGTGAAACCCCTCAAATTCTATCTTTCATCATCAGGATCATTTCAACACTCGCCTTCCCCTTCGTGTTCTCCACGATGTGGAGGGAAGCGACCACAAAAGACGAGCTCACAATCCCTCGAAAACTTCTCTTTTTCTCTTTCAGCTCGTTCTGGCTCTGCATCCTCTGCGTCAGTTTGTACCAAGGACTGAGTATTTTTGGGTTCGTTTTCCCAAGGATTGTAGCCGACTTAATCCTCAACATAAGCTCTTTTTCTATTCTTATCATTACCGTCACGGTTGTGCTACTATACTCTGACAAGTATAAAAAAAGGTAACTTTTATGGATGACCGCTCGATTCTAAAATACTTGCTTTTTTCCTCAACAGCGGTTTCTTTCCTTCTCGTCGTTCTTTTCCTCGTCCTTCTAGCCAATATCTCTCAAACGAATAAATCTATTGAAAAAATATCTTCATTCGTGCAGGATTGGGAGCAATTAATTTTGGTCGAAGAGCTGGACGAGTTTGGGGTGGTAGAAGCGCGGGGGAGTTATGCCAATTAAAATCCGCAACAAGTCGACGGGGAGAGTCTTTAGCGTTTCCGTAAAGCCTAAAACAACCCCTATCCGAAAAAAATACAAGTCTGTAAAGAAAAAGCTTGCGTGAGCTATCCATTCTCCCCAAACAAGATTGACTCTTTTTTTAATCAAAAGGTTTCCTATGGGAATCATGAGGGGATTGATCTCAATGGGGTTGGTGGGGGGAATACCGACTGTGGAGAGCCCCTCAAGTCGATCTCTCTCGGGAAGTGTGTCCACGTCTCTAGCTCATCGAAAGACTACGGCCTTCTTGTTGTGATAGAAACCCAGTGGAGCGGATCGACCTACTACATCCGGTACTGCCATCTTCAACAGGCAAACGTTGTTGTGGATCAGCTCGTTTCTCAGGGACAAGTTGTTGGTCTTATGGGATCGACTGGAAACTCTACCGCCTGCCACCTTCACCTCGACATTCTCAAAAAGAAGCCCCGCTCTTGGAGATTTTATACCCAAGACGTGCTTGCGTGGTTTGTAGACCCAGTGCTGTTCATAAAGGAATATAAGGGAGTGGTTGTGTATAGTGAAGAACAGATGACTCTCGCTCGTTTAGAGCGCGACAGAAACTGGAACCTCTACCAAGATACTTTGAGGGAATCACAAAAAATAAAGGAGGAGTCTGATACCGCTGCCAAGTATTCTGCTCAACTTGAAAAACAGGTGGAAGGCCTACTCTCTGAGGAAAAGTCTCTCCAACTGTCTCTCAAGGCTTCCACAGACCGGAACGGAATTCTCCAAGACGAAAACGACACTCTTCGAGATCAAGTGGAGGCTCATGTTTGCCCCCCTCAAGAAGCTCCCATCCAAGAGGGAAAAGTCGAAGAGGTAGGAATTGGCACTCTTATATCCCTTCTGCTAAAAAAGATACTGAAAGGCTAGTGTGGCAGTCAAAAAGTTTACAAAAACCTCATCCAGCCGTTGGGATCTATCAAGAGACGACGTGTGGAAGGTTGGGAAAAACTCCCTCAAGTACCTCTCTGTTGGTGTTATCTTATTCTTATCTCAAATCCAAAGTGGGAAAAGCTTGGAGGACGCTGGGCAAGTCTTCTGGTACTGGGGAATATCAAGTGCGATTGATCTCTTGACGAAGTTTTCACAAGAAACCACCTACTACAAAAAAGTAAAATAGCATGGCAAACGCTCGTAGAGAGAAATACGAGTTTAGCTATCAAACGAAATTAGACGCCCTTAAAAGGGATTCGTTCACTTGTCAGAATTGCCACAAGCATAAGCGGGAGGTTGAACCGCCATGCCTAGAGATTCACCACATCGTTCCCATTTGGTTCGTCGTTCGATACCTTCCAGAGATGTCTGCGATATACTTTCGCTCGATAGACAACGCCGCCTGTCTTTGTAAAGAGTGCCACCTGAAAGAACACGCGAGGCAGGGGGTAGCCGACTACTGGACACTTGCCATCGCTCTTCTCGGGGTAAACTATGACCAAAGCCATCAGGAAAGCGTGGCTTGATCTCCTACAACCTTGTCGATAAACATCTTCGCCTCATCAAAGCCCCTACAAAGCCCATATTGCCCATCTTTTGAGTCAGAGATCGCCTTGCCCCACATCTTCTGCTCTGGAGATAAAACGCCCCCTTTGACTCGCTTGACCTCCAGAAAAACAACGTGTTCTCTTGTTATGAAGATAATGTCTGGGACCCCCTTCCTCACCCCTTCACGGACTTGCTTTCGTTTTTGATTCCAGGAGCGAGTAAAAGTGTTATTCGGTACAGCGGAATATATTGATACGATCCCTTTTTCTTTGAGATCCTCTAGGTATTCGATAATCTTTTCTTGTTCGTCAATTTCAAGGGGTACCTTTTGCTTCACTTTTTATCCTTATAGGATTTTCTCCAGCTACTGTTTTGGCTATTTTTCTTCCCGTTTATTTTCCCAAGAAGGCCGTAGCACTCGGGGGAGCAGGTTTTTCTAAACCCTGACTTTCTCCCATACGGCTGAGTCTCGCCGCCACATATTTGACACCTATTGTCCAATGTATCCCTCTTTTGCATGAGTACACTGTACAATTATTTTCAAGACTTTACAATCGGCTTACAATTATTTTTCAAGACTTTACAATTGGCTTACAATTATTTTAGATCATCAGTGCTGTCTGTCATAGGTTATTCCTTTTTAGCTACTGGTTTGTCTAGGGAGGAGAGCCTAGTGAGAACATCTTGCGAAGTGTGTCCATCCCATTTGTCTGCCAATTCTCGCTCTTCACACCTAAACAAATCCCAATCCTTTAACTCATAATGGTTGCTTATTTGTCCAGTTGGTAGTGTCGCTATAACAATAAACCACCCACCTCCAAAACATTCTTCACCATCACTGTGTTTTTTACTTTTATGGATTTGGTACTTTCTGCCACTTGTCCACTCATTGAACAGTACCGCGTTATATATCTTTCTAAAATCATATAACTCTTTGAAAGTATGGTAGCCATCTGATGTATTCTCAGTTACCACCGCCCCCTTCCTTTCTTCTGCTACAGCTCTGGCTAGTTCAGCAGAACAAGCTCTTCGGACGCTTTTTTCAAAATCCAACAAGACGCCTTTGACTTCTTCTCTGCTGTCAAAAACAAGATCGTCTTTGATTACATCTAAAACACTGTCAGTCCATTGATCTATGACTGGTCGGTGATCCACTGTAAATGCTAGTTTTAGTTCATTTTGTGTGTCTGTCATAGTTAGTCCTTTTTAGTTATTTCTTCTATAAAATCATTAAATATAATATCAGCAACACAATGAATGCCCTCGAGCTTTCCACAACCAGAACACTTCCAGCTCATCATCAATTTTTCATCTTCATAAAAACTATATGGCACACCATAATTCCAACCAAGCCAGTGTGCTATTTTATGTAGTATCTGTGTCATAGATTAGTCCTTCTTAGTGTCCAACTTATCAAGGATACACATGGTGTTGTCAACCCAACTACCAACCATCTTTTCTGCAATGTAATTATGTTGGGCATACCAGTTTTGTCCTTCAGCTAAAGTTTTAAACTCTGGCTTATCAGTCTTTGAAAAAACAAAATATGCCTGAGCTAAAGTGCGTTCTAGTTCTGTTCTTATTTTCTCGAGTGCTAGTAGTCTTGTGGTATCTGTCATAGGTTGGCCCTCCAATTTTGTAACTCTGTATACACCATTTTTATCTGTGATAGTTACTGTGCCAAACAATGAAGCACTCTCAAGAACTGAGGCAATCGTCGCCTTGAATGGTTTTCCTTCCACCACATAGTTGCCCCGATTCCTCTCTGTCTTTTTCTCAACAACGGGTGGAGATGCTATTTTATTATAAGCTGTTGGTAAAACAAAGCAGTTATCCATGTAATTAAGTATTTTTTCCCTTCTTGCTCTCCTAGGACTCGCTTTTCCATTTAGAAAGTTTGAGATTGATCCCTCAGAGTAACCAAACAATTTAGCCAAACTTCTTCCACTCATCTTGGTTTTGTTCTTAAAAGCTATTAGCCTTTTATTAAATGATTCCACAATTTTCTTCCTGGCGAATTAACGCCATATTGCTTTTAAGCGTTTTTCAAACTTTAATCTTTTTTTTGGTTGTCATAGGTTAGTCCGTAGCTAATGATAAGCCCTTAAAGTTCTCCTCTACCCATCTGGCATCTACTTCTTGACTATTATATTTGGCGATAAGTTCAATTACTTCTTTAGCTCCTCTGAAAAATCCTTCTTTGAATTGATCAGTGCCTTTAATATCTTTGACAGATTCGTCAAAAATGTCTCTCAAATCTGGTTTTGTTATTTTTTGTTGTTTATTCATAGGTTAGTCCTTTTTAGCCAATTTTAACTGGCTTATATTCTTCATAATCTATGATCTCGCCCAGAAGTTCATAAGACATCAACTCAACTGGTTGCATCAAATCTTTTCTGGCTATTTCCTTGAACATAAATTGAATCTGATCTTCTATGCAGTGGAAATAAAGATGTAATATCCTATATTCATGTTTATAAGTAATTTGCCACAATGCTTTTTGTTCTGGTCCCATATATTTCTTTCTGCCTTTCGGCTAGTCCTTTTTGGTTAGCTTCTTTAATTGCAACCAATTGCCAATGTTGCTAATAATTGCCTCAGCGTTTTCTCTACTTAAATCGGGCTTGCTGATTCTCAAAGCGTTCAGCAACAGTTCAAATCCTTTTGCATAATTTTCGTCTTGTACTTTTTGTGTGTCTGTCATAGGTTAGTCCTTAGTTAGTTTTTCTCTAGCCAGTCAAAATGTTCTTTATGCCATCTATCTATTTCTTTTTGATTATTACCTGTTTTATAGGTTGGGATATCTATCCAGCTGTTAAGTGGTGGTGGAGTTATAAACATCCTTTTATACCTTTCTTCAGCTTTAATAGCATCAATCCCTTTGGCAATTTCATCTTCACTGGGTCTATAATTTTTTAGTTTATTCCATCTTATTTCCTCATTGATATCATTGAGTATTAAAATTGCTAATGCTGTTAAAAGTAAAAATATTATCATAGCTTCTCCCCTCTTATTTATTGTAACTGTCTGTCGCTAGAGTGTCAATACTAGAGTAATGAATCCGTCGACCATCTCTTTTTAGCCCATTTTTCAACGAATGTTTTGCAAGCCTCCAGGTCGTAGCCATAGATTATCTTTTCAGTGATTATCGGGTTCCGAGGCATTCCACCAGAAACCATTCTGTAAAACGTTCTCTTGTTGACTCCAAGGGCTTTGGAGATGTTATTTGCTCCAATTATTTGGTCGCTCATGCGAGATCCTTATTTAGTTTAATATTTTCTTGCCTATCTATTTCTTCACACCTAGCCTTATAGTCATCCCACTTTGCGTTTGTTGTTGCAAAATAGTCTTCCAATGCTTCTCTTTTCTGCTGCACTACATCGAGTTCTTTTGGGGTTAGGTTTTGCATATTATTTAACTTCCTCTTGAGCGTCTCTGGCTGTTTTTGTGTAGGGTTCAAGTTTGGAGAAGTTTATATAACAAGAATTGGTTTTATCCGCATTCCAAAATTGTGGACAATCGCTGCCATCGTCCCTTTGAAGCGTGATAATCTCTCCCGACTTGAATTTTCTACTCCTCCCATTCATTCTAAACATATCGCCTACTTTTAAGTTTGTTGGTCTTTGCATATTATTCCTTCACAATTTTATATCCCGCTTCTTCCAACAGCTTCATCACTTCGGCTGTTTTTGGCAGATTTTACCTCTGGTGCATTTTTGAGGGTGAAGTTTTTCTCTAGTTCGTGGAAGTGGTAACTAATACCCGCTACTTCGAAATCAGCAACCCGCGAAAGCATGACTGTATTCTGTCCTCTCTCAAGCACCATGCGTTCATTTCCACCACGAATCACAATATCCCCAACTTCAGCGTCTCTGACTGTTTTGGTGTAGGGTTCGAGGTCGGAGAAGAATGTACAATGCCAGTCAGACTTATCTGCATTCCAGAAGTATGGACAACCAGTGCCATCGTCCTTTTTAAGCGAGATAATCTCTCCCAACTCGAAGCTGCTATCTCTCACAATCACTCTAAATTGGTCTCCTACTTTTAAGATTGTTGGTCTTGTCATATTATTCTTTCTGCCGTTGGGTTATTATTCTTTTTTTCATAAAGTTTTTGCTTTCTCTCGAATATAGCTTGTTACCTTCCCAAGCATTTCCTCGGTAGCTCTAATCACTGACGATGCCTCTTTACTATTCACCGCTGGCATACCAATCTGCTCAATCATGCTTGCCAGTTCCAGTAACTTATCTTTGTCCGGTGCGAGTAGCTTTTTGCGGTCTTGATCTTCTTGAGCCTTTTTGAGAGTATCAAGTCGTGTGGCTTCTGCTGCTTCTTTTTCTGCTTGAGCATCTTTTTCTGCTTTAGCTTTGGCCTCAACTGCTTCTCTGGCTTTACGCTCAGCGTCAAGTATCTTCTGCCCGGCTTCTCGCTCTTTGGCAAGCTCTTTTTCTTTGATCTCTGCCTGCGCTCTAAGCTCTATATTTTCTAGTCTTACAGCTTCCTGTCGATCCGCTTCTGCTTTGGCTTCTAATGCTGCATCCGCCTCAGCTTTTTTCTGCGCTGCAATTCTTGTGTCGTAAGCTAGTTTTTCGTTTTCCAAGAGCTGTTCAAAGGCTCCATCGGTCATATCTGAGAGCGCATAGATACTTGGATCTGTGCCGAACTGGTACAGCTTCGCCACCCTGGTTTCATATCTGATCTGCTTTTGCTCAGCCTCGTAGCGCTCCGCGAACTTCTCTTTTTCTTCACACTTGCTCTCAAGGTTGTCACAAACTGCCTCAAGCATCTGGAATGACTTCAGCCACAATGTATCCTGCAGCTTAAAGTCTGACATTGCGTTTTTTAGCTTCTCGCGTTCTTCTTTTACGATGTCCCTGGCTAAAAACCTTCTCTTTGCTATCTGCAATCGGATACCTCTGGCTTGTTGCATCTCTACCACTTGGTCTGGTTGTGTAACTACAATCCCCTCAATCACTGCTCTCTGCGCCTCTGCATCATTAAAAAATGATGACATCTTTTCCATGAGTGTTTTGGTTATCGCCTCTGGTGCTGATAGTTCTTGGGTTAGTTTTGCTAGGTCATTCATATTATTCTTTCTGCCTTTTCGGCTATTATTCTTTAGTAACTTTATATCCCGCCTCTTCCAACAGCTTCATCGCCTCGGCTATTGTGTCTACTACCTCTGGCTCAGCTTTGAGGGTGAAGTGTTCTTCTAATTCATCGAAGTGGTAGTTGTCCTTTGACTTTTTGAAGTTATTGCTACAGGAAAGCTCAACAGTATTCTGCCACCTCTCAAGCACAAGGTATTCATCTCCACCTCTACCAATCACAATATCCCCAACTTGAGCGCATCTGACTGTTTTGGCGTAGGGTTCGAGGTTTGACCAGAACATACCACGATAGTTAGACTTATCTTCTTTCCAGAAGTATGGACAATCACTGCCATCATCATGTTTAAGCGTGATAATCTCACCTGCATTAAAGAGTCCTTTTTCCTCAATCACTCTAAACATATCGCCTACTTTTAGGTTTTCTGGCTTTGTCATATTACTCTTTCTGTTTTTTATTTATTAAAAAGGGATCTCGTCAATATCGACCTGTTGTGTTATTTGTTGAGGGGCTTCCTCAACGGTTTCATACGCTCTGTAGTCTGGCCTGGCCTCAACCCCGTTTTTTGCGTTAGTAAAGAGCCGAACAGTTTCCCCCTCCCGAATATCCCTTGATGCTTTCATGGAAATGAAGTCTTTCCCGTTTTTGTCTTTTCTTATCCATGCGACGGCGACATCTTTATATGTCATATTTACTCCTTCTTTATCTTTAATTTACTAACGTCAACTCCAGGCTTCTCAGCAATCTGAGACATTGTTGGGATTGTCTCTCCCACTGGCGCATCTTTGAGGGTGTAGCCTTCCTCTAGTTGGTCAAAGTGATGGTCACTTTGTGCTCTTTTGAAATTATCGGCTGACGAAAGCAGCACAGTATTTTGCCCTCTCTCAAGCACCATGTATTCAAATCCAGTATTATTCCCAATCACCACATCCCCAACTTGAGCGTATCTCACTGTTTTGGTGTAGGGTTCGAGTTTGGAGAAGTGTATGCAATAATAATCAAACCTATCTGTATTCCAGAAGCATGGTTTAGTGCTGCCGTCATCTTTTTTAAGATAGATAATCTCTCCCAACTTGAATTTGCTACCTCTCACAATCACTCTAAACATATCGCCTACTTTTAGGTTGTCTGGTCTTGTCATATTTACTCCTTCTTTATCTTTAGTTTACTAGCGTCAATTCCAAACTTCTCTGCGATTTGAGACATGGATAAGACTACGTTGTCGTCTACTACTGGAGCATCTTTGAGGGTGCAGTATTCTTCTAATTCATCAAAAGTAGCATTAAAACCTGCTGTTTTGAACATATCTGCACACGAAAGGGATACGATATTCTGACCCCTTTCCAGGACCAGGCGTTCAGATCCACTACTTTTATTAACAACAACATCCCCAACTTGGGCATCTCTGACTGTTTTTGCGACGGGTTCGAGGTCGGAGAAGTTTATACAATGCCAGGCAGACTTATCTGCATTCCAGAATAATGGACAATCAGTACCATCGTCCTTTTTAAGCGTGATAATCTCTCCCAACTCGAAGACGCCGTCTTCCTCAATCACTCTGAACATATCTCCTACTTTTAGGTTGTCTGGCTTTGTCATATTTACTCCTTTATTCTTTTTATAATTTGCTGAACCATCTCAATCCCGCGGGCTTTGGAGGCCTCGAGTTCACTACACATCTTGTCATCTCGGTTGATTCGCTTGATGAGAAGCTTTCCCATAATGTTTGGGTTGTAGATTACATAGTCAACCCAGCTCCTGCCCGAGTCGAGCATTGCCCACTGCATTTGCGCCATATGGGATGGGTTGATTTTTTCTATAAATCGGTGGGCGTACTCTATAAAGACGCGATCTCCTGGACACTTAATTTCAATTATGCCGTCATCTCCGACCAGACCATCTGGAGAGAAGCCGCTGTACTCACCCGTTTGAATGAACCCCACCTCCGTCACCCGAGACCCTGTCTGAAGCTCATACATTGCCCGAGCGACCGGCTCTAACTCCCGACCTCTGAGCATATCTGCGCTGATAAACCCCTCCTCCTGGATCTTGCCTGTGATGATCTCTCCAGCTTTCTCGAAGCAGAGAGACTCAAACCCTAAACCTTTCGAGTTGAGTACTTTGGCATCTGAGCCTGTGAACTTCCCAAGCCGAAGCTCCAACCACTCTACCGTTCCCTGTTTAAGCTCTGAGTGAATAATCATTGCGCATCCTGTTCTATTTTAATTTTCTTATATTGGAAGTAGGGGAGAATTGTCGAGTTAGAATACTTCTCTTTTAATCCTCCGCACACAACAAGCAGGTCTTCGAAGGTTTTGGTTTGCTCAATCGCTGAGATGTCTTCATCTTTCATCACCTCAACCTTTGGGGCTTTTTGGGCGTCATTCTCTACAGTATCCGTCTCGGTCAAATCAAGCGCGTTGATGAATAAGTACCGCTTCATGTAGGTTGTCTTGCCCCCCAGGTTTTGGATAGGCTGTGCGCCGCCCTTGCCGTCCTTTGAGCCGATGAATACCTCAGCTGTTGGGTATTGGAATGAGACCCTTTCACCATCTTGCATATTATAAATATCCAGAGTAGCCCACTCTCTCCCTTGGCTATCAGTCTCGATATTAAAGAGAGAGGTTATCCCCAAGTCTCTCATAATGAGGGTTGTCTGCGGGAGGAAGTCTTCCATCTCGTAGTATGAGTATTTGGAGTGGTTATTTCTCCCACTCTTTTTTAAGCTCTTCTCCAAGATTAAAACTCTCAGCTGTTGCAGCTTGAAGTATATGTTTTTGATCGGTTGTCCTGATTCCATATTCTCTCCCTTTTATTTATTATAGATGTTTGTCGCTAGAGTGTCAATAGGCATGACACACTGCTTTTGTCTGCCCCACTGGTCTCTCGGATAAAGACCCATTGAGTAGCTTAGGTACATCCCAAACCAGGTGCCGAGTACGAAGAAGAGGGCTGTGAAGAAGAAAAGGGCGTCAGGCGAGATCATTTGTTCCTAACTCCTCAAGCAGGTTCTCATGCTCAACCTCAAGCTCCCTTATGTGGGTCATGATGGCCGCTAGGTCTGACGAAGCTCTTTGGATTTGATCGAATGATCTCTTAACCCCGACCATATAGGGATCTGCTGACACAAGTTGCTGCTGCACAAAGGATAGCTCCCACCCAAGTTGCTTGTATGTCATACTAAAACCCCTTCTGTGTGAGAATGAGTGCTGCGATCAACCAGAAGACAAGAATCCATGGGAGATATACCGCGAGGGAGATTGTCTCGCGCTTCTTCTTTAAGACGTAAAGCTTCATAAAAAGCCCTCCTTATTGTTTGAGCAAGCGCAAAGGTACATCCAGCCGGTGTCTTCGTCATAAAGCTCTGTGGTCTCTTCGCCACAGTATTCGCAGTACGCCTCGAAGTGGTACACGCTTCGGCTCACTCTCATTGACTGGTGTATTTCAAGTAATTGATCCATCTTTTCTCCCCTTGTTTCACTCAACTATAAACGTTCTGCCCCCCCAGTGTCAAGAGTGAGATTGTGAGGCTGGGGCTGTTGATTTTTTCCCTTTAGTGTGCTTTTATATTGATACATCGAGAGCTTTAGAAAAATCACTTGGCGGCGTCCACAAGACTATGCGAGGTGATCCTTCTAGAGCTTTTTTGCCGTTTTCTAAACAGAGCCTTGCATCGCTAAGCAATTGGAGATATGGTTACTCGTAATCGTCTAGGAGAACTTTAATGTGAGGGTGCGACGTTAAAATACCCCTCTAGGCTCATACAGCGACCAACACACGGACTGCATGAGAATGGATGCTTGACCCTTCGAGCTTTAGGTGGGTGTGTCCCCCAGATTGAAACATGATCTGGCTGAAGTAATCGCTCTCAATGCTATGTTCTCTCTAAGAGGGGGGTAGGGGGGAGAACGGCTTCTCAGCTCCCTCAACCGTCCTGCATATTAGTTTGCTCTCATAAGCCGAGAGAAAAGATTGCTCTTTCAGGGTGGGGCTACCGTAGCCCTATCAAAGCCTTAAAAAACGACCCGCGCTAAATTTTTGGGAATAGACAAACCCCCGCAGGTATTGAAAATTTTCGGGGAGAAAATCTGGAGAACTTCTTATCCGTTCAATACCAACGAGGGTTTGTTGTGTTTATTATACCAAATAAAAGACTACGCGTCGTTATCAAACGCGAAAGCTTCCCCATACTTCTTCTTTTGATACCGGCAGAAACTACAGGTTCCATCTCTTTTCCCAGAAGAATCTTTCTTGAAAAAGTGGTCAGCGCGACTTTTCCCACAGACGTCACAGAAGAAACCACCCTCTATCTGGATAGAATCGGCGAACTTCGATTTGTAGTCTTTTTTAAGCCTCGACAAATCCCCAAGTTTTTCGTTGACCTCTCGGAAGTCTTGAATGACTCCAATTGAGCGGCCATAGGCGTTGATCTTCTGGCGATCCTTGAGGGTAAGGCAGAGAGACTCCTTCTTCTTCGGGAGAGCCTTTGGAAACCGCTTTTCTTTGCAAGGGGGGCAGTATTTCGCCACTCCGAGGGAGTCGAAGTATTTGTCGCAAGTTATGCAAAATGAGTTCATATACTCTTCTATTCTACCCTCTTTTGTGCTATTGTAGAACTAGCCAGTCGCGTAATTAAGAACGACCAAGGAGAGACAATATGGATCAACTTACCATCAAGAGCATTCACCCACTAGCCGGATTCGTGCTGGTTGAGCCGCAAGAAGTTGCAGAAGAAACGACCTCAAGCCTTTATTTGGGGAAGCCTAAAGAAGAAAAGGATAGCATTGGCACCGTGGTAGCTGCTTCCGAGAGCGTTATGACGGAACATGGCAAAGAAATCAAGTGTCCGGTGAAGGTTGGCGACAGAGTGCTTTACAAAAAGTGGAGTGGCTATGAGGTGAATGCTGACGACAAAAAATTTCAGATTCTCACGTATGAAGATCTGATTGCGGTTGTGCAGTAAAAGAAGAATTGGAGAAAGATTAACCTATGAAAGCACTATTTTTTAATCAAGATTTATTTATGGGTACGGAAGAAATTAGATATGCGCATAAAGAACATAGAATACCAATCAGAACTATCAATGAACTAGAAGTGCGTGTAGGACAAAAAGCACCAATGCAATCTATACCATGCTTTTTATACGAATTGGTTGATGTGGGTAGAAGTCATGCTATTTACGAACTCAAAGGGATTGAGGAATAATCGCATGAATATGAAAAACATGATCTGTCGAATAATTGGGCATGATACTGAGGCAAAAGCAAATCGGAAAAGGTATCAAAAAATGGAGGTCACTTTTATAGGAATAAAAATGCCTGACGCTATTTGTAGGAGATGTGGAAAAGACACCCAGTTGGCATATTTTAGTGGCGGAGTGAATGACCTATGAAGCAACACATAACAGTAGAACAATTCGACGAGCTAGGAAACAAACAAAGACAGTTGCTTAGAGACTGGTGGAGACTTCGACCTGGAGATCATGCTTACTTTGAGGGTAGGTATAAGGTGATGATAGAGGCAGACACTCCTTTTGTGGGTACTTCTGGTGTTAAGTATTACCCACTTCTCTCAATCGGTCAGATGATTGAGTTTTTAGAAGATAGTGGTCACTGGCTTCACAACAAATCAATGGTTTCGTTAAATCTAAGAGAGGATAGTGTTGTAAACATTTGCGACACTCTTTGGGACGCTGTAAAAAAAGAATTGGAAAAGTAGTAGCAGGATACAATCAGGATGGCAGGACAGACAAGTAGCACTAAATTTAAGCCAGGACAGTCGGGCAACCCAAAAGGAGCTCCTGGAAAGGGCTATTCTATTACAGAAATGTTTCGTGAAATGTTTGCGAACAATCCAGAGCGAAAAGTCGCGCTGGGAGAGGCTATCTATGAGAAAGCTAAACAAGGAGATCCCACTGCTATTAAGCTAGTCTGGTCGTACATGGACGGTATGCCTAAGCAGGCGATTGATCACACAAGTAATGGGAACACGATATTGGTCAAAGGTTTAGAAAATATATAGAATTAACCTATGAAATTATACAACGGAGATTGTTCAGAAGTAATGAAAAAGCTACCAGATAATAGTGTGGATAGTATCGTTACCGATCCGCCCTACGGGTTGAAGTTTATGGGGAAGAAATGGGATTATGAGATTCCTAGCGTTGAGATATGGCAAGAGGCTATCAGAGTTCTAAAACCAGGTGGACACTTACTATCATTTGGTGGCTCAAGAACCTATCACAGAATGGCTGTGGCTATAGAAGATGCGGGGTTTGAGATACGAGACCAGATTATGTGGGTGTACGGCTCGGGATTCCCTAAAAGTCATAATATCTCTATTGCGATAGACAAGCAAACAGGTGGTATGGAACACAGAGGAAGGGCAACCGCTCACGCATCAACCCACCACCCAGACGGAACAAAGCACGATAGTGGAAAAGCTGTAAAAAAGCACGAGTCAATAACGCAAGAAGCCAAAAAGTATGAGGGTTGGGGTACAGCTCTAAAACCGAGCCACGAGCCTATTTGTATGGCACGCAAGCCACTCTCTGAAAAGACTGTTGCACTCAATGTAATCAAATGGGGTTGTGGCGGAATTAACATAGATGGGTGTAGGGTGGGGTTTGATAAAGAAAAAGAAAACTTTGGTAAAGAAGTTCGTGACTATGGAGATAAAGCAGGTGGTCAATGGCAACAAGGTAAGCAAGAAAGAAGTGTCCCTCCATCTCAGGGTCGCTTCCCCGCAAACTTTATCCACGATGGAAGTGATGAGGTGGTAGGGTTGTTAGGAGAGCCTGCACGCTTCTTTTATTTCCCGAAGGCTTCAAAGAAAGATAGGAATGAGGGGTTGCTAGAAGGCGAAACTTCGACGCATCCTTGTGTAAAACCCACCTCACTCATGCAGTACCTAGTAAGACTAGTAACCCCAAAAGGGGGGATCTGCCTTGATCCATTTATGGGTTCAGGTTCAACAGGCAAGGCTTGCGCGCTAGAGGGCTTTGATTTTATCGGTATAGAACTTGACCCAGAATATTTTAAAATAGCTGAGGCGAGAATAGAAAACATATAGGACTAGTTATGCCAGACAAAAAACTAACGATAAAACAAATAATAATAGAACCAGATGGATGGGAGTGTTTAATAGAGGAGTGTCAGTCAGGGCATTTCATGTTTGAGGACGATTTGTGTTTCAAAACAGAATATGGAATGGAAGTTTACTGTTCTTCTGGAGAGACATTTATGCCGAGAAAAGTCTTGGTACAACCAGTTGCAATTGTTATTACAAAGGGATAACTTATGATTAAAGAAAGCATAATCTATTTATTAAATACGGCAATACGGACAGTCAAGCCTTGTAAGATTAGATTTGGTCATGAAGAGTACCAAAAGGGCTGGAACGACTGTATTAAAGAGTTAAACAAAAGGCAAAAGAAATATGTACTACTATTTGGTGAATATTTGAGTGCTGCTCAATTTGAAGAAGATGAACTAACTAAGAAGGAGTAGTTATGACTCAAAAAACAATTTTGATAGCAGTGCTGGCTCGGTGGACTGTAACCGTCATTTTACTTTACTTCTTTTTCAAAGAACAATCTGGTCTAGCAACGAGAACACTATTATTCGCTATAGTTTTTAGCCTTGAGGTAAGTACATTGACTAGAAATATAAAACAGTGGCTAAAAGTAATGATAGTTAAGAGAATGAGAGAGAGGAGTCGCTAGCTACTCAAAGTATGGATAACGTAAGTTTTGACTTTACGAGCATACAGGAAAAGCAAAAACAGGCACTCAAACTGTCACTGAGTACGCCTGTTCTTTTCTATGGTGGAGCGAAAGGTGGTGGAAAGTCGTGGCTGGTTAGATGCAGAGAGATCGCAAGAAGATTAAAATACCCCAATACGCAAGGGCTGATTGTCCGTAGAACATACCCAGAACTACGAGCTAATCACATCGTCAAGATGTTTCAAGAACACCCTATTTTAAGGGAATGGTACAACAAGTCAGAAAAAACAATCTACTACCCCAATGGCTCAACCACTGAGTTTTCATATTTAAAAAACACTGACGACGTGTACACCTATCAGGGACGTCAGTATCAGGATATTTCAGTCGATGAAATTACCCAGCACGAAGAGCAAGTTTTTAAAACTCTGCGATCCTCTTTGCGTACCTCTGATGCTGGTATTAAGCCAAGCGTGTTTTTAACAGGTAATCCAGGTGGAATTGGTCACTCTTGGATCAAGCGTATCTTTGTTGACCGCAAGTTTAACGAACATGAAAACCCCGATGACTTTGATTTCGTTCAAGCGTTTGTCACAGACAATACCGCCCTAATGACCGCTGATCCTGATTATGTAAAGCGTTTACAAGATCTACCTGAGCATTTACGTAAAGCCTATCTTGATGGTGATTGGACTATATTTGCAGGGCAAATGTTCTCAATGCTCACCCATGCTAAGCACGTCATAGATCCGATCAAGCTACCCGCTGGCACACAATACTTTGCTGGCTACGACTACGGCTACAATCACCCATTTGCATTCGTTGTTTGTGCTCTCACTCCCTCTGGCGACTACTTTGTCGTGTCTCATATCCGTGAAAGATTTGTTGACGTGGCCGATCAGGCCATGATGATGCTCAAGATGTTAGAAAACAAAGGTGAGGTGGTTGTGTACGCTGGACACGACATCTTTGATAATCGTCAAGGGGGGAGTAGAACAATCGAAGACCAATTGTATGATGCAGGATTTGCTAAGAGTGGCCACGCAATTACACGAGCGGGGATTGATCACGTCAACGGAATTGCTGAGATGAGAAAAGCATTTGCACTACGGCCAGACGGCACGCCAAACCTACGATTCTTCAGGAACGCTCAGGAGGTCTACGACAGTGTTTCAGAACAGCAGATTGACCCCAACAAGCCAGAGGATGTAATCAAGCTCAATGCGGTTGATGGAGCGGGTGGCGATGACCTTTACGATTCGTTACGCTACGCACTAAGATCATGGACTTTACCCAAGACTTTACAAAAAAACATTAAACCAGACACTGGTGCTATGCTTTTAGAGAAGAGAAGGCTTTTTATAGAAGAAAGACAGAATGGAGATTGGCGATGAAAAATAAACAAATCAAAGAAACGATAGTCGACTGCATTGCTTCAGATATCGGGGATTTTGGTATCGAAAAGTTCGAGCTTGCGCTGAGGACAACGGTGAAGCTTGACGAGGAGCAGTTCAACCCAAACGAAGATGAAGGGGTGTGGTTGCAAAAAAGAGGCAAGACCGCAAAGGTGTGTGAGGTCTACTTTGACAACGTCTGGTGCTGCGACGTGAAAAGCACTGATATTAAAACAAGTATACGTATAAAGTATTTCCGAGGATTCCTAAAGGGCTATGAGTCTGGGAAAATCAGGCTCAATAGGTTCCTAGCAACTATAGAAGCAGAAAAAGAAGAAGCGGCCTTTAAGCAGATAAAAATAGATCGCGACAACATTATCGAAAACCTTCCGACAGCTACTCCAGAGGAAAAAATGTCGAAATCCATCATACGAGAGATCGCTCTCGAAAATGATTAATCTTCTGCTATTATCTGATAATAACACCTATTACACAAAGAAGAAAAATGACCGATCAAACTATCCACAAAACACTGCTCTCAAGACTTGACGTCGCCCAGAGAGCCACGAAAACCTTTCAAGCAGATGTGAAGGAGTGTATTGAGGGATATAAGGCGGAGACTCCAAAGGCCTCCACCCTCAGTGATGCCACCGATAAAGAGTCCCGCTACCAGTACACCTCCCCAGTGATCTTCGACAACGTGGAAAAATATCGATCCTCATTCTTTGAAAAGCCTCCTGAGGTTATTTACTCAAAAAAGGGGAAGAACGACGAAGAAAAAGCAGTGAAGATCACCGCTGCTTGGGAATACCTAAAAGAAAAGATCAGCTTTAAGCAATTCATGGACGACTCATACACCTACTTCGGCCTCTGCGGGTTCGTCTCTGGACACGTTGGATATAAGAAGGATGTAGAAACGGCCGTTGGAGAAGATGGCATCGAGTACACTAAATATATCAACGATGATCCGTTCCTTGAGGTCTTTGATTACGAAAATGAATGGTTTATGCCTGATAGTAAGTTCAGCTCAAGTGCAAAGGGCGTCTGCTACTTTAGAAAAAAGAAAATGACAAAGTCTGAGGCTTATAAAGCTTTCCGGAAAGAGATCAAGCTTGACGAGTCGATATTGAGTGAAAACATTGATAGTGAAAAAGAAGGCATTAAGGGCGAGATAATGCGCCTCGGAGTGTACTACTACTCTGGAACGCTTCCTCAAAAACAGGTGTCTGAGTACCTAAAAAAGATGGCAGATGAAGAGGGAGAACCTCAAGAGGAAATGGCCGTTGGAGAAGAGGCTGCAAAAGAAGAGGCGGAGCTTGAGTTTGCAGAGACGAGTGATATTTTGTACGCAGTGTTCACAAAAGAGGAAGTGCTGGCAATCTCAGAGTCTCCAATCGGAGAGTCAACCTGCGCCCTCGGTCGGTGGTATTCAGACCCAAACAAGTTTTTCGGGTACGGATTAGGGAAAAAGCTTGCAGAGAACCAGAGACAGGAGAGTATCCGCATTGGCCAGCTCGTTCGATATGCCGACCTCTACGCCTTCCCAAAGCTTGCCCTTGACCTCAAGGACTCGGGAGCTGATCCAAAGCAGATCATGAGTCGGACAAGTCAAGTCATCCAATTCAGGAAAACCCCGCCATCATTCATAAACCCACCAGGGTCAAACGGGGCGATAAACGCTATGATGGGACAGAATCAGTCTGACACTCAGATGAACTCTGGGATCACAGACATCTCTCGCGCTCAGGAAAGCAAAACGATCACGACCGCAACGGGTCAAACACAGATCGCAGACTCCAATGAGAAGCGGATCAAGGTCGCAAAAGAGAAGTATTTCGAATTCTTAAAGCAAATTATTGTTAAAACCTTTAAGTATGCCCAGGCAGAGTGGGAAGAGTCAAAGGTGCAGTACATCACCGACGAGGACGGCGTCTCGAGTGCCGTAGAGCTTTCAAGGGAAGATTTCGTCGACATAAACTTTGATACAGACATTTCAATTGATTTTGAGAACATAAGCGTCAACAAAGACGTGATGAGACAACAGGTGATTGCCATGTACGACAAGATGAAGGACGATCCAATTGTTGACAGAGCAGCGGTTGTGAAAAAAGTCTTTAGAGATGGATTTGGAGAGAAGAACCCCGATCAGTTTATCAAGCAAAGTGGTATCCAACCTGGCATGACCTTCCAAGGATCGGACGGCCTGCAGTATGTAGCGGATGACTCTGGCACCGTCGTTCCACAACAGGCCATGGACGAGACAGCTCCCTCAAGTGACGGATCCATGCAGCCAGCGAGCGATCAGTCGGCGGTGCAATCAAACCCAATGACCCAAGCAAATGGAATATAAATTCGTCAAAAATGTAGCTCACTCAGAAAAGACCCGCGGCCTCTGGAACGTCTATGAGGGAGAAAATGGCGAATCGTCTCTAACGACCGAAATAATCCCGAAGGTAATTTGGGAATCATGTCCCCCAGAGGTTTGTTATTTTGAGCTCGTCAGTCCCTCCTCAAGAGAGGTTGTCTGTAGAAAGTGCCAAAAGCAAACGACGTTCATTCTTGGCATGCAAAAGCTTATTGACGGCAAACTCGTCAAAATGTTGTAACAAATACTCCACCCTAACAATTTTAATAACTCTTTGGTAGTCTCCAAAATAGACCAACCCTACTATTGTGGGAAGTCTACAATGGAGCACCTTGTCTATGGATGAGACTCAATCACTAGATCAAGCATTGGATTCAGCAGTGAGCCCAGATGCTGGCACATTAAAAACCAACGAGGAAGCTCCTGAAAGCTCCGAGACTTTAGAGCCCAAAGCTCAAAGCAACGAGGAACAGTCGGAAGCAACCGAAGAAGAGACGTACACTCGGATCGATCCGAAGTCTCTGCCACCAGAGCTGCAAGCAATGCACAAAAGTCTTCTCCGTGATTACACGAAGAAAACCCAAAGTCTTGCACAGCAACGGAAAGAGTACGAGCACTGGAAAAGCCAGGTAGCACAACCTCAAAACGAGGAAGCTCCCCAAAACATTCCCAGTGATATAAATTCTCAAGAACCTGAGGATTATATAGCCTCAAGGGTAAATGAGCTCCTCTCACAAAGAGAGCAAGAGACTCAAGACGCCAATGAGCAACAGTACCTTGAACGGGCAGCGATAGAGGTGAGAATCCAAGACGAACGCCTCAACCCTGAAAGTCCAGCCTACGACTCCTATATGCACTCAGTAGTCGGGACAGAACTTGACAGAGCTCTTGATGAATATACTCAAGAGAACGGGACAGCAATTGGTTTTGACTATGTGGAGAATGCAAAGAATTTAATCGGACAGTATGAGGAATACCTCGACAAGAGAGCTCAAGAGCTTTCTAAACAAAAAACGCGCAAAGCATTTGAAAGCGTGAAGCGAGTTGCTCCACTTGGAGCGAGCAGTTCACCAGCAAGCAGCAAGCCTGTGGGTGGAATGAGTCTCGATGAAGCGTTTGAAAATGCTTTTGACACGACAAACTAAAGGAAAACATGCCAGTTAATATCGGCCAACTCGCAGCGACAACGCTGCAAAACTATCAAAAATCATTTGCTGACAATATTGGTCGAGAAGTTGTTCTCACAAACCATATGAAGGCAAACGGCATGATCCAGCTGGAGCCAGGTGGTCGAGAAATCGTGATGCCGATTCAGCACGCGAATAGTACCGCAATTGGTACTTACAGTGGAACCTCAACCACGACGAATCCATACCAAGAGGGTATTGATGCCGCAACATGGGACTGGGTGAACTACTACGCTGGTATTTCTATCTCGAAAGATGATGAGCTCAAGAACAGTGGTGAATTTGCAGTCAAGAAATTGATCAAAGCAAAAATCACTCAAGCCGAGCGCTCACTTAGAGAGAGACTTGAGAGCGACTATCACGTCGGAGCAGGTGGAACAAGTGCTGTTGTCGGTATGCAATCAATTGTAGCCGCTACAGGAACTGTCGGAGATATCTCTGGAACCACTGAGACCTTCTGGCGCTCTGTTGTTGAGACAACGGGTACTGCTTTGACCGTCCTTCACATTCGAGACATGGTCAACGCGATTGACTCCCTCCCAGGCGACGGCGTTTCTTTGATCGAGATGCCTGTTGATTTGCACGGAAAGTACGAGTCTCTTTTGACCGCAACGGTGCAATACAACAGCACCACGAGTAAAGAGATGAAGCGTCTTGGTGACGCAGGTTTCGCAACCCTCGGGTTCCGCGGAATTCCAGTGGTATACAACCGCTTTGTCACAGCTGGTGAGGTTTATGCTATCTCAAGTGCTCTGAAACTTATCCAACACAAGGATGCCAACTTTGACATTCTCCCGTCGGAAAAGATCACAGGACAGCTTGTATACGAGCAGTACATCTTGTCCACCCAATCGCTTGTCACTGACAACCGCCGCAAGCTGGGCAAATTGACCGGAAAAACTGCATAAAGAAAATATAAGGAGTATATATGCCAGAAAGAATTATCTCATTTCCAGTTAGCACTGTTTTTGTCTCTACAGACACAGACCTGCCTACTTTAATGGAAACATACCGAGAGGGTGGAAAAGAGTACATTTGTCTACAAGGTGTAGCAAGCACCGTACTTGGTAGTGTCGTTACCTTCGACGAAGTCGGAGTCTCAACACTTTTAGCTGCTAGTGCCATCGGATTTGTAGCAATCGCTCAAGGAGCAGTTGATGCAACCAGCAAGCGAGGTTGGTACTTAGTCAATGGCTCATGCCAGGCTAAAGTGAGTGCAGGATTTGCTGACAATGCAAACTGTTACGCTACTGCAACCGCAGGTGAAATTGATGATGCAATCGTAGCTGGTGATCGTGTTAAAAACATGATTGGTCGCTCTGGAATCGCATCAGGTACAGCCCTAGTGCAAGTTATCCATCCATTCATGGATGACGCTCTAGCTGCTTAATCTTCATCTAGCTAGGGAGAGAAAAAATCCTCTTGGATCCTCCCTAGCTAGATAAGTGAAAAGAATTAAAAAATAGTTATAACAACAAGGGAACTATGAAAAAATCAGTAACGTCTGTAAGCGAATTGGTTACACAAATCGAAGCAGATCTTTCTGCTAAATTTGATAGCCTTGAGATCCAAAAAGAAGCACTCCAAGAGAGAGAAAACGCTTTTATAAAACAGAAGGCCTCTTTTGAGCTTGGCCTAGAGTCATTTAATACAGAAAAAGCCGGTTTTGACGCTCTGAAGAGCGAAGTAGACCAAAAATTCAGCAAAATTCGATCAAATGATCAATTGTCGGAAGACCTCATCTCTCAAGCAAGCAAAGCCAAGCAAATCGAGCAGAACTTAAAGGAAGTAAAAGAAGAAAGAGCTCTCACAGATATTCAACTGCAAGAGGTCCTGAAGCGAGAGTATGCAGCGAGTGAGCGCGATAAGAACTACGAAGAAGAACTGAAAAAAAAGATTGCTGAAAACTTCCTGAAAGGCTAACCATGTTGGTGAGCGAAGTTCTTGCCTCAGTCGCATCCCGGATGGGTCTTGATGGCATCCCAGATGACGTCAGCGAAAAGTCGCGCTGGCTTTCCCATTGTGCCGACGCGCAAAGATCAATCGTTCGCAAAAACCTCTACTGGTTCACTCAAGATACAAAAGGGCTCTCAACCGTCACCGGCCGCAACCGATACTCTCTAGACTCCGCATTTCGAGAGATGATTAGCGTCACTCTCAACGGGAACTACATCGATCCAAGCACAGAGCATGAGAGTTCGGTGAGGGTGACCAATGGCCTCCCATTCCGACCCAACCTGCTCAACTTTAGCTCCACCTATTTTATCTATAACAATGAGATTAACATTCCACATGGAGGGATAACCGCTCCAACAACATTTTCGGTCTCCTCAATAACACGCAGTGGAACAACAGTAACAGTAACAACAACGGCGGAGCACGGCTTTCTGGCAGATGAATTCATCATGGTTGAGGGAGCAGTTCAGACGGACTACAACGGCTCACAGCGGATCTACACGATCCCAAGTGCCACAACCTTCACGTTTTTGACCACCACAACCCCGACCACTCCGGCCACTGGAACCATAACCGTTACTCAACAAAACCTTGTATATCGCTTCTATAAGACGCCAACAACTCCAACGGCGATGACCTCAACCCTCATCATTCCAGATTTATTCTGGGAAGGTTTCGTCTCTTATGTAAAGGCTCGAGTGGATATGGCAAACGATCAACGGGGATCTGCTGGAGACGGCCTGGATGAATTCAATCAGATTATCGAAGATCTCGACGTTGAGAATAATCGACGGAATTTCGCCAACGTAACGATATCAACATACTGATATGCTCAAGATCTCTCCTATTAAAAACCCAACCAAGGAGTCAGAGGTAGTAAGTAGTTTTCTGGGGGGGCTGAATACCTTCCAAGACGAAACGCTTCTGAAAGACTCCGAGCTCACAGAGGCGAAAAACATAAGTCTTTCGGTTGACGGGATTGAGCCAAGGCCTGGTACGGAGTACTACGGATCCTCTGCTGGAACACAAGTCCTTGGAGCGGCTGGACTCTACCTATCAAATGGGACGAGGCAGTTTTTGAGATACGTTAAGGGGTCGAATAATAAGTTGCAGAAATATGTGTCTGGGGTTCCTACGGACATAGGATCCACGACCTTCAACGCCTCAGCTCGAATGAGTTTTGTGCAAGCACGAGACCTTCTTTTCGGGTTTAATGGGATCGATCCACTTTGGAAATATGACGGCACAACAATCACAGTCTTCACAGCTATTACGACTCCGACTGGCTTGGGAATAACGGTAACCGGCACATCAGGATCAACTCCGTATTCATACCGAGTCTCTGCCTTTAATAGTACGGGAGAGACTCTCGCCTGTACCTCGGTTGCGGTCGCTAACGGAAATGAGACCCTTTCAGCCACAAACTTCAATGCGCTCGCCTGGACTGCCGTTTCAGGGGCAACCGGCTATAATATTTGGGGGAATAAAGCCACAGGCTTGGGTGAGACATACATGGGGACGGTGTATGGGGTGATTGTATACAAGGATCAAGGGCAAGACGACCCCTCTCTGGCACTTTTGCCACCAGAGGGGAATAATAGTGGTGGAGTAAAGGGGACGATGGCAGAGTTTGCCATTTCTCGACTTTTTACAGCTGGAGATCCAGCAAACCCGTCGAGACTCTCTTTCGGCGGGACAGGCGAAAACATCTCGAACTTTTCAGGCTCAAGCGTTGGTGGGGGCTCCGTTGACGTCTTCAAAAATGACGGGACAGAGATCCGAGGAATAAAGCCATTCCAAGGTGGTGTTATTATTTGGAAAGACAACGCGGTTTACAAATTCTCCTTCACAGATACAGGGCTTCAGAGATTAGAAGAAATCACAAGATCCTTTGGTGGTATTTCTTATCGTGGAATCAAGCACGTTGAGAACGATATCATTTTCCCGGCAAAGAAGGATGGACGTCTCGCCTTCTACTCTCTGGGGAACCAGGAAAACTACGCCTCAAGTGTTCTCCGCACAAATGAGCTCTCTATCAAGATCGCCTCTCGGCTTGTTGATATCAATCCAGATTTGCTCGACAACGCCGCCGCCTTCTACTACAACAACCTTTTCGGCTGCTCGGTTGCCACTGAGGGATCAACGGTCAATAATAGAACCTGGTGCTTAGATACAAGATTTGGCGCCTGGGTATACTGGGAGGGAATCTCTCCAAACTGCTATACAACATACACCGACACAAACGGTTCTGAGAACCTCTTTTATGGTGACGACTCTTCGGGTTATGTTCGTAAAATGTTCACAACGACGAGGTCTGATGCAGGGGTAGCCATCTCTGTTGAGTGGGCGCACAAAGCTTTCAATCAAAAAACTTTCATGAAGTATAAAAAATACTTCAACCCAACATTCCAGTTCAAAAACGTGACTGTCTCTGGCGCACTATCGGGAGACATTATCCTTGACGGCGTGTCAGTTACGGCAACGTTCCCACTCAATCAGCAATCAACGGGTGGGGCAGGATTTGGCGCGACTCTCTTTGGAGAAACTCTTTTCGGAGATGCTCCAAACGGAACGAACCTAGATTTTGCAGCGTCGGCAGATCTTCTTGTCGAGACTCGGGGAAATATGACGGCACGGTCAATTAAGTATAAATTTAGATCAAACTCTGCAACGGCGCGATATAAGTTTTTGTCGCTCACACACGAATATATGGTACTCGCCAACAAAAATCTGCCCTCAAGTGGTAGAGTCTATTTATAAGGATATTGTGCCAAACTTATTATACGGAAATCAATATTTCACTACGACCCTCAATGTGGGCGGCGGACTTACGAATTCACAAACGACTGGGATCATTGTTGCCAGTGTTACTGGGCTAGATATTACGAAACCGGGGATGGCTCTTATAAACTACGCTGTACCTCTCAGCACAACCCTCGCCGAGTGGATTGAGTATTCATCCATCAATGGATCAAATGAGCTACAGGGAGTGGTCCGAGGCTCTGAGGGATTCTCGGCTAAAGCTCACGATAACGGTGTCTCGATAGCATTTCCAATCTCTGAGAGTCATATCAACCGACTCGCGGCTGCGCTTTCTATCGGGGGAGTTGCAACAAATGGGGTCAGCACAACCCTTGATGAAGACGACATGGTATCCAACTCTGCGACTGCCTTAGTCACTCAACAAAGCGTAAAGGCGTATGTTGACGCAAAAGCTGGGGCAGACGGTTGGGCTGCTGCTGGAGAAACCTGGGTATATGCTTCGGCCGACGATCCAACATTCACATTTACAGTTGCTGGGGTAGACCTGACAACAAAGTACAGTGCTGGAATGAAGATTAAACTCACACAAACCACCGTAAAGTATTTTATTATCACTCGGGTTACTTTTTCAACAAATACAACAATCACCGTCTATGGTGGCGCTGACTATGATCTAGCAAACGCAGCGATTACTCTCCCCTTTTACTCTACCTCAAGATCCCCAGCATTATTCCCTCTAAGTCGCGATAAGTGGATGGTTCGATTGACAGACACTACAGATAGAAGTCAAGGCTCTCCAGTGGCTAGCACTATTTATAATCTTGGAAGTCTTTTTATTTCAATCCCAATTGGAGCATGGCGTGTCTGGTATAGCATTTGTCTTCAAATTGACAAAACTGGAGTAAACGGTGGGTTTACGGGTCTCTCAACAGGTGCCTCCAGCTACTCCGACCTCGACCTCGTCTCCAACGTGAACGCTTCGGGAGCATTTACGGGGAACTCTTTGAGCAAGGAAAAAAGCATTTCGGTAACTTCTAAGACAAGCTACTTTGTAGTTTCTTCAACATCATCATCGGGGGTGACAACTCTCTACAACAGAAATAACACCACCTCTGGGGCGACTCTTATCGTAGAGGCAATTAGTGAGTACATTTAGCAGTACAAATCTAGGAATATCTATGGCACAAAAAAGATCTCCAAAACTTCAATCGTCTAACTTGAAATCTGCTCAAGAATATTTGTTGGATCTAGAAAATCTTCTCAAGCGAAATACTGGAACGAGCACCTTTGTTGGTCAAGACACCTCCTCAAACACTCCAATGTATCTCCCCGGCCGAGTCCGTGATCCAAGTGGTTTGGGTGAGTCTGCCGCGTCTATTCAAGCCCAGGGGAATGGAATGGTTCAGAGCGCAAGAGTCGCTCGCCCAAATCCAATGGTGTATGAAGAGCCTCAAGAACCTCAAGACACTGGGAATTATGGAGAGCCATCGCCGGACGCTCCAGAGAATATCGATGAGATCTTAAAGAAGATTGACTTATATCAAACTCAGGGAAGAGGGAGAACCTCAGAGCAGCTGGGTCGGTCATATGCTCAGACTGGGTCTGCCTACGGCATCGCTAGCATGAGAGACGGTGGAATACTCCACAATGACGGACTTATTCGATACAACGACGGGACGGTGCGGGAGTTTAAGGGAGCGGGCGACTCTTACGCCATACAATCTAACGTTGACGGGTCAATTGGCTACAGTGATGGATCAAGCCGAAGAGCTCCAACCCAGTTTGAGAGGCAAACCCAAGACTCTGGAGCTGTCGAGGGTCGCATGAGCCTTCCAAATGGACAGGTTTTATTCTCAGACAACATGGTAAGAAATCCAAACGAGCGTTTTGAGGAGAGAACGAGAACCATTCCAGGTACTAGAGGCAATGTTGACTACGATATTCTACAAAGAGCTTTAATTGGAGATGCTCCCGTCAACATGAGAACACCCTACGGGGACAGTGAGACTTACGGCGGATTCAACAGAGGCTTTGACCTTGGAATCAAGCAGAACACTAAAATTATGGCACTCCCAGGCGAGTGGGAAGTTGTAAAGGCTGTTAGTGGGTATCAAGCCGTGGGACCGAGAGGCCAAGGCGGCATGAGACAAAATAGCGGTTGGGGCAACCAGGTTATTCTGAGAAATATTGAAAATGGTTGGTATCAATCAGCTGAGCACTTAACCTCAACTGACTTAAGGGTTGGTGATCGAATTAGTGGGGGAGATGTTGTCGGTTTGTCCGGGAACACTGGGAACGTAAGAGGAGCCACCGGACAGCATTTATCGAGTGAAATCAGAGATGCCGAGGGCAACCTCACAGACCCAAGAAACTATCCAGGATTTAAGAATGAGGATCAGATCATAACAACCCTTGAAAAGATTATCGGGCCACTAGAGGAAGGGATCTCGTACAACGAGTATCTCTCCAGCGTTTTTGGAGGTCAATTGTCTCCAGAAGGGAACGACTCAGCGCAGCCTCAGAATCAGCCTCTTATGTCCAGAGACCAGCCAGACACTCAGGGGGCGCAACCTCAGAATCAATCTTTTGGACAACCGCAGCAACCACAAAACCAATCTTTTGAACAACCACAAGGGATTGTCTTACCAGCTGCTCAAAGGGTAGGGCAAGTCGCTCAAGGCGTGTTTAGTGCCGCCAACAATTTACCAGATGCTGTAAAGCCAATGAGTCCAGAGCGACAGGCTATCGGCGAGGGCATCAATCAGGCTGGGCTAGAACTTGCTCAACAGGGAGTTGGAGCGCGATTTGGCAACTCTCCAGAGGGGTTCTTGGGAGCTGGTGAGGCTTTTGCAGGAGATCTTCCTGGCGCAGGTCGTGAACTATCAAGCACTATTGAGAGAGCAAACTTCGCTCCTAAAATTGATACAGGTCTCAGTGAACTTCTTCGAGGAGACGTTTCGGGAGCTGCAAACAACTTCTCGAACACTTTGGGTCGGGTTGCCTCCAGAGTGGGAAAGCTCCCTGGCCAAGTTGGAAAAGAGATCGTCAAGCCAGCGTATGCAGACGACGGAAGCCAGAAGTCTCTCCCAGAGTCACTCAAGGATAACCTCTCTGGAGCTGCAAAATCTGTGGGGAATTACGCGCAAGATAAGTTAGCTCAAGCCGGAGATGGTATCGAGTCTCTTGGGCAGGCTGGGGCAGCCTCACTCCAAAGCGTTTTCAAGCCAGTACAAACAAAGGCGAAAAGAGTCATCGGAGATGTAACGGGTACGGCCGAGAGCCAAGATGGAGGGCAGTTTAGCTCGCTCATGGATACGGCCTCATCTCGCGCTGGCATTGCTAAAAATGACGTCAGAGATCCATTCTTCAAGATGGGTGGCTCTGAGATGTATAAGAGTTTCCTTAAACCTGGATCTGAGACCTCACGGGGTGGGGCTCTCTCTCTAGATCTATTTAATGAAGATTTCTTCAAAGATTTGGGGAACGTCTCCTCAGTGTTCGGCGGTTCAAAAGACCTCGGGGCTGCCACCGAAAAGTTTATCTCATCAGAGCGTAAAAAATACCCATCACTGTCCCGAATGAATCACGAAGAGGGGTTCGACCGAGGAGAGATTGATCGCTATAATCGAGAGGTTGATCAATATAATCAATCTTTAGAGAGCTATTACAACTCTGCGAGAAGCTCTGTTCGGAACGTTCCCGGCATTTTCAATCCAGGGGCTCGCTCGTCGTCAAGGAACATTTTTTCTAGCAGAGCTACCCCTTCGTCTGCCCCAATGTCTTATGCTAGCCCAAACCAATCAATGTCTATGGCAGCCCCTCGAGCAATGAGCCCTGCAAGCCCGTCAATGAGACAGTCGGGGAGCTCGTCTCCAAATATGTCCATGGCTCGGCCAAACTCTTCACCAAGTCGGAATATGAGCTCGCCTGCCTCTGCACCAAATCGGAGTGCCGCTCCCAATCGAAGCGTTGCACCAAATCGAAGCGTTGCACCAAATCGAAGCGTTGCACCAAATCGGAGTGCCGCTCCTAATCGAAGCGTTGCACCGAACAGAAGCGTTGCCCCGAACAGAAGTGTTGCACCAAGAATGAGCGTTGCACCAAATCGAAGTGTTGCACCAAGAATGAGTGTTGCGCCGAACAGAAGCGTTGCGCCATCTAGACAGTCACAACCTCAGTCAAGATCAAACCAATCCTCACAATCTTCATCAAGGTCAAACCCCGCGTCAAGAGTGGTGAACAACGTGTTCAGAAGGAGATAATATGGCAGCAAGCGTATTCAAACCAAAACCATACCGGAACCCATACGAGTCACTCGTTGGCTCGGTTTCTCCAAGAAGTCTCGTCAATCCTGGAACAAGCAAGAACCAATCCTACAAAAGCATTATTACCCCAGGGAAAGTCGTGGCGAGCGGCGTTAGAGCTGGAGTCTCAAGCTCACCACTCACTCAGGGGGCAAGCAATGTCTCCAAAGCTATCGGGGGGACTCTCTCCGCTCTCAGACCTCGAGGCGGTCAATCACAGCCACAGACCCCAGCACCAAACCGAAGCGTTGCGCCAAATATGGGGATCAAGCCTCCAATGATCCAAGGCTCCGGGAACACCTCTCAATACGCCTCAAACAAATCTAACTACACTCCACCTGCTGGAAATACTCCCCCTCCCGTTCCAACACCACCACCCGCGCCAAACCTCCCACCTCAAAATCCGTATTTGAGCGAGATTGAGACAAACTCCAAAAATCAACAGCAGTTTGCCGAAACCCAGAGGAAACAAAAAGAAGACATGATTAGAGCTCAATACGGGCTTTCAAACGAGTCACTCGAGGCCTCTATCCCACAATATCAGGGAGAATTCCAAGACTTCAAGTCAAACACTGAAGCAGGGATCGCTGACCTCCTTGCGAGTGGAGACCGTCAAAAGTCAGGGGCAAGAGATTATTACGGAGAGGCTCAACGTGGGGCTGCTAAGACACGGCGAGAGACTCAGGGACAGACTCAGAGAATGTTCTCCAATCTAAACACTCTAGACTCTCGTGGCGAGGGATCGTTTCAACAGGCCACAGAAAACTCAGACAGTGAATTTAACCGATACACTGAGCAAAACCGAAAGGCTCAAGCTGACAAGTTGAGTGAGATTGATGCATCGGTTGGCACTGCTGAGCGTCAGGCAAGGGCTGCTATTACAACAGAAGAGCGGAAGATGCAGGGGCTGGTGCAGCAAATTCGTATGGCACAGTCGCAAAACCGACTCGGTGAGGCTAGTGAGCTTGTAGACGCATACAATAAATCTCAAGAGTACATCTTCGCTATCGAGGATAATGTTACTCAAATGAAAAACTCCTTTGCTCAAGAGCAGCAAAAGCTACAAAATGAGATGGCAAAAACCCAGTCATTTACGCCAGGGTTTATGAATGGTGGGAAACCAACAAACCAGGCTGAGTACGAGTTCTTTATCAAGAATAGAGAATCAGTAAATGCCTTCACTGGTGGTGGACAGGCAAACTCAGGAAAGCAAGAAGTTGTGAATGCTATAAAAGATCTCATGTCATCTCGTGGTGGATTAAAACAGGTCGTTGGATATGGTAGTTATAACCCTCTAAACAGACTCCCAGAGTCTGACGCTGGAGCTACTCGAGCAAAACTAGAGCGAGTAAAAGCTCTTGTATCACTTGAGAACGCATCAAAACTCAAGGGAACTGGTGCTATTTCTAACGAAGAACGTGCGCTTTTAGCGTCGGCTTCTGCTGCAATCAACGGAAATATGTCTCCTGAACAGGTAGAATCAGAACTCAACCGAATTATGCAACAGTTCGGAGGATCTGCATCAACAGGAATGTTGCAAAATCAAACAAGCGGTAGATTCGTTACTGCCCCAGACGGTCAACAAATAGAAATCACAGACTAACGAATATGATTAAAATGACGAGACAGCAATACCAGAACACTTATGGACAAGCTCCTAGTGTGTCAAGTCAGCCGATCAAAATGACTCGCCAAGAGTATTCTCAAAAGTATGGTTCAGGTGTCGAAGAACCTAAGACCTTGGGTGGGTTTGCTGGAAATGTTGTCAAGAGTGGTGGCCGTGCCGTCGGTGGGGTTGTCTCCAGTGCTGTGAATGTCTTGAACCCAAATGCAGACAAAAACACGCTCGTTGGAATGGGTCGTCTGGCATCAGGAGCAGCGCAACTCCTTGACCCGACCGAAGGGAACAAGATTGCAAAAGAAATCCCAGGCATTGGGCTGTTTGGGAATAATGAGCAGACCGCACGTAACGTTGGAAGCTTTTACAATCAGCGATATGGAGGTCTTGATAAGATTGGGAATACCCTCTACAACGACCCCATTGGTGTTGCAATGGACGTCTCCACCGTAGCTGGTGGTGCTGGAGCGTTAGCCACAAAGGCAGCTGGATTAGCCACAAAAGGAGCTACCGCAGTCAGCTTATCCTCTAACGCCGCTAAACTTGGTAGAGCTGGTCAAACACTTGGAAAAGTCTCTAGGTTTACCGATCCTCTTCAAGTAGTAGGTATGGGGCTTGGAAAAGCTGGATCTAAGGTTTCGAGTTTTGCCAGAGGTACAGCTAGAGTTGCTGAGAACGCCGATGATATAGCTCGACTTGAAAGCATATTTGCTAAAAATAACGTGGAGCTACCAGCTAGTGCCACTACTAATAACCAATTTGTGAGACAGACTGAGGCGTTGACTGCTAAAGGACCATTTGGGTCAAAGGTAGATGCGAGATTTCAAGCCAGTTCACAACTACCCAAAACACTACTTCAAAATGTCACTGATGCTAATACTGGTGATGTATCTGCTGCTCGTAACTCACTGGGGCAATCTGTCAGAGGTGATCTGAAAAAGTACGCTACAGGATTTAAAAAGCAGGCTAGCGCAATCTATGATGATCTTGAAAAGACTTTGGGAGACGCTCCAGTACAGCCGCTGAAGACTCAGACGATGATAGATAAGCTCTACGATCAACAGAGAATTTCAGCCTTACCACAGGGAGCAGGTCAAAAACTACTTGAGGACTTATATCTTAACTTAGAAAATACCAACACCTACGCAGCTTTAAATCAAACAAGAAAAGATGTGGGACAACTTTTGAATTCTACCGACCCACTGGCAAGCGGTCAAAAAGCTCAGCTAAAGGCTATTTATGGTGCTATTGAGTCAGACTTAAAGAATGTGGCAGATGCTGGTAATCCAGCTCCAAACCCACTCATAGCAAAAGCCCCAGCCACAAACCCACTTATGGCAGAAGCTCAGAAGTATGGAAGTGCTGAGGAGTTTATGGGAGAAGTAAAGAATAGAGTAGATAAGGTATGGAGACTTGCTGGAAATGAAGCCTTAGATATATCAGTTGTTGGATCTACTGCTAGAGGAAAATTAATACCAAACGACTTAGATATACTTATTACTCCAAAGAATAAGTTAGACCCACTTACTCCAGATAAGCTAAAAACTAGAACAGAACTTACAAAAGTGTTTAAAGATGAGATAAGAGACTTATTCCCAGACAAAAAGATTCACATTATTCTTGGAGAGTTTGATCCTACTCGAGGACCCAAATCCCAACTCGCCGACGTCTACAACCAAGCTACCCAAGCCAAACCTATTACCGATATACTACAACCAAAAAGTGCCGCCAATCCAGATATTGCAGCAGCGTTAAAAACTAAAGCTGAAATTGATGCAAAATGGAATGAGTTTAGAAAATTGATGAATAAGCAAGAAGGTAAAAATATCTTCTCTGATGTGACCGATATTGAGGACATTGTACCAAGAATATACAAGCCTAATAACGCCTCAAGTATCAACAGACTCAAACAGTTCACAAACCCAGCCACGTTCAAAGAGTTAGGCGACACACTTATTACTCAGATTGTGAATAGTAGCGTAAATCAACGAACTGGACTGATTGATCCTCTTAAGTGGAAAAACGTACTTGCTAAGTGGGATACACCAACGCTTCGAGCTGCTCTTGGTGATGATGGATTAGCTAGAATTGAGGCTCTGAGCAAAACAATTGATGATGCTGGGTTTTCTCAGAACATGATTACCAATTCATCTAAGGCATACGCCGGATCACAAACAGCTATGCTAGGAAGTGCGGCAGTTGGTGGTAGTTCACTCGTAGGCTCAATCTTAACGCTTAATCCTGTGCCTATCTTGTCATATCTGGGAGTCAATGCCTTAGGAAGTGCTATCTTTGGAAGTAATGCAGGGAGAAGTGTAGTATTTGGAACGGCTAAGATGCCTGGATTAGGAAAGTTCGGATCTGGGGCTAAAAGCGTATTCTCAAAATCTTACAATCTTGGAAAAGTAGGTAGACTTATTCCCTCGAACTCCACGGAAAAAGAGCCAACGCAACCATCAAGACAACAACTATTAGAGAGAGAACGTAAGGATCTATCATATCCTCCTATTATACGACCTACACCACCAGTAAAGCCACAGAAGCTGACAACGGGGTCGTACTAATGGCAGACTACATTAAATCAGTCGATAAACCGCTTGTCCATGGCTTGGTTGTGGTCAACCCTGACGGCACATCCATCACTGGTGGGGCAACCTCTGGAGTGGCCGCCTTTTCTGATTCTGGAAGCGTAGATCGAAAGGGCTTAGTCGACATCGACAGACACGTTC
>Ga0163147_10001455_pt1 | contig 35988 bp, 28 predicted proteins | sample OliLakLV19MP6G1_FD_148597 | JGI IMG/M metagenome (GOLD analysis project Ga0163147, IMG submission 148597) | Freshwater microbial mat bacterial communities from Lake Vanda, McMurdo Dry Valleys, Antarctica- Oligotrophic Lake LV.19.MP6.G1 | ecosystem: Environmental > Aquatic > Freshwater > Lake >...
CCCGTGTGTGCTGTGTGACGTGCATGCGGCCTCCTTGCCTTTGCCTTGCGTCACGGAAGTATGCGGCAGCGCGGGCCCGCGCGCAACCTAACACGCGCCGTACGGCGCGCGCGAATCAACTACGAGCCGTATCACTCAGAACGCGAACGAGAACTGCGCGCCGAGCACGGGCCCATGCGTGATCATGTCCCATGCGAACTCGTCATCAGCATAATCCTGACCGATCGCGCGATATCCCCCGAAAACGCCGATGTCCCATCCATCGAGATGCCAGCGGTATCCAATCAGTGCTGCGGCCTGCCACGCGAAGTCGGCGCCGTCGACGCCAAAGCAGCTTCATACTTGATGAATAATCCGGGCTAGATGGTCAGCCGGACTCCAGTCGAGGGCCGCATCGGCAAACGTGTACAAATTGCTGACGCCGTCCATCGGACGCCGTTGACGACCTGCGGCAGGGTGATGTTCAGAATCTCATAGATCGTTGGCGTGATATCGATGACGTGATGAATCTGCGCGCGGGGCTTCACGTCATGCGTGATCTTCTTCGGCCACACACCGCCATCGGCTGCCGCGTCCCGCCGAAATGCGCGGCGACCAGCGTGGTCGACTAGTAGATGTCCCCGCCGGTAACTGACGACGTACGGTAACAATCTGGGGCGTCCAGCGATGAGTCGGGGAAGAGTCGCGGGCACATGATGGACGCACAGCCGTTGCGCTGCCACGATCAGCAGTCCCACGGTGTCGCGTACTCAGTAAGGGCAGAGTTCATGAGCTTCAGTCAAGACCAGGCCGGTGGTCCTGGGCACACGCCACTGCGAAACAATCCTGGTCAGAGCGAATGGGCGGATCGGCAAGCCGCCGGCGAACCTGCCATTCTCGATGAGCTTGGCCCCGAAGCTGCACAGCGCTTTGATTCCGAGCTGCTGCACTTCCAGCGCCGGCGGGCAATCGGCTACTGCCTGCTCGTGATGGCGGTGTTGATTCCGACGTTTGTGCTGGATCTGCTTCTCGCGCTGAATATCGACTTCGAGCAGCCCGACGCTCACGTTGAGATCGCGGATCCAATCATCGATGTGGCGCTGCTCGCGGTCTACGGCGCATTCGCGGTGCTTCTCTACCGCACGAGAAGGTCGCGTCGCCGGCTCATGCAGCTGTTCTTTCTGCTGCTGACCATAGTCTGCACCTTGATGATCATCGGCGCGATGACGCTCTGGAGCGACGCGGCGCGGTTGGATCCGGATGTCACGCCCGCGCAAGGCGTGTTCATTGCATCGGGCACGGCGATCACGATCGTGCTGATTCTGCATTTGCTCGCATCCATTTTCGTATCGCTTTCGCCGCGCGAAGCCCTGCTGCCGATGATTCCGCTGACGATGGTGTACGTGGTGTTGATGTTCGCGGTGGTCGAGGGGCCACTGCACATGAAACTCATCATGCTCGCCGCATGGATTTTTGCGGGCGGGCCGGGCGTCCTCTGGAGCACGCGGTACTACCGCCGGTTTGTCGACGCCTTCCGCTGGCGATCTCTGCGGGCGCAGCTTGGTGACATGCGGCACGATCTCGCGTACGCGCGGCGCGTGCATGAGGCACTGTTTCCGCTGCCGTTGAGCGACGGTCCGCTACGCATGAACTATTGCTATGAACCGATGCGCGATGTCGGTGGCGATTATCTTTTCGCACAGCGTCGCGCGGACAACTCGGTGCTTGTGGTGCTCGTCGACGTTGCCGGTCACGGGGTGGCGTCGGCACTCGCGGCAAGTCGCATGCATGTCGAACTTGAGCGTCTTGTCGAAGAGCGTCCGGATGTTCGACCCGGCGACGTGCTGTTCGCGCTCAATCGCTATGTGTATCGCACGCTCGCGGACCAGGGAGTGTTCGCGTCGGCCGTAGCGATTCTTGTGCCGGTGCACGGCACGCCACTGCGTTGGGCGAGCGCGGGGCATCCCGCGGCGCTGTTCTTTCGTTCCGATGGCAAGTGTGAACAGCTCGGTTCGACAGCGACGCTGCTTGGCGTGCTGGAACCGGGGATGTTTGCTCCCGGCGAAGCGCAGACGCTGTTAGGCGAGCGCGACGTGGTCGTCGCCTGCACGGACGGCGTGCATGAAGCGGCGGACCTCAGCGGAGCGTTCTTCGGTGACGAGCGCCTGATGTCCATCGCAACCACCGCTGCGGTGGGCGGCGGTGATCGTGTGGCCCCCGCGACGATGGACGCGGTGCGCCGCCATCGCGCGGGCCGGGAAGCGTCGGACGACGTGCTGATTGTTTCCGTGTGGGGCGCGGCATAGTTGTCAGATTGCACTTGTGGCGGGTCGCAGCCGGTCGTAGTCTGAGCGCAGTGGAGGTCCCGCATGTCGTTGAATCGTCGTCGCCCCAATACTGTCGTAGCTTCTGTCGTTGCGCTGCTTGCCCCGTTCTGTCTCCTGCTGTGCTTGGTGGCATCCGCTGCTCCGGCGCACGCACAATGCGGAGTCGGTGACATCACCGAGGACGGAGCGGTCGACAGCGCTGATCTCGCGGTCCTGCTCGGAGCGTGGGCCACCAGCGGGACGTCTGCGGATCTCAATGGCGACGATACCGTCGATGCCACGGACCTCGCCATGCTGCTCGCGAACTGGGGAACGATCGATGTTGAAGTCGGCACGTTTCCTGACGTGTGGATCTGGGGCGCACCGAACTGTGCCACTGATCCGACGATCCAGGTGCATCGATACAACGAGGACACGTTCATCCTTCGCCAGTCGATCTGCACCAACTTCGAAGGGCCCTTTATCTATTTGCTGTTCGGCTCGGAGAAGGTGCTGATGGAAGACACCGGGGCGTCGAACGTTCCGATGTACAACACGGTCAAGGCGATCATCGACCAGTGGCTGATCGATCGTGGGCAGGCGTCGATTCAGTTGATCGTGTCGCACAGCCATGCGCACGGCGATCACGTGTTCAACGATGGTCAGTTCGTCGGCAAGCCGAACACGACTGTCGTCGGAACATCCCAGACGGCGGTGAAGAACTTTTTCGGCATCGTGAACTGGCCGACGGACATCGTTGATTACGACCTCGGCGGTCGCGTGGTGCAGGTGCTGCCGATTCCTGGCCATCACTCGGCGCACATCGCGTTTTACGACCAGCAGACCGGATTCCTGCTGACCGGCGACACGCTGTATCCGGGCCGGCTCTACATCTCCAACTGGACGCAGTTCAAGGCGAGCATTCAGCGCATGGTCGATTTCACCGCGGACAAGACGCTGTGCCACGTGATGGGAACGCACATCGAAATGTCGCAGATTCCAGGCGATGACTATCCCATCGGCGCGCCGTCACATCCCAATGAGCACGAACTGGAGCTGGCGCGCGAGCATCTGATCGAACTGAACGACGCATGCATCGCGATGGGCGCGAGCCCGGTCTACCAGGTGCATGACGACTTCATCATCTTCCCATTGTCATTCTCGGAGCCACCGGCCAACAACAGCGGCGTGCACGGCGGCGACGAGCCATGCTGCGAACGGCCAAAGACGGTGTTTGACTATCGGCGGCTGCGGGGATTGCCGCGGCGGTGAGGGGGTGAAGCAGGATGAAAGGACCAGGATGAAAGGACAGGCCTTCTCACCGGCCTTCTCACCGGGCAGAGAACGACGACTCTGACCGAACGGATCGGCGGAGGCGAACTCGACTGATGCGATTTCGGTGGCGGTTGACGGCGATCGGAGCGCGCAGCGCCGCGCGAGGCGCGCTTTGCGGCGCTTCAACGCGCGCTCCGCGCACGGCATCGCCTCCCGGCGATGCCAGGCGGCGTTTGGGATGACCCTTGATTGCTGACGCGCGCCTGGGTCGCCCGCTCTACGCGACTGCCTCGAGCGGCGCACCTCGCGCGCGGGCCCGTCTGCCGTTGTTGTCATCCTTGGCCTTGACCTCCGGCGCCGCCCGGATCCGCCGCGCGCCGCCCGATTCCGGACTGACCACGATCCCCAGCGCGAACCGCTTCTTCATCGCCCGCGCGTGCCTCGCGATCGCCTCCGGGCTCCCGCTGAAGTTGCCGTGAATCATGAAGCCCTCGTTCTCCACGAGGTCGTCGATCAGCCCCGCGATTGACCGGGCCGCCCGCATCAGCGGCGACGCCTTCGCCTCCTCCGCCACGCATGCCGCAAGCTCCGCGTCGAGCATCGCCAGCACCCGCGGCGTCGACTCCGGAATGCAGCCTGACTTGCCGATCGCCGTCTCGCGTCCCTCGGCGTCCGTGTCGTGCAGGAACATCGCGAGGCTTGACCCCTCGATGACGGCCGGCACACCCCCCCCGAGCCAGGGGTTCGGGGCGTCGTCCCGCAGCTTCCGCTTCGCGCGCAGCTCCGGGCCCGGATCGCACGGCATGGCGGGGAGGAGCTGGACGCTCCGGAGCCGCTCCCGCGCCGTCGCCGCCTCGCCCGCGAGCTCGCCTTGGGCGATGCGGCGCTTCAGCTCCTTCACGCGGTCGGCGATGGTCGCCAGCCTGCTGTCATGGAGCGACTCCGCCACTTCGCGATCCGCCTGGGCGTGGCGAGCGCCGCGGCGATCTCCTCGGGCGACACCGGATCGGTGTGCGGGATCTTCAGCTTCTTCCGCAGCGCGTGGTCGGAGCAGAGCGTGCGGAACCACGTCGCGACCTCGCGGGCGCTCCACTCGCCCGCCATGTCGGGATTCGTCGCGGTGACCACGTGAAGCTGGTTGTGAAGCACCGCCGCATCGAGGACATCGACGGCGAGGACCTTCGTGAGCATCTTCATGCATCATCAGCGCCTCGCGGCGGTTCTTCTTCGCAAGGTGCTTTCCGCGCCGCACGCAGCGCGAGATGCAGTGCCAGACGTTCCGGACGGACGGATCAAAGAGATGGCTGCGGGGTACTCCCATGACGCGCGATGATGCCGTCGTGAAATGCGCGACCCCGGAAAAACTATGTTTTTTCCTGCGGATGAATGTGAATGTGGACAACCGCACGGAGCAGTGCCGCGCGCCTGCGCCTGCGCCTGCACACTCGGTGAACCCTGTCGGGTCCGCGGCTCGACCATCCGTCGCGAGTTTCGCACCGGCAGTCCTGAACCGGTTCGCGCCGGGCGAAAAGTCGCCGGGCGAAAAGGTGTGTCCCTTACGAGGCTGTGTCCTTTACGAGGCTGAACCCGGTGAAAAAGGTGTGTCCCTTTATGCGGAGGCGCTGAGCGGCTCCTGAGGCGCGCTGAATTGGCGAGATCGCTATGAGGATCGCGTCAAATGGCTGGAAAGTCGTGGCATCGGCGGACGAAGAAGAATTCGTACAGGACCGCGAACATCGTTCGGCCCTTTGCACTTCTTCCTTCTTCCTTCCCACTTCTGTGCTCCCACTTCCCTCACGTCGTGTAATCAGCATTCAGCCGCACATACGACTCCGTCAGTCCGCACGAAAAGAACTCGTCGCTCGCGCTGCCTTGGCCGAGATCGAGATGAATGCTCACGAGCGGTTCGCGGAAGACGCGTTCGCGCTCCGCGAGCGGCGTCGGCGCCGGCGCGCCGTCTGCGAACAGGTCTACGCCGCCGACCGAAAGGTGCAGATCCTCGACGCGTAAGTGCACACCTGCTCGTCCTGCCGCTGCCAGGATGCGCCCCCAGTTGGGGTCGCCGCCCGTGACGGCGCAGCGCACGAGAAGACTCATCGCGATCGTGCGCGCGACGGTCAGCGCGTCGGCCGTCGTCTTGGCACCCGTGACGCGCACTTCGATGCCGCGTTCGAATCCTTCGCCGTCGCGCACGATCAGCAGCGCGAGTTCCTTCGCTACCGTGCGAAACGCCTGCGCCATCTTTGACTCGGGAAACGCGCCGGCCTTACCGCTTGCCAGCGCGAAGACACTGTCGTTGGTCGACGTGTCGCCATCGATCGAGATGCGATGAAAGCTCGCGTCCACCGACCGCTGCAGCAGGCGTGCGAGAACCGGCGGTTCGATGTCCGCATCCGTCATCAGCATCGAGATCATGGTCGCCTGCGTCGGCGAAAGATCTGGGTGAATCATCCCCGCGCCCTTCGCCATGCCGCAGACCAGACACCGGCGTCCCTCGTGCTCGACTTCTATCGCGGCGGTCTTCGGATACGTGTCCGTCGTCATGATCGCCTGCGCCACCGGCAGCAGCCGGCCCGGTGCCAGCGATGCGACGAGCGACGGCATCTGCGCCAGCATGCGATCGGTCGGTAGCTGCACGCCAATCACGCCGGTCGAGTTCACGAGGATCGATTCGGTGACGACGTCGAGTTCGCGCGCCACGGCATCGACGCACTCAAGTGCCCGCGACAGACCCTCGGCACCGGTGGCGGCGTTCGCGCAGCCGCTGTTGATGAGGACAGCGCTGGCGTGACCGCGCGACATCGCGAGATGACGTTTGGAGATATCCAGCGGCGCGGCGCTCACCAGATTCTTCGTGAACATCGCCGCTGCGCTCGCGCCGTCGGGGCATGCGATCAACGCCATGTCCTGGCGACCGGGCTTCTTGATCGCGGCGGACGCAGTGCCGCCGACAAAGCCTGCGGGAAACCGGTGCAGCGGATCGACCGTGGCGCGTTCCAGTGCCTCGAGGCCGTGCGGCGCGACCTGTCCCTCCATCATCGCCGGTGTCACCGCTGACCCTCCGTGACCACATGTGGCAGCGCCCGGGCCTTCATCGTTGCACCCGTCTCGCGCACCATGGCTGTTTCGTCACAGCACGTGTTCTTCGGACAGTTCGCGCAGTCCTTGAGCACCTTCTCCGGCAGACTGTTGATCGAGACAATGCGGAAGCCGCACTTCTCGAAGAACTTCGGCGCCCGGGTCAGCACAAACACCTTCGGAATGTGCAGATCTTTGGCGAGATCCAAGAAGTAATCGACGATCGCCTGCCCTACACCGCGACCCTGCTGCGCCTCGTCGACGCCGAGCGAACGGACTTCAGCGAGCTGCGGTGTGTAGATCCACAGCGCGGCGCAGCCGACGACCTGGCCGTCGACGAGCGCGACACCGAAGTCGAGAATCGCCTTCATGATGTCCTCGCGACTGCGCGGGAGATTCTCACCCTTCGTCGCCCAGTGATCGACGAGCCGGCAGATGTCGTCGAGATCGTCCATGCGGGCCTGCCGCAGTTCGAGCGCGCCGTCGGGCGAACCCTCGGCCCTTTCGCGCAGCATCCGGCGAACCTTCTCGATCGCGCTCTCGACCGAGCTTGGCGCGGTGCCTCCCGCGACCGATCGGCGGCCGAGCGAGGCGTCGATCGTCAGATCGATGTAGACATCGCTGCCGACTTTCGGCGCGTGCTTCTGAAACGTCTCGACCGACAGTTCGTCGAGGTTGCGATGGTCGACGATCGCGTCGCGGACGATGCGGCCGACCTGATGATGGGCCTCGCGAAAGGGAACACCCTGCCGTACGAGATAGTCGGCGAGATCGGTTGCGTTCGAGTAACCGCCGAGCGCTGCAGCGAGCGTGCGCTCGCGATCTACCTTGATGCCGAGCAGCATCGGCGGGAGGACCTGCAGACACAGCGAGAGCTGCTCCATCGCATCGAAGAGCGGCTCCTTGTCTTCCTGCATGTCCTTGTTGTACGCAAGCGGCAGACCCTTCAGCGTCACGAGGATCGTGATGAGATTGCCGATCTGCCGGCCGGTCTTGCCGCGCAGCAGTTCGAGCGCATCCGGATTCTTCTTCTGCGGCATGAGCGAACTGCCGCTCGTGAACGCGTCCGGAAGTTCGACGAACCCCGCTTCGCTCGTTGCATAAAAAATCAGATCTTCGGCGAGACGGGAGAGGTGCACGGCGCACAGCGCCGCGGCGGACAGTGTCTCGACGACGAAGTCACGATCGCTGACCGCATCGAGCGAGTTCGCCGTCGCCGTGGAGAAACCGAGATCCGCAGCAAGCGCATCACGGTCGATCGGATACGCCGTGCCTGCAAGCGCGCCGGAGCCAAGCGGCGAAATTCGCACGCGCGCCAGCGCGTCGCGCAGCCGATCGGAGTCGCGCCGGAACATCTCGACGTAGGCAAGGCACCAATGCGCAAACAGGAGCGGCTGGGCCCGCTGCAGATGCGTGTACCCGGGCAGAACCGTGTGCTTCTCGCGCTCGGCAAGTTCCAGCAGCGCCTGCATCAACCGCTTGAGTTCCGCGCGGCGCATGAGGAGCTCGCGCGCGGTCCACAGCCGCAGGTCCGTCGCGACCTGGTCGTTGCGGCTACGGCCCGTGTGCAGCTTCTTGCCGAGTTCGCCCACGCGGGCGATCAGTTCGCGCTCGACCCAGCTGTGCACATCTTCATCGGCTGCCTGCGTGATCACCGTCGGATCGACGAGCACCAAGGAGAGAATGTCCTTGAGCGCGGCGATGATGGACCGGCGCTCATCCGATGTGATCACCGCCGCGCGCTCGAGCGCCTTCGCCCACGCCATCGATCCCTCGATGTCTTCGCGCACGAGCGTGCGGTCAAAGACGAGCGAGTCGTTGAACCGGCGGAACAGATCGTCGGCTTTGCCCTCCGTGCGCCCTGCCCACAGCGCTGTCGATGCGGTCGGCGGGGGGGTGGGCGAAGATGGAGTGGAAGGCGCTTGCGTCATGTCAGGAAACTTTCGCTTTTGTGCGCAGTGGGGATTTCGCGGCGGACTTCCCGGGGGCGTTCCCGGGGGCGTTCACAGCCACCGGCGCCTTGGACTTCGTCTTGCCGTTCGGCTTCATTTCCTTGCGGCTCGCGACATCGATCGCCTGCCGATCCTTGAGGGCACGAATGCGGGACGGCAGCGAGTGCAGACGGATGAATCCGCCCGCGTGCGACTGGTCGTACACCTCGTCCGCGCCGAAGGTCGCGAAGCTTTCGCTGTACAGCGAGTGCTTGCTGCGCCGCTTGATGACGACCGCGCTTCCCTGGTGGAGGCGCACGACAATGTCGCCGGTCATCACGCGAGCGATCGATTCGAAGCTCGCCCAGATCGCCTCACGCAGCGGTGTGAACCAGCTGCCTTCATAAATCATCTCGCTGAAGTCATGCGATAGCCGCTCGCGGAAGTGCAGCGTCGTGCGGTCCAGCACCAGCTCCTCGAGTCCGCGCGCGGCGGCGGTGATGATCGTGCCGCCCGGCGTCTCGTAGCAGCCGCGGCTCTTCATGCCGACGAGCCGGTTTTCGACAATGTCGACACGGCCGACACCATGCTTGCCGCCGATTGCGTTGAGTTTCTCGACGAGTGCGACGGGATCGAGCTTCTTGCCGTCGATCGCGACGGGCACACCCTTTTCAAACGTGAGCGTCACTTCTTCGGGCTTGTCGGGCGCGGAGAGCGGCGAAACGCTGCGCATCCACACGTCTTCGGGCGGCGCATTCCACGGATCTTCGAGCTCGCCGCCTTCATGCGAAATGTGCCAGATGTTGGCGTCGCGTGAGTAGATCTTTTCGGCGCTCGCGGAGCAGGGAATGTTTCGCTGCTTGAGATAGCCGAGCAGTTGCTCGCGGCTCTTCATCTCCCACATCCGCCACGGCGCGATGACCTGCAGATGCGGCGCGAGAGCGGCATAGGTGGACTCGAACCGCACCTGATCATTCCCCTTGCCGGTGCAGCCGTGCGCGAGCGCATCGCAGCCGGTCTTGAGCGCGACTTCCACCTGGGCACGGGCGATGATCGGCCGGGCGATCGACGTGCCGAGCAGATACTTGCCTTCGTAGACCGCGCCGGAGATGACCATCGGCCACACGAACTCTTCGAGGAACTGCTTACGCAAGTCCTTCACCACGCACATCGACGCGCCGGTCTTCTTCGCCTTCGCTTCGATGCCTGCGAGTTCCTGGGCGCCCTGACCGACGTCCGCGACGACGGCGACGACTTCACAGCCGTACCGCTCCTTGAGCCAGGGCATGATGACGGAGGTGTCGAGTCCGCCTGAGTAGGCGACGGCGATCTTCTTCGGCGAGCGTTCGGTGTTGTTCAGAATGGACATGGGAGGGGCGTCTTTCGTACTGACGGAAATGCAGTTTCGGATATTTGGCATTACGTGGACGATGCGCCGAGCACCAGAAGCATCAGCGCGTTCTGCGCGTGCATCCGGTTCTCAGCCTGATCAAACACAACGGAGTGTGCGCTGTCGATGACGGCGTCGACGACTTCTTCGCCGCGATGCGCGGGAAGGCAGTGCATGAACAGCGCCTTGGGCCCGGCGAGCTCCATCACACGCGGCGTGACCTGCAGCGCCCGCATGGCATCGAGCTTGGCTGCGTCGCTGGACTGGCCCATCGAGATCCACGCGTCGGTGTAGATGGCGTCGGCACCGCGAACGAGCGCCAGGTCCGTGCCGATCTCGATCGAGGCGCCCGTGGCCACGGCGACTGCCCGCGCCTTCACAACGACCTTCTCGCACGGGGCGTAGCCGGGCGGCGTGACGACGGCAATGGTGCCGCCCATGAGCGCGGTCAGTTCAATCAGCGAGTGACACACGTTGTTGCCGTCACCGACGAACGCGAGTTTCGCCGCGCTGAGCGGAACGCCGTGCTCCTCGAGCGTCAGCGCGTCGGCAAGCGCCTGGCAGGGGTGCGCGACGTCGCTGAGTGCATTGATGATCGGCACCTTCGTGGCTGCGACAAGTTCCTCAAGCGTGGCGTGACGGTGCACGCGCGCGACGATCGTGTTTGCCCAGCGTTCGAGATTCTTGCCGTAGTCGCCGGTCGTCTCGCGCTGGCCGATCGGACTGTTCTGATGATCGAGATAGACGGCGATGCCGCCGAGCTTGGCCAGGCCGATCTCGAAGCTGACGCGCGTGCGCAGTGACGGCTTCTCGAAGAGCAGTACGGCAGCCCGCTGCGCGAGCGCGGCGCGCCACGGTGCGTAGTCACGCTTCAGCGTCTTCGCGAGATCGAGCACGGCGCGGATCTCATGGCTGCGCAGATCGGCCAGCGTGAGCACGCTGCGGCCCGTGAGATCGCCGCTGCCGTGCGGGAGCGGACGAGCGGACGACGAGGCGGTGAGCGTCGAGGGCTTCATGAGGTCAGGCGAACCTTTCACGAACCAAGGGGGCGAATCGAAACAGAACACAACAGCCGGATCCCGGCGATCCCCGGAGGATACGAGAGCTTGAGCAGAATTCAGCGGCTTGGCGCCACGATGGCGCCGGCGATGCGTGTGCACGCGGGCATGGCCTGTCGGGCGGTGATCGAGGCCGGATCTTTCCACGACGCGATCGTGACCGGCACGCCGGCCTGTTCGGCTGCTTCGAGCGCGCCGCGCACTTTCGCGATCATGCCGCCGCGGATCGTGGAATCCGCGATGAGTCCCTCGATGGCGTCGCGGTTGAGGTAGGGGATGACGCGCCCGTGCTTGTCGAGCACGCCGGCGACGTCCGTCAGCAGCACGAGCTCCTGCGCCGACACAATGCGGGCGATCGCCGCAGCTGCGTCGTCCGCGTTGACGTTGAGACACTGCCCCTCGGCGTCGAGTCCGATCGAACTGACGACGGGCAGAAAGCCGCCGTCAATCAGCGTGTGGATGACGGACGGATCGCCGCCGGTGATCTCGCCGACCGCTCCCGGATCGAAGGCATAGCGCGTCGACTTCCGACACGCGCACAGGCATCCGTCGCCGAGCGACAGGCCGACCGGTTTCGCGCCGGCGGCGATGAGCAGTCCCAGTAGCCGCGTGTTCACGCGGCCCGCCAGCACGCCCACGATCTCTTCGACGACATCCGGCGGCGTCACGCGAATGCCGTCGATGCGCTCGGTCGTGACACCGAGCCGCGCGAGGTGACGATCGACAGCCACGCCGCCGCCGTGGACGAGCACGACACCGCTGCCCCGGGCCTGTGCTTCGCGATGCAGATCGACGATGCCCGCAATCGTGGCGAGGTGCCCGTTCACGGCGGTGGCGGGTTCATCAAGGAGCGCGCCGCCGATCTTGATGACGAGCGGATGCATGGCGACCGATGACTTCTTCAGGGGAGCTTTCAGCGCGTCCATGCAGCCTCCTTGCGACCGCTCGTGCTGACGAGTGGCAGTCCGAGCGCCTGGGAAAGGCCGAAGCGGACGTTGAAGCACTGGACCGCCTGACCGGCAGCGCCTTTCACCAGATTGTCGACGGCGCTCTCGATCAGCAGATGATCGCCTTCAACGGCGAGACCGATGTCACAGAAGTTCGTGAACTCGACGCCCGCGACCGACGGCCATTTCTGCGGCGCCATCACGCGGACAAACGGCTGATCGCGATAACGCGCGGCGAGCGCGGCGCGGACCATCTGCTCAGTCGCGCCGGGCACGAGCCACGCGTGAATGGTCGACAAAATGCCGCGGTCAAATGCGCCGAGGTGCGGCGTGAAACACACCGGCCGCGTCACATACGTCGCCATTTCAGGCCGATGCCGGTGCTTGAACACGCCGTACGCCTGCAGGCTGACTTCGCAGAACAGGCTCTTCGTTTCAGGCTTGCGTCCGGCGCCGCTGACACCGCTCGTCGAATCAACCAGGATCTCGCGGTCGCTGCGCAGCAGACCGGCGTCGACCAGCGGACGGAGCGGCAGAATCGCCGACGTCGGATAGCAGCCGGGGACGGCGATCAGATCGGATGCCACGATGCGGTCGGCAAACAGCTCCGGCATGCCGTATGCAGCGGACGCGAGCAGCGCCGGCTGCGTGTGCGCGAAGCCGTAGTGCAACGGGTACATCGACGCATCGGGAAGGCGAAACGCCGCCGACAGATCAAACGTGACAATGCCGCGGGCGACGAGCGATGCCGCGATCTCGTGACTGAGCTCGTGCGGCGTCGCGAGAAACACGGCGTCGGGCTCGAGGCCGAAGAGCTCTTCAAGTTCGAGTCCTCCGATCTCCAGATCGACCACGCCTTCGTAGCGCGGAAACAGATCGCTGAAGCGCACTGCCGCTTCATCGCGTCGACGGCTTGAACCGCGCAGAGCAATGAGCTCCGCTTCGGGATGGGCGCTCAGCAGGCCGACCAGTTCGGCGCCGGCATATCCACTGGCTCCAATGACCAAGACGCGTTTGCTCAACTTCACTGCTCCTGACGGAAATGCGAAATGGACGCGGGACGTCGCGTCAGCTCTGCGAACCGCGGCGAGCATGGGCTCGCGCCGCGGAATTGGCGCCGTCGAGTCCCGCGAGCCTCGCCAGCTGTGTCGCGAGACGGCGCGCCGCGGCTGGTCCGGTCGACGCAAGGAAGATCGTGTCATCGCCGGCGATCGTCCCGAGGGAGCCAGGCAGACGGGCGGCATCGAGCTCGACTGCCAAGGCGTTTCCGTGGCCCATCGGCGTGCGGAGGACCACGGTGGTTCCGCCGGCCGAGACAAACAGCAGCTCGCGCCGCAGCGCCTGCTCGAGCCGCGACGGTGACGGCGCCGCCGGTTCGGACCCGCCGGGAAGCCGGTATCCGTCCGGTCCCTTGAGAACACCCAGGTCCGCAAGATCCCGTGACAGCGTGGCTTGCGTCGCTTCGAACCCTTCCGCCCGCAACAGATCCTGGAGCTCGTGCTGGCTGTAGACAGTCCGCCCGAGGACCAGCTGGCGGATGAGTTGTTGACGGCGGGCCTTCATGTGGTTGGGTACGGGCGAGATGGATGATTATGCATGATGCTGCATAACTTGTCAAGCGCCGCGTCGCAACTTCCTGTGGCTGGGGGATCGGTCCGTCCGCGGGCCGACGCGGTCCGACGAAGGCGGCGCTGAGCGATCAGAAGTGATCGACCATCCAGGGCCCGCTGTTCGTGAATGCCGGTGCCAGTGTTGCCATCGCGTCGGTGTCGCCCTCCGCCAAACCCACGAGTGCGGCTTGCTGCGGCGTCAGAAATCCGGCGTAGATCGCCGCGAGGCCGCGGATGTTCGTGCGCAGCTGCGCCGCCAGGTTGGTGCGCGCGGCACGTCCCTGGCCGTCGTCGATCTCGATCTGCCAGCGTCCGCGGTTCGCTTCAATCAGCTCATCATCGACTTCGATGACAACGTTCGCGCGCACGCTGGATGCGTAACCACGCGCGGCAATCGCCGCGCCGACATCGCAGATTCGCAGCATCCAGTAGTCGCGCATCGAGACATCGACCCACTGCTGACTGAGCAGCGTCAGGAACGGGTGACACGCGCCGCCGATGAAACTCAGATTCCATCCCATCGACGCGTAGTCGCCGAGAAATCCGGCGAGCCGCAGGCCGGCGCGCTGCGTGCTGAACGCGAGATCAGAGAGGACAACATCGTGTCGACCGTTCTCGGGTCTACGAACCTGGCCGACGAACGCGTAGCCTTCGACCGGTGAACCGGGACCGTCGGGAACGACTGCGAAGCCGTGAAACATCTGCTCGCGGTTCTGCTGAATCCGCTTCCAGATGAACGGACCTCGGTCAAGGCAGCCGTCGTAGCGCCGCGCGAATTCCCGGTAACACCGCTCCAGACGCGGGTCGTCGATCGTCACCGGTTCAACGGGAAGATCGCGCGTTCCGTCCGTGAGCTGCCGGAGCGGGATGCGGACTTCAAACGTGGATCCCGCCTGTTCGAAACCGACCTGCCGATAGAGCGATTGCGTCGACGCGTACAGGCACGACAGCGGAATGCCCGCAGCGGCAGTCTCGCGCACGGACGCACACATGAGTTCGCGAGCGTGGCCGCGCGCCCGCGCTTCGGGCGCCACGCCGACGGCTGCGATCCCCATCATCGGGACGGAGCGGCCGCCGAAGTACTGGCCCATCGGAATGTTGGCGAGACAGGCAACGACCGGCCCATCGCCGCGATCCAGCAAGCGCATGTTCTCGCGCCCGGCAAGATCAAAGTACGCACCCATGCCTTCCGGCGTCCCGCCAAACGCCAGTGCAAGAATCCGGCGAACGACTTCATCATCGCGAAGCGTGTCAAAGGGCCGAAGCATGGAAGTGACGGAAGACATAACGCGGTGTTGTACGTCGGAACCAATCGCAGCATGCTGTCACGAAAAAGCGGCGTGCATCGATTCATCGATGCACGCCGCTTGGTGTTTCAGAGGTTGCGACCGGTCACTTGACCGTCGGCGTCATTCTTCGGCGCCCTCGGCGCCTTCAACGCCTTCGGCGCCTTCAACGCCTTCAACGCCTTCAACGCCTTCAACGCCTTCAACGCCTTCAACGCCTTCAACGAGGTCGTCATCATCATCATCCTCGATCTCATCGACGATGTCGGGAACCGACGGCAGTTCGGGCTTGCCTAGGGCGCGCTGCGCCTTCTTCCACGCTTCGACCTTCTGTCGTTCCGGACCCATGATCATCGTGAGCCGGCGACCGTTCATGCGCGGTGACATCTCAAGCTTCGCGAGATCGCTCAGTTCCTTGACGATCTCGGCCATGCGGACGTCGCCGCGGTTGCGGTGCGCCACCTCGCGACCCTTGAAGTTCTGCACGATCTGGACCTTGTGGCCTTCGATCAGAAACCGTCGGGCCTGAGCGACGCGGATTGCAATGTCGTGTTCGCCGATCTTCATCGAGCGCCCAAGACGTACCTCCTTCATTTCGGAGGCCTTGCTCTTCGCTTTGTTGGCCTTGTCCTTCTTCGACTGTTCGTACTTGAACTTCCCGTAGTCCATGATTCGACAGACGGGCGGCCGCACGTCGGCGGCAATCTCCACGAGATCCATGCCGAGTTCGATGGCACGACGACGGGCGTCATCGGTTTCGACGATGCCCACCATCTCGTTGTTCTCATCGATCAGACGGACCGGCGTGATACGAATACGGTCGTTGATGCGCGGCCCCATGGGCTCGCTGCGGAAAGGCGGACGACGAGGCGGAAGTGCGATGGCTGAGATCCTTTACTGAGATGCGGCGGTGAAGAAGAACACAATGCGAACGGAGGAGCGTGACATCCTGCAACGCCGCCGGCGGTGCAGTGCCACGGAGAGTTCAGCTGAACGAGGACGCGCGCGAACCGGGTGGTCCCGCAGTTGGTCCGGTTGACGGTCCAATCGACGACCGGAATGATGAAGCGAGCGGGCACTCATGGCCCGGACAACTCAATCATTGCCACAATCCCCAGCGGGTTGGCCCCAGCAGGCTGGAACCGTGAAACTGATTCTGTCGGAGATGGTCGTCATGCTGGATCGCGTCGGAGAGCGGCGACGACCGACAGAGAGTCGGTCGTCGACGGTCGTTGAAGATATCGACCTGCCTCCGGGGGAGCAACGGTAGGGAGCCCCCGCACGCCACGGAAGTCTGAATTGCAGGCCAAATCTTCATGAGCCGATGCGCGAACCGCGGGATGCGCAAGGGCCATCCCGCGGTGCCTCAGCAGCTCGTCGGCGACCGCCTACCCCTCTCAATTCTTCAGATCGAACCCGAGAAAGCGCTTTTCGGCAGTGCCCGTCTCAAATTCGACCCAGAGCTTGCTGCCGGCAGGCAGCGGATCCGGGACCTCGACATGGGTATGCCAGTTGTCGTTCTCGATCTCTGCCTTCGCCTTGAGTGATCCCTTCGCGTCTTCCGTGCCGATCCAGAACCGCACGGTTGCCAGGATGGAAGTCGATCCGGCGGGGAGCGAGATCCAGACATCGATGGGGGCATCGCCGCCGGCTTTGATCTCGCCGTCGCGCGACGCCTTGACGACAAAGCCGTCGACGATCTGCTCACCGAGGGCGACCGTCGCTCCATGACCATGCTCGGCTGCTGCACCGTGATCATGATCATCGTCGTGATCATGATCATGATCGTCATGGGCTCCGGTCGAACCCGACGTGCCCGATGTATTTGTCACGGGCGCTTGGTCTTTACACCCCGCAAGCGCGACGATTGACGCGGCGATCACGGGTATGACTGTGACGAACAGCAGGTGCGAATGTGAACGTGGCAATGCAGATCTCCTTTAAAGCGAAAATGGAAAACGAGTCACGAGGATCGAAAACGATTGAGCAGCCGCCTGATGACGCTGCGACGAGACGGTGAACTGGACGACAGGTGCGGCGGCGGGACCGGCACGCGGAACACGAGCGCGTAACCGGCCGGAACCACAAAGAGGTTCAGCGCCGTTGACGAAATGAGACCGCCAAGAACGACGACGGCCAGCGGAGCGAGCAGCTCGCTTCCCGGCTTCCCGCTGGCAAGGACGAGCGGGAACAGTCCGAGTGCGGCCGTGAGTGCTGTCATGAGGATCGGAACGAGACGTTCGAGCGAACCGAGTGCGATGGCCTCTGCGGGACTCTTGTGTTCGGCGGTCTGCAGGTGGTCGTAATGATTAACGAGCAGGATGCCGTTGCGGACGGCGATGCCAAAGAGCGTGACGAAGCCCACCATGCTCGCGATCGAGATCACCGGCGCCACGTAGCGCGAGGAGCCGACGCCGAAGAGCGCCAGTGTGTTCGACCAGAGGCTCGGCGACTCCGAGATGTAGATCGCCGCGACACCGCCGATGAGTGCGAGCGGGAGATTCACCATCACAAGGAGCGCGGTGCGCGAGCGGCCCGTCGAGAGCTGCAGCAGAAGGAACATGACGACGGCCACGCCGCAGCCCATGAGGTAGATCGTGCGGCTGGCCGACTGTTGCGCTTCAAACTGTCCGCCGTAGTGCACGGCGTATCCCGCTCGCTGCACGATCGGATCGACGCGCGCCTGCACGCGGCCTACGAGATCGCCGAGGTTGTAGCCTGGTGCTACGTTCGTCGAGATGACGGCCTTGCGCCGACCGTTCTCGCGGGCGATGAGATTGCTCGTTCGTTCGGGACCGATGTCGGCGACCTGCCGCAGGCGCACGATCGCGCCGCCCACGCCGCGCAGCTGAAGATCCATGATCTGGTCGACGCGTTCGCGCTGTGCCCCGGCGAGCCGCACGACCATTTCGTAGCGGCGGATCCCCTGATTGACCTCGGCGACCGACTCGCCATCGAGCGCCTGCTGCACCTGTTCCGCTGCTGAGGCGGGTGTGAGACCGGCGGCCGCGAGATCGTGCGCCCGATAGCGGATGGGCAGCGACGTGATCATGACTTCGCGATTCGCGGCGACGTCGCGCGTGCCTGGGATCGCGCGCAGTTCCGTCTCGATAGATTTCGCGAGACCGCGCAGCGTGTCGAGGTTGTCGCCGAACACGCTGATGGCGATGGCGGCCGGTGTGCCCGACAGGACATGACTGAGCCGGTGCTCGATGGGCTGGCCCACCATCGTCGTGATACCGGGGACGTTGCTGATGATGCGATCGATGTCGGCGCGCACTGCATCCTGCGATGCATTGTCCTCCATCGTCACCTCGATCTCGGAGCTCGATACGGGTTCCGCATGTTCATCGCGCTCCGCTCGTCCCGTGCGTCGCGTCACGCTCCGCGCGCCATCGATTGCTGCGAGCTGCTTTTCGATTCCGGTCGCCACACGATTGCTCTCCGCCAGCGATGTGCCGGGCGGCGCCATCAGAAAGACGGTGAACGTGCCTTCCTTGAATGACGGCAGAAATGCGGTGCCGAACGTGCTCGCCAGCCACAGGGAGAGGGCGGCGGCTACGCCAGATGCGGTCAGCACGAGCGCGCGGTGGCGCAGGGCCGCAGCGAGCATCGGCTCGTAACCGCGCTTCAGCCATCGCACGAGCGGCCCGTCGCGATGCTCTCCGCGGCTGAGCGTGCCGCGCAGGAGGATCTTGCATAGCGCCGGTGTCACCGTGAGCGCGACGATCAGCGACGCCATGATCGACACGATGTAAGCGATGCCGAGCGGCCGGAAGAATCGGCCTTCAATTCCCTGCAGAAACAGCAGCGGAACAAAGACCATGCAGATGATGACGGTCGCGAACACGACGGACGAACGGATCTCGTTGCTCGCGCGATAGACCACGTCGACGAGCGGCTCCCGTTCGGCAACAGGCAGCGCGGCGTTCTCCTTCAATCGGCGAAAAACATTCTCGACATCGATGACGGCATCGTCCACGAGTTCACCGATCGCGACGGCGAGACCGCCGAGCGTCATCACGTTCACGGACAGTCCGAGCGCCCACAGCAGCAGGAGCGCAACGGCAAGTGACAGCGGCAGCGCGGTGAGCGTGATGAGCGTGGTGCGCACGTTCAGCAGAAAGAGGATGAGGATCACGGCCACGATGATCGATGCATCGCGCAGAACCACGACCACGTTGTGGATCGAACGGTTGATGAATCGCGATGCACGAAACGGATCGCGATTCAGCTCCATGCCCGCGGGCATGGCGTGCTCCAGCTCGTCGAGCACGCCATCGATGGCGTTCGTCAGTGCGAGCGTGTTCGTCGCCGGACTCTTCTGCACGGAGATCACAACGGCGGAAATGCCGTTGTCCGCAGCCGTGCCGCGCTTCGGCGCCGGACCGAGCTCGACATCGGCGACCTGTCCGATCGTCACCGGGGCGCCATCGTGATAGCGCACCAAGGTGCCCTTGATGTCGTCGACGCTCTGCACGCGGGCCATCTGCCGGATCGGAATCTCAAGATTCTCGACGTTCTCGAGGTATCCGGCTGAGGCCGTGCTGTGCGCGCCGCGCGCGGCGTCCACGACATCGCTGATCGTCAGGTCGTACAGCGCCAGCAGATCCTGCCGGACGTTGATGCGGTACTGCGGGAGCTCGCCGCCGATCGCCACCACCTGCGCGACACCCGGTACCGCGAGCACACGGTTGCGCAGATCGAACTCGGCAAACGCGCGCAGCTCCAGCGGTGACACGCTGCCGTCGGGCGACCCAAGCGCGAGAAGCATGATCTCACCGGTGATCGAAGTCACGGGCGTGATCTCGGCGTGCGCAGAAGGCGGAAGCAGCTCCCGAACGCTGGACAGGCGTTCGGCGACGAGCTGGCGCGCGCGGTAGATATCGGTTCCCCAGTCGAACTCGACCCACACAAGCGAAAGACTCGTTGCGCTCGACGATCGGACGCGCCGTGTGCCGGCCAGTCCGTTCACCGCCGTTTCGATCGGAAACGTGACGTTCGCCTCGACCTCATCGGCAGCGAGTCCGCCCGCCTCCGTCATGATCACGACCGTCGGCGCGTTCAGTTCGGGGAACACGTCCACGGGCATCTGAGCAAGCTTCAGGCCCGCGAAGAGGAGCAGGAGGCCAGACGCCACAATGACGAGCGACGCGTTCCGCAGTGAGAATCCAATCAGGTGCTTGAGCATCAGTCCGCACCTTCGTGGAATGTCCCGTCCGAATGAAAGTGGCCGCCCTTGGGCGCGTTGCCCGCCGTCGCCAGCATCAGCTGGTACACGCCATCAAGCACGATCTCGTCGCCTTCCTTCACACCACTCTGGACGATGACCCAGCGGCCGTCGTTGACACCAAGATCGGCTGGTATGCGAATCACCTTGTCGGGATCTTTCGGATCACGGCGGAACATGATCGGCGTGAGACCGTCGCGCGCGATGACCGCGAGCGGCACGGCGAGTTCCTCGGCGGCGCCGTCGAGCGTGATCTCGAGGTATGCGGAGACTCCTGCCCGCGCCCACGCGGCCGCTCGCGTCGGCGTCAGAAAGAGATCGACTGTGCGCGAATCGGCATCCGCGGTCAGTCCGATCTGCAGCGTTGAAACGAGCGCGTCCTGCTGGTCCAGCGCGGCACCTGTGGGGGGCACGACGCGCGCCTGCAGACCGTCGCGCAGCCGACCGAGGTCCGCCTGCAGTCCCCGCGCCCGAAAGCGGATGTGGTCGGGCTGGACGACGGTGAGGACCTCGTCTGATTCCGCGACAAAGCGTCCATTTGTGATGGCAAGCGACTCGATGAAACCGCCGCGCGTCGCGCGCACCGTCAGCGTGGGCATGTCGCGCCATCGGGGCCGATCCGCCGCGGCGTCGCCGCTTGGGGCCAGCAGCTCGTTCACCGACATTCCGCTGAGCGCCGAAGCAGATGAGAGAAGCAGATCGCGCCGCGCGGTAGCCGCCTTGAGCCCCGCTTCCGTGGACAGCTGATCCGCCTCGAGTTCGGCGTCGCGCTCCATCACGTCGGCGAGCTCCGCCTGCGTCGCGTTGAGCGTCGCCTTCGCTTCCGTGAACTGCGCTGCACTGCCGCCGCCGGCGCGGCGCAGCTCCTCCAGCTGCACCAGCCGTTCCTCCCAGAGCGTGACCTTGTCGACCAGACTCCGCTCGTGCCGACCGTGCGCCTCGCGGAGCGGCGGCATGGATGCAAGCCGCGCGCTCGCCTGTTCGACGCCCGACTCTGCCGCGGCGATCTGCTCCTGCAGTTCGCGCCACTTCACCGAGTCGAGGATGTACAGCGGTGCACCAGTCTCGACCGCCTGATACTGCTCGACGAGCAGTTCGGCGCGCCCGGGCAGCGCTGCGCGGTACTCGCGCCGCGCCGTCGGCAGCAGTTCAAAGTGACCCGGTACGCGCAGCGTCCTGGCGACAGCACGGTATTCTACCTTCGCGAAGGTGATGCCGAGATTGGCGCGCACCGCCGCGGGGATGTCGACGCGATCCGTGATGGCAGGGGCGGTGGTCATGGCCGCGGGCGCGACCGGCGGCTCCTCGCGCGTGCATGCGGTCGACAGCGCGAGACACGCGACCGCCGCTCCAAGCGTGTGGCGAGTCATTCGAGTCGTTCCAATCATGGCGCTCCTCCCTCGTCGCCGGCCGGTATGGGCGGACCAAGCAGTTCTTCGAAACGAATCGTGGCGAGCACTTCCGCCAGCCGCGCGTCGATCAGCCTGACTTGGGCGTCCTGCTGCCGGACGAGCGATTCGAGCAGCACGAGCGTGTTGACCTCGCCGAGGCGGGCGATCTCGCGCGCGTCCGCGTACTCAGCGTCGACGAGCGGAATGATCTCTGACTCAAGAAATATGCGCTGCTCCGCAGCGGCATCGCGCTGCACCGCCGCCTCAGCCAGGTCGCCGATCAGCTGCTCGAGCACAGTCTCGGCCACCGCGCGCGAAAGTTCCCGCAGCGCGTTTGCCTCGGCGATCCCGCGCCGGTTGGCGTTCAGAATCGGCAGCGGCACAGAGATACCGAGCAGCACTTGGTCATTGCCGTCCTCCCGTTCGTAGCCCGGACTCAGGTTCAGATCGGGGTACTGCTTGCGCACTTCAAGCTGCAGCGACTGTTCGGCGACTTCGTACTCCGCTATTGCGACGCGCATTGCGGGACTCTGCATCACCCTCGATGCGGCATCGAGATCGCCGGTCGGGACTTCAAACGTCGTGGGGAGCAGCTCGACGGGGGCGGCCGGTGCCAGGCCCATCAACTGCTTGATCGCGAGGGTGCTCGAGGCGAGCTGCGCCTCGAAGAGCAGCAGTGAGCTCTGGGTTGTCGCCTTCTCGATGCGGAACAGCCGTGCCTCTGTGCGCGGGATCTCGCCCGCGCTTTCCATCATGTCGACGATGCCAAGCACCTGACCCGAGCGGTCGACAAACTCGCGTGTGGCCGCGGCCTGCGCTGACAGCATGGACCATCGCGCCCAGGCGCGGCGCAGGTTGATCCGCGCCTGCCATTCACGTTGCTCGACGCGAAGCAGCTCCGTCACGTGCTCGTGCTTCGCCTTGGCTTTTTCGATATCGAGCCGTCCGCTGACGGGAATCGTGAAGCCGACTGTTGCGGCGAGCTTCCACGGATCGGCAACGCTCGCCAGAATGCGCGTGAGATCGACACCGATGACCGGGTCCTCCCACAGTCCAGCGTTCTCTGCGCCCGCAAGCGTCACGCCCGCCCGCAGGCGCGCGATCCGCAGATCGGCGTTGAAGACTATCGCTACCGCCTCGGCCTCGGACAACGTGACGCCATCGGCGAGATCGAAGGGTGCGTCAGGCGAAAGGTGCGGGCGCGCGAGAAACGCCTTCTCATGCGCCGGGAGATCCAGCGGCCTCGCTTGATACGACTGGCAGGCGCCTGCGAACAGCGCGATGAACATCGGTAAACGGCGCGATGCACGTGTCGCATGGAAACGGACGTTGAACACGGTCAGCTCCTGAACAGGAGGCCGCGACCGATGGATCGGGCTCGCGGGCGAGAATCAGCGGATTGAAAGCTCGCGCACGGAGCGCGCGCAACGCACAACATCGCGCATCCACCAAAGCTGTCGCCTGGTGAGTGCACGCGCGAACGCTTCGCAGCTAGATCAGAAGTCGTACGGACTTCAGCGCGCGGACTTGCTCGAGCCGCGCCCGGTCGAGCGGGGGCGACCATGCGCGCACCAGCGCAGGCGGCGTAATGGACCAGCTCAGTCCGACGACAGCGACGGGAAAAAAGGCAAAGTTCGCGTCGTCCGCCCCCTCAACCGCCGGCGCTCCGATCCGCGCTTGGCGCGGCATCGTCTCATCCTGGCCCGGCACATCGAGTTCGATGTGCAGATGGCGGCCGGCATCGCAGTGCTCATGCTCCGCCGTCGGGCCGCGCGTCTGCACGATGCCATGCTCGTGCTCGTGACCGCACGCCGCTGCCTCCGCGATCTCCAACGGGACACAGAGCGTCTGGCCCCGCGCGCAGCACAGACAGGCCTGCACGAGGATGAGGACGGAGGCCACGACTCTGCTGATCAGGGACGGCACGGCTCGGATGGTATCGGGGAGCAAGGCCATTGGCTTGACAAAATCAGCCTTCCGCCGACTTCGGCGTCGCGAGCACCTTGTCGATGCGTGAGCCGTCCATATCGACCACCTCGAGGGTGAACCCCTGCCAGACCGCACACTCCCCGGCCGACGGAATGTGCCCCAACTGCGCCAGCACCAGTCCCGCAACCGTGTTGACCTCGGGTAGCTCCTCCTCTGCCTGCGGGGAAATGCTGAGAACAAGGACCATTTCGTGCAGCGCGAGGCTTCCGTCCATGAGCCATGAGCCATCGTCGCGCCGCACCACGCCGGAACGGAGCTTCTGCGTCTGCTGCGCCACATCGCCCATGACAGCATTGATGATGTCGCCGAGCGTTATGAGTCCCTGCGTGCCGCCATACTCGTCCACCACAAAGGCGACGCGCGTTCGCGTGTGCTGGAACTCGTCCAGCAGCTTGAGTGCGGGCATCGTTTCCGGCACGAACAGTGGTTGCTGCGCGATAGCCGCGACTCTGAAGTTGCCCCCGGCAAGGAGTCCGTGCGCGACCAGATCCCTGGTGTGCACGACGCCGACGATCTCGTCAAGACTGTTCCGACACACGGGAAAGTGCGAGTAGGAGCTTGTGCCGACGAGCACGCGCACCGACTCAAGTGTCGCATCCTCGCTGATCCACTCAATCTCGCCGCGCGGCACGACCAGTGACGCGGCTGTCAGGTCGCGCACTCGAAACACGCGCTTGAGCAGTTTGAACTCGAGCGGTGCAAAGATGCCAGTTCCCGCTGCCCGCGCCACGAGCGCCATCACATCGTCCTCCGAGACGTCGTCGTCACTGCGCACTCTGATGCGCAGCAGCCGCAGGATCAGGTCGGTCGACGAAGTGAGGAGACGCACGGGCCACGCCGTCACCTTGGAAAGCACGTTCAGCGGGCGGGAGATGGCGGACGCAATCGCCTCGGGATAGGCCAGTGCAAGTCGCTTGGGCACGAGCTCACCGAAGACAACGGAAAAGTACGTGATGGTCAGAACAACAACGATGAGCGCAATCGTCTCGCTGTGTTCGGCCAACCACGGAACCTTCGCGACCAGTGACTGAAGCTCGTCTGAGAGCGCGCTCTCGCCGAAGGCGCCCGCAAAGATTCCGATGAGCGTGATACCCACCTGTACCGTCGAAAGAAAGCGCGTCGGTTCGCGGGCCAGACGAATCGCGGTCATCGCACCGCGGCTGCCTCGAGATGCGGCGTGCTGCAGTCTGCTCTGCTGCGACGTCATCATGGCAAGCTCGGCCATGGCGAAGAAGCCATTCAGCAGCAGGAGAAACGCAAGGATCACAAGCGGAACGAGCATCGCGACAGTATGGCGACTTTTCGTCTACGCCCCGTTGTCGCCCAGTCACTGTGCAGGCCGCGTCAGGGAAAACGCGCCGGATCAGCCGCTTCGCGGCGGGTTGCTTCGCGGAGCAGCTGCGCCACGCTCATCGCCGCTGCGGCGCGGTCGGGATCGCTCGCGGCTTCAAAGGCCAGCATGCCGTCGATCGAACTCAACGCCGACCATTGTGGATGCAGGCGTGCGATCTGCAATGGCTCGGGCATCGACCAGCCGGATGCCGTGCGAGCCAGGCTTCGTACCCGCTCGACAAGCGAGTCCTGCGCGACGCGCATGGGCGATTGCGCAGCATGGCCGCGGCGCAGCAGCGCACGCAGCAGCGACAGTTCGCGCAGCGCGAGCAAGTGGATCGTCGCATCATCGGCGCGAAGTTCGTCGATTCCTCGCAAGCGACGTAGCCAGCGCGCGCCATTGCCGCGCGCCGCTTCAAACATCGCGCCGATGCCGGCACCGGTCGCCGCGGCGGCGCCGAGTGTCATGCCTCCGACGACGGCATCGACTGCAAGTCCCGCCATCGCGCCGACTGCCGCACCGCGGCCAGTCGTCAACCCGAGTTCCTTCATCGCGGACGGATGAAACAGATCCAGTCCCCATCGGCCATCCACCACCGGCAGATTCGCGTCGACCCAGTCCTCGGCGCGGAATCGATGCAGCGCGAGCAGATCGTCGACGCAGCGCTGCTCGCGTGCCGCGAGCGCGGCCTGCAGCGCTGCAACAGCCTGCTGCACCGCCGCCCTGTCGTTCGGGTCGACATGCCGCACGCATGCCGCGGCATCGATCAGCATGTCCGCGATCAATGCAGCGGACATCTCCACCAGATGCTCCCGCTGCTGAGCTCTGCTCTGAATGAACGCATCAAATGTTTCCTGATGCTTCGGCGCAAGTGTGCGCAGCGCTTCGTAGAGCCGTCGCTCGCTGGCTTCGTCAACGATCATGGTGTCAAACGCCACCACGGCATGCAGACCGATGCGCGCGAGTTGATCGCGCCAGTCCGCGACTTGTTGGGCATGCGCAGCCGACGACTCGACAAAGTTCAGGACCGGAACGATCGGCCGCGCACACGCGGCGAGAATCGTCAGTTCATCCCGATGACGGCCGAGCATGCGTTCACGGGCATCAATGACATAGATGGCGATGTCGTTGTCGAGCACCTGCCTGACCGCCTTCGCCTCCTGCGCAAAGCGCGTGTCCGGCGATTCGAGCCAGCGCATGACTCTGGTATGCGGATCGCTCCGCGGCGATGGGTCGATGGACTCCAGAAGCTCAAGCAGTCCGGACGAATCTTCGAGGCCTGGCGTGTCGGTGACGATGATCGCGCAATCACGGCGCAGTCCGCCTGATCCATGGCTGGAGCGCGCGTCAGCGCGCAATTGGGCGCGCATTTCCGCGGCTTCTGCGTGCCGCGTCGTCGCCGGGCGATCAGACACGTCGCCAAAGCGGGCATCGCGCAGCAGGGTGCGCAGCAACGACGTTTTGCCGACGTTTGTGTGCCCGACCACGGCAATGCGCGGAGAAGCAGGCGTCATCGCATCGTCTCCTCGGCCAACGCCAGGTCGAAGCGATGTCGGACGTGCGCGAGCCAGCCGTTCACATCCGCGACGGTGCCCAGCCCGTTGTCGGTCGATGCATCAAACGTGCGATCGAGCACCCCCGTGATCGAGGACTCGCTGCGGCCTTGCAGTTCGAGCAGGAGCGCGAACAGGGCCGCAGCGCGCACGGTCTGTGCGAACTCCTGTGCGCTGTCGGCGGGGAGTCGCCGGCGCATCCGCTCGCGAACGGCTCGCGCCGATCGCGGCCGAGACGGCAGCGCCTAGCGTCGTCCAGACCGGCAGCGATGCGAGCGCAAGCGGTGTGCAAGCGCCGCGACGGCAATGCAGCCGAGCGCGCCGGCAGCCGCGCCCGCCCCGATCCACGCCGGCAGATTCGCGAGCCGCGCCGGAAGCAGCGCCGACACACGCCGCGCGCCCATGCGCACGTGCTCGTCGAGATTGGAAAGGTTCAGCGGAACATCGGACGCGAGCCACTGCGACAACGAGCCGGCGCGGCTCGTGCGATGAAGAGCCGCGATGGCCCGCAGCAGTTCGGCGCGCATCTTGACATCGGTACTGGTCGTCAGCTGCGGCGCCCGCGCGCTGATCAGCGCAAAGGCTTCTTCCACGTGCCGCGTCTCGGTCTTCGCGCGGGTCTGCGTGCGGGCCGCACTCGGCGCGACCAGCGCAGCGAGCTGCGCCGTCGATCGATCGGTCAGGTGTTCGAGGTCGATCTCCAGCACCGCATCTGCGCCCACACCGATGCGATCGAGCATCTGCCGCCAGAGCCCGATGCGGGACTCAATCACGGAAGGATCGGACGGGCTTCGCTCGCGCAGAGCTTGGCCATCGCTCAGCAGCACGATCATCGGCGCGCCGCTGGCTTCGCCAAGGTGTGTAAGCAGTGCAGCCTGACCGCGGTCCGGCGAATTCAGCACGCTGCACGCGGCGACGACGCACCGAGGCGCGGGTGAGGCGGCGCGCAGCGCGTGCGCGACGCGATCGCGCGCGGCGCGATCGTCGATGACGCCGAAGTTGTTCCAGGTGATGCCATCGACGGCAGGCGGCCACGGCGTCCACACCCGCGGTGGCTCGACGGCAACGAGTACAGGCGACCCCGTCGGTGCCGATGCGGAGTGAGCGTGACCGAGCGACGCGTGCGCGGGGATCGACACGTGCTCAACAGCGTCGGGATCGACGACATGCGTTCGCACCGGACTGCGCAGGCGTTCGCGAACCGCAGCAACAGCCGGATCATCGAGAATTCGCTGTGCGTGCGCGCGACCAGCCGCGGGCAAGAGACATGCAATCGTGAGCGCCGCGCGCGGCAGGAGTGCATAGGTCACGAGCGATCCGACGACGAATCCGGACCACGCCAGGCGAACGCCGTCGGCCAGCTCAGCGCTGTGGCGCGAGCTTTCGGTGGCGACGATGTCGCCAGCGGTGGGGACCGGAAATCCGAGCACCGAAGGCAGCCAGCCGAGCCACTCTGCGATCCGCGCGTAGTGGCCCGCCGAAAGAATGGTGGTCTCCCAATGAAAGCGGTGCTCCTGCGTGCTGAGCAGAAGCAGCAGCATGGCGATGCAGCCGATGTTGAACATCGTCCATGCGCCGTTTGACAGCGCGCCGAAGCGCCAGCGGGCGGGACTTCCGCTGGTGAATCGGCGCCACGTGATCGCCAGCGCCGCCTTTGCGACTGGCGCCTGATTGCGGCCGAGCAGGTGCGGGCTGCGCAGGATCGTCAGGAGGAGGCCGCCGATGGATGCGGTCGGCACCGCGCGCGGTCCGATGAACATGAAGAGCAGCCACGCAAACAGGACGAGCGACTGCACGCCAAGCAGACCGACCATCAGGCGCACCACATTGGTCGAATCGTCGGATGCGGCGAGAGCGGTCTGCGCCGCGCCGATTCCCGCGAGCGTCGCGACCAGCAGCACCGCTGCTGTCGTCCACCAGAGTGTCGCTGTCACCCGACCGAGCGCTGCACACGCCGCCGCGGCGTCGCGATGGCTGCGCGACCATGCGAGGAGGCGATCGTCGAGTGATGCATCGATCGCCAGCGCCGCGCGCTCGGTGTCCGCATCGCGCTCGAGCCCGTTGCGTTCCGCAAGGCACAACGTCGCGACCAGCATGTCATCGTCGCGTGAACGGGTGGATCGGCGGGAGGGGGCCTGCACACTGTTCACGATGGCGGCGTCATCTCATCAATGAACCTGTTGGCCTCGGCGATCGATGTCTCCATCTCGCGGATCAATTCGGAAAGGTCATTCTGAATCTCGAGTGCCGTGCCCTGGAGTCCGGCAATCGCCTGGGCGTTGAGATTGTGCTTGAGGAACAGGACCTGGTTGCGAAGCGCGTCGAGGACGGGCGTCATCTTCCCCTCGGCGGCTTTCATTACCGTGACCAGCTGGGCATAGCGTGCCCTGGAGTCGTTCAACTGCTGCTCGCTCTGTGTGCGCAGCCGCTCGTCGGTGTATTCGTTTAACTCCGCCTGCCACTCGTCGAAGAGCTTGCCGCCGACCGTTTCGACGCTCGCAATCCGCGTGCGCACCGTCTCGGCCTTGGACACGCTCTTGTCGTACGCGGCGTTCAGCTTCTTGTACCGCGCTTCGAGTTCACCGGCCTTGCCCGCCTGGTTCGTCACGCTCATGAACTCGTCGAGCGCTGAGTTGAACTGCTCCTTCGCCGCCTCCTGGCTGTCGCGCGCATCTTCAACGCGATCGACGAGCTGTTCACGCTTTGCAATGCCGAACCCCTCGCGAATTGCGATGCCCGCCGATGCACAACCGGCACCGCTGAGTGTGACAGCGGCCAGAAGTGCGGTCAGGAGCGGCGCAAGCAAAACAGTTGGAGTGACTCGACGCACGTTTGGGCTCCCAATCAGTTTCTGATTCTGACAACGCGAGGCAGAACACTTCGTCTGCAACACGGTTCAATGTACCGACCGAGGTCATCATCTGCCGTCAGGGGAACGCGCCATCACGCGGTGTCCGAGAGCCGCACTCGGGACAATTCGTTTGATTCTCGAGCAGCTGATGACTGCAGTCAGGGCATTGATGGGCGCGTCGCCGCCTTGCGCGTCGAATCTCGCGCGCCAGCGGAATTGGCATGATGATCGCGGCGGTGAGCGCGATGTTCGCGAGCAGTCCTCCCCACAGGGGCACGACCGGGATCACGTGGCCAAGTGCACGGGCGCCTCCAGGCCGAGCGTCGCCGAGCCGCAGACCGGCGCGCCACGTACGGTCAAATTCGATCACGGGACCCACGTCAGCGCCGCGGCTGCGGGCCCGCAGGCGCGGAGCGACCTGCATCGCGGCCGGGTTGTCATCCGTGGCGCGTGCCTCGCCGGCGATCTGTGCCACGAGCGCGTGGAACGGCCAGCCGGCGCGAACCTCTACTTGCTGTACCGCACGAATCGGCTGACCGGGCACAGCCGCGCTCATCAGCGGGGGCGTGTCGACAGGCAGGCGCCCGCTGAAGCCGACTGAAATCCACATCAGCCCGAATCGTCCCTCGCCGGAGATGGTCTCGTTCGGACGCGGCCACGACGCTGGCGATGGGACCACCCACGTGAGTCGTGGAAACGCGAGTCTCGGCACCGTCAGCGGCGAGGACATCGCGCAGGCCCAGCTCACCAGCACCGGAATGGTGCAGGACAGCATGAACAGAGGAAGCAGGCGGCGCCATCGCATGCGGGTGTGTCGAACCGATTTGCCGTCGAGGACTGCCACTGTACCGAGGGCTTGGCGCGATGCCCACCGCTCTTCGTCCTAGCGACGATTTCTGCGATTTCTTCGGATCCAACCGTCGCCGATTCCGCTCAGGTCTGGGTGGCACCCCCTGTGCCGAATGCCCGCGCTCATTCCGATCCCGTCGAGGGAGCAAGCCATGAAGATCTCATCACTCGCGTTCCGTCGGTCCGTTCCGAAGTCGATCCTCGCAGCGGCAGTGACGGCAGGTCTGCACGTGACACCCGCGCACGGGGGCGACGTCTGCCCTTGCCTCGGCGATCTGAGCGAAACGGTGCGGTCGACGGCGCCGATCTCGCTGTGATGCTTGGCGCATGGGGACCATGCGGGGACTGCGGCACCTGTGCGTCCGATCTCACGGGGAACTGCTTGGTCGACGCCGCGGATCTTGCGATTCTGCTCGGCGGCTGGGGGGCGTGCTCGTCCACGCCGCTCAACGATCTGTGCAGCAACGCCACCAACGTCGTCGGCTTCACCGGATCCGCGAACCCGTTCTGCACGATTGGTGCAAACACCGACGGTCCGGCCGTCACCTGCGGTGTGCCGTCAATCACGGGCATCGACGGTGATGTGTGGTTCCGCTTTACGGCGCCCATTGATGGTCACGCGCAATTGGGAGTGTGCGCCGATTTCAACGTCCGTTTCGCGGTCTATGGTCAGAATGCATTCGGCGCCTGCAACTGTCCGGGAGTGTTGTTTGGCCCGGCGCTCCTCGGGTGCGCCGGTACGGATGCGTATCCAACGTGCGCGACCGGCGCCGCGCTGCTGATTCCGATTGTCGCTGGCGAGTGCTACACAGTGCGCATCGGTGGCGCAGCGGATCAGCGCGGCTCGGGGAATCTCGACATCAACTTGTACGTGCCGCCGTGTGAGATCGCATCGTCGACGACGCTTGCGGCAACGGGCCTCGAAGCGGACTCGGAGTTCGGCATCGCTGTCGACATCAGCGGGGATGTCGGTGTGGCGACCGCCATCTTTGACGATCTGTTCTTCGGCGGGAGCAACGCCGGATCAGCGCGGGTGTACCGCTACGACGGTCAGGCGTGGATTGCCGAACAGTCGTTGTTGTCTCCGGAGCCGTTTCCCTCGCAGCGCTTCGGCGTGACAGTGGGTGCCAGCGGCAATCGCATCGCTGTCGGAGCGGCCGACGCAGAGTCGGGCTGTCTTGCGGATCCGGATTGTGAAACGGGCATCGTCTATCTCTACGAGTATGACGGGCGCAATTGGAACTTTGATGACTCGCTGCTGCCGTCGAACGGCACGCCGGAGGACAACTTCGGAACGCGAGTTGATATCGATGGAAGTCGCGTCATCGTCGGCGCACGGACAGACGACAACGCGAACGGCGTCCGCGCCGGTGCTGCGTACGTGTTCGAGCGCCTTGCCATTTTCGGCGGTTTCTGGCTGCAGACCGCAAAGCTCATCGCATCCGACGGTGATGATTTCGATGAGTTCGGTATCGACGTCGCCGTGAGCGGAACTTGGGCGATCGTGGGCGCCGACAGTGATGAAGGCGGAGGCTCGGCGTATCTCTTCCAAGACAGCGCGGGCGGCTGGTCGGAGATCGACAAGCTGCAGCCCGCGGGCCTGGTTGCGGGCGGCGACTTCGGATACGCGGTTGCCATTGATCAGGACATCGCGGTTGTTGGCACACCGGACTTCAACGGAGGCACTGGCAAGGCGTATGTGTTTGAAAACTTTGGTGCAGCTGGCTGGCTGCACACGGCGACGCTGGCCGCCCATGATGGATCAGCCGATGACAGATTCGGATCCGCCGTGTCAGTGACTGGCAATCAAGTGCTGATCGGTGCGGGCGGCGAATCGAACGATCGCGGCGCCGCGTACCTCTACTGGAAGGTGTCCGGCGGATGGGTCGAGCGCGCGAAGCTGGTCGCGAGCGACGGTGTGAGCGGCGACGGGTTCGCCGGTGCCGGTGTGGCGATCTCCAACGGGCGTGGACTCATTGGCGCCTATCTCGACCACGTCGGTTTGAGTGTCGACGTTGGATCCGTCTACCGCTTCCACGGCTTGGGCGAGTGCACGGGCAACGGCGTCGCCGATGCATGTGACATCGCGGCAGGCTTGCCCGACTCGGACGACGACGGCATCCCCAACGTATGCGAGTGAGCAGATGAAATCGCGTTCATCTCTCGGCTTGAAATCAGTCTTGCTCGATCCCCGCATCTTTCACTGCCTCGCCAAGTGAGCCATACTGGTGCCATGCGTACCGGTCACGTCGTCGGTTCGACGTGACCGGAACTCGCGGGGAGAAAGCACATGGCACATACAAGCATTTATTGTGGGTTCGCTGCCCTTTGCGCGGTCTTGGTTCCAGCGGCTGTTACCGCGCACGCCGGCGTCACGATCGTGCCGCTCGTCCTTGAGGGTGATGGAGTGCGCGGAATCGGTGCCGTCACAGGCATTGAGTCGATCGCAGTCACTGACAGCGGAAGCTGGATGATCGAGATCGACACAGACTTCATCGACACCAACCAGGACGGCGTGATCCTGCGTGATGGCAGCGTGGCGTTTCGGGAGGGGCAGAAACTCTCTGTGCCAGTTGGTGCGACCATTGATTCATTTGATTCAGTTCATCTGTCGCCCACCGGATTCACCGGTTGGAATCTTTTCCTCGACAACGTGCCAGGCAACATGGACTCCGGAATTTTCTATGAGGATCAGCTGCTCATCCAGGAGTCCGAGTTCAGCACTGCTGCGGGCTTCTCGCGCAACACGCCGTACATCGGATTCTTTGAGGTACGCATGGACAGCGCGAACCGCCTCTTTGTTGTCGCCAGCGTCGATGACCTCACGATTCCATCCAGCGTTGATCGTGCGCTCGTGCGGATTGATTTCGTGCCGGCGACAGGCGAGTTCAGTGAAACGCTGCTCGCCAAGGAAGGCGATGGACTGCCCGGACAGACCGAGACTGTCGTCGACTTCGGCACCGGGCCGGAAAACGTCGCGATCAACGACGTCGGCGGCATGCTGTACAGCGCGAGTCTGACCGGCTCGACGGGAACCAACGCGGCGCTCTACCTGAACGACACACTGATTGCGCAGAAGGGCGGGGAGTCGTCCATTGAAGGTCGGACCTATATGAACATCGGCACGAGCACGCGCCTCGACGTGAACGATGTGGGAGAGACCGTGTTCAACGTCACGCTGTCGGGCGATACCGCGTCAGACCTCGCGCTCGTGCGCGACGGCACCGTGTTCGTTCAGGAAGGCGATTCGCCGGCCGCGACCGACGGAGCGGTGATCTCAAGCTTTGGCACTGCGCCGGTGCGCATTGACAACAGCGGCCGAGTGGTCTGGTACGCGAACCTCGCCGGCGACACGACGACCAATGCCGTCATCGCCCGCGACCAGGATGTTGTGGCGCGCAAGGGCGTGACGCAGGTCGACGGCATGACGCTGACGACGATCGCGGGCAGCACGGCGACGAGCGGGATTACGAAAGGATTCTCGATCAGCCCCAACGGCAAGCACGTCATATTCCGCGGCATTCTGAATCAGACGATCGAAGGAGCATTTCTCGCCACGTTTGATGATGACGCGAGTCCCGATCTGAATGGAGACGGCAACGTGGACGCCGAGGATCTCGCCATTCTGCTCGGAGCTTGGGAGACCGTCGGCGCCGATCTGAACGGCGATGGAACGACGGACGCCGCAGATCTTGCCATTCTCCTCGGTGCCTGGACGAGCTGAGTTCCGTCACACGTCAGGCGACTGCAGTCGCCCTGATCTCAGCGCCCATCGCTCGAAGACCACCGTGCAGAATGGTGGCACAGCGGCAATGAGCGCGAGCGCTGTCGTCGCGCGACTCCAGCGCAGCATGCTCGCCGCCTGCAATGCGGCGATCAGGTACGCAATGAACAGTGCGCCGTGGATCGGCCCCATGATCTGCACGCCGATCGGATTCTGCACCACGAGGTATTTGAAGACCATGCCCACAAGCAGTCCGGCCCACGACCACGCCTCGGCGATCGCTGCCAGTTGAAAGCGGCCCAACGGAGTGGTCAGGCGCGATGCGAATGTGGGGGGCGGAGAAGGTTTCATCTGAAGGGATCTTTCAATCGGACTGGAGCAGATCCTCTTCGTACGGCTGGACGATGACGAATCCATCACCGTCGAAGTGCATTTGAAAGCTTTCTCCGCTGCCTCGCCCCAGCAGCGTCTTGAACTGAATGTCGGTCTTGAAATCCGGCGTCAGATGGCCTGACCACGCGACGGTCGCCTGAGGATCGGTGTGGATCGGCTGGCCGGCGCGCACCACGAGCGTGACGGGTTTGTGATGGGTCGTGATCGCAATGATCCCGCTGCCGCTGAGGCGGACGTTGAACAACCCTCCCGAAGCGATCGCGGAGACCTTGCGCATCATCGTGATTTCGTTCTTGATGCTCGCCTCGAACGCGAGCAGGTCATTGCCGTTCACCACGATCGACTCGCCTTCGAGTTTGAGCAGCGTGACGCGCTTGCCTTTGTCAGCGAGATAGAGCGCGCCCGTGCCCTGCGCCTTCGTGAGCTTTGCCCCTTCACCTGAAATGGTCCGCTTCAAAAGCTGGCCCACGCCCCGCTCGAGCATCCCCTCGCGTTCGAACGAGATATCGCCCCGGTAGGCGATCATCGAGCCGAGCTTGATCCACATGAGACCTTTCATGTTGATCTGCAGCATGTGCGGCGTTTCGAGTTCAAACATGCCTTCGTTGCGCTGGGCGTCAGCGGTCTGTGCAAGGAACTCGCGGATGGTGATGGCCGGCACAATCGACTCCTGTGGCGAGCGGGAACTGGAAACAGCACGGAGCGTAGCGGATGCCTGTTACCTTACGAGGTTAAGCAACATCTCGTCTGTAAATTCATAACTTCCGCCTGTCGCGAGTTCCCCGGAAGATGATGATAACTTTTTGTTGAGGGATCATCGGAAGTTCCGGGTTCGCATATCTGGTGACGTGATCGGCAGGTCGTTGGGGCTCTGGGGTTATTCCGGTTTCTGGGCGAGGTCGAGGTAGATGCGCCCTGCGGTCCACTCGTCGTCGACCTCGGCGAGGACGGCGCTGACGAGGCGCAGGAGCGACTCGGTGTTGGGGAAGAGCGTGGCGACGCGCGTGCGCCGCTTGATTTCCTTATTAAGGGCTTCGAGGGTGTTCGTGGTGCGGAGCCTCCTTCGGTGTTCAGGCGGGAACGAGAGGACGGTGACGGATTCGGGGACGTTCGACTCGATCCAAGGAGCAAGCTCGGGCGCGGTCGACTTGTACTTCTGGGCAACGATTTCGATCCGCCGGTTCGCCTCGGCGCGATCGGGCGCATCGAGGACGTCATTAAGGACGTCATTAAGACGTCATTAAGGACACTCACCTTCAAAACGCACTTTCGCGGACGTCATTAACGTCATTAAGGACACTCACCTTCAAAACGCACTTTCGAGCGGCTCCTCGGCCATTTCTGACGTCATTAAGGACACTCACCTTCAAAACGCACTTTCGCGGACGTCATTAAGGACACTCACCTTCAAAACGCACTTTCGAGCGGCTCCTCGGCCATTTCTCGGCGAACCGCGGACGTCATTAACGTCATTAAGGACACTCACCTTCAGAACGTCATTGAGGACACTCACCTTCAAAACGAGACGTCATTAAGGACACTCACCTTCAAAACGGGACGTCATTAAGGACACTCACCTTCAAAACGCACTTTCGAGCGGCTCCTCGGCCATTTCTCGGCGAACCGAACTCCGATTGTCAGACCAAACAGGACGGCGCGAGGGCTGTTTCGGTGCAGTCGCGAGCACTTTGACTGGACGTCATTAAGGACACTCACCTTCAAAAAGCACTTTCGAGCGGCTCCTCGGCCATTTCTCGGCGAACCGAACTCCGATTGTCAGACCAAACAGGACGACGCGAGGGCTGTTTCGGTGCA
>Ga0163147_10001469_pt1 | contig 35838 bp, 15 predicted proteins | sample OliLakLV19MP6G1_FD_148597 | JGI IMG/M metagenome (GOLD analysis project Ga0163147, IMG submission 148597) | Freshwater microbial mat bacterial communities from Lake Vanda, McMurdo Dry Valleys, Antarctica- Oligotrophic Lake LV.19.MP6.G1 | ecosystem: Environmental > Aquatic > Freshwater > Lake >...
CAGGGAGTTCGAGGGAGAGGCCGCGAGTATCGCTTGGGCTCGCGCCGTCTGGGGTCCGCTTATCCTGGAGAAATCAGCGTGGCGAGGCTGCGTCGGGCCTCATCGGTCAGCGTCTAGATCGACACCGGCCTCTTGACAGCCGGACCGCGGCCACATATTGTCTCTTGCGAGGACAAAAATGACTCGGACCCAATGAAGGTTATTCACAGCACGCTGAAGCCATCCAGCCTTGCGACCCTTTGGCTTCTGGTCCTGATGTCGACGCCGGGAGTGGGAGGGCAGCACCGGGAAGGGGCGCTGAACCCGTCGAGGCCCGCCGTTTTCCTGTTCGATCCCGAAGGGCAGATCCTTGGGTAACTCCGACAGTATCTCACTCTTCGGCTCCTGACTGCTGTGTGCACGCTTCTCAGCGTCATGGCCCCTGTTGTGGTTACGTGCTGGCCCGGGGTTGGCCCGGTGCTCAACCTATCCAGGATTCTTGCGCTCCAGGCGGCGCTTCAGCCCCGGCGGTTCGCTCTGGCGAACGTGCCGAGCACGCTCTCGTGACGGACGCGGCGGGCCAGCGCCGCGATCGTGGCTTTGCTGATCTCATACACGTTGTCGTTCAGCACTGCCCGCCTTAGACATTCCACCCCCTGACGCACGTCCGCTTCGACAGGAGCCATCGGGCGGCTGTGACCAGGCCAGCCATCGAAGTAGTCCAACACCACGCTGAGGGCCAACGCAGCCATCGCCTGATCCATCTCAGCCGCCTCTTCGGCAAGCACGAGCAGGTCATCCAGCATCACCTGGCGGGTTCGTAACGCCTCTGCCCACCCGTCGTCCACATATTCCTGGATCATCACGGCGGCGCCGGTTGGATTGCAGTATTCGCGCAGGTCAGAGCGCCACCATTGACTCACCGAGATCGACACGGACAGCGATGTCACGTGATGCCACCAGAAACTCGGCACGAACAGGATCTCGCCGGCGCCCACGGTGCAAACGATCGAACTGGCGTCGGCAAATCTCGGATAGGCATCGAGGTCCGGCCGCGCCGGATCAACAAGACTCCGCCGGTGTTTCTGTCCTTCGCGCGGATACAGCAACTTCGCTTGGTCGGGGGAGTACAGCATGAACTCCTTCCGACCGTAGACTTGAGCGAACATGTTCGGGGAAGGGTCGGCATGGAGACGCCCTACAGTGTTGGCCGTGCCGAACCATACGTGCGCTTTTGACTCGCCGAGCGGCTTGCCGAACGTAATGTCTTGACGAAGACTCGGGAACTTGCCGATCGGCTCTTGCGGCACATAGAACTGGCGACCGGCGTGCTGCGCGCCCGTAATCCAGCGCACCGCCTCGCGGAACGGAACATTCGCGAGCCGGTACGGCCGCTTCGGCTCTGCGGTTGACGCGTCGCGCGAAGCGCCCTCGAAGGAGACCCAAACATCGACCGGCACATCTCCACACACGGCCTGCAGGTACTCCGGAGTCCATCGTCGCAACGCCTCACATGCAGCGAGTCCGTCGGTAATCAGGCACGGCCGGCGCTCGGAGGCGTATCCACCTTTCTCGAAGTCAGCAATGCGAAGTGTCGGAATCGTCGACATCTCGATCTCCTTTGTTGGGTACGACCAGAGCGCGCTACGGTGTACGGGTGTCGCCTGGACCGTCTCTACGACGGCTGGGTGTCAGGCGTAAGGGCGCGGCATTCCCAGAGCCGTTCAAGCAGCGTCCGCGTCGAGCCGCCGGCGGACGGAACGTCAAGGTCTGAGACTTCAAATGGGGCGCCCGAGTTGAGCCTCTCGATCAGCGTCGGAATCCAGTCCCCGGACGCGACGAGGCAGTGCCCGTTCACGCCAAGGGCGAAATGCTGATCGGGCAACGAGCACCAGATCAACGCGTCGCGCGCCTCAACACGCAGCCGTTCCGAAGGAAGAGGGTCGGCGCGAACGGGGATTGGATGGCGCAGCCCCAGGCTCGAGAGACACCGAACCCATGCCTGCTCGACAACCTCACCGGGTTTGATCTGGTCCACTCCTTCGACCGCCGTCTTAAAGGCGTCGGGCACGTGCTGGGCGCTCGCCTGCAGATTGTCGACGTCGCAAGGCAGGGCGGCGAACAATGGTCGCCCTCGCTCTGCGACCAACGCGCCGATCGCCAGCATCGCCGTGAACACACCGGTGTCTTCCGCGATATGCCACGCGTCTGAAGGCCAATACACCAGGCCCCCGGGTGGTGCCTCCACCTCAACACTCTCTTTCGCCGCATCATCGTAGTCGCCCCGGCGGTTGACGAGCTGTCCGTGTTCTCTGACGTAGTGATCCGGCCAGATCCGGAAGCGCTTTCTCCCGACGATGGGCAGAACGAATGCCGATCGACCTTCGTCGACGTGCACGCCAAATGGGGTGAAGTCATATCGCCCCAGCGCAACGCCGGCGTTGAAGCCATGGGGCGGCAGTCCCAACTGCTGGACCAACCCACGCGCGAAGTCTCGAACCCCTCGCCACGTGACGGCATCGTGCCTGATGACGTTGTTGACGAAGATCGAATACCCGTCCGGGCTCGCGATCTGGCGCCTCATTCTTTCTTCGTACGCTTCGAGGCATCCATCGTCGGCCGTTGGCAGAATGCTCGCATGCGGTCTGAGCAGCTGCCAGACGGTGAGATCCGGACGAGCGAGATAGCATCGCACGTCGCTGTCTTTCATGTGCTCGCTGCACCACGTCAGCATGCGAAACAGCTCTCGCGAATCCAAACGCCAGAGCGACTCGGGGACGCGTTCAACCGCAGTTGACTCCTTCTCCCAATAAGCGTCGACGAAGTGTCGCCAGAAACCCCTGGCGTCGTCTTCGGTCGGGGTCACGGTGGTGCGGCCTTCGCGTCGATTCGGGTGATTCATTGCAGGCGCTCCTGAGAAAGAAAGGGTCGCCCCCACACCGCTCGGGTTTTCGATGGCGCGGGAGCGCTGGTTCAAGTGCGCCACAACGGCGGCCTACAGAGACGGCGCATGTGACTCAAGAGCACCGCATGCCCAGAGCCGATCGAGCAGCGCACGCACAGCCGCACCGGCGGGATGAGACGCGAAGTCTGCCGCTGTAAACGGCACGCTCGAGTTGATTTGCTCGATCAGAGCGGTCAGCCAGTTCCCGGACAAGACGAGGCAATGTCCATTCACGCCAAGGGCAAACTGTCCGTCCGGCAGGGGACGCCAGATGAGGGGATGTCGCTGCCCGCGAAGCGGTCCTTCCGGAAGCACATCGCGACGTAATGGAATTGGGGACCGCAGCCCCAGCCCAGAGAGGAAGCCCACCCATACCTGTTCGATTGGAGCGTTCTGCATGCGATTGGGCGAATCTGCGATGGACCTGACCGAGAAACCGTCGGGTATCTGTTGAGCGCTGTCCTGCAAGCGGTCGACATCGCACGGCAGGTTGGCGAGTTCCGGCCCCACCCACGCCCCGAGCGTCATCATCGCGGTGAAATCGCCGTCGCCTTCGTAGATGTGCCAGGCATTCCCAGGCCAATACAGAACGCCGCCGGGACCGGCTTCCACCACGGTGCTGTCGTCCTTCATCGCCCCGTAACGACCACGAACGTGTTTGAGTTTCGGGTGGGCCCGAACATAGTCTTCCGGCCACACCCGGAAACGCTTCTTACCGACGACCGGCAGAATGTATGCCGCTCGCCCCCCGTCATAGTGGACGCCAGACGACGTGAAGTCATACTGCCCCAGGCCAAAGTTCGCGTCGAAGCCGCGGGACGGCAGTCCGATGCGACGCACCAGCTCACGCCCGAAGTCGCGGACGGTTCTCCAGATCACTTCGTCGTGCACGAACGGCCCGTTGACCAGAATCGAGTACCCGTCCGGGCTCGCGACCTGGCGCCGCATTCGGGCGGCATAACCTGCGAGCGATTGGTCTTCGCTCGTCGGGAGTACGTCAGCGGGCACGTCTGAGTACAGGTGCCACACCGAGTCGTCCGAACGATGGTGATAGTAGCGAACCTGGCAGTCGCTCAGGTGTTCGCCGCACCGGCGCAGTACCCGGTACAGCGTCGCCGGATCGATCCGCGGGACGGACGCCGGCATGCTGTCAACCGCCGTTGGCCGCTTCTCGAAAGCGTCAGCCAGGTGCTGCCAAAAGCCGGCGTCGTTTCCGTCACGCTCTGCGGCCGGCTGCTCACCGCGCGGTTCGGTGTGATTCAACACGTCGGCGTTGCTCATCGGAGACACTCCTCTCAATTAGTTCATTCCAGCAGGCGCGACGCGGCCTACCGGCGCGCGTCGGGGACGTGCAGAGATCGCGCACCGCGCTGATGCGCGTGAACCAACGGTGAATCGTTGCGGAGAGCGCCGCATGCCCAGAGTCGCTCGAGCATCGCGCGCACAGCCGAACCGGCAGGATCAGAGACGACTTCTGCGACCGCAAATGGTACGCGGGCGTTGATTCGCTCGACGAGCGGGGTCAGCCAGTTCCCGGAGTCGACAATGCAGTGGCCATTCACCCCGATGGCGATCCGACCGTCCGGCAAGGCACGCCAGAGGATGGGATCTCGGTCCCCCCGAAGGGGCCCGTCGGGAAGGGCGTCGTGACGCGACGGGATCGGGTACCGCAGCCCGAGGCCCGACAGAAAGCCCAGCCAAACCTGCTCGACCGGTGCATTCTGCGTACGAATGGGGGTGTCCTTGATCGCCTTCACCGAGAAGCTGTCGGGCACGGTTTGCGCGAGCTCCTGCAGCTTGTCGACATCGCACGGCAGGTTCGCGACCTGTTCTCCCACGAACGCCCCGAGGGACAGCATCGCGGTGAACTCGCCGTCGCCTTCGTAGATGTGCCAGCCGTTCTCAGGCCAATACAGAAGGCCCCCAGGGCCTGCTTCCAGTTCGAGGCTGTCCTTCTTCAGCGTGTCGTATCGGCCGCGAACGTTCGCGAGGTCCGGGTGTTGGCGGGCGTAGTCGTCCGTCCAGATCCGGAAGCGCTTGCTTCCGACAATGGGGAGGATGTATGCGGACCGGCCGGTGTCGGCATGCACGCCGGACGGCGTGAAGTCGTACTGCCCCAGGCCGAACCCGGCGTCGAAGCCACGGGGCGGGAGTCCGACGCGGCGAACGAGTTCACGCACGAAGCCGCGGACAACTCTCCAGGTAAACTCGTCGTGCTTGATCACGCTCGTGACGAAGATCGAGTACCCGTCGGGACTCGCGATCTGGCGCCGCATTCGGTCGATGTAGACGGCAAGCGAGCCATCTTCTCTGATCGGGAGAACCGCAGCCGGCAGCGGTGAGGGCGAATACATGTTCCACACCGTGTCATCAGAACGGTGATGATAGAAGCGGACCTGGCTGTCCTTCATGTGCTCACCGCACCACATCAGTGCGCGATACAGGGCCGCCTGATCAATCCGCTGGACAGACGCCGGCATGCTCTCGAAGGAGGCCGTGCGCTTCTCGAACGCGTCACCCAGATTCTGCCAAAAGCCGGCGTGTTCGTCGGCCCTCATGCTGTGGCTCTCCGCGCGTGGTTCGCTGTGATTCAGCAGTTCGGCCTTTGTCATCGATGGCGCTCCTCTCAACATTTCAGTACATCACGCGCGACGCGGCCGACTGGCGCGCGTCGCGCGACTTGCGAAGATCGCGCACGACGTTGATGCGCTTGAGCCAGCGATCGTGGCCGTCGTAGCGCGCCTTGAACGGCTTCCGGCCGTGCACGGCCTGGAAGTTGTCGATGAAGCAAACGTCGCCCGGAGCCATGACGCAGTCTTCCATGGCCTCACCCACTTTGCGCTGCAGCGTCTCGAAGGCCAGTCGGGCAACCGAGTCCTCTGGCGGATCCATGAAGTACGCGTCCATGCGGACGTAGGGTGTCGTCAAGTCGCCGAAGAGGATTGGGATCCGCTCCGGGTTGCCAAGCCTCTGCTCGATCTTTCGATACGCCCGGCGCACCAGCGCCTCCTCCGCCGGCGTGCGACTGCCGGCGCCGCCGCCGTTCGCCGGGAGGTGTGAGTTGTCCGGGCGGATCACGAAGTGCGGGCTGGAAAGAACCGCCAGCTCTTCCTCGCTCAGCCGCACGCTGCTGATGGCGGCGACGGTGGTGGGGACGCGATCCGGGTTGCGCAGACACATCAGACCGACGTAGTCGGCGCGATAGGGATGGAACGCGTCTTCTACGTGCGGCGTGATCAGCTCCTCGCTGCCCGTGCCGACCTGCTCGTGCTGGTGCGCCTCGATCGGAAGCACGTCATGCACGAGGCGGCCGTCCTGCTGCGTGCTCCAGCCGATCACGTCGCCCAATAGCGCGGCGAGGAGGAGGAAAAACATCACCTCTTCGCACGTGTCGTTTCCGCCGTCGTGCTGCTTCCAGTGCGACGGCGTAGGGCCAATCTTTCGCTCGTCCACCGGCCACCCGACGACGACGATCATGCCGCTCGCGGGCTCGAAGAGACGGAAGTCGCAGAGCGCCTTGCGAAGGCGCTGCGGCAACCGGTGGGCGATCACACCGACGTCGTTCAGGAACTCAGCGCTTTCGGCGCTTCCGTAGCGCCCGGCCGCCGCCCTGGTCAGCGCCCGCGTCTCGGCGAGCTCGTCGCCGGTCATCTCGATGCGATCCATGGTTCGTGTCCGTCTTTCGCGAATGGCTGCGGCCCGTCAGCGACCGACCAGCGTTACAGGAGCGGCTCGCCGTCAACCCGGTTGAAGGCGGCGAGCACGCGGAAGAGTTCCTCGCGCCAGAATTCCTCGTGAGAGCCGCGCGCGTGGCGGGCAACCGGGATGATCAGGTTGCGAATGCAACAGAGGCGGTAGTCGGCCCAGAGATCGTCCCAGCCGTAGCCGCGCACGCCGAGCGCTTCGAGCTGCGCCAGATACCGGCTCAGGAGCGTCACCTCACCGTGCGGGCTCGGCGGCCGGCACAGCAGCATGAACGCGAGGTCCCGCGCGCCGACGTCGGCGCGCCAACGTTCCCAATCGATGAGATAGGAGGCGCCCTCCGGTTGGCGATGAACGAGCACGTTTCCGACGTGCGCATCGCCGTGAACGAGTGTCAGGCCGCGGCCGTCCAGCAGCCGCAGCCACGGACGCAGCCCGGAGGAGCAGAGGCGTTCGTACAGCCGCCGCTCGTCGACCCCGAGCGCGTCCCCGGCGGCGTCAAAGAAGGCCGGCAAGCGCGCGGCAACCCACTTGAGGTGCGAGCGAATCAGCCGTTCGGTCGGGTTTCCACGCGGCCAGGTCGGCCGATCGTCCGCCTCCCAGAACGCCGCATGGATACAGGCCAGCGCATCGATCGCCGGCCCGAAGTCCATCTCCGCCTGCCTCGGTTCCGAGAATGACGCGCCCAGGTCTTCGAGCAGAACGAAGCCGGACGATGTGTCGGAGGACTCACGGGCGGCAAGACAGCGCACGACCGGCGGCGACGGCAGCCGCTCGGCGAAGCGGCCATAGAAGTCCGCCTCGGTTCCAAGAGGCGGCTCCGCGCCGGCAACGAGCGGCGGCTTCTTCTTCAGAACCAGACGTGTGGGCGGCATGGAAGTCGCCCCGGCATACTCCACTTCCAGAAACGCGAGCGAGGCACGCTCTCGCGACGTCCGCGAGCTGACCTGAACCGATGCGACGTCACCCCGGTTCAGTCCGAGCGCTGCCGCCAGGCCGTCAGCGGATGTGAGATCCGCCACGTCTTCAGTCGCGATCACAGCAGCTCCTCGCAGTCCAGCTCGACGTACGCCGCGATCGCGTGATCAAGGAGCTCCCGCCAGGACTCGTCCGACCGGTGTTGCTTGCGAATTGGCGCCGTGAGATTGCGGACCCAGCAGCGACGGTAGTCGGCCCACAGATCGTCCCAGCCGTAGCCGCGCACGCCAAGGGCCTCGATTCGATCGAGGTACCGCAACAGCAGCTTCTCTTCCAGGCGACCGCGACCGTGCGGTGACCGGCGCACCAGCATCAGGTACGCCAGGTCGCGGGCGCCGAGGTCGACCCGCCAGCGTTCCCAGTCGACGAGAAAGGCTTCGCCGCCCGGCTCACGAGCAACGAGAACATTCGTGAGATGCGCCGAGCCGTGCGTGAGCGTCACGGCGCGCCCGTCGAGGGGCCGCAGCCACGGCCGCAGCGTCGAGGAGAAGACTCGCTCGAATAGCTGCCGCTCCGCCGGTCGAAGTGCGTCCCCCGCCGAGTCGAAGAAGACCGGTAGGTGCTCCGCGATCTTCTTGAGATTCGTGCGAATCGACTGCTCGGTGTGAGGAGGTGGGGTCGACCACTCCGGCCGCTCCCAACTCGCGGCATGAACGCGGGCAAGCGCGTCAACGGCCGCCGTGAAGTACGGCTCCTCCTCGAGCGGCGGCTCTACATGGGTGGCGCGAAGATCCTCGATCAGAACAGCACCGACAGATGCCGCGGACGGAGCCTGAGCCGCCAGACAGCGCACGATCGGTGGCGACGGCAGCGCGGGCGCCAGCCTGGTGTAGAACTCCACCTCGCGCATCGGCACCGGCTTCGTCGATAGCGGCCCCGGCCTCTGCTTCACGAGGAGGCGCCGCGGCCGCGAGCTGGCTGCGGCTCCGGCATACGTCACGTCCAGGAACGTCAGCCACGAATGCCCGGTCGACGCCGTGGATGTCACTTGCACCGATGCGATCTCGCCGCGGTCACATCCGAGCGCGTCGGCCAATCCCTCGGTTGACGTCAGATCGCGTTGCTCCGTCTCGATCAGGTCCGGCACGCCTGCCGGCGACGGCGCGACGACGTCGACGCGTCCCCTGCCCTGCATCGTGCGCAGGTCGAGATCCACGATACAGCGGGCCGGAGAGCCGTTGAGCCCGAGTTCACCTTCGATATGGATCGAGCCGTCTCCGGCCTCCCAATTCGCGCCGGAGAAATCACACCGAGCGCGGTCGGACGGGAAACCGAACTCGATCTCCCCGGCGGCGTCCATGAACATCATGTGGAAGTACTGCCGTTCGACGTCGGCGCAAAGCTCGCTCCGGGCGCGACCGTGCCTGGGCCGATAGGTGACTTGGTGTGTCCCCTGGGAGAACCGGTGCGCGAGCTGGCTCATGTGTTGGCTTTGAAGACGTGCGATCGGCATCGGGCGCCTACAACACCGGGGTGGGAGCCACGGCCTCGCGAAGACGGTTGGCGACATGCTGCAGTGCCTCGTCCGTGACGCTTAGCCGATCGAGGTCGCACAGCTTGATGATCAGCCGCGCCGGGTCAATCGCGTACTCCTCCGCCGCGAGCAAGATTTTCGGCAGAAAATTGGTATGAAAACCGGCATACCCCGACACCACGTCCAGCGGCGTGAAGACGGGCTGCCCCAGCAGCGGGCACGAGCAATCACCCGCTGCTCTCAGCAGGCAGAGAAGGTCGACGCCGGTGTCGTATCCCCGCTTGTCGAGCGCCGTCACCAGAAGCTCGGTCGCCGCGTTTCCCGCACTTCTGCCGATTCCTTGCAAGGAGGCGTCGACAAACGCCGCTCCGTGATCGGCCGCCGACAAGCTGTTGGCGACCGAGAGGCCCAGGTTGTCGTGGCCGTGGAAGCCGAAACGGACCTGAGTGCGTTCCCGCAATGCCTCCGCGTAAGCGATGACGTCGTCGGGAAACATAGCACCCGCAGAGTCCACCAGGTAGACGACGTCAGCGCCGAAGCCCTCGGCCTGCAGTGCCGCTTCGGCGAACCGCGTCGGCGGCACCGCGTACGACTTCATCAGGTTCGCGGTCGTGAACAGTCCGCGCTGCCGGGCGCGTTGGAGGTAGCACTGCAATTCCGCGACCCGGGTGACGTCCGCGCCAATGCGAATGAAGTCCATTCCGAGATCGGCGGCCCGGTCGATGTCATCGAGGCGCGCGATGCCCGGAATGCAAAACATGCCCAGCCGCGAAGTCGTCAGCGTCGCTCGAGCCGCTCGAAGATATTCATCATCGGTGGCGGCCGCCGCCGGGTGAACGCCCTGCGCGGACGCGCCGAGACCGGCCCCGTGGCCAACCTCGATGTATGCGACACCGGCCTGCTCGAGTGCGGTGCAGATCGCGGCAGTGTCGCTCGCCGTGAAGCTGAAGTTCACGGCATAGCTCCCGTCGCGCAGCGTATTGTCGAGGACGTTGACGTGCTTCATACGGTTTCCCCGTCGTATGTGGAGGCCTGGGTCAGGAAGTGAGGGGAGCTCGGTTTGGATGCGGGTCGCAGTGCGACCAGGCCGCACGAGCGGCCCATCGCGTTCACACGAATCTCGGCTTACGTCAGCAAGCGGGTCGCGTCTGGTTGTGCAGGTACTTGAACCGCTCGACCCATTCCAGAGAACGGGCATCCGCGTATTTCTCGCGCTTCGGTAAGGCCACGTCAACGGCCGTCGCGTCGATCTGGAGAAAGTCCAGCACCGAGCGGATCGACGTGACGTACTGCGCCGACAGATCCTCGTAGCAGAGGACGAGCGGCTTCACGCCGCTCGCGGAGAAAAACGATCCCCAGGCGTTCTCGAAACCAGTAAGCACCGACAGGAGATATCGGATCTGCCCGTAGTCGAAAGGCACTCGCTCCTGTTCCGCCGGCGCGGGTCGCCCGACGTAGGTTCCGGTTTGGATCGCCTGGTACCAGGACACCGCCTGCGCAACCTTGTCCCGCCTCTTGAGCCAGACGTACGAGAGGTTAGGAAACGCCAATGACAGGACACGGTGCGGCGAGGACTCACGCATCTCGAAGAACGCCTCGAGGCGACGCACGGCATCCTGCAGCACGAACCAGTGGATCACGACGCCAAAAACCCCGTTCGCGCTGGTTCCAGACGCAAGAATCTTCCTGACGTACGCACCGTCAATCGCCGCGTCGTACGCCTCTCGCGATGGCGGCTGCGTAACGAGCCTGAGCCGGTCGCGAGGCGTCAACGGCAAGGCATCGGCCGAGAACCGCGGCAACCACTCTCGCGGCTCGCCCGCGACGCGGCTCGAGGTCAGTGCTTCGGCGAGGAGATGACTGCCGACACGTGGCGTGCAGGCGAGCACATACGACCGGGCGGCGGCCTCATCTCTCACGCGTCACCTCTGTAGACCGGCTTTCGATCGCCTCCGCCATCGGTCGATCCTCGGCCAGCTACCGCCCGAGCGGGTCGTTCACGTGGCCGTGGGTGGGGACAGCTGTCGCTATCGAAGTCCCATCGAACTCGATCCACCATGACGGGCACTCTCGGATACGGCGGACTGCCCGAGCGTCGGAACGACAGTATCGTGAGCCCGACCGCGTTAGGCAAGCGCATCGATATGATCGGCTTTTCGATTCCTTGGCGCGATCCGCGCGAGCGATTCTCGCGGCAGCTCAGCCGAGCGCCCGAATGAGTGCCAATGGATTGTCCCTGCCGCCAAGACACAGCCTTTGTGTTACAAAGCGCATTGTGTTACTTTGTCGCGGTCATGTTGACAAGCCTCTGGCGTGATCTCGTGTATGCTGGCCGGTCGCTGGCGAAGGCGCGGGCGTTCACGGTCGTCTGTGTCGTGACGCTCGGCATCGGCATGGTGCCGGTCATCGCGATTCCGTACGGCGCGCGAATATTTCAGGTGCCGCCGCCCGGCCTGAACCCCGACGGACTGGTCGAGCTCGTCACGACGCCACGTGGCTCGCGCGCGGCCGGCAATTCGTGGTCGTATCCGGATTTCGAGACCCTGCGCGAGGCCGATACCGGGCTGACGCTGATCGGCTGGAAGAGCGGAGCCACCAAGCTCGCGATTGAGACGCCATCAGGCGTGCGCACGGAGTCGGTGGGCACCATGTTTGTGTCCGCGAACTATTTCAGGACGATCGGCGTGGCGCTGGCGCGAGGCGCCGGGTTCGACCAGACCGCGGATGACCCGTCGACGGCCCAGCCGGTGGTGATTCTGGGATACGGCTACTGGCAGAACCACATGGGCGCCGATCCGGCCATCCTCGGGAAGACGCTCACCCTGGAGGCCATCCCACATGTCGTGGTCGGCGTCGCGCCAGAGCATTTTTTCGGGCACCTCGGTTTTCAGGCACGAGAACTGTTTCTTCCGCTCGGACGCTATCCGTCTCTCCGGACCGACGAGGGGGTGCGTGTCAACCGGGGCGACGAGTGGCTGTACATCCACGGCCGGCTGCCGTCCGGAGTCGGCGTTGCGCAGGCGAGCGCGGCCGTCGCGGCCGTGACAGCGAGGTTGGCGACACAGTATCCGGCGACCAATGAATTCAAGGCCGGCATCGTCGTGCCATACACCGTGCTCGGCTATCTCGACCGTTCCCAGTTTGCGTTTATCGGGGCCGTCGCGCTCACCGTCACCGGATTCGTGCTGGTGGTGGTGTGCCTGAATATCTCCGGCATGATGCAGGCTCGCAGCGCCATGCGTGAGCGGGAACTATCCATCCGTCAGGCAATCGGCGCGAGCCGGGGACAATTGGCGCAGTATCTGACGGCCGAAGCGGTTGTCCTGGCAGCTCTGGGAGCCGTGCTCGGCTCCGTTGTGCTCTTCAACATTCCTCCGCTGTTGTTTTGGTGGCTCGATCGTCCCGTTCCGCTCGAAATTCAGGAGGGGCTGAGAATCGATGCCTCCATCATCGGCATCTGCATCGGGCTGTGCCTGACCACCAGTCTGGTGTTCGGATGGTTGCCGGCACTCCGTTTCAGTCGGCCGGCGATCATCACTTCCCTGAAGGATGATGCCGGCGCCGGCGGGTTCCGGGCGGGACGTGTGCATCAGATCGCGGTGGCGCTGCAGATCACCGTCGCTGTGCCGTTGATGGCTCTGAGCTGTGTCTCGCTCGACCGAGTCCGGGCCACCGCAACAGCCGACCTCGGATTCGACTCCGATCTGTTGTACGCGGCGCCCTTGACGTTCGAGGGAGTTGCGGACAAGAGCAGTGTTCCGGACAAGAGTGTTGTGGTTCAAATCCAAACCGCACGCGACAGCCTCGACCAGGCGAGCGGGGTCGCGTCCGTGACGGTGGCCGATGGCCTGCCGCTGGACTTCGACGGCCGCGCCGCGAGAGTGTCACTGCAGGTGGACAAGAACAGCGCCCCGAGGATGTTCCGGGTCCAGACGACACGGGTCGCGGACGGCTACCTGGACACCATGGGTATCCCGCTTTTGCTGGGGCGCGACTTCAGTCCTGATGACCGCACCGGCGGCGAGATGGTTACCATCATCTCGAAAGCGCTCGCCGACCAACTCGTCCCGAACGCCGTCCCCGATACGATCCTCGGCCAGCGCTTGACGTTCGGAACTGAGGAGGAGACGCAGCACACCCTGACCATCGTCGGCGTCACGAGGGACGTTCCCACGTCGCAGATAAGCACCGACCGAGCCCAGTTGCTGTTACCGCTGGCCCAGCACCCGTCTCCGAACGTGTTCCTGGTGGCGCGCAGCTCGGCCGGCGAACAACCGACCAAAATGACCGCCGTCCTCGAGAACGCCATCCGTCGTCTCGGCCGGGATTTCGACCGCTCCCTCACGACCGAGGACGGCTACGCCCCTCCCAGAATCATCACCGGAGTGTGGCTTCGGGAACGGAGTGTGCGCGACTTCCTGGTGAGGTCGGCCGTCACGGGCTCCGCCGGCAGCGTCATCCTGGTCCTGGCGGGGATCGGCATCTACGGAATCGTCGGATTGATGGTCGCATCGCGCACTCGCGAGATCGCCGTGCGGTCCGCTCTGGGCGCGTCGCGTCGAGGCGTGCTCGGCATGATCCTCTTCGACGTCGTGAAGCTCGCGATGCCCGGCGTGGTGGTGGGACTGCTCTTGACCGTCGTCTTAGTTCGCCTGACCGGCGACAACAGCGGCATCCGGCTGAGCAATGCGGAGCCCCTCGCCTACATCGGCGGCGCCGCGATGGTCGTACTCGTCGCACTCCTCGCCAGCCTGACCCATGCGCGCCGCGCCGCGTCGGTCCAACCGATCGTCGCTATGCGATCGGTGTAAGACTTCTGCTCTGGCCAAACCGCCGGCAGCGAGCCGGTGCGTTCAATCGCTGGTGCAACGTTGACCATACCCGTCGTCTTTCATGATGAAGAGGTATCGTCATCGGTGCACGCGTTCCAGAACACCGCATTTCAAGAGGCGCGCTGCGATCAGCCGGGCCGCGAACTCTGTCCCCGCGTGACTACGTAATCGACAGACCGCGTCGCCGATCGTCATCGACGGAATCGAGGCGAGCTCGTCGAGAGCCGTGCGCGTCACGAGCGCCGGGAGCGGCAGGCCGGGAAGACCGTTCCCGGCGGTGCACAGCGCATCCCAGCGGTCGGCGGCGGCCACCATCACTTCACTTGAGTCAGCCAGGACCTCGCTCGGGTAATGGCCGAACGTGTTGCGCAGCACGCCGCGCACATCGGAACTTCCGGTTTGGTACGACGCCGCATCCCGTTTCGCCCGCGCGCGCAGCTCATCCCATAGCGACTCGTACTGCCGGATCACGACCGGCCAGTGGAACCGCTCGTGAAACACCCTCCGCGCGTTCGCGCCGATCGCGGCCCGCCGGTCAGCGTCGCGAACGAGCAATTCGATGTAACTGCGGAGAAGTCCGGTGTCAATGACTGTCGTTGCCGGAATCGTGCCGTCGTTGAACAGGCCCGTGGACAGGGTCAGTTCATCGAACGTGGGTCCAAGATCGGTCCAGTACGTCGGAACGAGGAAGCCCGTCTCACCCTGCGAGAGCAGGTCGCGGTAGCCATTCCAGTCCGAGGCGATCACCGGTAGCCCTGCCGACAGCGCTTCGATCACCGTCAACCCAAACGTCTCTTGGACATTGTCGCTCGGTGATACGAACACGTCCGCCGCATTGAACAGGTCGATCTTTTCAGAGTGTGTAGGGTTCGGACAAACGGTGACGACGTCGCCGCAGCCGAACTGCGCAGCAGCGGCGCGAAGTCCCGCCGCCATGTTGTGGCCCGTGTCGTCGCCGGCGAGAACCAGCCGCGCGCGCGGCCGCGAGTCGCGGGTGGCATCGGCGAACGCCGTCAGCAAAGGCACCAGATCGCACTTCGACGTCGGGCTGAAGCGACCAACGTACAGCAGCACGACAGCATCGTTTTCGACGCCCAGCCGATGCCGTGCCGTCGAGCGCCGCGCCTCGTCTCGCTCGATTGCTTCAGTGCCTAAGGGCATGACAGGCAGAGACGGCCTCGGAAGCGGGTCCAGTCCAGCAACGCCCGGGTATGCATCGACCAGCGCATCAAGATAGTTCTCGATGACACGCCGTCCGGCAGTCGACGAACAGATCAGGGCATCCCACGGACGCATGTCTCCGAGCACAAGCGACAGGATCCACAAGGGTGGCGACTTGTCGTGGATTGAATGAATGAAGCCGGTGATGGGCCAATCGCATCGCGGCGCGTAGCACCGTCTGAGCAGTCGAAGCTCCTGGAGAACGGGCCCGTTCGCGGAGATCACCGGCCGATCGAGGGCGGCGATCTCCGTATGCGGCTGCGTGTGCAGGAACCGAACGCGGTCGACAGGCGCCGTGCGACTCCTCGAACGCACGCTCGCCTCGGTACCCTTGAGAAAGCAATAGCTATCCCACGAGCCGTACGTCAACAGCGCCTGAACGAACGTCGACCCAAATACTCTGGCTCCGACAGCCAGTTCGCGGCTCGGTGCGCGATCCTTGCGCGCGAGCAGGTCCTCGGCCGGTGCGTTGAGAAGCAAGGTTTTCATAGCGATCACGGCAGCGGCTCGCTGCCCCTCCGAAGAACATCGTACCGAGGGCTCATCGCCGGTCCTCGGCCAGAAACCTTGCCAACGCCGCAACGTGCGGTGACCTCAGCGCGGTCATGTGGTTGCCCACTCCGATCGACGCGACCAGGCCGGGCGCCCATCGTTGCCATCCGCAGACCGACTCGTCGAACTGCCGGCGGTTGGTGGCCGCATCTTTCCTCGGATCATCGACCAGCACGAGGCGGAGGCGGTCCGGATACAATCCCGACGGCCGATAGGTGGTCCGGACGCACCTGGCAAACGTACGGAAGGGGCCGTACAGCGCCTTGTCCGTCGACCGGGCCGTCAGGAGCCCGTGCTGCACCATCTTCTGGTGCAGCAGCGTCAGCCGCGCCCCTTCGTCCAGCGAGGCGACATCCGAGGCATCGATGCCGAACGGCCGTTTTGATCCAAGTTCCAGGACCTCGACAAGTTTGAGAAATGCGCGCGTGCTGTTGACATCATTGCTGCGAGCGTCTGACTCCGGTACCTCGCTGTCCAGCAGCGTGAGTGAGCCAATGGAACGGCCCGCCTCGCGGAGCGCGAGCGCCGTCTCGAACACGATCCAACCGCCAAAGGAATGGCCCAGCAGATGGACGGGACCGTTGGGCCAGGTTTCTTGAATCGCAAGCAAGTAGTAATGCGCGGCTGCAGAAACACTCGAATGCGGAACCGTCGTCCCATCCATGCCCCGCGGTTGAAACCCATAGACTGGCCACGACGACGCCAGGCATCCGATCAACTCGATGAAGCTGGTCACGCTCGTGCCCGCTCCCGGCATGCAAAAGAGCGGCGCGACACCGTCTTTTCCGCGCTGAAGGGACAGGACCGGCAAGTCGTCGGCCGAACGCAGCGGTTTCTCGGCCTTTGGTGTGCCAGCGATCACGCCGGAGAGCAATCGGCCGAGAGACGCGAGATCTGCCGGGCCTATCATCGACGGCGGTGTCGCTGGGACCGGCGTCACCTGCAGCGCGCCCGCGCCGATCAGCCCGCTCCAACCGCGCGCTGCGGCGACGGCACGCTGCTCCGCCGCAAACAGATGAACAGGTGCCGGGATTCGCTGCGGAACGTACTCACGCAGTGCATCTCTGAACAAACCGTGCTCGTCGGTGTCGCCGCACTCAGTGCGACAGGGACCAGGCGTATCGGGGTCGACCATGCCGACGAACTCGACCACTTCGTCCTGGCCCAGCAGCTGCGTGGCAATCTCATATGCGAGGGCGGCGCCGAACGCCCGCCCCAGCACGCGGTAGGGTCCGCGCGGTCGGATCTCGCGAATCATCCGTACCAGCCGCGTCGCCATCCCTTCAACGGTGTGCGAGGGTGATGCGGCGGATGATGGCGTCGGGAGCACGTAGACCGGGATGTCATCGGCAATGTACGGCTCCAGCAACTGCGCATAGCCGGTCGCCGCCGTCTCCTCGTCAACGATGAGGAGCGGAGACTGTAAGCCCGTTCCACGGATCGTGATTGACCTTTGCTGGTCGCCTTCCATCTCCGCGACGGAGGCCTCCTGGCCGCGCACCACGGCCGAAGTCTCCATAGCGTAAACCTCCGCGCGCGGCGTCTCGCGCTTGTCCTCCGCAAATGAGAAGGCGTCGGCCGCCAATTGGTCGTCTGCCGCCATCGCCTCCAGCACGAGTCGCAGATAGCTGGCGTGACGGTCCACGGTCTCTCGCTTGAAGAGCGCAGTGGCATAGGTGAGAGTTCCAACGATCCGCTCACCGCGCTCGGTGAGCGAGAGCATCAGGTCGAACCGCGCGGTCGTCGGCGACACTGATTGCGGCAACACGGGCAGTTCCGCCCCCACGACGGGTGTGACGGCCAGCCCGGGAAGCGCGATCTCGCGCTGAGGCGCGTTCCGCCACGCGAACATCACCTGAAATATCGGGGTGTGCGCCACGGGGCGCACAGGCCGTTCCGACTCGGCCACTGCCTCGATCGGAAGATCCTGGTGGTGATGCGCCTCAACCGTTCGCGCCTTCGCCTGCGCCAGCAACGCCGCCACCGTTGGTCGGCCTGACAGGTTCAAACGCAGCGCCAAGGCGTTCTCGAAAGAGCCGATGGTCCCGTGAGTCTCACGTCGCCGCCGGTTGGCGATGGGGCTGCCGATCACGACGTCGTCCTGGCCAGAGAGGCGATGGAGCACGATGCCCCATCCCGCTAATAGCGCCATGAAGACCGTCACGCGATGGCGCCGCGCCAGGTCCCTCAGGGCCTGCGTCTGCCTCGCATCGAGCTCCACCGCGACCTTCGCGCCAGCGTAATCGTGGTGGGCCGGCCGGGGGTGATCGAGCGGCAGTCCCAGAAGTTCAGGCGCATCTCGAAGGGTCCGCTGCCAGTAATCGGCCTGCGCCTTCAGCTTACCGTCCGCCACGCAGCGCCGCTGCCAGATCGCGTAGTCCGCGTACTGCAGCGGCGGCGGCCCGAGCGGATCAGGCTCACCCCGGCTGAACGCGCCATACAGCGCGGTCAGTTCTCTGGTGACTATCTCCATGCTCCAGCCGTCGGCAATCATGGGATGCATGCTGATGACGAGTACATGGTCGTCGTCATCGATTCGGATCAGCCGTCCACGGCTTAGCGGTCCGTGCGAGAGAGCAAATGGCGCACGTGCTTCGGCGATCATCAATCGCGTGAGCTCGGCGTCTGCGTTCACCCCTGCCCGCAGGTCGTCCTCGACCAGATGGAATCGGCTGTTGACCGGCGCAATCCGTTGTTCTGGAGCATCGCCGACTTGGACCACGGTCGTGCGCAGGGCCTCGTGTCGCGAGACGATCCGGTCCAGCGCTCCGACCAGCGCCGCCCGGTCCAGGCGGCCCTTCAGCCGCAACTGCACCGAGGTGCGGCGGGCCGCGCCCGCTCCTGCATTCCGCTCGAGTAACCACTGACGGCTCTGGTGGAACGAGAGTGGAATGCTTCCTTCCCGGGCGACGGGCGCCAGAGCCGGCAGATCAAGCTGCGAGGGCGACGTCAGCTCCCGTGCGAAATCCGCAAGCATCGGCCAGGCGAAGACGCCGCCGGTCGGAACGTCCGTGGCGAGCTCCTCCCGCACGCGCGACAGCATCTGCACCGCCAGAAACGAGTACCCGCCAAGCTCAAAAAAGTTGTCCGTTCGTCCCACCCGTTCGAGACGGAGCACCTCGGCCCAAATCCGGGCGAGCAGCTCTTCGGTCTCGCCGAGGGGCGCCTCGTATCCGCGTCGCGGGTAGGCGTGGCTGTCGGGAACGGGAAGCGCGTGGCGATCGAGCTTGCCGTTGGCGTTCAGCGGAAGGGAGCCCAGTCGCACGTACGCCGCTGGAACCATGTAGTTCGGCAACGTCTCGCTCAGATAGGCGCGGAGCTGCTCCGCTCCGGCCGTCGGGTCGCCGACCACGTACGCCACCAGTCGCTGTTCCCCTGGCGTATCCTCGCGGGCCACCACCACGGCATCGCGCACAGCCGCGTGCTCCATGAGCCGCGCCTCGATCTCGCCCGGCTCGATCCGGAACCCGCGCACTTTCACCTGGTGATCCACCCGGCCAGCGAACTCGACCGTCCCGTCGGCCAGCCACCGGCCCAGATCTCCGGTGCGGTACATCCGCGCTCCCGAAGCGAGACCGAAGGGATCGGGCACGAAGCGCTCCGCGGTGAGTCCCGATCGCCCGTAGTACCCTCGCGCAACACCCGCCCCGCCGATGTAGATTTCGCCGACGACACCGGAAGGGTTCGGTTCGTTGTCCCGGCCCAGCACATAGATCCGCGTGTTGGCAACGGGCGTCCCAAGCGGCACCAGCGCGCGCCTGACCGATGCCGCGCCGACCCGCTGCGCGGACGACCAGATTGTCGTTTCCGTCGGACCGTAGACGTTCCACAGGGCGCCGACGCGCGCACACAGTCGCCGGGCCAGGTCCGAAGCAAGCGCCTCGCCGCCGCAGAGAGCGCGCAGGCGCGGCTCGCCCGTCCAGCCGCCCTCCAGGAGCATCCACCACGTCGCGGGCGTGGCCTGCATCACCGTCGCTCCAGACACCGCGATTGATCGCTGCAGCAGGACGGAGTCCGAGGCCGCCGCTCGCGGGAGGACCTCGACCCGTGCGCCGAACATGAGCGGAAGAAACAGCTCCAGCGCCGCGATGTCGAAGGACAGTGTGGTGACGGCGAGAAGCCGGTCCGCCGGCCGCATGCCGACGGCGTTTCCAATGGACCACAGGAGATTGACGACGCCGCGGTGAAGGTTCATTACTCCCTTGGGCTTCCCCGTCGAGCCCGAGGTGTAGATGACGTACGCCAAATGATCCGGCGTGAGCGCCGCGCGCGCCGGGTTGGTTGCCGGATGGCCGCCCCACGGCGACGGCTCCGCGTCCAGGATGAGGATCGGGATCGTCACGCCGCCGAGCCGCTCCACCAGCGCAATCTGCGTCAGTACCATCACCGGCGTGCAGTCCGCGAGCATCGTCTCCAGACGGTCTACCGGGTGAGCCGGATCAAGCGGCACGTACGCGCCGCCCGCTTTGAGGATGGCGAGGAGCCCGATCACCATCTCCAGCCCCCGCTCCAGATACAGCGCGACCCGGGCGTCCGGCGCCACCCCGCGTTCTCTTAGGTGATGCGCCAATCGGTTCGCTCGGGCGTTCAGCTCCGCATACGTCAGAGCGTGCTCACCCATGGTCAGGGCCAGCGACTCCGGCGTCTGCGCTACCTGCGTCTCGAAGAGGTCGTGAACGCACGCCTCCGGGTACGCCGTCTCGGTACGGTTCCACGCCTCGATCACCTGGAGGCGTTCGCTGTCCGGTTGCAGCCGCAGTCGCCCGACGTTCTGCCGGTCGTCCGCCACCATTGCCGCGAGCGCGCGCCGCAGGTACCCGACGTGGCGCTCCACCGTCTCTCGCTCGAACAGCGCCGTGGCATATGTCATGCTTCCCGCGATTCGGCCGTCCGCTTCCATCAACCAAAGTGAGGCGTCGAACTCCGCATGCACCGGCACGGCGGCGCCGTATTTCACACCCTCCGTATCCAGTTCGGCAGGCCGCGTCCGTCCTTTCGCCTGGGGTGCGGTCTGCCACGCGAACATCACCTGGAACATCGGGTGATGCGAAAGGCTGCGCGCCGGGTGCACCAGCTCCACCACTTGGTCGAAGGGGATGTCCTGATGATGTTGCGCGTGCAGCACCCGCTCCTTCGCACGCCCCAACAACTCCGTCACCGTGAGAGTGCCCGGGAGCTCGATTCGAATCGGCAGACTATTGACGAAGAACCCAATCAGCCCTTCGATCTCCTGCCGGCTGCGGCCTGCCATCGGGGTGCCGATCACCACGTCGTTCTGTCCCGAGAGCCGGCTGAGGACCGCCGCCCAACCAGCCAGGATCGTCATGAACAGGGTGGTGCCGTGGCGTAACGACAGGGCCTTCAGCCCGCTCGTGAGCGCTTCATCGAGCTCCACACCGACGATGGCACCGCCACGGCTCTGCCGTGTCGGACGCGCCTGATCCGTCGGCAGCTCCAGCAACTCCGGCGCGCCCGCCAGTGTCTGCTTCCAGTAGTCCTCCTGCTGCCGCAGGACATCCCCGCTCACCCAGCGCCGCTGCCACGCCGCGTAGTCGGCGTAGTGCAGCGGCAGCTCGGGCAACGGATCGGGTGCTCCGCGCAAGAACGCGCCGTAGAGCGCACGCAGCTCACTGGTGAACAGCTCCAGGCTCCACCCGTCCGAGACGATGTGGTGCATTGTGACCAACAGCAGATGGTCGTCCGGGCTCCGGCGAATCAGTCGCCCACGAATGAGGGGACCGCGCTCCAGGTCGAATCGAGCGTTCACTTCTTCCGCGACCAGCCTCTGGAACTCACCGTCCGGCGTCTGCGGGCCGGTCAGGTCATGCGCCGTCAAGTGGAAGCCACTCTGCTCCACCGGTGCGACACGCTGCGCCGGCTCCCCATCCGTCACGTAGAAGGTGGTGCGGAGCGCCTCATGCCGCGCGACGATGCGATTCAGCGCGCGAGCCCGCGCCGTCCGGTCGAGCGTCCCCGTCAGCGTGAGCGACGTGCGAACGCAGCGCGCCGTATCCGCGCCGCCGAGCTGCTCGCCAAGCCAGAGCCGCTGCTGTGCCAACGACAGCGGCAGTGGACGGCTGCGGTCCGCTGGCTCGATTGGCGACAGCGTCGGCTGCGGTTGCATCGGCGCGGTCGCTTTAGCCAACCTGAGAAGCGCCAGGCGCTCAGGCGTTGAAAGGGTTCGCATCAGTCCTTCTTCTCGCTCTCCGTCGCCGTCCCCGCGTCGTCTGCGCGAACGAGCGGCGCGAGTTGGGCAAGTGTTTCCGGATCGAACCGTGACAACTGCATGTCCAGGATCTGATCCGCGAGCGCCGAGAGCATCGGCCTCTCGAACACACTCGTGAGGGGAAGCTCTGTTTCGAATACTTTCCGCACGCGAGAGACGACCTGTACGGCGAGCAGCGAGTGTCCGCCCAGTGCGAAGAAGTCGTCCGAGCGGCCCACCCGCTCCAGCGGCAGTAGCTCCGACCAGATCTCAGCGAGTCCTACTTCGATTTCGCCTTCCGGCGCCTCGTACTCCCGGGCCGCATGGGCGTCTGCGCCTGGAGCAGGCAGCGCCTTGCGATCGAGCTTCCCACTCGGCGTCAGCGGCAGCTGCAGCAGGGCGACGTAAGCGGCGGGCACCAGGGCCTCGGGGAGCGTCTCCTGCAGGTGCGCCCGGAGCCCTTCGGCCGACGCCGTCGCATCGCCGACGATGTACGCCACCAGCCGCGGGTCGCCGGGCACGTCCGTGCGGACCACGACCGCCGCCTCACGCACCCCGGGGTGTGCCAGCAGCCGCGCCTCGATCTCGCCCAGCTCGATCCGGACGCCGCGCACCTTCACCTGGAAGTCGGCGCGACCGCGATACTCGAGCGTCCCGTCGCCGCGCCACCGCCCGAGGTCGCCGGTGCGATACATCCGCGCACTCGCCGCGCCGCTGAAGGGCTCGGGCACAAACCGCTCCGCCGTCAGCGCCGGCTGGCCGAGATAGCCGCGCCCGACGCCGCGGCCCGCGATGTACACCTCGCCGGTCACCCCCACCGGCACCGGCTCGCCCCGCGCGTCGAGCACGTAGAGGCGGGTGTGCCCAATCGGCCGCCCCGTCGGCACCACCTCGGCATACGCCGTCCAGTCGGTGCCGAGCCGGTAGCACACCGAGACATCGCTGCATTCGGTCGGCCCGTACGAGTTGACGACCGTCAGCCCGCGATACGACGCCAGCGGCCGCATCCGGGTGACCCGGATCGGCTCGCCTCCCAGCACGACGGTCCGCAGGCTTCGCAGCGCCTCCCCGGGATCCGCGTCGACGAGGGCGTAGCAGGCGCTCGGCGTCAGGTTCAGCCGCGTAATCCCCTGCTGCGCGATCTGACCGACGAGGGCCGCCGGATCGAACGGCTCGGCCGCCAGATGCACCTGCCCGCCGGCGGCCAGCGGCGCCAGCAGATTCTTCTGGGTCAGGTCGAAGCTGAACGAGCTCACCACCAGGACGCGATCCCGCTCATCCAACTCGAACGCGGTGCGGTACCACTCGAGCAGGTTCACGACACCGGCATGGGGTACCGCGGTCGCCTTCGGCTGGCCGGTGGAGCCCGAGGTGTAGATCACATACGCCAGATGATCCGGCATGAGCGCGCCGCGCGGCGGCGTGGTGGCCGGCCCATCCCCCCACAACGACCGGTCGTCAAGCGCCCACACCGGCACGCGCGTCTGCGCCACCACCCGGTCGTGCAGATGCGCCTGGGTCAGGACCGCCGCCGGCGCCGCGTCCGCCAGCATGTACGCCAGCCGCGCGGCCGGGTAGGCCGGGTCCAGTGGCACGTAGGCGCCGCCGGCCTTGAGCACGCCCAGGACGCCGACCATCATCTCGGGGCCGCGCGCGACGCACAGGCCGACGCGCACGTCCGGCCCGACGCCGAGGGCACGCAGGCCGTGCGCCACCTGGTTGGCGCGCCGATTCAACTCGGCGTAGGTGAGCGACTCCGTCGCCGACACCACTGCTATCGCCTCGGGCGTGCGCGCCGCCTGCGCTTCGAACAACTCCGGCACGCATCCGCCACAGGGCGCGCCCACGCCGCGCGCCTGCCCCTGCGCGAGGACGTGCCCGCGTTCGCCGTTCGTCAGCAACGGCAGCTCGTCGATGCGCTGCTGATCGTCCGCGACCATCGCCGCCAGCACGTGCCTCAGGTACCCCACGTACCGCTCCACCGTGCTCCGATCGAAGAGCGATGTCGCGTACTCCACCGCGCCGACGATCCGTCCGGCGCTTTCACTCAACGCGAGCGTCAATTCGAGCTGTGCCTGCCCGTCGGGAGATTCCGTCACATCGCCGGGCTCACGGCCCTCTTCAACGCGGGCGAGTGACGACCGGCCGCTGCCTGTCCAGGATGTGTCCACCCATACGAACATCGCCTGGAACACCGGGCTGTGCGCAAGGCTGCGTACTGGTGCGACCACCTCCACGACCTGCTCAAAGGGAAGATCCTGATGTTCTTGCGCGCGAAGCGTTCGCGCCTTCACCCTCACCAACAGCTCGGCGACCGTAGGCGCACCGGAGAGATCCAACCGCAACGCCAGCGTGTTGACGAAGAAGCCGATCAATCCTTCAATCTCGCGCCGTCCGCGACCCGCCGCCGGCGTGCCGATCACCACATCGTCTTGTCCCGACAGCCGACTGAGGACGGTCGCCCACCCGGCCAGGATCGTCATGAACAACGTCGTGCCATGACGCCGCGCGAGCCCTTTCAGCGCCACCGTCAGCGTCTCGTCCAGCTCCACGCCAAACGCGTCGCCGGCATGGTCCATTCGAGGCGGCCGCGGACGGTCGGTCGGCAGTTCCAGCAGTTCCGGCGCGCCGGCCAGTGTCTCCTCCCAATAGTTCGTCTGCTGCTCGATGACCTGCGCGCCAACCCACCCCTGCTGCCATGCGGCATAGTCGGCGTACTGGACCGGCAAAGCGGGAAGCGGATTCTGCCTCCCTGCCCGGAAGGCGCCATAAAGCGCGCGCAGCTCACGCGTGAAGACCCCCATGCTCCAGCCATCTGAAATGATGTGGTGCACGGTGATGAGCAGCACGTGCCTGTCGGCGGCCATCCGGATCAACCGGCCGCGAACGAGCGGCCCCTGGAACAGGTCGAACAGCGCGCGCGCCTCCTCGGCCGCCAGCCGCTTGAGTTCGCCTTCGGCGTCGGCCTTCTCGCTCAAGTCGTGCTCGACCAGACGGAATCCGACGTCCGCTGGCGCAATCCGCTGCTCGGCAACACCGTCCGTGTGCGTGAACGTCGTGCGCAGCGACTCGTGGCGCGCCACCATCGCATCCAGCGCACCCGCCAGCACCGTACGGTCGAACTCGCCACGGAAGGTCAGACGCCTTCGCAGGTGGTACGTGCTGCCCAGGCCGCCCAACTGCTCGAGGAACCACAAGCGCCGCTGCGCGAATGACAGTGGCAGCCGGTCGGTCCGTGGCGCGATCTCGATGGGAGGCACCGTCGCCGGGGCTGCCGTCCTCAACTGCTGTGCGCTGTCCTTGAGCACCGGCCAGGTGAAGAGCGTGCTGAGCGTCGCCTCGACCTTCAGCACTTCACGCACGCGCGCGATCACCTGCACGGCCAGGAGCGAGTGCCCACCCAATGCAAAGAAGTCGTCATGGCGGCCCACGCGATCGACGTGCAGTACCTCGGCCCAAATGCGGGCAAGCGCCGGCTCGGTCTCGCCCTCCGGCGGTTCGTACGAACGAGTGCTCGGTCCCACGGGTGCCGGCAGCGCGCCCCGGTTCAATTTGCCGGATGGCGTCAGCGGCAACTGCTCCAGCCGCATGTATGCCGACGGCACCATGTACGACGGCAGCATCTTGCTCAAGTGCGCACGCAGGCGCTCGGCCTCGACGTCCTCCCCGGTCCAGTACGCGACAAGGCGCACATCACCGGGCGTGTCTTCGCGCAGCAGCACCAGCGTTTCGCGCACGGACGCGTGCTCGACGAGCCGCGCCTCGATTTCAGCCGGCTCGATGCGGTAACCGCGCATCTTGACCTGGAAGTCCACCCGGCCGATGAAATCGATCGTCCCATCGGGCCGCCACCGCGCGCGATCGCCCGTCCGATACATCCGCGCCCCGGGCTCGCCGCAGTACGGATCGGCCACGAATCGTTCCGCCGTGAGCTCTGGACGATTGTGATAGCCACGCGCCAACTGCGCTCCCGCGACATGGAGCTCACCGGCCACTCCCGTCGGGACGGGCTCGCCCCATTCGTCGAGCAGGTAGACACGAACGTTTGGCACCGGCCGGCCGATCGGCGCACTCGAGACCGCGTCGTCAAAGACGAGCACCTCTCCCGACACCGAGACCGCGGACTCCGTCGGCCCATACAGGTTGTGGAGCCGTACGTGGGGCAGCCGCGCCCGTACGCGATCGACGAGGGTGCTCGAGAGCGCCTCGCCGCCACAGAACAAGCGCGTCAGTTCCGTGCAGCGTTCCACGTCCGGGTACTCGAGGAAGAGCTGCAGCATCGAACAGACGAAATAGGCGGTGCCCACGCGTTCGCCGATGATCAATTGCACCAGGTACTCCGGGTCTCGATGAGCACCCGATCGCGGCACGATCACGCGTCCTCCCACCGTGAGCGGCCAGAAGATCTCGAACACCGATGCGTCGAAGCTGAACGCGCTGTTCTGGAGCACGCCTTCTCCGACGCGCAGGGCGTGCCTCTCCTGCATCCACGAAAAGCGGTTCACCGAGGCGCGATGGGGATTGGCCACGCCTTTGGGCCGGCCGGTGCTCCCGGAGGTATAGGTCATGTACGCCAGGTGCTCCGCCGCGACATCCTGGCGCACTGGATTCGTCGAGGGCCGGCTGACCCACTCAGGCGAGGTCGCATCGAGCTCGAGCACCGGCACTCGCGCGTGCTGCACGCGATCGCGTAAGTGCGTGTGTGTGAGGATCGCGGCGGGCGCGCTGTCTTTCAGCATGTACGCCAGGTGATCGGGGGGATACGAGGGATCCAGCGGCACATATCCTCCTCCCGCTTTCAGCACGGCCAGCATCCCCACCACCATGTCCAGACTTCTCTGAACGCAGATGCCAACGCGCACGTCTGGGCCCACGCCCAAGGCAATCAGGTGATGAGCCAAACGGTTGGCGCGTGCATTCAGCTCCGCGTAAGTGAGACGCGTCTCCTCGAAGACGACCGCCTCTGCTCCGGGCGTGCGCCCCACTTGGGCTTCGATCAGGTCGTGGACGCAGAACAGGCGCGGATAGTGTGCTTGTGGGCCGTTCCCTTCCCGGACCAACCAGTCACGCTCACTGTCCGGCAAGAGCGGCAGACGTTGCACCGGCTGACGATCGTCAGCGGCCATCTGCTCCAGCACCCGTTGCAGGTAACCGATGTGTCGCGTCACGGTCTCGCGCTCGAAGAGCGCGGTCGCATATACGACGCTCCCCGTGATCCGGTCTCCGCTTTCGCGTAATGACAATGACAGGTCGAACTTCGCCGGTGCCTGCGATGACCCGGAACCCATGCTTCCCTGGCGCACGCCCTCCAACGACAACTCGTCGTCACGCTGCATTTCGCTCTGCCATGCGAACATCGCCTGGAAGAGCGGCGTGTGCGACATGCTGCGCACGGGATCGACCAGCTCCACGACCTTTTCGAACGGAATATCCTGATGATGCTGGGCGTCAATCGCGGTCCGCTTCACGCGGCCCAACAATTCGGCCACGGTGATCGAGCCGGACAGGTCCAGCCGCAACACGATGGTGTTGACGAAAAAGCCGACCAGCGGCTCGATCTCTGGCCGTCCACGGTTCGCGCTCACCGTTCCCACCACGAGATCGCTCTGTCGAGAGAGCCGGCCAAGGACGATGGCCCATCCGGCCAGGAGCGTCATGAACAGCGTGGTGCCGTGTATGCGCCCGAGTGCCTTCAGCGCGGTCGTCAGTTCCGGATCCAGCTGCACCCGAAGCTGCGCCCCGACGTGATCCATCCGTGCCGGCCGGGCATGATCCGTGGGGACTTGTAGGAGTTCGGGCAGGCCCGCGAGTGTCTCAACCCAGTAGTCCGCTTGCCGCTGGAGAAGATCGCCATCGACCCACTGCCGCTGCCAGGCCGCATAATCGGCGTATTGGACGGCGAGAGCGGGCAGCGGGTCCGGCTCATCACGGCAGAACGCATCGTACAGCGCGTTCATCTCGTGAGCGATGACCGCGATTGACCAGCCGTCGCTGATGATGTGGTGCAGCGTAACGAGCAAGACATGGTTGTCCTCGGCCAGCTTCACGAGCCGGCCGCGAATGAGTGGACCTCGCTCGAGGTCGAAAGGCTCGTGAAATTCTGCGCCAACTAGTCGCTTGAGCTCGGCAAGCGCGTCCGGCCGGTCCGTGAGGTCGTGCTCCAGCAGGAAGAAGCCGCTGGCCTCCAGCGACGCGACGCGCTGCTGTGACACTCCGTCGACCTGCACGAAGGTGGTGCGCAACGCCTCGTGCCGCGCCACGATCCGGTCGAGGGCGCGCTTCAAGGCCGCGTGGTCGAGCGAACCCTGGAGCCGGTGGCGCCAAGGAACGTGGTACGTGCTGCCCAGATCCTGCAGCTGCTCCAGAAACCACAGTCGCTGCTGGGCGAAGGACAGCGGCAACTGTCCCTCTCGAGACACCGGCTCGATCGGGGGAAGCTCCGCGCGTGGCGCCGTCTCCAGCGTCTGCGCGAAATCTCTCAGCACCGGCCGGCTGAACAGTTCCCCGAGACCCACATCCACCATCAGCCGCCGCTGGACCCGTGAGATCACCTGGACGGCCAGAAGTGAGTGCCCGCCCAGCTCGAAGAAGTTGTCGTGGCGGCTCACACGGTCGACGTTGAGGACCTCGGACCAGATCTCGGCAAGCGCGTGTTCAGTCTCCCCAATCGGCGTCTCGTCCACTCCGGTGTCATCCGACTTGTCGTCTGGGGCAGGAAGTGCTGCGCGATCAAGCTTTCCGGTTGGCGTCAGCGGCAACTCGTCGAGGCGCACATAAACCGTCGGCACCATGTACTCCGGCAGCGCTTGATCGAGATGCGCGCGGATCGCCTCATCTCGAGCGGTGTCGTCGGCGACGAGATACGCCACGAGCCGCTTGTCACCGGCGCCATCGTCACGCGCCACCACCACTGCCTCGCGGACACCCGGGTGACCGCGGAGGCGGGCCTCGATCTCGCCGAGCTCTACTCGGAAGCCTCGCACCTTGACCTGAAAGTCGACCCGGCCGCCGAACCGCAGCGTCCCATCCGAACGCCACTGCCCGAGGTCGCCCGAGCGGTACAGACGCCCTCCTGCGCCGCCGAAAGGATCAGGGACATAGCGTTCAGCCGTCATACTGGCGGACCCCAGGTACCCGCGCGTTACCTGCACACCACCGATGTAGATCTCGCCGGTCACGCCGACCGGCACCAGCTCCATGCCACCGTCCAGCACGTACGCCTGCGTGTTGGCGATTGGCCGGCCGATCGCGCCCCACCCGTCTGACGGGCTGCTCACTTCCTGGATTGTGGCGTCGATGGTCGTCTCTGTCGGCCCACACGCGACGAACAGACGTGGCCGATCCGCCGGGTGGTCGAACCACGCGTTCAACGCATCGAGCTCGACAGCCTCACCGCCGATGACGACCAGCCGCGGGCACGAAGGCATGGCCGCTTCGTCGAGGAGCAGCGTCCAAAACCGCGTCGGGAGATCCATCACCGTGACGCAGTTCCGCTCGCACCGCTCCAAGAAGGCGCCAGCACCCGCCAGCCAGTCGTCATTTCGAAGCACCAGTGTCGCGCCGCTCATCAGCGCGCCAAAGATTTCCTCGACCGCAATATCAAACGCCACAGGCGCAAACTGCAGCACGCGGTCGCCCACGGTGAGACCGAAGACTCGCTCGATGGCAAGCATGTGATTGCACACCGATCGGTGCTCGACCATGACGCCCTTGGGCGTGCCGGTGGAGCCCGACGTATAGATCACGTACGCCAGGTGCTCGGGTCGCAGTGTCGCGCACTGCGGGTTGCTCACTGGTTGCCGCGCCCGCGCGGCCGTGTCGACGTCCAGTTGCAGCACCGGTACTCCCGCCGCGACGACCGAGGCCAACCGCGCTGCCAGGTGCGCTTGCGCGAGGACGACCATGGGGGCGCTGTCCCGGAGCATGGAGCGCACGCGCTCCACGGGCAACCCCGGATCCAAGGGAACATACGCACCACCGGCCTTGAGCACCGCCAACAGCGCCGCGACCGCGGCAGGGCTGCGTTCGGTGGAAATGGCCACTCGCGTATCGGGTGAGACGCCGAGCTCGATCAGATGGTGCGCCAACTGGTTCGCCCGCGCGTTCAGCTCGGCGTAGGTCAGCGTCTCGTCGTCCGACTGCACCGCCACCGCGTCCGGAGTGCGACCCGTCTGCGCTTCAAACAGCGAGTGCAGCCGGACATCGCGCGGGAAGTCCGTCTCGGTGTTATTCCATTCCTCGACCACCAAGCGCTGCTCGGCCGCCGGAAGCACTGGTAGCTGTCGCAACGGCTGTTCTGGGGCGCTCACCAAGGCTTGCACCAGGCCCTCGGCCGACGAGTACATGAATGCGCAGATCCGCTGGGCTTCCACGCCGCCCGCCACCTGCGCTTCCAGCCGGAACCCAGCCGCCCCCAGGTCGTCGACCGCGATGTCGAACGGATAGTTCGAGCGCTCCCCACCGAGGGTGGGTTTCCTGTGCCCTGTCGACATGCCGGCAACGGCCGGAATCGCGCGCTGACGCACCGGGCTGTGCCGGTAATTCAAGACGGACGTGAACAATGGCGTCGGCGCCGGCACGCCACTGCATCGTTGCGCCAACGCGAGCGGGGCATGCTCGTGCCGCAGCAGCCTGGCGAGCTGGGCGTGGGTCTCCCTCACGCTCGCTTCCGCCCCGACGCTGCCGACACGAATGCGGATCGGCAGCGTATTGACGAAGAGACCCATCATCCGGGCGACGCCCTCGCCGGAGTGCATCCGGCCGAACAGCACGGTGCCGAACACCACATCGTCGCGCCCCGACGTTCGCGCCAGCACCTGCGCCGCAACCACGTGGAACAGGCTTGCCGCACTCACTCCCAGTGCTCGCGCACGCTCGCGCAACCGGCCGGCGAGCGGCTCGCCCACCATCAGCCATGCCACGTCCATTCCGGATCCGTCGCGACGAACGTCAAGCAGTCCGAACGGCGCCGTGGGTTGATCGACGTCGCCGAGCAGTTCCTCGAAAAATGCGCGGTGCTCGGCCTGACTGACGCCGAGCCGGGTTTGCGCCACGTAGTTGCGGAACGGGAGGGGGTCGGGCAGGGAGGCCGCGCGTCCCGACAAGTGCGCCGCGATCTCCGACTGCAGCACCTCAAGCGTCGCGTGATCGACGACGAGATGATGGTGCAGCAACAAGAGCGTCCATTGGTCCTGTACCTCGTCGCGGGCGATGTAGGCGCGCATCAGCGGCGCCCGCCGGATGTCGATGCGATGCCGGCGCGGGTCGAAGCGTTGGAACAATGCAGCGGTGACATCGGGCTCTGTCGGGCTCACGGCCACTTCCTCGACCGTGAGCGGCGCGGCGCGCCAGACCACTTGCGCCGGCTCCGACAGGCCTTCCCACGCGATCGCGGTGCGCAAAACGTCGTGCCGGGCGATCACCGCGCCGAGCGTCTGGACCAAGGCGTCGAGCCTGTCGCGTCCGGCGAAGTGGAAAAACGTGGCTTTCAGATAGGGATCGCCCTCGGCGCCGAGGAGGTGGTGAAACAGAAAGCCTTCCTGCAGTGGCGCCAGCGGATAAATGTCCTGGACGTTGCTCGCGCCACCGGGCACGGTCGCGACAACGGCGTCGATTTCGGCCTGGCTGAGGGTGACGAGCGGCAGCATCTCCGGGGTGATCACCGCGCTCGCCTTTGGAATTCGGTTCGGCGGCACCTGTATCTCGGAGCCCTTGCCGCTGACGGCGGCGGCGAGCGACGCCAGCATCGGCGCGCTGAAGACCGTACGCACGTCGGCGTGAAGGCCGTGCTGCCGCATGCGGTCGCTGAGGGTCAGGACCATGAGCGAGTGCCCGCCCAGCTCGAAGAAGTGGTCCCACCGCCCGACCCGTGGAACGCCGAGCAGTTCCGACCAGATCCTGGCCAGCGCCTGTTCGGTCTCGCCCACTGGGGCCTCGTACTCCGGGGTCGGATACGCGTCGCCCTGAGGAGCAGGCAGTGCTTGACGATCGAGCTTTCCGTTCGGCGTCAGCGGCAACGCCTCCAGCCGCACGTACGCCGCCGGAATCATGTACTCCGGCAACATCTCGCTGAGGTGCGCGCGGAGCACGTCCGCACCGGCGGCGGCGTCGGCCACCACGTACGCCACCAGCCGGGCCTCGCCCGGCGTGTCGTCCCGCGCAATCACTACCGCCGCGCGCACTGCGGAATGCTCCGCGAGCCTCGCTTCGATCTCGCCAAGCTCGATCCGGAAGCCGCGCACCTTCACCTGCTGATCGACTCGGCCAAGGAAATCGAGCCGCCCGTCCGGCCGGCGCGCGACGCCATCGCCCGTGCGATAGAGCCTGGCGCCCGGCTGCGAGGAGAACGGATCCGGAACGAACCGATCCGCGGTGAGGCCTGGCCGGTTCAGGTACCCGCGCGCCACGCCCACGCCTCCCAGATGCAGTTCGCCGGCGACGCCCACCGGCACTGGCTCGCCCTCGGCATCAAGGACATATGCGCGGGCGTTGGCAATGGGGACGCCGATGTCCGGTTGAGCGGCGGGATTCGTACACTCCGCCCATGTGCCCCAGATGGTCGCCTCCGTTGGCCCGTATAAATTGAGCAACCGATGGCGTGCGCCCCAGCGGGCCACCAGTTCCGCTGGCAGCGGCTCACCAGCGACGCCGAGGGTCCGCAGCGCAGGCAAGTCCTCGACCGGAAGCACCGCCAACGCCGACGGCGGCAGGGTGACCATGGTGATGGCGTGCCGACGCAGAAGGGTGAGCAACTGCGGCCCCGGCAGGAGCGCGTCCCGCGGCGCCACGCAGAGTGCGGCGCCCGACGCGAGCGCCATGATCAGTTCGGCGGCGGCGGCGTCGAAACTGAACGACGCGAACTGCAACACGCAGTCACCTGGACCCAGGTGAAACTCACGCAGCTGGGCCACCGCGACGTTACACAGTCCCTGATGCGGAACGACGACTCCCTTCGGCCGGCCGGTGGAGCCGGAGGTATAGATCACATACGCGGGGTGCGCTGACGACGCCACGGCGTCCCGCGGGTTCGTCGCGGGCGCGGTCGCCCAAGGCGGGGCGGTGGCGTCCACTTCGACCAGTGGCACCCCCTCGCGAAGCCCGGCGAACGCGGCCGGCAGCCCGCTGGCCACCGCGCTCTGCGTCAACACCACCGACGGCGCGCTGTCGGCGAGCATGTACGCGAGCCGCTCCACCGGATAGCTCGGATCGAGCGGCACGTAGGCGCCCCCGGCCTTGAGCACAGCGAGCAGCGCGATCACCATGTCGGCACTGCGCTCGAGGCAGATCGCCACCCGAGATTCCGGTCGAACGTTTAGCGAGCGGAGGTGGTGCGCCAGCCGATTCGCCCGCCGGTTCAGCTCCGCGTAGGTAAGAAGCTCGTCCTCGAAAATCACCGCCGTCGCGTCGGGTGTTCGTTCCGCCACACCCTCCAGCAGCCCATGCAGACAGGCGTCCTGCGGATACACGGCGTCGGTCCGATTCCACTCCTCGATCTCACGGGAGCGCTCGTCGGCAGCCAACAGGGCCAGCCGCTCCACACGCTGGCCGTCGCCGGCGGTCATCCCTTCCAGCACCCGCCGCAGGTAGCCGATGTACCGTTCGGCGGTTGCCTGCTCGAAGAGCGACGTGGCGTACTTGATGTTTCCCACGATTCGTCCGTCGAGCTCGGCGAGCTCGATCACGAGATCGCATTCGGTCCGCACGTGCGCCGCGCGCGTTGTCATGCCGCCCACGGTCAGCCCTGGCAGCGACAGGCCGCCGCCACCCGGCGGGGCGTTCTGCCACACGAACAACACTTGGAATATGGGGTGGTGCGCCAGGTGACGTGCGGGGGCGACCACTTCCACGACCTGTTCGAAGGGCATGTCTTGATGGTGTTGCGCGTCGAGCACCTGCTGCATCACGCGTCCCAGCAGCGCCGACACGGTCGGCGTTCCCGATACATCCACCCGCACCGCCAGCGTGTTCACGAAGAAGCCGATCAGGCCCTCGATGTCGCGGTGGCTGCGGCCGGCCGCCGGCGTCCCGATCACCACGTCGGCCTGGCCGGCAAGGCGACTCAAGACAACGGACAATCCCGCCAGGAGCGTCATGTACAGCGTCGCCCCGTGTCGACCCGCGAGCGCCTTGAGGCCGGCCGTGAGCCCTTGGTCCAGGGCGACATGGACCTGCGCGCCCGCATGATCCATCTGCGCGGGTCGATCGTGGTCGAGGGGAAGAGTCAGCAGTTCTGGGGCCCCACTCAGCGCCTGGCGCCAGAACGCCGCCTGCGCTTGCAGCCACTCCCCGCTCAACCTGCGCCGCTGCCACGCGCCGTAGTCGGCGTACTGAACGGCGAGCGGCGGCAGTGGATCGGGCCCGCCACCGTGGAAAGCCGCGTAGAGCGTCGACAGCTCCCGGCTGAACACGCCCATGCTCCACCCGTCCGCAACGATGTGGTGCACGGTGATCAACAGCACGTGATCGTCGTCGGCGTGCTGGATCAGCCGACCGCGGATCAGTGGCCCCAGCGTTAGGTCAAACGGGGCGGCAACCTCGTCGGCGATCAGCCGCTCGAGTTCGCTCGCCGCCTGCGCGTGTTCGCGCAGATCGTGCTCGACCAGGAGAAACCGGCTCGCCTCCGCCGGTGTGATGCGCTGCTCTGGCACACCATCCACGTGCGGGAACGCCGTGCGCAGCGCTTCATGGCGCGCCACGATGCGGTCCAGCGCGCGGACCAGCGCCGCGCGGTCCAACTCGCCGCGCAGGCGCCGGCGCTGACGAATGTGGAACACGTTGCCCAGCCCGCCCATGTGCTCCAGAAACCACAGCCGCTGCTGGGCAAACGAGAGCGGCACCGGCGTCTCTCGGTCGACCCGCTCAATCGTGGACGAGGTCGGCGCGCTGCGCTCCAGGTGGGCGGCGCGCGCCATCCTGAGCATGCGTTCACGTTCGGCGATTGAAAGGGTTGAACTCAAGGTGTAAATACCGTTCGTGGTGTGGGGCACGGCAGTGCCTGGGCCGCGACCCGAAGTCGTTCGGGCCGCGCGATTCTGCGACGACGTATGTCTCGGGGATGCGGGGCATCCGGCGAGAGCGACGGTGCGGATCGTGAACTACGGTTGACCGGTCACGACCGGGAGTGGCGGTGAGCTCACGTGCCGGTCGCTTGCGAACAACTGGCCGAGCTGCTGCTCACGTCCACTGAAGTCCACCGGTCGGTCGGGGTAGCTTTCGACGAGCATCGATTTCGCGATGCCCAGGAATCCCGAGAACTGCTCCAGCGAAATATTCTTCTTGAGGAAGTACGGGATGCCAAAGAAGTCGAAGCCGAAAATCGGCAAGATCGTCGAGTGATTCACCGTCCGGTACATGAATTCCACTGATGCGGCCGCTTCCTGCCATGTCATGGTGTTGTGGCGCCAGCTGTAGGCGTCTCCCCGAATGCCATGCTCCGTGCGCTTCTGGTGAATCGGCGTCGCCTGATAGTGGTAATACAACGCGGCTTGATAGAAGTCGGGCGCCGTTGACTCTATGAACTCGATCGTTCTTCGAACCGACTCCTGCGTCTCTCCTGGAAAACCGACGATGAACGACGCGAAGCTGATGATGCCCTGCTTGTGCAGCTGTTCGATGGCCCAGGCGTATCGTTCGACCTTTGCGGCCTTGTTCATGTGGTTAAGCACCCCCTGATCGCCCGATTCGATTCCAAGGAATACCGCCATACAGCCGGACTGTTTCATGAGCTCCAGGCACTCCGCGTCCGCATTGCCCGCGCGAAAGTGCGAGAACCATCGAAACTCGAAGCGGTTCTTGATCATCATGCGGCACAGCTGCTTGAACCGTGAGCGTAAGTGAAACAAGCGCGGTTTGCCAGTCACTTCGCTGAGCGCGGGCGCGTCGCGGCGGGCGGCGAGCCCCCTCCAGCCGACCGCGGGAGCGTCCGGGCGCTGCTTTCAAAGGGCGTCTGACG
>Ga0163147_10001474_pt1 | contig 35723 bp, 47 predicted proteins | sample OliLakLV19MP6G1_FD_148597 | JGI IMG/M metagenome (GOLD analysis project Ga0163147, IMG submission 148597) | Freshwater microbial mat bacterial communities from Lake Vanda, McMurdo Dry Valleys, Antarctica- Oligotrophic Lake LV.19.MP6.G1 | ecosystem: Environmental > Aquatic > Freshwater > Lake >...
CCTTTGGCAGCAAGAGGAGCTAAAATCGGTAAGATGGGAACCTTGAATTTATCAAGAAGAGTAACAATCTGGGTCATACCTTCCACAAGGCCGGTCACGCTCTTTAAAGCATTCTTGAAAAAATCAGTAGCACCCGCATCACCAAGAGACTGTGCCAATTCTTGTCCAGCGACAATCAATTCGTCCAAGCGACGTTGAAGCTTGGTTGAATCAACCGCTTCCTTTTGACGTGCTGTACCTGCCGCATTAGACGATTCGGCAGCAATCTCATTAGCACGATCAAGAGACTGTAGGGTACCAATCAATTCTTCAAACTGACGTACGCCAGCAATAGCCTTAGCCGCATTAGCTTGTTCTGCCTCAGATAATCCCTTGGCACCGCCCTCTACGCCAAAAAATGCCTTCTTCAAATCATTCAAAACAGCAAGCGTGGGACGTAGACTACCATCAAGATTTTGAACAGCGACGCCAAGATTTTCAAGTGCCGAACGTGATTCGCCAGCAGCAAAGATACGTGTCTGTAACGTCTTAAAGAACGTACCAATTTCATTACCTGACTTACGTGTTTGTTCACGCAAAGCAGAAATCAAACCGATTGAGTCATTAATATCCTTGCCAAATACAGCAAGAGAGTTACCGCCAGTTCTAAAAGCGTCGGCAATGTCACGAGCTTCAAGAGCGGTCAAGTCTTCCGCTTTTACAAGAGCGTCAAGAGAATTAGCGAGAGCTTCACCCTCAAGTCCGAACTGCTTACTAGCAGAAAGTAAAAACTCAACAGCTTGAGCAGCGTCTAGGGTAGATGCTTTTGTAGCAAGAATTGACAAACGAGCTAACTCATTAGCTTCTTTTAGACTATTACCAGCCTGCACATATGTCTTGATTGTTTCTGCCGCGACAATCGCACTACTTCCAAATTCTTTAGACAATGCAAAAGCACTTTTAGCAATCTCATCAAACTTACCAGTCATCACATTAATATCGGTACGAATGATATCCTTGATGATTGCATCAAATTCAAATAAGAACTTCACACCACCCTGAATACTCTTATTTAAAGTGGCGAACGTCGGCAACAGAATAGCAAACTGAGCCATACGCTGAAGGAACAAACGAGCCGCTTTTTCACTACCACTCAACTGAGAATTAATGCCACGAACAGAACGATTAACATTATTGGCGGCATTGACACTCTGATTTAAGTGACGATTGAATTGCTGTACAGGCCCAGGCATACCGGCAGCCGCACGACTAATGTTACTAAATACATTGGCATTAATCCTAACGCCAACAAATCTTAAGATTGCTTCGAGTTCTATTCTGCTAGCCATTACGTCACCAACTTCATAATGAAGACAGATAACATCTTTTTAGTGATCAACTCTTGAATCACGGCGATATTCTGTGTCACCCATTTTTGTTCATAGCTTCTTAGTTGTGTTGGAAATCGCCACAACCCTACGCTACCATATACTCCACGAGGAAGCATTAGGCCACCAAGCGGATCTCCCAAACGAATTGATTTCGACGCGTTCTTATCAAGCTTGGAACGCGGAACAAAGCCTCTGTTGACTTCCTTGCCTTCAACCCATTCTAACCATGAGTCGATATGAAGATTGCCAGTACCATTTGCTGGATGTGGCGTTGCGGCTTTCAGTTTAGCATAATTACCAAACTGTAAAATGATTTGCTTTTTGCCTACTACTATTTTGAAAGCCGTAGTAGCATAAGCCTTCAAAAGCTTAGGCGGTTCCGACGCTTCGATACCAAGTTCACTAAGGCCGCGAGCACTAGTAATATACCGATAGAAATCTGTTTGTCCAATGCCAACGATACCCATTCCACCATAAACCATGGCAGGAATAAGTTCTTTTCGCATCCACTGATCAATCTCTTTCATGCTGCGTTCCCACGCTCTATCGGCGTGAATCGTCAGCTTATTCAGAGGGTTGATCAGCTCGATTGTCCAATCCAGTCCCATTGTCATCGGCTTGCTCTAATGCCTTCTGCTTGCGTGATACAAGCTCTGCTTCTACACGTTCTTCAATGTCGCGATCAAACATTGCTTGTCTTGCGTCCTTGAGATATCTGTTCTCTGGATGACCTTCTTCAATCGTGTCACGCATTTCAAGCAATAGACTATTCTGTACTTCTACCGCTTTAATGTAAACAGTTGATTGTGTGCTCTCGTCACGTTCACGAACAAAGTCAGTGTACGTTGCCCAATAACGTTGACCAGTAGCTTTAATCATAGTACATGCCGCCATTACAGCTTCAGCTTTAACAAGCTCGGCAATACCTTCGGCAGAATTCATATACACGCTCTGCTGAATCATGAAAAGTTCCCACATACGATAACGATGCTTACGCATCTTTTTTGCAACTTCAAGACATTGTTCTTGCTTGCCTTTGAGTTGAGCTTGTTCAAGCTCCATTTGCAAAATAGCTAAGTTAGCTACCTCTTCACGCATAATGCGGTCATCTTCATCAGTCCACATACCATGTGAACGCATCACTTCACGCATCTTGTTGCGTGGAAAGACGCCTTGTGTTAAAGATTGACTATAGGCAATACGATACTGACGATCGCCTTCATTTTCAATCGCTAGTGTGGGGGTAGAGACCGTAAAGTCCATTTGTGCCCCAAAGCGGTCTACCGCTCGAAATGCTCTCTCCGTGATCATCCTTGCTCCTGATATACTTTAACAACCTTGCTCCGCCATTCACGATAGATCAATCCCGTCTTCTCATGAAGACGGTATCGGTCCATGACATTTAGTACACTAACGCAATCATGAGCACCAACGACTTCTAATATCACTTCTTGGGGTGTGTTGTAATGTAGAACGCCAGCATCAAACTCGATACGAATTGCGTCTAAGACACGAGAGTACTCGGTACTAGAATAGATTTTCATGAATGGTACAGAACCTCTAGAGCCAAATTCAACCTTCTGCACCGTCTGCATGAAAGATTGAGTCATAGCTAAAGTGCCATTATCTGTCATTCGTAGAGGACGATACTCAACTTCATAATCGTTTAATTCGTCCCTTTGGGCACGCATGACATCATTAAACATATTGCGAAGATCCGCTTTAAAAACCTGTCCTTGACGTGTGTTGTCTACGTCTGGAAAAGAGTCTTCAAATCTCTGTAAGGTCTGCACCATCAAGTGACGAGATCTACGATCTAGACTTTTACTTAACTGATCTAGTGATTGATTTTGCTTTTTCATTTTTTATGCATAGACACTATGTCCGTTTTCATGCCTAACATGTGGCGTGTCTTTGTACCACGTAGATGATGTTCTTCAACTTCACCCTTAGCAATCACGGTCTGTTGTTCATTCTCAATAATAGTTCTCACGCGATCTGAATTACGAGAATAGATTTGTCGTGCAATCTGTTCACGTTCTTGTACTGTGTATCGACGGAATGTACCCCATGGACAAGCCACACCATGTTGTGTACGCTCACCAAGTCCCTTGCCAACGTTCTTGGCTTTCGCACCACAATTACAGGTTTGACTGTATTCGCCATCAAGTACCTGCATTCTCTCATTATGATCTTTCGCTCCAAGACGCTTTGTGTCATGCGACTCTTTACTGGCAAGTTCACGATTAGCTAGCCATGCATCAAATTTGTCATCATCATTTACAATGTCTGATGAGGGTGGCTCAGCAGATTCGAATGCAGAATCATAAATGCGACTCCAATAAATAAGGAGTTTTTGATTGATAGTCAAGTCACCAACAGAGCGATTAAAAACAGCATGTAAGTTTTCACGCTGCAAGACCCACGTTAAACGCCACTCTGGATAACGAGCAACTTCACGAATTTCGTCGATAGGCAGAATGCCTTCGGACAGTACTGCATTCGTGATATAAATAACAAAGCTATGATGATATTGCTTTGAAAAGAGGAAAGATGCGTCTGTGGGCCACAGTACCGTGCCATCTAAGTTGTGGGCGACACGACGCACAAGAGTGTTGGCGGCTATCTCGCTCGCATAGTACTCCGCACTATTAATGAAGTACTCGTTACGCTTAGATTGCGTGACTCGTTTCTTTTCGAGCGTAGCGTCAATCTGGACTTGGAGGGATTTTTTACGTGCTAAGAATCGTTGTGCCTTTTTTTCGGCCTCAAGAAACTCGATGTGCTCATCCGCTTTGGCGATCACGAGATCATCTTCCGCAGTCCATAGTCCAACGACCTTTGCAGCAGATAATAGTTCGACTTCCGTCTGGACACCCTGCTTACGAGCTAATGCTAATTCGCGACGCTGCACGAAAGCATAGATGTTGCGATCCTCTATCGTCATGTCCTTGATTAGAACATATTCAATGCCCGATTGAGTATATTCTTCGGGAATACACAAATAGCGTTTATCCCAAAGAATCTGCTGAATTTTTTCCTGTACCGACATACGAAAAAGGGACGCACTTTTGGTGCATCCCATGTTCTCCATTCCTAAACCACCCGCCTAGCGGGAGCCTTGCACCTTGATCAAATTGTAAGTCAGCAGACCGTGACAGGACTTACCCCCTGCTCCTATCACGGCCCACCAACGGATATCAGAAGAGACCGATGTTGCTTCTCAAGAACGGCGGCTTACCTACGTTGAAGCGGCTTCTGCCTGTTCCGAAGATCACCACACGGTGGTTCGGCTGGAAGAAGTCATGCGACACGTAGAAGTTGTTGAAGCTTGAGTAGTTATACGTGACAGTCATGTTGTCACCACCAGCTTCGCCACCAGCAACCTCAACGCCCGTCAAGCGGTTCGAGTCACCCAGGTCAACCTGGAGACCGTCGCAAGTACGGATGATGATTGTGTTGCTTTCTTTTGTGTTATCAGGCCCGCAGTCGATCTGCGACGTTGCATCCACTAGGTCACCCTGAGCAGTGATAACGGCAATGCTGGCCGTTGCTTCGAGAGGATATTCCGGCACCTTCACGAACGGACGCTTGCTACCAAGCTCGAAAATGTCCTTGCGGGCAATCGAGAAGGACACGGTGATCGTCTGAATGTGTTCCGCAATGTAATCCGTATTCGCGTTAGCAATCAACTGAGTGAAGATAGAAGCGGTTCCAGGTCCCTGAGAACCGAAGCCACCATTGACATATGCAGCATTGATACCCGAAATGTTAGGTGTGATGATACCCGGAATGTCTCGCGGCAAGATCGAGTGACTGATGTCTACTTCTTCACGACGAGCTACACCAGAACCAACCACAATAACACCGAATCTGTCAGCACCACCGGCAGTTTCAAACGCTCCACCCTCAACGAGTGGGGACGTGTTACCGTCGTGACCAAAGACACCAGAAGGTCCGCCAGTGGGGGCATTCGGATCTACGTTGCCGTTGAAGCCAGGAGTCGGGAACGAAACAAGCGGTTCCGTTCCGCCGTTACCGGCAGTGACGCCAGATACGTTGATGAAAGATCCCCAAATCTTATCGTTGCCAACCAACGTGATGTCTTCTGTTACGAAGCCATCAATCGGATAGGTGTACGAGATGTTCGACAGATACATACCAGAGCCAGTGCAAATCGACACAGGCTTACCAGTTGCACGGAACTTCGTATCTGGGAAAATTTGGAAGGCAACGTCAACACGGAAGTTCGCCGTCTTAGAAGTGATGTCCGTGCCAGCCGGATCAGTCACCATCAAGAACAACGGCTTAGTTCCATCAACACACTTCGAAATTGTCATTTCGATATCAGGTTGACGTTCTGAATATTCGTAAAGCTCAATCTGACCAAGTTGGAAAACCTGTTGTAGATTAAACTTCGTGCTCATACCGGCACTTTGTACGCCACGGGGCACTTCCCATAGTGCTCCCACTTCATTTACGCCCGATGCAATAGCACCTGTAGCATAGTTACGGGCATTAAAAGCAGCCACGCCGCTTGTAGCGGGTGAAGAGTTTGCCTTTAAAGCAAGCTGCTCAATTGCCCAGAAGACTCTATTGTTCGTCATGTTTCATTCCTCCCTACGTATAGGGTACTTTGCAAAGTTACGATTAGCGACAGTGGTACCTTAGTCGCTTTCTCATCAGTAGATTACACTAAACTAGAAGATCGGCCCTTCAATGGTCGGGATCGTCGAAATAGGCCCAAAGTAACTACCTAGGGGCGTGGTTGGGGCATTCAAGTACACGTCAATTTCGTACGTTACAATAGCACGTTCGTACTCTTGAGCCACATTAATGTTGTTGGCTTCAATATCGGTGATATAGGCAGTATAAATAACTGGCACGCCAGAACCAACAGTAGTAATTAACTTGTTATTTCTGAGCATTTCCTGATATGGCACATACTCAGGAGATAGAGTGTTGTAAATCCCTGAGAGCGGTAATGGAGCACGGTTGAAGTTGATTATCGGAATGGCCTTACGCCATTGCGAAGTCAAGATATCTACGATATTATCTCGTTGCAAATCATCCAATGCCCAAATATGCAGAATAACCTTGTCCTTGATAATAGCACTGCGGTTACCAAGCTCGTACGGTGTCATTGTACGATTGTCTACTTCAATGAAGACGGCTGGAAATGGTTGGAATATTCCAGAAGGATACACTAGTTGCATTGACGTTAATGGATTCGTACCGTACTTGCTTTCAAGATATCCTTTGCTGAACTGTTGATTAAAGTCATGCTCGAAACCGACACGTACTTGACGTGCGGAATATTCTGCATTGACTTGCAAATTAAGAGACTGCGGCGAATTGAAGATCACGCGACCATTGATAAAGTCGATTGTATGGCCAAATTGAGGATCGTTCGTTCGTCTAAAAGCACCCTCAATATAGACGCCGGAAACAACTACAGGAGAAGTGCCAACATTCGTACCGTCAAGAGGAACGCCAGATTCGTAGACAAATTGTCTGAATGGCGATTGCCATACCTGTCCATCTGACAGACCAAATAACGTGTCATTTGCTGTAGTGTCGGGCAGCAGAACGCTCATATCGGAATTATCATAAAATAATTGACCAGATGCTACATTAATGAAAGAAGATTCTCTCAGAAAATGCATATCCAAGAACAATTTTAAATTGAGCTTCAAAAGACTTCGTAATTTATACTCAAGTCCCATTAGTTGCCTTTCGTATACTGCACTTCTTTATCCCACCGTTAAGTTTGTTGACGGCGGCTGTGATTCTTGTACTTCGCGTAGCTTGACCATTAGATATCTACGAACAGAAAATCCTATAGGACGAGTTTCGACAACTGTATATCTTCGTCCTTCAATAGAAACAGCAAGTGCAGCTAAAACATGTTCTAGTGCTTCAACTACAACAGTAATCATAGCTTCATTATTATCGAGCCAACCCATGCCAGTTAAACGCAAATCGTTCTTGAGTGGACCAACTACGATCTGAGCTTTGTACGTTACATCGCGTGGCGTGACTTTGACGCCTGTACCACGAGTGTTAGTATTGGGCACGGGCACTCTTGAAAAGAAAGGATTAAATTGTTGGGGTGCGGGCTGAGATTGAGTCTGTACGTCTTGTTCTTTGATCGGCGGCAAATGAAAGGTTACTGGACGACCTAAATCAACGAACGCCTCACTCATAAACGAGTGATAGACAGACTCCATAAAGCCAACATTGATAATGCCGCTTGCCGTCGAGAAGTCTTGATTGGGAGTAAGATTGACCATTATTTTAGGCTAGCTCCCATATCAACGCGAACCTTGATAAAGCCCGGCGTAGCTAAACGAATAGCGTCCGCTGGATTATTCTCCCAGATCAGTGGCTTGGAATGCTTAGAGGTGTCGATGTATTGACGAGAGAATCCCATACCACGCAAAGTTACCCAGTGCGGCTTCGGAATCAAAACGCCAATGAACTTGCCAATCACTTCGCCTCCGAAAGTTGACGAGTTCGTGATCATGCCGCTTGGACCAGCGTATGCGATATCTCCTTGATTGATAGCTCCAACTGGATATATCCAGTCAGTCAAAAAATCACCTTGGGTGGCAACTCCAACTATGGCGAATGGAATGTCGATATTACGAATGTACTGCTGAAACGGTTGACGAGTCATGTTAACATTCTCAATATCATTGAGTTGTAAACCGGCAATATGCACACCACTAGGATCAAAAGCATACTCAAGGTAGTACATGCCAGAAGCCTGAGCCCAACCCAAAACACCACCACGTTCCTGTGTCCATGGACAAGGAAAATCAATGTTGACTTGCTGAGTCTGACGATCAGGTCTTAATGACATCTCTAAGGGCTCGTGTAATATCTTGTACCAATTGCTTCTTAGTAGTTCTCTTGGCGTTCGTTCCAATTCCTTTGGCGATTTTACGAAGTGTATTTTCAGGTAGCCATTTCAATTCGCTATATGTGAACGCAATCTCACCTTGATTCCATCCGAACTTATCACGAAGATAACCCTCGCGATATGTAGCGTCTTCAAGTGCATCTTTGCACTTTTCATAGACTTGAAAAGGTACATCAACTGGATCGTGCATATCTTCTCTACCGTAAATAGGTTCGTTATTGATATACAGTACACCACGGGGGGTTTTGCAATGAACTAACATCGTGTCAAATACTCCTGAAATTCAGAGACGGTTTTAGCTCCTTTGCGACAGTTGCAGCGATGACAAGCAGTGCAAAGATTTTTACGATCATCAGTGCCACCACGCGAAACTGGTAGTTGATGATCAATCGTCAATTTACCACCACGCTTATGACAGTATTGACATGTGTAGTTGTCGTTCTCCATGACTTCACGTACAAGATCAGCAGATAAGGTACGATCTCTACGGGCAAAATTTCGTGCTTGAAATTCAAACCAATGGTCTTGGTAATATTTACGTTGATTTTCTGTTTTTCTTTCCGGGTTATCACGAGCCCACTGTGTCGCGGAAGATTTTTTCTTTTCACGTATTTCAGTATTAATGACGTAACGATTACGTTCCCATTGACTACAATGTTCTTTATTCTTGCTACGCCACGCTCGTTGATACGTATTGTAACTGGATATATTATCACGACGTTTAGCCATGATTGTTTCAGATTTCAATTTATTTTTGCACTTCACAGAACAGTATAAGGACCGCTGATTTTTAGCAGTAAAAATCACATCACAATACTTGCAATTCTTGTTAGACATTAATAAATCATCTTACCCATTGAACCCGTCATTCTTCCCAAGAAACGCTTAATTGCAGTTTCAAGCTCTTCCTTACGTGTCTCAACGTCCAGACGTTGAAGCGTAGTACGGAACTGTAGACGGCCCGTGCTGATGTTGACAGTCACGCCGTCAGCATTCGTAACCGAAATGCCTTCATTGCCCACTCCACCAACAACGGTTGCAAATGGACCAGATGCGAAAGCTGCACCAAGTCGCTTGAGAGCAGATGTTTCGGCGGTGATGATGATGTATTCCATCTGGAGAATAATCAAGTCGCACAATTCATCATTGTTAGGCTCAATAGTACCAGCCTCAACATCGACTGTAAGTTCAGCGACCTGGATCTTAGGACCACCAAATCCACCGGGGATTCCTTGAGGTCTAGATGTTCGCGAAAGCCCCAAGGCTTGATTCAGTCTACGAACAGCTTTTACAAGCACGTGCTGCAAAAAGTTATCATCAAAGATATGACCTTCGGGATCGCCAATGTCAATACGTACAGCATCATAGATTGTCGATGTCTTGTCTGTTGGCGGTGCAAAGCCAATAGAAACTAATACATCTTGGACTTGAAATGGTTCGCTTGCAAAGACTACTGAATTTGTCTGCGTAACGATCGTCCAATCAATATGCCAACTACCTAGTTGATAACCAGGGGGAATTAAGCCAGAACCAGTATAATGTCCTAGCTCAGGATTAAGTGCAACGCCGCTAACGGCGGAAGCATTAGCAGCGTCAAATAGCCTAAACCCTACATATTGTCCACTAACAGGAGCACCGTTAGCGGATAGAAAGATGTCTAGGGCTGATGCAGCTTGACCGACAGTGAGAATTTTTGTTTCGCCAGCCATATGTTCCGCCTTCTGATAGATAGTACACTAATGAAATGGGCGGCGGCTTACAGCCGCCGCCCATGTATCATTCATCGACTAGCGAATATCAGAACTCGCCAATCACCACGCGGCGAGGATCGAGAACGGCGAAGCCGTGCTCCATCCATCCGAAGATGCCCGCACGCTGCTCGCGATAGAGGGCCGGGTCTTCATAGGTCTGCAACTCTTCACGAATCGGCATCACGAATGAGTCCATCGTGCTCAAGTCCAAACCAATGGCGAACTCTTTCAGAGTGACAGAGTTGACCGTCTGGTGGGCACGACCAAGAGTCGTCTTAATGAAGTTCTCGTATTCCTGACCTTCGCCGAACTCGGTCATTTCGTGCAGAACAACGCCATAGATCTGAGCTAGGCCGTACTCTTTCGAAACGAAGATCTCACGACGAGTGAACTCGTCGATTTCATCCACGTCCCACCCACGAATGTCTTCCATTGCTTCCATCGACAGGTAAACGTCGGTCAGACGACCGCTGTTACCGTTGCCGCCTGCACCACGAGTCATCGCCGTCTTCATACGGCTGATCAGTTCCTTCGTGAACTGTCCAGCAGCCGCAGTCGGAATGAGCGTCGAGCCCGTGAACGGAGCTGCTCCGTTTGCCGTTACGACCATGCCACGGCCATCAGCCGCACCAAGGATCGTACGCCAACCGTCACTGTTGATCTTGCGGACGAAGCCAGCTTCGTACACACGGATCGCACGCATGATCACGTCGAAACGTGCTTCCTTTGCGTACTTCAATGACCAGTCAATCGAATTGGCGATCTGGAAGGTCGGAACCCACAGCTCGTCGCCTTCAACGTGACGCTCAGGAACACGACCCTGCTTCGGCATCGCGAAGGCAATGAATTGATCTTCATCGCCCGGCTTCACGAAGTCGAGAGGATAGTTGGCCTGGGCACCCGGTGCGAGAACTTGCTTCTCGTAAATACCACCTAGGTTGTCACGATCAAACACTCCCTGACGGAGCGGCCACTGCAATTCAGCAGCGAACGCCTTCTGGGCTCTTGCACGTACTTCACTATCGGCGTGAGCCGTAGCACGTAGTGCATCAATTGCTTCTTGCGGATAACGTTGGAAATTCATGTCTGTGCTCCTTATCAGAGATCAATACGGACCTTTAGGAATCCGTCGCTGCCACGGGCAGACAGGGCCTTACCAACTACAAAACGCTTAGCAGTAGCACCATTGTTGAACGTTCCGTTGTTACGCGATACCTGTCCGTTGTCGGCGAGGTAAAGGACATCACCTGGGGCGTACGTGCCAGCCGAGATTGCTCCCGGACCAGTCGTTTCCACAAAGTCAGTCCAGAACTCACCTTCCGTGCAGATGCCCACAACGCTGCCCTGAGGCACAACGTTACGCTGACGGTATTCAGGATGATTGTAATAGTTGAGGTTTTCAACATCATCCAAAAGAAGACCGAGCGGTTGGACAAGCTGACCGGAAACGGCAGCCGCGTTAGCATAGGCTACAAGCCCAGCAACACCAGGAACGAACGACATGATTCCACCGCGTTCAGCGACGCCAGATGACGTACCTTCTACGTATGTCTGGAAAACTTGACGACTAGGTTGTAGTGCCATGTTTGCTCTCCTTACTGAATTGGGTCAAAGCCGGGCTTTTGAGCCTTAGGCTGGGTTTCATTATCTTCACTCTCTTGCTTAGAATCCGTTACCAAGCTCGCGAGAACGCGGAATGGGTTAACGGCCTCTCCATCGTCACCAGCTTGAGAAGCACCGGCAAGAGAAACGCCATTCTTGGGCTTAGCTGTTTCCAGCACCTTCGAAGGGTCGTTCCCGGCAGCACCACCAGCGATCTTGAAACGAGGAGTTCTTAACTGTCCAGGGGTGACACCACTATCAATGCCAGTACCGTCCGGGAAGTTGATCAGAGAATTCTCTGAATGATACTTTTCTAGAAGAACCTTAAAAGGATTGGCAGCCTTAGCTTCCTTACCCTTCTTGGGCGGGAACGGCATCTTGCCCTTCTTGGCGACAGGAGCATCTTCATCTTCTGTGCATGTCGTCGCTGCTTTCGCAACCTCAATGACCATTAGTTCCTGCATGTCACGCCACTGCAAGTAACCGTCATTATCGAGCTTGGTAGCATGAGCAACAAAAGCTTCAACTGCTTCTTCTGACATTACATCACTCAGAAGTGAACGAACGTCCTGTTCACGCATGACTAGTTCCGCTTCGGCAAGCTTGGCTTCAAGCTCATCAGCACGAGCGGCACGAACGGCGAGAGCTGCACGCGATTGCGAAATCCAAGCCATCTTTGCAGCGAAAGCGTCCGCACCAGTCTTCGCCAAGTCGATCTTAGAGATCTCAGGCGGTACGTCATTCGTCGCACCAGCAGTCACATGCTCTTCGACAAACTTCTTAACGGTAGCGTCGTACGCGGCAGTTTGATCGTTCAAAGACTGGACTTCTTGGCTCTTGACTTCGAGGGCCTTGTTCAACTCAGCATTCTTAGCTTCGAGTTCTTTGCTCGTTACTTCTGCTGTAGTTGCACGGGCCTGCAATGCCTTCTCTGCGGCTGCCTTTGCAGCTACCTGATCACGCTTGTCGAGTACGGATTCGATAGCCGTCTCAACATTAGGCTGATTTACATTTGCTTGTGTGTTCATTACGGCTAACTCCTGTGAAGGATTTGCTTCCGATTCCATTAGTTGTTGCAGAAATAGTTCAATCTGATCTTGCTCAGCTACGCTTGACATCACATCAACAGACGTGATAACAGAACGCTTATTTGCTGGGTGGTCAACCAAACCACATCCGCCAAACGTAATAGAACGTAAGACGCGACCAATTCGCATATCTTGACCCAACTCAGGATCATAATATTTTCCTACTCCCCCGGCGGCACGCAAGTGCTTATCAAGGAAAGAGGTTTTCTCATTGCGGGCGACGATCTTCGACAGTCCATTACTGCCGTACAGTCCATAGCTGTAATCGTCAAACCAAGCTTCCATAGAAACAAACAGATCATTTGCCTTCGCACGAGCTTCAACCTCGCGGGCACGTTCTGGATGAATCAAGCGGAAGATAACGGCTTCTGTCCAAAGATCGAAGTCGTTTTCTGGTACATTCTCGTCATGAATATCAAGAACGTTTCCATTGAGATCACGGGCTTGAACCGTATAAATGACCCCAACAATATCCTTGTCCTGATGCTGCCAATTAAAGGGCTTCAATACAGGTGTGTGACGAGCAGCCCAACACTCTTCACGAGTGAAGATGTCATCGTTATCATTAACACCGGCTCGAATGCCAGCGGAAACAAGACATGATTCAAGATACAAAAGATCCATTTGCGGCTTTAGATCAAAGCCGTACTTATCCTTTAGCGACGAAGCAACAGACTTAAACTTATCAGTCTGAGGCTTGAGAAGCGTCGCTTTCGAATATAACTGGGTTTTGTATTTCATCCCATAACCAATAAACTAAAAGTCGGTTAGACTCAGCCAAAATTCTCAGGGCAGTGCTCGTGATCACCGTTCGGGTAATTACGATCAGCCTCATGAACGTGCGAACCGTCAATCGAAACAGATGTTTCAATTGCACCTTTTTTGTGATGATGTCCGCCAAAACGATTTTGAGGTCCGTGGCTATGTCCACCAGTTAATTTACCACCCTTAACGTGAGTATGTAATCCAAGAGGATTAGATTCCGCATGAATGTGCGTACCCATATAAAGAGCTTCTTCTGCTGGCGTCGCTGGACGATGATTCCAAGCGGGCACATTCTTTGGCTTAAAAATGGAATAATGGGTGTCGGCAATGACGGGACTTGCACCAGCGGCCTTCATTGCGTCGCTGAATATATCAGCTTGCAGTCCGCGATTGCGGGACAAATATTCACGCTTCCACATTAGTTGCCACCTTCTGTGAATTCTACAGTAGTTTCATTGTCGTGAGCAACGCCGCCATCAGTATCTACCTTCGTGCCAATGACAGTACGTGCCAGTCCCGGAGGAGACGGCGGATCTGTTGCAAGCGAAGTGATGTTGCCGATAGTACGATCAGTCACACGTTGTAAACTTGTTCCACTAGAACGAAGCTGCATCACGTTGATGTTGTTACTGAATCCAGAATTTAGAGGAGCTGACATTTTACTTCACCTTCTTCTTAGTTTTTGTTTTCTGGCTTCAAACGGTCTAGAAGGGCACGACGACGTACTTCCGTCGATGCGTTAGACTTTGAATTGTACATCAGTTCACGCAAAATATCACTTTGCAAGTAAGTGCTAAGCAAATCGAACTCCTCGGAACTCAAGCCCTTCTTTAAAAGAACTTGAGCCATCTTCTTGGCACCAGCAATATCAGCTTCTTGATTTTCGATGCATTCTAGAAGTTTGCCAGCAATTGCAACACGCATGTCGTCATTCTCACACACCTTCAAAACGTCGGCAGTCGTGATGGTTGGACGCTTGACACCAGGAACCAAAGTCTTCTGAACGTCGGCTGGATTGTCAATAGACTTCTTGCTCTGTTCGGCTGGTGTCATGCCGTCTGACAGGGCAACAATACGTGACGCGGGAACATTAACTTCAATGTCTACAAGATCAGGATGGACCTTGGCAATCCCCATATAGACCTCTCTTCGAAGATCATCCATGTTGCCGCTATACCAGACAGGAACTTCTGTCAACTGCATTGCTCGTGACATACTGGAACGTGCTTGAGTTTCTGTAAAGACTGGAAAGTGATCCTTCTTGTCTAACAGTCTAGGCGACACCTGACCAGCAATACTACCACTAATAAAACCTTCCGTGATCGAATCAGAAGGTACGTAAACCTGACGCGGGCGAGACTCAGGCGTCTGACCGATTTGATCTGGACTCACATCTCCGGTATTCAGAGATTTGGCCATATTGCGGAATGCTTGCTCGTAATTCATTGTTTATCCTTAGAACAGCTAATATTCTTCGTGCTGTGTGTTGGGACAGCACCGACAGTAGCTTTGTCCGTAATGTACAATACGCTAAAACTATACTCTCAGTGCATCAGGTTTTTGTGCTACGTGTTGTTTGATTGCTTTTTGAGTCCAAGCAGACACCATAAACTGGCGTCGCATCTCGCGAGTAGGAGTTTTACCAAACGACTTGCTATACTGAGCAACCTTGTCAGTATAGATATTAAGTACATCTACCTTAACTGTCTCAGCGGCGTCAGAACGCAACATGTTTACAATAAAATCGTCGCTCAGCGGAGAATCGCTATCAGGAGCGGGCATGTGACTAAACACATTGTAAATCATCTGTTCCAGGCGTTCACGCTCTTCAAGCTTGAGTTGCTTTAAATTCTTAAGATTAGGATTGTCTTTTGCTTTTGTTTGAAGATATCTGTCGCCGACGAATTCTTCTAGGCGAGCCAAGATAGAACGACCATGCTCAGAAAGTTCATCATGCAATTCTAATAGCTTCGAAAGCTTGGCAATTCCCAGTCCCTTGGGCTTACGAGGATTGTCTTGTTTTCCAGTCGGGCCAGTTGGCGTTCCAGCGGGACGACCATTGGGTGTTTTTGGAGTCTTCTTGCCGTCAATACCTGTTGGTGCGACCGGCTTTGGCGGTGGCTGAGGAACGCCGTCCTTGTTATCTGACTTGACAAACGGTCCACGCATTTCAAGAACGCCCTGTTCACGAAGATTGTTTTCTTCCTTTAGCTTAGCTACCTCTGTATCAACAGTTGTGTCAGCTTGACGAAGAAGTGTATCGGCAGACAAAATATTACGGTCATAAAGACCAGTGACGAAAGCTTGATAAGCTTTCTCATCTTGAAGACTTGTTCTGCCAAATCTAATAGTGGGTAGTTTTTGGAATCCCATCGCATCAGCGACGATCTTCATTTCTCCCATGAGCCAGTCTTTAACTTGATTACGATAGGATTCAAGACGTTCTAATACGGTCGATACCGCAATGAACGAATTCGAAAAACTTCCACCGCCACCACCAGTCAAGACTTCAGGAACGCCTAGTGCGGTCATGATATCGTGATCAGCCGACTTGTGCTTGTCAATGTCAAAAATACCTTCAACTTTTGGTTGAATCACTTCGGCTGAAATCTGATCATTCCATAGAATATTCATGACCGATCCAGGCATCTGCAACATGTCTGCTAGACGCTCAAAGTGTTCATCTTCTGCTGGAAAACCTTCTTTGAGATTACCAAGCTTATACAAGAAAACGGCATTAATGATAGACTGACATGCACGAATTTCCATCGAGCGTAGACAGTCCTTGAAGTACAAGGCTTGTAGAGCCGGGTAGACAAACGGTACGGCCCAGTCAAACCAATCAAACTTACCGGGTGCCTGAACGACACTCAACTCTTCTTTTGTAAGCTTGATCTCGGCAGAATAACCAGAACCGGGACCTTGATATGAATTCATGCGAGTGAGAAACTCACGAGGGATATTCACTTCGGTCGTCCCCAAATCCTGAGAACTTCGCATGCCAAGGCCGCGAGCTACATCAAGGGCATCACGCTTATCTAGGGCCATGACCCAGTATGAGTCACCACGAATCTTGCGACCTCGCATCTCCATTTGAAGCGGATTCAGAAACGTATAGCCCCACGGAATCTGCTTGGAAGTATTCTGTGGCAACCCCTCTTCGCTTGCAGAGGGCGGTGCATCGCCAACGACCTTCTTGTCTGCCTTTGTAAGATCACTGATATATTCGTTGCCCTTCTTCGAAAGGAACCAATCAATGAAATCGTTTTCGCGAGCTTCAATTGAAGTATCTCGTGTCTTACCACGCACGATCAGAGTGTCGCCAATATTCTCGGAAGCCTCTGAACGTTTCATTGCTCTCTTAGAGCCTTCATCAAGAGTGGCCCAACGACGATGCACAAACGTCTGTCCTGAAACGAACAGATTGAGAAACATGTTATGACAACGCTCTTCAAGGCCAATCTTACGAGCCCACGTACGATAGAAATTTCGCACAGAAGCGTCGGGATGCTCAATTTCTACACCTTCGGTGGCGAAGTCGGCATATAGGTCTACAATATTGCGAACAATACCATAGCCAAGATAGGCCATGTGACATTGAGCGATGATGCCATGATTGAAGGCAGCGTTCGAAGAGAAACGCTTTAAATAGGTAAAGCCACCTGACGCACCGCCACCACCAGACATGCGACCAAAGCCGTTAAGAAGGCCGGTGCCAAAGTAGTTACCAAAGCCTTGGGCATTCCAAGATGAGCCAGCACCCATTGTGCCCTGACCAACATCGCTGCCGTTGCCAAAACCACCAAAAGGCGAGCCGTCTAAACCACTGTGGCGACGCTCAATACTATCTCCCATGTTACCATAGAAATATCCCTCTGTTTTTTGACGAGCAGCACGAGCGTTTGAACGTTCGGTAGCGGCTAACATAGCTTGAGGCGAAGCTCTATTAGACGTTACATTGCGAGCTGATGTTGTACGTTTTGCCATTTGAAGTACCTAGGGGCCGATTGTATCGCGGTACAATTGATTACACTAAGACTCAGTAACCTACGGACCCACGACGGCGACTACGACTTGTATATCCACGACCAGCTTGAGTACGTGTCTTGGGCGTACCCTGTCTGGGTTTATGTCCTGTGCCCATGAAAACCTTAGCAGCATAATTAGCTAACATAAGAGCGGACCAACGGTCACGGCGTCTCATGTCAAGACCTTCTGGCTGCTCGGAAAGTTTAGGCAGTTCAAAACTTTCTGTTCCCTTAGGACTAACTGAACGCATGATAGCACACATCTCATTGATGCATTCATTAATGTGTTGCATCGCACCCATACGAGGTACAAACTTTTCGCCATAAGATTTCGTGGCACGTTCAGCATCCCAGTCGTCCACGCCCCAAATATCTTGCTGGAGACGTTCTTTTTCACTATCCGAGACATCAGATACACCAAAGTGACGAGCATACTGATCGTAGACCCTAGCTTCATCAGCACGGTGAGGGAACAAGATGTTGCACTGTTCCACGTCCGAGGCAACGCCGTGAGCAGATTGAGAAATCCAGGTAGTCGTAAAATCCACCATTTCAAGGATCTTCTTGCCCGGAGCACCCATGCCAGACTTATCACCTGTAAACTTCTCCATTTGATCAGGAATTACCCAAATGAAGTCTTCCGGTTGTACATCATCTGTCTTCTTGCATAGCCATTCACGAATAGGTTCGCCACCGCCACCAGTATCTATAGCAATATAAGAGACGTTGAATCGTTTCACAATTTCGCGAATCTTTTGAGCAGACACACCAAATTCGGTTTTGTCCCATGCATTACAGTAAACCATCTCTTTTCCACGAGCGGTCAACTTCAAGATGACAACACCAAGGTTATCATTAAAACGAGCAGGGTCAATACCCATTACATAAACAGCACGAGGGTCGCCATACAATTCGCAATAAATCGGCTCTTCGCTTGGAGCTTTGGGTGTAGAGTTTTCAACCCACGATCGCCTAATGAAGCCGTCCGTATCGTCTGGAAACTGAGCCAAGTACTCCATCGCAAAACGATGTCTTGGAAATGCAGCACGGTCAGAGCGAATGTTGTCTTCGTCTAGGAAGTTTTCTGGTAAGGCAGTGTAAGGAAGCTGATAGATGGCGTAATGACGCCACGTCTTCTCGGCGTTCTTCAAGTCATCTTCCGTGATATCTTGTGTACGTCCAGTAGCCGCAAGATGCTTTTCTTCCAAAGCCCTCTTGAGATTTTTAACATCACCCTTCGATTGAATGAACATCTTGTACACACCATAACGCTTGTAAAAGTGATTATGTTTGTACGATGGTGTGCCAGACACAACGATCTGGTTACCGAATCCCTGTGTGCTACGAATCGCAGCGATCAGTTCTTCTGGTGCTCCAAGGCCAATCAAACGATTCACGAACGCGGCATTAGCAGCACGCTCTTCGGGGTTTGCATGTACGGCAGTAAAGGGAGCAATAACGATATCAAAGATTTCTTCTGGGATCGACGCAAACTCATCGGCGATCAAACATGTTGCACGAATACCTCTAATCTTTTCGCCATCACCGATAGGAATAGCTTGAATCACAGATAGGCCAACACGAAGCGTAGCCATGTCCGATCCATACTTCGGACCACCCCACTGCTCTAGAGCTTCTTTGATTAACGGCGAAGCTTCGTATAGCTGTTCAATATACTTGAATACCAACTTGGCTTGACGGAAGCCAGCACCACAAATAACAATCTTTGATCCAGGTATCAAGATAGCTCTGAGCAAAGCGTAAAGGGCTAGAATGAATGTTTTACCTGCACCACGAGTGGCAAGAATCATAGGAAACTTCTTGGACCACAACATTTGAAGCATCACTTGCTGAAACGCAAGTAGCTTCAAGGGTTTACCTTGTTGGTTACAAAAGACCTTCTGTACAAACCACGCCAAGTTAAAGTTGGCCATGTGGTACACGGATTGTGCCGGGCCACACTGATCAAAGATACGCATGATATCTTCGCGTTTGAATGTCGTGCTCCACACAGAGCCGCTCAAGCGTCTAATCTGACCAGCAGATAGTCCCATTACAATCTACCTTGTCTGTGCAATTTATATGCAGCAAGCAAAATGTTCTTGGTCATGCTGCGGGCTTTAGAGCCCGCAAAGATGACTTGAGCTTCATACTCTAACATTAATGTGTTAAGATTGGCAGCTACAACAGCAACGGGCATATTCACACTCGCCTTATTAATGCCCTTCTTATTCACATAATAATTACGTGGATTACAAATATCTTCACAAGACTGTTCAATCATTATAATCTTGATCTTGTGATTACGCAAACGCTCAAACTCCGCATAAATACGATCTTTGTTCTGCGTGAAGTTATTGAATAGCTCATCAGCGGTTGCTTTTCGCTCAATGACGATAATGTGCTCCATTCCTTTTAAGGAATAGTCACCGGCATCTAACTTCTCGTGAACAATAGCTTCAAATTCCTCTTCGCCCTCATAGTCGAAAGGAATTCGCTCTCGCGTATCAACTATAAGAGTCGGAAGCTTAGGTAGATCAGACTTCACAAGTTCCATGTCTTTTTGGGCTTATCTTCGGCTGCCAACTGAATTGGTGCCGCTACAATAGTCGCCTGACCAGAAGCAATAAGCTTATCAAGATCGGCAATTTGACGGCCATCCATTAGCTTGAAAATCTTGTGCTTGCCTTGTCCCCATGACGTTTCCACGATGGACTCAACGCCATTAACATTGACAAGATCGCCTTGTTTTACATTCATATTATTTCGCTTTCGTGGTCGTCTGACCACAATGATAAAAAAGTTCAATACCAATGTGTGCAGTCGCACACCCGGTTTTCGCCACACGTTCCTGATATTCAGTCTCACCGTGGCGGGGGTCGCATCCTAAGTCCGCTTCGGGATATGGTCCACACTCTCGATACAGACTTTTTCTAATGATAACTGGATTATTATTAAACCCATTAGGGAAATTGGAGATCTGATAATGATGGCCGGTTTGCGTACTCTCAGGCCATAGACGTACATTCGCCTTCTCAAGCATTTCATTACTGCATGACCATGGCAAATATTTTGGTTTGCCAAGGCCCCAGTTTTCACATGGGTCATGAACTGCTCTCAATTGCAATACACCAACATCAGGTTGTTCTTGCATGATGTCGTAAGCAATCGACAAGAAGTCCACGCTCTGGCGAACCTCCCAGTCATTTTCGTGAATAAGACAAAACTCACCACGCGACAATCCCCATGCTTGATTCAGACCTTGATTAATACCGTAGTTGCGTTGACGCACTATTACTTTTCTTTCAAGATTAATCTCTTGAAATAGCTTATAATTCTGTTCACATTGACCGTTTTCAATGAAGATCCATTCTACTTCCAATGGACTGCGAGCGACAGAATCTACTGTCGCGAGTAGACATCTTTTTGTTACATCATGACGACCGCAGGCCAAGAACAGAATTGAGATCAATCCCGGCTCAAAGAAAACGTCCCGATGGGACTTGTAGCGTTGCACGCCATAGTCCCATCGGGGTTCGCCATTCGTCAAATGTCTGTCGCTAGAGGTCATGTCAACTTACAAAGAATACTGTCTTGTCTAATAAGAAACATATGCTCTTCCTTGTCACCAACTTCTGTTCCAACAAACTGATGAATTAAAACACGATCAGTCGGACCAAGATCAATCGGTACACGAACACCATTAGCCGTAAAGCCTCCGGGTCCAACAGCAATAACCGTCGCCTCTAGACGATCATCCTGCGTTCTATCTGGCAAAAGAATACCGCCGCGAATCTTAGATTCTTTAATGTCAGCCCGTACCAAAACGTAGTCGTTACGAGGAAACATCAGTGCGGATATTCAATAATCGTGCAGCACAAAGAAACACAACTTAGATAAGCGGCTGTAGCTGACGTAATCGCATTCGATAAACCCTGATCAACGCGAGCACGACCACTGTTAAGATTATTGGTCGCCGTAACAACCGCACTAATCAATTCGGCCTCACAAGTCTCAACTTCCTCCATAGTTGTGGCATTTAAAACACAAAGAGAGTGACTAATAGCAGCCGCATTCATTTGAAGCGTCCAAAAATTATTCACGTTATTGTAGCTAATGCACGCTTGATCATAAGCTGCACGAACATCGTTGTAAAATGCATTATAACAGGAAGTCACACAAGCCGGATCAAGAGCAAAGCCTTCTGGGCATATAAAAACTGGTACTGGATGCAGATTAGTCGAATTGCAGTATGGATTAGTGGGTCCGGGCACTGGCGGACCAGTCTGCGTCGTAGACGGTGCCGTGAACGCAATAAAACCAAACGCTAGGGGAATAGCAACAATCAAGCTTACAAGAAATCTTTTCATATAATCATGTCTTTCTGAATTGTTTTAACCACTTCTTCAAACACGTCCACTCGTCGCTTAACGGTATGATGTGCCATTACTTTATTGTAGCCATTCGTAGCAATACGAATACGTTCTACATCATTAGAGGCGTAATGTATAATCTTCTCGATAGCATCCTCTGCTGAATCATAATACACAACGTCTTCATTTTCGATGAATAATTCTTGTAGTTTAGTCTCTAATGGAAGACGATCTGTAATGACCATCTTGCCACAGGACATACCCTCGAAAATGCGACGAGTAATCTCTTTGTACTGTGAGTGCTGAAATACCATCTTGCCCATACATAAACGCTTTGCGTGATCGTCACCATAGAAGTAACGTTCGTTACTAAATTGTGGTCCAAGAGCAGCTTTAACAGCCTCTGTTAAGCCATTGCCTCTTGGACCACAAGTTGTAACACAATCAAACTCTTCCTTGATTTCGGGACGGGGACAAAAGAGTCGCTCATCTGCGTGATGCGTCCAGTGTTCAGCCATGATACCAAACTGCCTGTAGTGCTCCACACATTGCCAATCAGGAGAAAGTACCGCATGTACCCTTGGTCCCTTTAGCCACATCATACGGTGTGACTGAGGTTCATCACCAGCTTCATTAATCAAAACGATGCCTGGAAAGTATTGTTTATCAAATTGCATCGCATCCCATGGACCATAGTCCATCAAGAAGATAACATCTGGCTTATAGATGCCATTACGAACTTCAAACATCAAACGATTGATAGAGTCATTTGAATATGAACGTTCCTTACGCTTGGGCAAGAAGTCACCATCCGCATGATAAAGGTTAAAAGCCTTTACTTCGTGCCCACGAGAAATGAATTCTTGCTTGATACCCATTGGAGTAGACCAAGTTTCTCCAAAATTCTCCCATGATGCATACAGCATGGCAATCTTCATTTGTAGTCCTCGAAGATACCGTAAATGTGACCACTCTCAATCATTTTCTTTAACTCCGAATCCTTGGCCTTAGAAAGACGCTCAACTTCTTCTGCTACTTCTGCTTGAGCATTACGTGACGAAAGTTCCTGTGCTAGATCGACAAGCGTTTGCTTCTGCGAACGCACAGCCTGAAGACGCTGTGAACGACTCATCTTCAGTTGCTCCATACCCTGTTGGTACAGCTTCATATGAGCGTTGTATTCTTTATGATATCTCTCATCAACAAAACGACGATACTGAGGATCGTTTTCTTCAATTTCGCCGCCTTGAGAACGCTCAAATAATCTTTCTTCTCGTTCTTTTCGTGCAAGAGCTTGAAAAGCAAGAACAAGTTCGAGTACAGAAGCGAACAAAGCCTGTTCTTCTACTTCTGTCAAACTCTCAGTTGACTTAATAACGCTAATATACTCTTCAACGAACACTTCTCGTTCTTCATCATTGAAGTTACGGAACGCCAACTTAAAGCGTGGCGTGTTCTGTAGCTTATTTTCAATAAAAGTAGCACGCTCATCGCGTGTCATTTCGTCTAGAGTCTTTTCGTCATCGCTATCGTCATTCTTGCCCTTAAGGATGCGAGCCACAGAACGAGCAGCGGTCTTACTATTCCAAGATTCTGGAAATTTCTCTCCCATTATCTTGGCAATGTCAACGTAAGTATTGCCTTGCTTGGAAAGTTGAATAACGAGATCTCTCTCTTCTTGAGGGAATACCTTAGGCATTGTTAATAATCTCCGTCACAATTAAACGAATTTCTCGTTTAGTTCTGGCGGATATCTTTTCTCCGACCAGCATCTTTTCATAAAAAGGAATAAGACGAGGTGGCAGTACGCCGCGAATACTCTGATCTAGTAGCATAGCATCAGTTAGTTCGTCCTGATTATTATCTAGCACATCGTCTTCAAGAGACGAGGGTCTACGTAAGTCGGCCTTCGCCGCCATATTTTCTCTGTACTGCACGATCTTGTCACATCCTATTTCATCTATAGTGCATGTGCGTCTTATGCGATCCCACAATGGACAACGAACACATGGTGGGTTATTTGGTACCCAAATACCTCTACGCATATTATACAAGAAATTACGCACGCATGTCTGCAAATACTTGTATGGCGAAGGGCCAATACGATCAGAATCAAAAAACGGCAAAACACGAAGACACTCAATCCTAACTTCCTGAGCTATATCTTCATGATCATAGCCAGGAATAGGATATCGTCTGCCCTCAGTGTTAATCAATGCCTCAACGATGTCGCTGATGTCACTGTAAGCTGGGGTACCGCTACTAGCGACTACAAAAGTCATTCCTTAGTGTCGGTCTTTTCGCTATCCGTAACCGTCGTTGAGTTTTCGGAAATAATCTTCTTTTCGTCCGTCTTGTCCATTGCTTTAGCAGGAGGAGTAATAGGCTTGAAATTAGGTGAAGCTTTGGCGACGCCCAGTGACACTTCCGACTTCAGTTCGCCAGTGATTTTTTGAGGTACTTGCACTTGTGGATCTTCGTTTGGAGCGTGACGAGCGGTGTGTCCGCCAGTGTTGATGGATACAAAATTGAGGTTATTCTTGTCATCTTTACTATGACTAGTGCGTTGATTCATTGTTCTTACCTTCACTTGTGTTACAAAAGCGGTCAACGAGGTCATGCATGGTCTGCCTCAACCCTTCCGGTAACTCACCAATAATGAAAAACATGGGCTGTTGGGCAGCAATTTCACAGATTTTTGATCCGCATCGCTCTACCTCGGCCAATGTGTTGGGGCCAAATGCCACCATCTTGAAAGCCATTACCAGAGCGTTATCCGGTAATAACCCTTCAAATTTTGCCAACTCTTCAGTAGTTACTAATATAGTTTCCATTTTCTGGTAAATCCATGATTTTACTTGCCAAACCGCCAAAACCATGTCACCATAAAACATCTAGGCTGTGATGGACGTAGGCGAAGCCGAGTGTGACTAGCTATCTTAGCTAATATCTTATCGCGGCATCATTAGTCTAATACATAGGCCAACTGATATTCCCTCTTTTTAAGCCGCCTCCCGTGCTAATGTTAGTTTAATCTAACGTGGTTCTTACGATAGGACACTCTCGACGGGAGGCGTTGGCATGAGTAAGTTAATGGTTGGACTGTTTGCTATTTTGATGATGGCGTGTATCACATCCCCAAAAGCCGAGCCAGAAGTTCCATCTACAGCGTTACCTGAACAAGTGGTAGATGAATATCTTGTGCGTGTCAATTTTGTTCTCTTCACACAGGAAGTCGCTCAAGCCCCAGTAACAAGTCAAGCGTTTCACAACGCTCTTCGTGAATGGGCTGACGTACTACCAATTGAGTGTGCGGTTTTCTTGGAGCCACCGGCAATCTTTCCATTCAATCTGGATTCGATAGCCAATCAACGTGGCGTCATTCGGGTTCACATTGTGGACATCCATGCCCCACCATACAATCAACCATCTCAAATACTTGGCTTTTGGGATTGGGGTCAAAACTTATTAGCACTAGATCGTACGACCTTGGAGCTAGATGCTGAAATGGCTCACATCGTCGCTCTACATGAACTAGGACACGTTTTTGGTTTGCCGCATTTTTTGAATATAGGTGCTCAGGCGGGGTCTACTGGCTGTTATATGATTCCTGCGGAGTTTGATGCTCGCAAGCTAGTCATGTTTCCGGTTGTAGGCAACATAAACAAGTTTTCGAAATTGACGAAATTAGAGGCAACACTAGCATGGAAAAATCTTCTAGGTCTGCAACAAGTTGGTCGCAATGACTGTTTCCAGTTGACAAGTCATTGCAAGTGAGGTATCATCAAGTATGCGAGTAAATACTAGGTATGTAACTGAGTTCACAATCAAGAGTGGTAAGATCCGTAGCAGCCAAGTCATTAATAGCGAGAATGCTAATTTGGCTGAGCAAGCTGCTATTAACTCTGCGAAGTCTTTGGTCGCGGCGTTTGTGCGTTCTCGCTTGACGAATGATCAAGACTGTGTTATCAACATTCGTGTAAGATATGTAGAAACTGCTCGTGGACTAGAGCTGACTTTTAGGGTGTAATCTATGCGTAAAGATATGGCGAAATTGATTACCAAGGGACATAGCCGTCCGAGGTATACCTACAAGAAGAATCGTTTTTATGATCTTGAAGATTATCCCGATCGCGACAACATGAAGGGGCATTTTTACGGACGGGACGGTGGTGCTCGCGATTATCTGACTCCCCTATACAACTTTTTAGAGCGGAACGTTGGTCGCCCTTGGTCAAAAGTGTATTCTGAAATTTGTGCCGTTACAGATCATCGTAATTTCAATGGCAAGCATCTGCGTGATCACATTGATAATGAGGTTGTGTCCGAAATCGAGATGTCTATTCGTCCTTACACACATCACTATTATTATGATACCAAAGGTATTCTTCGACGTGTTAGCGAGAAGCGTGAAGGACTATGGAGATCTAGACGGCTAGATCCTGATCAGTGCGTGATTGATGATCGTCCATATACCCGTATTAATCATTGCTGGTTTGAAAGCGAATACTTTACGATACCGACCGAGAAACTGGAGCATCGGTATGTTCCTGGTGAACGCAAGATGCAATTACTTCCGAAGCGTTATATTCGTGCTATTAAACAATTGAACAAAAAAGAGTTGAAGCGTCTCGGTCTGTCGAACGAGCCAGGATGGAATTGGTATGACTGATACACTTAATGATGTACTAAATAATCCCGCGATCAAGACTGGCCTTGGATTGCTTGTGGCTAGTCGTCCCGAACTTGGACTTGCGTTGCAACTTGCTATGTCTCTACTCAATGGATGGCACGAGCAAGCCCAAATCAAGGCAATTGACGCACGAGCGGCAGAACATCTAAAACGTCTTACGACACACACAATAAGTGACCTTGAGCGTAGCGAAATTGAAATTCGGTTACACGAGTTACTCACCGTTCTCATTAAGTTAGGGAGGGTGTGATGAGGTTTTATGTTTACACGTCAACAAAAGACGAATTAGAATTCGTTGATGAGGAATATCTTGATCAGTTTGCCGCACATGAATTTGATCTCGCCATTCATACGTTTAGTGGTGTCGCTATTGATGCCGAAGACATTAATGATGCGTTGATATCGTATTGTCATCCAGCTAGTACACGCGGTGAGTATCTGATGGTAGATGAGCCGCAAGCTACCGTTGCGAGACGAGGCATTGCTGGACTACAAAAGTCTTTTAATCACGTCAAGGCTAAACTAGAATATCTGCGTGCATGTGTAAAAATTCAAGTTGCTATGGTTAAGATGCATGAAGCGAATCAGTTAATGAATGAAGCGGCAAACGAATTGTTTGTAGTACATTATAAACCCACAGCAACGCCTCCAGCAGTTATTTTTAAGCGAATTAGCGAAGCAGCCGTTAACATAACGATTAAATATCATGGTGACACAAAGAAAACTGGATGAAGCGTATATGCATTGTGCTAGAGCCATAGCGGCTCTAAGTTATGCGGAACGTAAGAAGGTTGGTGCCATTGTGGTGACCGATGGTCACATTATTGCCGAGGGATGCAACGGCACTTATAGCGGTGCAGATAATCAATGTGAAACTGATGATGGTTTAGTTACAAAGCCCGAGGTCTTGCACGCCGAGTCGAATGCTATCGCGAAAATTGCTAAATCAACAAATAGCTCGCAGGATGCTACTCTGTATGTCACCTGCTCCCCATGCTACGAATGTAGCAAGATGATCATTCAGGCCGGTATCAAGCGAGTAGTGTACGAGGAAGAATATAGGCTCGCCGAAGGGCTCGCCTTATTACGCAAAGCGGGGATTGTGGTAGAGAGGCTATAAGATATGCGACATTTTTCAGCAACAGGTCATAGACCTCCTAAGTTAGGCGGGTACGCTCCGTGCGAAAAGCACAGGGCAATACGTCGCCACATGAGAGATACATTGTTGCGGCTAAAGGCCGAACATGGCGACGTAACCATCTATTCAGGTGGTGCCAATGGCGTTGACCAATTTTGGATGGAAGTGGGACACCACCTGGAAATCCCCGTAGTAGCAATCCTGCCATTTCCGAGCTTTGATAAGCTCTGGCCGGTGTCAGGCCGCAAGCATTTGCGGAACCTTCTTGATAAGTGCGTTGAAGTGAGATACACTCACAGTGATGCTGAAATTACGGATAAGTCGTCTGCGATTCAAGCTATGCTTGATCGCGACATAGATCTTGTGAATGCCTGCGACGAGCTTGTAGCTTATTGGAACGGCACAAAGGGTGGAACCGCACACACGGTGGGGTTCGCTCAGAAGGCTGGTAAGCCAATCAACATCTTTAATCCTGAGACAATCATATGAAATTTCTACTTGCTCTTCTTTTCGCTTCCTGTAGCATTAATCAACCTCACGTTGATTTGATGGCCGGTGTACGTGACTTTGATAGTCGTGAAAGTTGGGAACAAACGGACCAACAAGTTGCGGTCGGTATCCAGGCTCACCTAGCTGGACAAGAAGGATTCGGACCAGAATTCTCACTGATTATTAGCGACGACACTTCACGGGACGATCAGTACGTGAATCGTCCCGTGAATTACACCAAGTCACGCATTGAAGAACTTTCTATCGGTATGCGAAAGAACTTCATGCTTGGCGATTCTTTTCAAGTGTACGTAAGTGGTGGGCTCTCTGCTACCGCCCTTAAAACAAAAGTAGACGTTACGTATGCGGGAGAGTTTTCCGATCGTAGCGTGGCGTACTCGCCTTATGCACAAACGGGACTGAATTTTCTGTTTGACGAACACTATACGTGTGGTATCATGTATCGACGTACGTTCTGGGGCGAAGACGAAGACATCTGGATTAACGAACCGCCCACGGATAGCAACCTATTCATGTTCACGCTTGGCTATTCATTCTGAAAAATCTATTCACCGTGGCCGCTTTATGTGTTACTATACATTGCCACGATGGCTACATACTAGTGAGATAACATTATGAAAACTTCATACGTTGACGGATCGCACGCCGTCTGTCTTTGAGATCCAGGCCGGTGAGGGAGGAACAGACTCTAAGCTGTTCTGCGAGAATCTTGGATTGGCCTATATTAAGTATGCAAACAGCAATGGTTGCAAGCTTGAAAACGAAGATTGGAGTTTGGGGAAGATATCGCTGGTTTTTAGCGGAACGAACGCAGCCAGTCTCTTTGCTGCCGAAGCTGGCAAACATTGCGTACAGCGAGTCCCACCTACGGAAAAACGGGGGAGGCGACAGACCTCAATCGTAACGGTCGCTGTGACGCAACTGGCTTCGGAAGCTTTAGTCACTAAGCTCAATATGAGCGAAGTGACTATAATGACTAAGAGGGGAAGCGGTCCTGGCGGTCAACATCGCAATAAAACAGAATCTTGTGTTGTTGCCCGACACGATCCGACTGGTATTAGCGTAACTATTGATGGGAGAGAGCAGCACTCCAATAAGCGGCTCGCACTCAAGATTCTCGCAGCAAGACTTGAAAAAGAAAAAGTGGCGGGGATAAACGCTAAGGCCGCAGCCGCTAAGCGACAACAGGTTGGCAACGGTGGTCGCACAGAAAAGATTAGAACTTATAACTTCATCGACCAGCGAGCCGTAGATCACAGAACAGGTATTAAGACTAATAGGGTTGAAGATGTAATTGGTAGGGGTAGGTTTGAATTACTGAAATGACCATTCATGACGTAAAACCATTCAAGCAACAGACTCGCTGGAGTTGCGGCCCAGCGAGCCTTAGGACGGTTTTGTACTATCAGTTTGGCTTGGATTTTACCGATCGTGAACTGGCTGTTGTTCTTGGTACTACCGAGAACGGCACGAGTGATTTTGAGTATGGCTTGAAGATCCTTGGGTTTGATTTTAAACAAAGTGATCATGGGAATTTCAATAAGCTTAAAAAAGCGTTGGCGAAACACCAACTGCCAATCGTCCATGTCGTTATGAAAGACGGCATCGGCCATTATATGATAGTAACCGGCTATGACGACATGGACGTTATTTTGAGTGACCCCTTTACTGGCACAATTGTCAAATATGGGATCCCTTTTTTCCTTGGCGTTTGGAAAATCGAGGAACGCGAATCCTCAACTCGCTGGTTTCTTGTTGTGACTGGACGAAGTAAGCATAAAGTACAAGCATTGATTCGACAATTGCAAAACATTCAAAGGAAGCTAAGCACATGAATTGGTGGCTATTTTTCGTCGGCGTTGGTCTAGATGTTATCTGGGTACTCTGGATGAGTGCCGTCGAAAAGGAATGGCCGATTCGTGCTGGCTTCTGGGGTATGGCTACTGCCGCAGTCGGTCTATTCGCTACGATTGAGATTGTGAATGACTGGCAGCATGCTATACCGTACTTAATTGGTTTGTTTGTCGGATCATATGTCGGAGTTCTGTTAAAAAAGAAGAAGAAATATGCGTAAGCAATCTAGCTTGACTATTGTGATGGGAGTTGTCGATCGCGGCGACTTCTCTTGTATTTTGCCTCTTGGTAATGGCAGGAGGTACAATCGCTTTGTGTGTTCCGGCCAGCCCGCACTTATGGGTGCTCATATCTATACCGAAAACACCGAAGGCATTGCTCTTTGTTCTTTGCGAATCAATAATGGTACGCTTGAACGTGACGCCGCTGGAAAGTGGATGTGGCGTGGCATCGTTCGTTATGACTCGCTTCGCATTACCGCTCCCCACGGCAATGTGATTGTCACTGAGGATGGCGAGATTACACCTACACTGACATTGCACACTGGCGACATCCTCAGCTTCTTGCCGCGTGCCACCATTTCTCAACGCTTCGCTGTCTGCCGTCCAGAGCTGATTGCCTTGGCGGCAATCAAGCTTAGAATGGAAGATTTAGAAGATCATCAGTGGCAGCCCCTTAAGGGTGGCTATGGTCCGAGCAAGATTCCTTTGCCCAATGTCGATAATCAAAACTACGAGGCTAGCTCGCTAGCCGAGTATGAAGCTTGGATCAATGCTTGGCGTACAGGTCAACCAAAAGGTGGCTGGGAAAGTGTAGCTCCACGTATTGGTCCACGCATGGGTGCTGGTGAGCCGGAAGCGTACACGCACGGCGGTAATGGTATCGACGTAAACCACGGTTATGAGCAATGTCGCGGTAACACACTGTTACGCCGCTTTAAACACAATAGATGGATGGATCGCATGAATGTGGCCATCTTCGATGGTCGTGGCCGTCAATTGACCGTCCTTGAGGTCAATGCATCAGTGCAGCAAATCACTGGTCCGGGTTTCTGGCAATGGCAGAATGATCTTTCTACGTTCCTTAAAGGGGAATGGGGAAACACACAGTATCCGCAATTCAATCCTGGCCCATCAACGAATGCGGATGAGTGGAACGTATACTCGATCGACACCGCTCACATGATTCGTGCCGCTTCAAACGGCATAGCCGTTTGGGAGTATACCCACGACCCTATGATTGCCGACGATCTTGTGATGCTGTTTGAGAACACGCGATTCACAGAATTTTCGGATCGTGAGGACGCAGTGTCTCACGATCCGAGTTACACGGCTCCGTCGATTAATGCAATGGCATATCAGATCAACTTGAATCCGCATAACGGAGCAGTGATTGACAGAAGGTTCGCTTGGAGCTTGTATCTGGGGGCACAGGTGCATCGAATGGGATTTCATCGCACTTCGTGGCTTTCAAAGATGGTCAGCCTTATGGATGAGGCCGTAATGCCTAACGGTATTGTTGGAACTTACTATTCTGACTACTTCCCAGCTAATACGACGGGAATTCAGACGTTCCATGAAATGCTTGTATGGATGGCATACCATGCTGCACAAACACAATTGAAAAAATCGCCTGCCGCAAGGTTGACGGCTGTTTGTGCAACGATTCTTGACATGCCATCAATTGATGACGAGTATTCGCAAGGTGCCGTAAAAGGACCTCCGCATTGGATTTGGACTCATGTCAACTTGGTACCCGTACCTGTGAGCGTAGCTAACAGTAACGGGTTTGGCGATCCGGCACACACGAATAACCTGCTCGCACTCACATGCATGAGTACTCGCAGGTTAAAATGGTTGAACGTTTCCTTACGCCATTGGGTCGTCGCTTCAAGTAGGGAAGCGAAGCTAGCAAGCTTGCGTGCGATGAGCGATAAGAGTTGGGGAGCTTGTTTGGAAGCAGTCCTGGCTCTCGCACAGCCTAAGACCTGAGGAGATAGCTTCTGAAAAGTGCGTCGCCCTGTGGAAAAGCCACCCCCCGTCTCACCGGGTAACGGAAAAGCTTTCCACCGTGAAAAAACCCCCCTCCCCTGCCATTATGGCATCGACTGCCATATGGGCGGGGGAGTGGAAAACTCTTCAGTGTGAGAAGATTATTCTTCCCACTTGGAATAGTATTCGGTGTCGATGCAATCCGTACACTCGTGCTCGCTCGCGACGCTCGCGATAACGTCGTCCTGATTCGCGAGCGTACCATCGTCGGCACGTTCGAACGCCAGACTGTCATAGCGTAGCGTGTCGTGGCATGCTCCGCATTCGAATACGGTATCCATCGTGCCATCGTCGGTTAGGAACATGTTGGGAAAACCTTTCATGGTAGGATTAGGCGAAGCGGACAATCAGTAGTGCGACCATATAGGTCGGGATCGCGAGCATAAGGACGATGGAGAGTGTGCGGATCGGTCGGTTCATGATTCGGTTCCTTTGCGTCTCACTTGAGACGTGATAGGATACCACACTACTAGACCATCGGTCGGCACAATCTTGTGACTTTACAATTCCCATACAATCGCCTGTGACGCCCCACGCGGGCCTAGGGCGGATTCTCCGCCCGCCCACGTAGCTAAGCTAGGCACAAAAAAAAGGAAAGCCCAGAAGGGCCGTTTCCGGCCCTTGGGCAGCCTCAGAGTAGGATCGCGGAGACGACGAGCGGAATGCAAGCGAGAAGAAAAAGCCCGATTCCAGCACCGTAGTAGCGAAAATTTTTCATAGTTGGGCTTCCTTGCCAAGAGCGAAGAGACCATCGAAGGATTCTCCGCATCCGATGCGACGCGGATCCACAAGAGCCTTCCGACGGATGTTGTCAGCCATAGCCTCCAGCCGAGCCTTCCGACCGGCATCCTTTGCGAGAAGGGTGCGGAGGGTGTCCAGAGCGATGGACGCTGAGCCTTTGAGACTTTTCATGTAGCGGTATCCTGTCAGGTGTCGCACGATTGCGACAAGTTAGTATCGGCTGGAAAAGGTACTAGCCTTAGCCTTTTCAGACTTTTCCAGCGGAACGGTAGGATAGGAAAAGAATTGTCGCGACATACGCTTCCGTTCCAAGGTATTCCACTAAGGCGAGTTCCGTGTCGAGGTCTTTCGATTCCATGATGCACGAGCATACCCTACTATTGGTCGATCGGTCGACACAATCCGCGAGCCTTACAATTGCCATACAATAGGAAGGGCTTTCACCTTGACATCGGCCAAGGGTAGGGTATACTGGAAAGGATAGCCAAACGAGTATACTTTTCCAACACGGAAAGATATACCGTTACGGGCTCGAAACGGAAATCGTTTCGTAACGATTGTGTAAAAACTCGGATTTTACACGGGTGGGCCTGGGTGATGCCAGTGGGGAGGGTGGGCTGATTTTAGCTCACAGTATGTGTTTTAGGCTAGACTCCCTGCAATTTCACGCAAACGCTATTTCATGCTTTTGCGTAGGTCTTTTAGGCTCACGCATTTAGGTTGTGAGATAGCAGGAACAATGTTTTCGGGCGAGCGTAGCCCGACCCCCATGTTCAGTTTTACTACTTGAAAAGGGCAAGGCGAATTGCCTTTTTGTTTTCTCGACGATCCTGACGTGCGGAAAGCGTTTTCATGTACGAGGGTTGCCCCTTCGTGCAGCAGGGACAGCGGATACCGCCCGGACCAGTGACTGCCTTACCGTGCGTCTTATGTTTCATGCTTTAGCATACCCCATAGGCTCGAAAAAGCAAGAGGAAAAAACAAAAAACTATGCTTGTCCCGTGGAGCCCCACGCGGGCCTAGGGCGGATTCTCCGCCCGCCCGCGTAGCTAAGCTAGGCACAAAAAAAAGGAAAGCCCAGAAGGGCCGTTTCCGGCCCTTGAGCGAGCCGCATCTTGCCCTTGAAGGCTAGTTACCACCAGGGAAAACGCGGATTTTCGCGGAAGCGATTTTGTGTCTACGCTCAAAAGGGGTTTCATACGGGAGATCGCACAACGAGATACGGTCATTCGACTCTAGAGCCATGCGACGTAGCGTATCGTGCGACGTGCGACGATCAGCCCGCACGCTTGCCACGATATGTGGCCCGTAGTAGAACCAGAACGTCATGCGGTCACTATTCATGCTTTATGATACCCCATAGGCTCGAAAAAGCAAGAGGAAAAACAAAAAACTAGACTTGCCCCGTGGAGCCCCACGCGGGCCTAGGGCGGATTCTCCGCCCGCCCGCGTAGCTAAGCTAGGCACGTTTTTTTAGCGTGCAAGTGGCGAGCCCGTAGGCCCGCCCCGTCACCCCCTAGTCATTCGGCCCGTAGACCGATTCCAGAGCATTGCCATCCAGCCATGACTCGTACTCGGCAACATCTTCCGGGCTTTCGAGTTCGCCGTGGAATTCGGCCTTTTCTTCCTTGTATCGACGTTCCTCGCTTGCGATGAACGAATCTTCTTCGATCTCGTGTTCCATGTCGTCCGCACGGATCGTGTTCATGTCGTCGCTGAATTGCGTTTCCATGTCTTATGATACCCCATAGTGGCGAAAAAGCAAGGGGAAAAAACAAAAAACTAGGCTTGCCCGTGGAGCCCCACGCGGGCCTAGGATGCACGCAGACCAAGTTTGAGTACTAGGTCACGTTTCGACATAGGACGCAGAGAAGGCCCCTTGTAGCCCCGCAGAACGGCAATGGCGGTACCACTCCAATTCGCAGGCTAGATAGACCGTTTTACACTAACGTTACAATCGCCTGTGAGGCCCCACGCGGGCCTAGGGCGGATTCTCCGCCCGCCCGCGTAGCTAAGCTAGGCACGTTTTTTTAGCGTGCAAGGGGAGAGCCCGTAGGCCCGCCCCGTCGCCCCCTAGTCACTTATCCCAGGGGCTTTTCTCTTGCACGATGTCTGTACTCATGTTGAGGTACCCGTGCTCATCACGGGCCGGATTGTAAACATACAACCAATCCACGCCGCAGTGCGAAAAGGGCGTTTCGAGCCCGCCACACGCAGCGATCCACGCATCAGCGTCGTTCGCAACCGCGTTACGATACTCTGCGGTAAACTTCGCATCGCCACTTGTTCGTTCCATGCCAGAGTATACCATAGCGGCTTGAAAAAGCAAATAGAAAATCGGTTTGTTCTATAACGCTCTACGCGGGCCTAGGGCGGATTCTTCGCCCGCCCGCGTAGCTAAGCTAGGCACAAAAAAAGGGAAAGCCCAGAAGGGCCGTTTCCGGCCCTTGGGCAGCCTGCTAGAGGCTACGCTCGAATAGGTCGCAAAGCTGGATGTCGAATGTTCCGAGCCACGTTTCGCATTCGTGACGCATGTCAGCCCATTCGGCAGGCTTGTCGTTTTCCAACAGGAAGGCGGAAAATTCTTCCGCATCATCGACCTCGTAGGTAACATCTTCCACGGTCATCAGGGGCTCATCCCAGTATGAACCTTTTTCCACTTCGATGTCGGCAGTGACGTGCAATCCGTTCCATTCGATCGTCTTTTCCATGATTCAGTATACCACGAAAAAGCCTAGAGTCAAACCGTTTTACACTAACGTTACAATCGCCTGTGAGGCCCCACGCGGGCCTAGGGCGGATTCTCCGCCCGCCCGCGTAGCTAAGCTAGGCAC
>Ga0163147_10001477_pt1 | contig 35704 bp, 17 predicted proteins | sample OliLakLV19MP6G1_FD_148597 | JGI IMG/M metagenome (GOLD analysis project Ga0163147, IMG submission 148597) | Freshwater microbial mat bacterial communities from Lake Vanda, McMurdo Dry Valleys, Antarctica- Oligotrophic Lake LV.19.MP6.G1 | ecosystem: Environmental > Aquatic > Freshwater > Lake >...
AAATTGTCCGCAGCCTCCGATTGAAGGTATTCATTGTTCACACTACCGGCCGTTTGGTACGCCCGCTTAAATGCAATAAGTGACCGTGATAAATCCTTTACTGCTGCATAGTAGGCACCTTCTGTATTAGCCACCAGCGATGCCAGCTGTAGATTGTCCATTTTGCCATTTAACTGCACAGCAGTATCCAGGTATAATTTTGAAACAGGATAATTATTAAGTCTTAAGTATGCATCTGCAACATCAAGATGCAGCATTACACGATAGCGGTCTTCATCAGGATAATCTTTTAGCAGCAGCGCCTTTTGTTCATAGGCAATGCCATTATTTAGCTGATTTTCTGCAATCAGGTTATGACCAATATTGCCATACACCTGCGGAAGGTAGTCTTTGTATTTTAAGCTGGAGGCTTGTTCAATAAGATTTGCAGCCTGCATCAGGTAATCGACTGCTGTATTGTAGTCGGACTGGTAATTACAAAGCAATGCATTTGCATTGAAACAGTTTATCAAAAGGGCTGTGTCTGCAAGCTGTCTCGCAAGCGCCGCGGCAGTATCTGTATAATAAGCAGCGCTATCGTAGCGGGTAAGATTGGTATAAATAAGGCCGTTGTTGTAATACATGCGGGCCAGTGTTTTCTTGTCGCCCAACTTTTGGGTAACAGGCACAGATAACGCCGCATATTTTAAAGCAGAGTCATACAATCCTTTATTGAAAAAATAACGCTGTAGCAAAAGGAACGCCTTTATAGAATTACTGTCTGGCCTCTTTTTAAACGCAATACCGGTAAGACTATCAGGGTATCGCAAGCCCGCCTTCTGCGCATTCAATGATTGGGTAAATAATCCGACCGCAATTATGAATCCCATCACAATACATTTGATCACGTAATTTTTCGTGAAAAATAGTGAATTCCCGGATAGGATCAGCTACCTGCATTCAGGTATTTTACACCTAATAAAAATACCGGGTTTAGGTGTTATAAAATATGGCGGTGAAGTTGCAATTTTATGAAAACTAATTTACAATGAATAGACACTTACTATTGTTGATATTAATATTTTGCACCCTGCTTTCTTTTGCCCAAACGCCAGGCGGAAATAATGGACCGTACTACTACTACGGAGCAAAAAAAGTTTACCTAAAGGAAAGCAAAGACCGTATTTATGTGCGCCTTCCAGCAAATGAAACCGGCAAGCTGAAATCGGCATTGCAAAAAAACTTTCAGCTTTCTCAAAAGGGCATGTCAAGTAATCCAGGCGAAAAGTTTATGGTAATAAAGTTAAGTGAAGACAATAAAACAGGTAGCCAGCAAGAAATATTAAATTACATTAAAAAAGACTTTAGGGCCGAATTGGTGCGACCAGCTTTAAAAGGTACTAGTGGCAGCGAAGTGGTAATTGATGAAGAGTTTTATGTAAAGCTAAAAGCCAATGTAAGTGTAGTGAAATTAAATAAACTGATGCTTCAACTTGGTTGTGTATTGGCCAAAAAATATTCTTATGGTAGCCAAACCTACCTCATTAAAGCCACTGCAGCCAACGGGTTTGACGGATTAAAAATGGCGAACCTATTTTTCGAGTCGGGCTTATTTGAATATGCTGAGCCCGACTTCAGGGCATTTGATATGTTGCATACTGCACCACCTCCACCCAATGATCCATTATACAATTTACAATGGGCGCACTTAAATGATGGATCGGCCAACCAGTTTAACGGTGTTGCGGGTACCGATATAGATGTAGATGAAGCCTGGACCATCACAAAGGGCAAACCAACCATCCGTATTGCAGTGATAGACGAAGGCGTTCAGCGCAATCACCCCGACCTGGTAAATAATATTGACCCTTTGGGTTTCGGCTTAAATGCAGCTAATGCGAGTACCGGCGATATACTTGCCACCACTCGTTCGCATGGTACTTCCTGCGCCGGTATTATTGCAGCCGAGGCAAACAACGGTATTGGCATGGCAGGTATTGCTCCCCTATGTAAAATTATACCGGTGAATTTAACGATCAACACTTCTGGTACATTTGGAACTTCTGCCCAACTTGCACAATGTATTGACTGGGCCTGGAACCAGGGCGGCGCCGATGTATTATCTAATTCCTGGGGTGGTGGTTTATCGTCTTCTCTTGTGCAGGATGCCATCAAAAGAGCCACCACACTTGGCCGTGGCGGAAAGGGCGCAATTGTATTGTTTTCGTCTGGTAATAATGATGCAGGCCTGGTTAACCCTGCCATCTTTCCTGAAACCATCGCTGTAGGCGGCATTGATATGTGTAATAAACGTAAAGCACCCACATCCTGCGATAGCGAGGTTTTTTGGGGAGCCAATTATGGGGTGGGACTGGATATAGTAGCCCCTACCGTAAAAATAGCTACTACTTGTGTTACGGGTACTGGCACAGCACCCAACCTGGATTACAACCTGATTTTCAATGGAACGTCCGCTGCCTGTCCGATGGTGGCCGGAGTAGCAGCATTGGTATTAAGCATCAACGACCAACTTAGTGTTGCACAGGTAAGAGAAATACTGGAACGCAGCGCTACCAAAGCGGGACTGTATTCTTATAACCGGGTACAAGGGCAGCCAAACGGAACCTGGACTTCCGAATTAGGCCATGGTTTGATAAATGCAAAAAATGCAGTATTGGCAGCACAAAACCCATCCTTTTGCAGGGTTGATGTGGCGGCAAATAGCAGCCTGCAGGTTTGCAGTGGTGGCAATGTACCCTTGCTGGTAGCCAATCCAATAAGCGGGGCTAATTACCAATGGCGGAAGAATGAAATCAACCTGGCAACCGGCATTACGATCAATGCCAATCAAACCGGCAATTACGATGTAATCTTAACAACAGCCGGTGGATGTAAGGACACTTCTTTCGCATTTTCAGTATTAGTTTCAACACCACAGGTATCGCTTACCGCCAATGCAGGCAGGGATACCGCAATTTGCCCCGCCTCCACAACAATTTTAGGTGGCGGCCCCGCAGCTACCGGTGGAACCGCCATGCTGCATACCATGCGGGGATTTGGGGTGGATTATCAAAATAACCAGCTAGTGAGGTTCAATCCCCTACAGCCAGCCTTAGAATACAAGGTTATTGCCAATGATATGATTTCCAACCTGGCATCTGGCAATATTTTTTCCGGATCAGCATCCACCCCTTATGGCTTATACATGATAGGCAGGTCAAACCGGCAATTTATGAAAATCGATACGGCCACCGGAGCTGTTATTCCCATTGGTATTGCCACATCTAATACCAGTGTTTTTTTTAATGGAATGACTTACGATGCTGCAAGCAGAAAAATATTTGCAGTTGCCAGCGTGGGTTCGTTTAATCAGTTATTTGAAATCAATCGTATTACCAGCGTAGCTACTTTAGTGGCTACAATTACCGGAGTGGCTTCTTCATCTACCTTAGTTAGTTTATGTGCTGATAATAGTGGCCAGTTATATGGAATGCGTTTAGGCATCGGGGCAAACAATAGTGCGGTTTTGTATCAAATCAATAAAATTACAGGCGTAGCATCAGTAATTGGCAACACCGGATTTCAAGCTAATAATCAACAAGGTGGCGATATAGATCCAGTTACAGATAAATTGTACCATTTTGGCATAACCAATCCCATCGGATCAAACGCCTCAACTTTTAGCGGAAGTGGACTGTGGACCTTGGATAAAACGAGTGGGGCAGGCACCTTGATTGGAAACATCGCTTTACCATTTAATAACTTTGATGCATTGGCATTTGCCAACCAGGAGTATAAATATCAATGGAGCCCGGTAACCAATTTGAGTAATCCGAACGATGCCAACCCACAATTTACAGCCACTGCACCAGGCACTTTCACTTATACGTTAACCATTACCGATTTATGTGGCAACACTGCCACAGACGAAGTGGTCATTACAGTGAAAGCATTACCGGTACTTCCGGTAATTAGTCCTGCCAGCCCGGTTTTGTCGCACCGAAATGGCTTTAAAGATTCATTGAGTATTACACCGGAAGCTGGCAACAATTATGCATGGTTTCAGAATAATTTTTCATTAAGTAATACAACTAATAAACAGGCTATCAACAGTACTTCGTTTACTCCCTCCAACATTTTTACTGTTACAGCAACCAACCAGATAACCGGATGTGTTGCTACTTCGGCACCCATCCAGTTTGTTTACAGCGGAGGAGTATTGTTAAATGATAATACACCTATCACGGTTTGTGACAGTTCTTTTTATGATGCAGGTGGCCCCACCGGACTTACAGGTAACAATTTTAACAGAACAATGACACCCTCAAGTGCGGGCAAACAATTGCAACTAAGCTTTTATAATTTAAGCCTGGCAAATGGCGCTTCTTTAAGAATTTATGATGGACTCAACACGTCAGCGCCCATCATTGAAACGCTTCGTTCTTCCAATAATGGATCTATATTGAATACGGTGATGTCATCCAATGCAGACGGAGCAATTACAGTAGAATTTACAAGGGCCAGTTTTGGATCAAGTGGTTGGCTGGCTGGTATCACCTGTGAAACTCCATTGCAATTCAGATCGGTTCAAAATGGCTTATTTACCGATGCCGGCACATGGGAAAGTAAATTACCTGCTGCTACAACCTACTCATCTGCTACCCGCAGTCCATCAAAAGGTGACGACAGCATTCTTATCAGGCATGCCATCCAGTTACCATCCAACGTTACATTGCCATTGGATCAAACAGTGATTGAAAATGCCGGGGCGCTGACAGTTCCAGCCACTTCAACGATTGAATTATATTCCGATAAACCTGGCTATGAATTAACAGTAAATGGAACATTAACCGTAAACGGAAATATTTATGGAAGCCCTTCCAACAACTCAAATGGGAAAATTGCCCTGGCAGGTACACTTAACCTTCAAGGTGATATTATGATTGACTCAGTGATAACGGTTCCTGCTGCTACTGCTACGGTAATCAATACAGCAGGCGATGCAAAAATTGGCAAACTCCTGATTAATAACCCGGCTGGCTTAAATCTGAATGGCAACCTGGATATCAGCAGTGCCCTTGATTTAAAGAACGGATTGGTCAACATCCCGTCTGTTAACTTTATCAGATTGATCTCCGGCGAAAGTCCGGTATTAGCGGGTGGTTCAACTAACAGTTATATCAACGGAAAATTAAGGGTCCAGGTATTCAGCACAAGTGATTCTATCGCATTTCCTGTTGGTAAAAATAATATTTACCGCAAGTATGTGCTGCTGGCAAATCAAACAAGCTCCGATGATTTTGTAGAGTACGAGGCTGAACTATTTGCACAGGCACCACCTGTACGAACGCTCCCGGCTACCTTTACCAACATTAATCAAAAATGGTATCACACAGTCTCCATTGTTAGCGGTAAATCCTTCTTTAGCGAAGGTCGGGCTACTATCTACTACGAAGCAGTGGATGGAATTACGGATCCGTCTGTAATACGCATTGGTAAAGATGATGGCAGTACCAATTGGTTAGATATTGGGGGCGTGGGTACTACCACTCCGGCAGGCAGTATTACGAGTGATCCGTTCACCAGCTTTAGCGACTTTGTATTGGCTAATTTTACTGGAGGTACCTTACCAGTAACCCTACTTAGTTTCAATGGCAATACCATCAATTTCGGTGTGCAATTAAACTGGAAAGTGACCAATGAAATCCGTTTTGCAGGATATGAAATACAACGCAGTACGGATGCAATCTCGTTCACAAAAATTGGATTTTTACAATCGGGCGGTGTTTCATTTATTACAAATTATAAGTTTGATGATGTACAATTGCCCAATAGCCAGCAATTGTTTTATCGGCTTAAAATGATCGATCAGGATGGACGATTTAGCTATAGCAGCATCATTAGAATAAACCTAACAGGGCAATTGAACAAACGGGTTATTACCATTGCACCCAATCCATTTATCAATGGCCTAACCATCCAAATACAATCGGCCGGCAACCAAAATATACAGTTGCAATTACTGGATATGAGTGGCAAACTGTTAAAGGAAACCCGATACCCCATTTTGCCCGGAACAAATCAGTTGTATTTGCAGGCAGGTGATTTACCAAAGGGAATGTATCTGCTGAAACTCTTAACTGCAAATGGCGTAATTACTGAAAAAGTAATGAAGCAATAAATAATAAAAAAGGTGCAGCGTTAACGAGCTGCACCTTTTCAATTAACTATTACAGATATTGGGCCGTTGTAAGAAGCTGGCAATGCCCTTCATTCAGTAGCCAGATTTTTTTCCATCGTGGCAGAAAATACCTTTTCAATCAAGCAGACAAAAGCATTTTTTATCCGAATAAAATTTCACGCCCAATAAAGTTTTAAGCAATCACTACAAGCTCACTCAAAAAATTCACCACCTGCTTTCCAAATCCAATCCATGTTCTTTAGCAGTCTCTTTCGCCAATTCATAACCTGCATCAGCATGCCGTATCACGCCCATGCCGGGGTCGTTTCTTAATACACGTTTTAAGCGCAAAGCTGCATCAGCAGTACCATCCGCAACAATTACCATACCTGCATGAATGCTATAGCCCATGCCTACCCCACCGCCATGATGCAACGAAACCCAGCTTGCACCACCGGCTGTATTTACTAATGCATTAAGGATGGGCCAATCGGCTACTGCATCGCTGCCGTCCAGCATGGCTTCGGTTTCCCGGTTGGGGCTTGCTACGCTGCCGGTGTCTAAATGATCACGGCCAATTACTATGGGTGCTTTTAATTTGCCGGTGCGTACCAGTTCGTTAAAAGCAAGTCCGGCCTTTTCCCTTTCACCCTGGCCCAGCCAGCAAATGCGGGCGGGTAATCCCTGGAAGGCAATTTTTTCCTGCGCCATTTTCATCCAGCGCAGCAGGCTTTTATTTTCGGGAAACAGGTTGATGATGCATTCATCGGTAATGGCAATATCGGCAGGATCGCCACTGAGCGCTGCCCAGCGAAAGGGTCCTTTGCCTTCGCAAAATAATGGTCTTATATAAGCTGGTACAAAGCCGGGGAAAAGCCCCCCTGCCCCCCGAAGGGGGGTTCTGGAAGCCAGCGATTTAAAGGCTGCTTCAATATGTCCGTGTTTAATTTCATGCTCAATTGCTCTAGCCCTTATGTTGTTGCCATAGTCAAAAGTAATGGCGCCTTTGTCCATTAGTTGCAGCATCAGTTGCACATGCAGGTGCATACTTTCGTAACTAAGGGCAAGGTAATGATCAGGATTCTGTGTGCGAAGCAGGTTGGCCTCGTTGTTAGTGAGTGTGTGCGGCACATAACCAATGAGCGGATCGTGGGCACTGGTTTGGTCGGTGAGCGTATCGGGGATAATGTCTCTTTGTATCAGCCTGTCCAGCAAATGAACAGCATTACACAATACGCCTACACTTCTGGCAGTACCTTCCCTGCGGTAATGAATAGCCGCATTAATCGCTTCGTCGATGCTGGTATGTTTTTCGTCGAGGTATTTTGTTTCTATACGTTTGTCTATACGCCACTCCTCTACTTCTGCAATAAGCGCTACGCCACCGTTCATGGTAATGGCAAGCGGTTGTGCGCCCCCCATGCCACCGAGTCCGGCGGTAACGTTGAGCGTACCCTTTAATGTACCATATTTATTGTTATGAGTTATGGATTCTTCACCAGAATCTGGCTCCCGGTCGTCGGTAGTCAGTGGTCTGTGGTCTGCCTTTCCAAAGTGTTTATCGGCAATAGCTGCATATGTTTCATACGTGCCTTGCACAATGCCTTGTGAGCCGATGTAGATCCAACTGCCGGCAGTCATTTGCCCGTACATCATGAGGCCCTTTTTTTCCAGCTCGTCAAAGTGTTTCCAGTTGGCCCAGTTGGGCACTAACTGGCTGTTGCTGATGAGTACCCTGGGGGCATCTTTATGTGTTTGCAATATACCAACGGGCTTGCCGCTTTGTATTAATAATGTTTCATCGTTCCCTAATATTTTTAACGAAGCAATGATATTATCGAGGGCTTCAAAATTGCGGGCAGCTTTGCCACGACCTCCATACACAATTAAATCATCGGGACGCTCTGCCACTTCTGGATCGAGGTTGTTGAGCAGCATGCGCAGGGCTGCTTCCTGTATCCAGCCTTTGCAATTTAACGTAGTGCCTGTCGGGGTTTTGTATTTGATGGGGTCGTATTGTTGGGCGGTGGTATTCATATTGCAATGTTTAGTAAAAGTTTTGTAATTAATATCTGTTTAAGTCATACTCTCATTTATGTTTAGCATGTTGAGAAGTTTAGATGAACTCCTGCATAACCAAACCATTATTAAAAATGAGTTTTTCAGTTTTGCGATGCATTAACTAGCTATTCTTCTCAAGGGATAAATTAATGAAATAGTCAATTGCTTGTATTTAACCTTAGTATTTATTTAGTTAAATATAACCAACCTTATTACCTTGTTCAGGCAACTTGAATTATTCAGGTTTTATCACTAAAATAAGGGAATAAGGTCTGCTCATAAAAGTGATTCGGTATTTACTAAGATTTGTCACAAAAGTAGAAGATATATAATTCACCATTTTATCCCTTGCATACTGTAACCCAAAAGTAAGGACGAATAAAGCAATTAATTTTTTTTTGAAAAACCCGGATAATTTTTTTACCTCAATATCTTATCGTGAAAACTTGCTTGTTTATTCTTTCTTTGCATCCCGCAAGCTGAAGGAATAACGCCAGGCTAAAAACTATAAGCAGTCCTGTGCCCTATTTTTTATCAAATGCAACCATCCAAATCAATAGAGTAAAAAGCTTACCAAATCTTTTCATACTATTCTATAAATGATTTTATATTGAGGAAGCTGGTTTAAGTTTTTTGCAGGTAGAAATTGTAAATTAACAACGGCCTTGTTTGGGAAACTATCTCATATGCCTGCCCGTCATTCCTTATCCGATATCTTTACCAAGCTTTAAAAAATGCTGTTAAAAACTTGAACGCCGCAAATCATGGTGGTGCAAAATTATTTTGCGTAAGGTGATTTTGCGCTAAGTACTTTTTTTTATGCCAAAAGTTTGTATGATAAAAAATAGGTTGCAACAAACCGGAGCTACAAAGTTGGCGTTGTCTAAATTATCTGATACGCATCTTGGTATTATTGGCAACCATTTGACTGAATCAAAAAATCTCCCAACGGATATTCACTTGCTGCTACTGGAGTTATGTGAAATACCTGCTAATATAAAACCACCTGCTCCTGCTAAACCTGCACCGGGGCAAAAGGAGGGAATCAACAATAAAGCAGCCTGGTGTTTGGCACAATGCCATCCATTGAAAAAAAAGCCAGCGACTATGGAAATACCATATGCGCAGGCAAGTACAATGCTGCAACTGATGAAAACTTATAGTAAGGCAAACCCCACTTTTATAGAGAAAAAGCAGCGATGTGCGGCTACTCAAGTTTTTGAAGTTACCCGAAAAATGAAAACAAATGGCTGGTTGCCACAACAGGAATTACGGAATAAGATTGCTTTGCAGCAATAAGAGGCCAGGTTGTATGAAGGTGGATACGTCCGGGCTTTCCGCTTCCATCCTTTATCCATTGGGCTTAGAAGCTTTGCTGGGCGGGGTTGCAATGGGAATTACAAATAGCAACTGCTCTTTTAAGTGAGGCAATGCCAGGTTAGGAGAATAAGAGCATAGCTTCCTGTTCTGTTAGAACTCGTTGGGGTTCATATATAACGCCGGATAACTTTAATATTATAATCTTAAAATCCCTTCAGGCAACGTCATTCAGTTAAGCTTTTATAGTTTATACTTCGCATGGGGTAAATTGGTGACTTTTAAATTGGCTCAATAACGATAAAAAGTGCAAAAGCCGATAGCTAGCTATCGGCGGCGACGCTACCGAAGCTTAATAGCAGTATTTCTGCCCTGTTCATAAAAAATCTAACGCACGGTTTTATCCATTGTGCAGAATAAATTAAACATACCAGCCAACCGGGTTACTATCTGTATTAATATTTACCTGTTTAGTTTCCAGATAAGCTTCTATGCCACAGAGCCCAAGTTCCCGGCCAATACCGCTTTGCTTGTAGCCGCCCCACGGTTGTTCATTAAAAGTGGGATGATAATAATTTACCCAAACTATACCGCAACGCAACTGCGGTAATACCCGCTGCGCCCTTGTAATATTGCTGGTAAAGATACCCGCTGCCAGGCCATACTGCGTATCGTTTGCAAGTGCGATGGCTTCTTCTTCTGTTTTAAATTTTTGTATGCACACAACAGGGCCAAAAATTTCTTCTTTAATTATACGCATGTTGTGGTTGGTATTTGTAAAAACCGTTGGCTGTAAAAAATACCCTTTGGCCAGGTGTGCCGGCCTATCGCCACCGCACAACATGGTTGCACCTTCTGCATTGCCCACATCAATATAATTTTTTACTTTCTCGTAATGGGCTGCACTTACCAATGGGCCCATGTGTATGCCTTCATCAACACCATTTCCTATTTTTATGTTGGCGCAAGCTTCAACATATTTATTAATGAATGCATCGTAAATATTTTCCTGCACATAAATGCGGGAACCCGCAGAGCATACCTGCCCTGAGTTTGCAAAGGCAGCAAATAAAGTCCAGTCGATCGTTACGTCTAAATCACAATCATCAAAAACAATAGCGGGGTTTTTACCACCAAGTTCAAGCGTAACCTTTTTCATGGTTTCTGCCGCGGCTTTCATAATATTTTTACCGGTAATGGTACCTCCCGTAAAAGCAATTTTATCAACTAAAGGATGATGCGTTAATGCATCGCCACACACAGGCCCATCACCTGTAATGATGTTTACCACGCCTGCCGGAAAGCCTGCTTCTTTAATAAGTTTTGCAAGATATAAAGCAGATAGCGGCGTAATTTCTGATGTTTTAAGCACTACACAATTCCCTGCTGCAAGGGAGGGTGCAAGTTTCCAAACAGCCATGAGCAATGGATAATTCCAGGGAACAATTTGTGCACATACACCAATGGGCTCACGCACTGTATAAGAAAAATTACCGGGCGGTGTTTGCATAGTTTCGCCGTGAATCTTTGTGGCAAGGCCCCCATAATATTCAAAACAATTGCTTGCATCATCTACATCAAACTCCGCTTCCCGCTTAGGTTTACCGTTGTTCTGTACTTCTATTGTTACAAGCTCATTAAAGTTTGTACGCAGTAAGTTTGATAAACGGAACAATACTTTTGCACGGTCGCCTGCATATATCTTGCTCCACACACCACTGTCAAATGCTGTACGTGCAGCTTGCACTGCAGCATCAACATCTTCTGGCTGACTATCAGGAACAATTGCAATAATTTCTTCTGTTGCGGGGTTGATAATAGTACGTGTTTTACCGCTTTGGGCATTTACAAATTCGCCGTTGATAAATTGTAGATAATGTTGCATCATACTTTTTTTTTGGTGGAATATTGGGTGTAAAGATTTTCCGGATAAGTTTTTGTAAAACCTGTGTTCATCCGTTCAATCTGCGTTATAAGTGTTGTATTGTATTTATTCAAACACAATTGCTGTAGCTGGTTTTATAGCTAAATAAATTTCATCTCCATATAAATGACATTGGCTTACAGGTTCATTTACATGAACTATATTTCCATCGCCTAACTGTACCTCCAGTTTATTATGTGTGCCGGCAAAAACGCATTGCAATACTTTGCCCTTTAATTCATTTTTATCCTGCGTAATAAAAATATTTTGTGGCCTGATAAATATTTTAACTTCTTTATTTATTGCAATGTCTTTTGTTTGTGCAATAAAGTTTTGGCCGTTGCAATAAAGCAAATCTTTTGATAAAACTTTCCCATCTAACTTATTAATATCGCCTATAAAATCGGCTACAAATGCTGTTGCCGGATGGTTATAAATTTCTTCCGGCGTTCCCAACTGTTCCAGCACACCATCGTGCATTACCGCAATGCGGTCGCTCATCGTCAATGCTTCTTCCTGATCGTGCGTTACATAAATAAAAGTATAATTGAGTTGCTGCTGCAATGACTTTAACTCAAACTGCATTTGTTTTCGCAGTTTTAGATCCAGTGCACCTAGTGGTTCATCCAATAATAATATCAAAGGGTTGTTTGCAACCGCTCTTGCTATGGCCACACGCTGTTGCTGCCCGCCAGAAAGCTCTGCCGGCTTGCGTTTGGCGAAGCTCTCCATGCGTACCATCTCCAGCATTTCAGCAACTTTCTTGTCAATTGTTGCCTTATCTTTTTTTTGCTGCTGCAAACCAAACGCAATGTTCTCACCAACATTCATGTTTGGAAACAACGCATAATTCTGAAAAACGGTGTTTACATTTCTTTTGTAAGGTGGTACATGTGTAATGTCTTTTCCTTTTAAAATAATACTTCCTTTATCTGGTGTTTCAAAACCTGCAATCATACGGAGTGTGGTAGTTTTACCGCAACCGCTCGGACCAAGTATTGTAAGGAATTCACTGTCGGCCACTGTAAGGTTCAATGATTTTACTACATGGTTGCTACCATAAAATTTATCTACATTTTTTATATTGAGGATACTCATGAATTTTTGATAATTTTTTAAAAAATCTTTTTAACCCTGCTATAGTTTTTCATGTCATCATTGTTGCGTCGCACGCTTGTACATCCACAACATTGTGCATTATGGCGAAGAACGAAGCAACCTGTTCTACTATTTCTAACTCGTTAGTAAGGCGGACAGTAAATTGTTTCGGCTGCCTTGCAATCACCAATATAGTTACAACCGCACAAGGGTACAACGCAAAAACCGGTCAATTCATATTATAAAGCCAGGCTCAAAAAAAATTATTTCTCTTTATTCAATTTTAACGAAAGTAAGATGGCTGCTGTTGAGAAAATAAATATCAATGTTGAAATTGCATTTACTTCTGGCGTTATGCCGCGGCGCATCATGGCATAAATTTCCAAAGGCAATGTATTGTTCCCGGCTATTAAAAAAAAGGTTACCGGTATTTCATCCATACTTAATACAAGGCATAAAAGCACACAACCGATAATTGCTGTTTTAATGTTGGGCAAAATCACTTTAAAAAAGGTAGCAGAAGGTGTGGCGCCAAGGTCGTAAGCGGCTTGCTCGAGATAGGGATCCAAACGCTTAAACCTTGCCAGCATCTGCGTTACAACAATGGCGCATAAAAAAGTGACATGCCCAAATGCAACAGCAGTGAGCGAAATTTTTACGCCAACAAAAGGAAAAAAAGAAAGCATTGCTACACCGGTGACAATACCCGGTAAGGTTATCGGCATCAGCACAATTTTATCGATTAGTTTCTTGCCTTTAAAATCGTATTTGTGCATGGTGTAAGCAGCGGGGATACCTATAATTAAAGCAATCAATGTACTTATAACGGCAATGGTAATACTGGTACCAACTGACCGCAGCAATTCGACATCGCTGAATAAAACGCTGTACCATTTTAAAGAAAAATGTTTAATCGGAAATGAGCTAACAGTATCGGCATTGAATGAGAACAAAACTATCACAGCCAACGGAAAATACAGGAACAACAACACAGCAATAGCTGAGAAACCAACAAAGAAATTTTTTATCGAAAATGATTTCATCTGGCATTACTTTTAAGGCTTGAATATTTTTTTTCTGCACGTGCTGCAATTGCAATTATTAAAAATATAAGCAACAGGATTAATATACCAACTGCAGAACCCAATGGCCTGTCGTTACTGGTACCAAATAAATTTTGAACAATGTTTGAAATGAACAAAGTGTTTGGTCCGCCCAGTAATAATGGTGAAAGAAAATCACCCATAGTTAATACCAATGCAAACGTGCCGCCGGAAATAATGCCCGGCAAAGCCAACGGAAAAACCACTTTTCTAAACGTAGTAAAACTTCCTGCACCAAGATCTTTTGCAGCCTCTATCAGCGACTTTGGTATTTGCTCAAACGCAGTATAGATAGGTATTGCAACAAATGGTGTTAATATATACACTAAACAAACTATTGTACTAAACGTGCTGTATAAAAAATATTCAACGGGTTTATCTGTTATATGCGCCCATTGAAAAAAAGTGTTTAATACTCCTTCTCTGCCAAGAATAATCTTCCACGCATACGCTCTTATTATATAGCTTACCCAAAGCGGTAAAGCAATTAGCGTGTACATAAATGTTTTGTTCTTTTTTACTTTAAATGCAATCCAGTAAGCAAGCGGTAAGCTTAGTAAAATACAGATAATTGCAACAAGTACTGCATACATTAGTGTGCGGAAAATAGTACCAATATACAATGAATTAGAAAATGCTCTTTTGTAACTGTCAAGCGAAACACCAGGAATAGTTTTACCAAAATTATCCGTTTCAAAAAAGCTTTGTATAAAGATGTAACAATATGGAAATACTAAAAAGATAAGCAGCCAGATTACCAATGGCATCAGCAATAAATATCTTTTAAACCAAATTTTCATATTGGCAATTTATTGATTAAGTGATATAGTGATATGGATACCACAATTAAAAAAGTTGCCTGAATTTTCCGTGTGGTTAAAATCCCGAAATCCCAAAAACCAAAAATGTTTACTGTGCACTTTTTACTTCGTTCCAAATCTCATTATACTTTTTGCGTTCTTTAACAGTTTGCCAGAAATTAAGCTTATCAAAAAACTGTGAAGCATCAGCAATTTTTTTATCATCAGCAGATAAAAATCTTTCACTGCCAGGATTTGCAACATTGTAGTTAATGGCGCTAAGTACTTTCGCCATGTTCTCCGGCTGTGAAATATAATCGAGGTACAACAATGCAAGTTGTTTGTTTTTGCTTCCACTCGTTATCATTAAACGGTCAATCCAGCCTGTTGCACCTTCTACGGGAATTATGGCTTTTAAATTGCGGCCTTCTTTGTTTAAATGTGCCACGGTAAGCGGCCAGCCCACAGCCAATGCCACTTCCTTGTTCTTAAACATGTTATCAAGTTCGCCTGCGGTAGCCCAATACTTGCGAATCTGCGGTTTCATTTTAATCAACTCGGCTTTTGCACTTTGCAATTGAGCATCGCTCATATTGTATAAAGCAGCTTTGTTCGTTTTATCCAACCCCTGCATTTGCCCAATCAAATAAATGTTCGAAATATCATCCCATAAACTCACCTGCCCTTTGTATTGAGGATCTTGAAAAACCTTCCACGAAGTTGGTGCTGTTTTCACCACATCCGCATCATAAATTAAATAATCGGGGCCCCACGTAAATGGCATACCGTAAACTTTTCCATCTTTAATTACATCGCTCATGTTGCGAAGTTGTGGGGAAAGGCTGTCCCACTGGCTGATGGCTTTGGTATCAATTGGCGCAACAAAATCTTGTGCAACAATATCGCCGGCAATATCTGTGGAAGGGGTAATAATATCATACGCCTCACCACCACCATTGCTTAATTTACTAATTAATTCATCACTTGATCCAAAGTAAGTAGCTTTGATGGTTACGCCATATTTATCTTCAAAACCCTTTGTGAATGCGGGTTCTGCGTATCCCTCCCAGCAAAGGATATTTAAGGTGCTACCTTTAAGTTGCGATTCAGCAACTTTCCCGGTATCATTAGTATTGTCCGTGGAAGTTCCGGTATTGCACGAAGCAAAAACTACCATAGATGTAAAAAAAGCGCAAATAAATCGTCTCATACAATTGTGTTATAAAGTGAATGTAAATGTTTTATAAAGTGAATGTAAGAAAATTTATTTTGTAAATAATTTTGAAACTATATTTTTTATAGCGGCAATACAACATTTTCAACTTTCCTTGTGTTCTATCCCACCTACTTCATGGGTACGTACACTTGTACAGTAGAATTGCCTTGAGCTACAAAGCTCAAATAGCATACAGCCCGCCGCTTTTGCAAATCACTCTTCATAGGGATTAATGCGTTTGATATATTCTCATTGTTGCATATGGCTTTAGCTATATAAACGTGCCATGCAGGAGACGAGTAATAATATTCCCTTACCGCGGTACATTCTTTGATTCCGCAAAGGATTTGGTTTAAAAAATATCCTTCAGTTCTTTCAGATGATAGGTAATATAAGTTGGTTTTAAATTTATTTCAACACGCAAATGGGTTTATAAAAATGTTGTCGGGGCCAGCATTCATTCTTCCCTGTATTTCTGCGTCAATACTATCGCCAATCACTATACTTTCTGCTCTTGCAGCGCCTGCTCTTTGTAAAACATACTCGAAAATTTGTTTGTTCTGTTTAAGGCGTTACAATGCTCCGGAATTAATTACTTCTTGAAAAATGCGTAAGGTTGCTGCTTTTATTTTTATTATACAAAATACGATATAACGCCTTTGTAATAAGGTGCAGCTGATAATTTTTTGCCTTTACAAATTCAAGTATTTAAATTTTATATGGAATATTTTTTTTACTTAGCCGCTGCAAAAAATGGTCCTACACCTCTTTAGATAATCTACCCGGGCGCAAGGCTTCTACCCGTGTCTCCCAGCTACCAATGCTTGCAATATTTTTACGTTTCAATTAAATTGATAGCCCTATTCTGTTAGCAAAGCTTTTAATACCGGCATCTGCAATCTAAAGGCATTAACGCAGGCCGGGGCGTTGTGCTACCACGTTTGAATCGTTGCGATACTAGCAATGAGATTAAAGTCTTTTCATTTTCTTATATCAAAGATGTTAAATTGCGCAACCTATATTAAGTTTTTTACAGGTAGTAATTGCCGGTCAAACAAAGGCCTGGTATGGGAAACTATCTCAAATGCCTGCCCGTCATTCCTTATCTGATATTTTCACCAGGCTTTAAAAAATGCTTTTGAAAAAATGGGTGGCGCATACCATGGTGGCGCAAAATTATTTTGCGCCAGGTACTTTTTTTGGGCCAAAAGATTATATGATGAAAAACATGTTGCTTAAACCAGTTGCTACAATAATGATTGAACTCCCCATTGGGTAGTAGTTGGGAAAGATGTGTGATGCATTTTCTTTAATTTACCTCTGCAGTAAGCGGAAGCACATCACAGCACATCCGAACCAACAATGATGCGCTAATTTAAATTTTATCAAACTAAAGCACAGCTATTACCCGGACGCTGTTATTCCAAATAGTAATATTTCTACGGCTTATTCTGTACAGCAAATGGGTGGTACGGGTACAAGTGTACTCGTCCGTAAAATTCTTTCTGAGCCCAATTGATCTGTAAGTGGACGCATCATTTCTTCTTTTTGCGCCTGGTTAATGTATGCTTCTTCCATCCTGTTTTGCAAATTATCTTCAAGCTGTTGTTGTTTGATACCTGCTGCCACCGTACTATAATTCATGGCGGCTTTAAAATATTCAACCTGCATCCCTTCCTGAAAATTCATCAGCGCATTACTGCGTAGTTCTGCCCTGTTGTTTACCGCTAAATTATTTCCCCGCTGAAAAGGACTTACAAACTTATCGTAGGTTGGCAGCATTTCTACCACCAGCACACTCAGGCTGCTGCTGATGGGTAGGCCATACTGCTGCAACATGATATTGATATCTTTGTTTTTCCAGCCCGTTATGCCATATTGAACTGCATCTGTGTTGGTATCAATTATTTGCTGTCCTGTTGCTGGGTCAACAGAAAAACGCTGGCGAACAAACAACTGATCATCTAACAAAATATTTCTATACACTTCATCATCAGCCCGCTTTACCTGGGCATACAACAGTGCCCATAATTGCGTACGGGGTGGTTTGCTGGTAACATCGGCACCATTAAAAACAGTTTGTGCAAATGGTGCGGTAACCATTACATGTTTTTCATTTCTATTTACCACAGCAAATAATTGCGGCAGCGGATGTTGTACGCCGGTTGTTCTTAACACAGAGCCAAAACGCCCCTGCGCTGTACACCATCCTGTTTTATGCCCTACCCTTAACTCGTAGGTGAAAAAGCCAAACAACTCTGCAGATGCAGCGTGCAGCCCCGGTGGTAATGCAACAAGATAATGTACGTTACTGTCATCGGCCTTTGTTAGCTCTTGCATGGCAGTAAGTCCGCTCTTATCATCAGTATGGCCTGGGGCGATAATCCTTACTGGTTCAGGATTAATCGCCAGGGTTGGCTCTTCCGGTGCCTTAAACATATCAGACTCCCATTGTGCTAATAATGGATCAGGACTGTAAGCCAGCATACGGATAAAATAAGCATCTTTTGGATTGATTAAAGGTTCTGCAAACTCCAGCCACAAGTAACGCCTGCGTGGTTCTGTGCTGGAATACATCTCATCATTTACATATTTGCTTTGAGCCAAACCTGCTCCTACAATTTTGGGAACCTGCGCCGGTTTGGTAGTAATTGGTAAATGCAGTTGCACCAAGGTGTCTGCATCAGTATTTATAACCACGCCATCCACCTCCGGTTTAAATTTGGTTTTAAAAGTATACCGTACCATAATCTCTTCCGGCAATGCAGCAGGATCATCCGTTTTAGGTTCAACAGCATCAATAAAACAAATCTGCGTCTGGCTTCTATCAGGATTGTACAAGGCCTGAATATTAATGGTCTGCTTCATTTCAATATCACCTACCAGTTCGGGATTACCCCATGCTATGGCATCCCTGTCTGCTTCAGACAAGCCTGCGCCAACCATTTTCTTTTCTCTGCGTACTTCAAAACTTACCGGCAGGGCATTGTCCCAGGTCCAGTCCCGGTTAAGCAATAATGTAATGGGAATTATCCAGTGGTTGAGTAAATCTGATTTGGTTGAGAAGGTGATGTTGGTACTATCAGGACTCATGTTATGACGGATAAACCTGCTGGCGCCAAACTGCACCCGAATGCCGGGTTTGCCTAAAAGGCTCAGGCCCTTTGCTTCTACATCAATGCTTTTGTCAATTGCATCTGCCAGCCGCTCCATCATGCTGCTGGTATTGGTAGGCCGGTTGTTCTCAACAAAAATTTCACCAAGGCTGGCACGCAGGTAAGTGCTTGTATCCGGCTGCAACCAAAGGCCCCGTATCCTGTCCACATCTGCAGTGGGTTTAAACAATGCTGTTTCCTCTTCACCAGCCCTTCTTGTAACAATTACAACAGGCTTGCCTTTTTTGGGAAGATTGGAATCTTTGGCATAATACTCCGGAACATTTCTTACCACCGGACGTAACGTTATCCTGATGTTTCTTGATTTGGGCAATACAATATCTGTATGCAAATTCACATCATCGCCTCCGGCAACGAGGCCGAGTATTCCAAGATCGGTTGAATCGGTAAATTTCAATACAGGTGCATCCACAAAAGTGAGCGGAATATTCAACACACTATCAAAAGCATCATCAAACCGCCTTTGGGTGATATAAAGCTTTGCGTAACTCTCCCGGCTGTCGGTATTATGCCGCAACAGCATGTCCATTTCCAGTGCTTTAACTTCTACCAATACTTCTACAAACTCCACATCAGGATCTGCAAGCCCAAGTTCTCTTTTATTTAATTTGGCATCTTCAGCATCGGCAATCAATTCATTTACACCATTTGGATACCTGCCTGTAAATAACACTGCCGGGTAGCCCAGTAATGGCCGCCGCATGTTAAGCTCGTTGCCAGTAAAAAATGTATCATCCCTTTCCGGCAATTGTTCCAGTAGCCTTACTGTTTGTGGTTGTACCCTTCTTCTGAAATCACAAAACCCTTCTGGTGCCGAAGCTGCATATTTCCTGCTGCGTTCTATTGTGGGGCCGCCGCCGGTGATGTCTGCCAGCCGAACCCTGAAATCATATTTATTGCCGTAGGTTAGTTGAAAATTATCCAGGCCGGCGGCACTGTACAGCTTAAAATTGTTAGACTGTTTTTCAATGATTAAATTACTCTCTTTCTGAAAAATATGAATAGCATCCACATCAGGCAGCACCAAACTTTTGCCAATCCAGTTGGCATAATATTGCGGTAACCAGAAGGGCTGGTCTTTGCGCTGGTCAATCTGTGCAGGATACACTTCAACACCCAGTTCTTTTTCTGCATCGGCAATATCAATGCTGTTGCCGCCAATCATAAGATCGGCATTGTTTTTTACCCGGCAAAGCGGCATCCATGGATTAAGATTGTTATTGTCGTCGCTGTGCAGGCGCACATCTACCCGGTATTGCATTACGCCCATGGGAGCAATATTTCTGCCGCCAGTTTTTACATTTTCATCTTTGGCCATCTGCCTGTTCATCCATATCAGTAATTGTTCATCATCCCAGGCAAGCCTGATGCCTGCTTCTGTTATCACTGGTAATTCTTTGTCTTCTTTTTCTCTCAGCAAATCGCTGCTTACCGGTTGGTTGGCATGTACTATTTTACAAAAACCATCATCATACTGTGCTGCTTCAATTTGCAGTTCATCCATATTGTAAGGAGCTATGGGAATTTCAGGATCGGTATCATCCGGAACAACGATGTCAGGATCTAATAAAACGGGGAATTGGATGGCAGCAAACAATGCCCTGTCTTCACCATCCTTTAACTTCGGCAGTTTTGCAGCAAACCTTTTTACATAAGCCGGCGATCCGGTTTTAGCATCCGTAAAACTGCAATCGCCGATGGTATCAATATATAGCCAGCCGCCATTTTTTACCAGCTCAGGATCTACATCAATTGTTGCTTCATACACAAACCCAACCCTTTCTGCCAGTACTGGCTGGCGCAAACAAAATGCAAATACTTTACCCCAGCTCAGGTTTCGGGGTGTCGGGAACGGATCAGCAAGGTTAACGGTATCTTTTATTGCACAATGATAAGCATCATCAATAGCCGCATCTTTTGTTCGTGGCGCAACAAAGTTGAAACTCTTACGATAGCTCTCCGGTAAATATTTTCTTGCCCGGTGGGTAGGTGCTGGTTTTTCCAAAGTGATGCTTACGTTAACACCGCCTAGCTGTGTTGCTATTTCGGTAAGTATGTCACCAACATTGGGAGGCATGGCAATGCCATTCATCGGCAATACATTAAACGGTTCAATCATGGAAGGATATTTTTCCGGGTCAGCTATCAGCCTTGCCTCTAAAGCAATGGTAGCATTTACCCATGCGTCTGTTGGTGGCGCAGAGGGTGTTGGCATTGTTGGGTCTATATTTCTTGGAATTACCAATGCCCGGATGGTGAGCTGGTTATTTTGCCATAACTGCGGAAAGGTGAGTATTGACAAGATGGATTCTGGAAGCATACTATTAAATGTTATGATGAGATTAGCTGATATTTTTTTTCTTTACAACCTGATTGCTTTGCATTGATTGTATGAGCTAAGCAATTTGTCTTTGCTCTTCCCACGATTCTGTAAAGTTGATATTGATGATAAAACAGATGCTGATATCAAGGCTGAATGTTACCCTTGCAATCATATTGGTTTGGCCACCACCATCACCACCAATCAATCTTTGCTGTACTTTTCCACTGGCTTCTATCTGGATGGTTATCGTAACTATACCACCTAAAATTTCTGCCCTTCCTTTGAACAGTACAAAGGCACCGATGGTAATTTGTGTACTGTCTAAACTCATCTCAACACCTACAGCAAAATATACACTTACATTGCCAATTACCGGAAGCCCTACTACTGCCTCAACGCCAAAACCAAATTTCATGTACAAGGCCGGGCCAATAACCGTATCTGCACTAATGCGTACAGTAACCTGCCCCACCGCATAGATGGTGCCCACACCCACACTCAAACACATTACACTCAGCTTGCCATAAAATTCTACAAATGCACCGGCACTCGGCATCGGTATCCCACTGGTTGGCGGCATAGGAATGGCCACATTAAAATACACGCCTACTTTTAACCCGGCTTCCAAACGAAGCGGTGCTACAGGACTGTCTAATAAGGGAGGTGGAAATTTTAAAACAGGAATCTCTTTATCAGCCTGAAATTTATATTCCCAGTTGTTGGGACTGTTGCTCATTGCTATCTTTAAACCCTGCTTTAATATGTCTCCATAGCTTGCGTCAGTGGCAAGCATACTTAACAGCACAAGAATATCAACCACTGGTTTCAACGCCGGTCCAAATTCTAGTTCAGGGCCAATGAAGGAAGGTGTCTGCCCTTTTTTTGTATCAAACTTTCCACGTATCAACAATAGGCGCTTGAATGAAACCAGGTCAACTACCATGGTAACATCATTCATTTTATTTACCCATTCATTCGCCTGGCTGTTGATGTCAAAATCAAGTACGCCATCTGCGGGGCCACCTGGCTTTGTGCTGCCATCGGCCATTGTGGGCTTGTATTCGATGTAAACTTTTACATCGTTTGTTTTTACAACATACCATGGGCCCGGCGGCAACACCTGTTTTAATTTTTCTGCTGCATTGGCAACGGTATTATTTACCAGTTTGTAGCCCTCGTCAATAATATTCATTCCAAACTGCGAAGCCAGTTCGCCTACCTGGTCAAGCTTTGGAAGGTTTTCCAGTTTTGGAAAAATACCTTTGCTGTTCATAAGCCGGTACGCATCAGCAAGGTCAGGCACACTCCCTTTTAAAATATTTTCTCCCTGTGCAAACATTGGGTTTCTAAACAATACTTTGTTTTCACCGGTGCTTTGTAAAAAGGCATATTGTTTTGCACGGATCTCAAGGTCTTTGAATAATTCTGCTGCTGCTGCAATATTCAATGGATTCAAAACTTTATCCTGTGTGTACGGTAAAGCATTCGGATCTGCCGGCGGTACTACAGGTACCGGTAAAAAAATGCGGATGCCCTTACGTATCAACGGAACTACATCATTATTACTGAGCGGCGTTACTTCTTTACTGGCAAGATCATGCTGTACAACACTCCAGCTTCCATCTTTTGGTAATACCGGTGTTCCTTTTGCAGCACTTACAAATACCAATTGGTTGGCTTCATTTCTTGATGGATTTACTTCTACCCTTGTTATTCGCATTTGTTGTTTGGTCTGGTTGATCTTTACCATACAATCAACCGGGCCTCCAAGGCCATTCATTACCGTTAGTAGTTCAGCAAAACTGTTGCCATCAATAAAAACACCTTTGGGGCTTAGCTGCAGGTAACCGAGCATACGCTGGCTTACTACCTGTCCGTTGCTGGCACCCTGTGTTACATCATCAATCTTAACATCTGCATCAAAATAGATTGCGGTGAGTTTTATATTTAATGCTGTACCGGCAGGTTTTACAACTGCCTCCGGATGGCCATCATTATTAATAAAGATGCCATAGGCTTTGTTCCATGGTTTTTCAAATGGAGCAAGGGCCGAATCTTCTTTAATATTCCTCACATTAAACACCCCATCTACCATACCCGGATGAAATTTAAAAGCATTTGCATTTTCTTCAGCGATTGGTGCTGTAAGTACACCGCCTTCATCTTTTACCGGGGATCTAAAATCATAGATGCCATCACTTTCTGCCTTCCACCCACTGTCTACCCGCCACGGAAAGCCATTGCTCCCCCTGTAAATGGTAATGGTACGTACTACCCGTATGCCCCAGGGATAAACCACACTTTTTACCTGCACTACTTCATGTGCTGTCCGGCCACGCCATACATCAAACATAGCCTGCGAAGTTTGAGCTATCGCAGCATTTTGATTTTTCCAGTGACTGAAAACATTGGCGCCATAACCACTGAAATCATAGCGTTCCAGCGGCACATTCATTTGCGGATCAAAACCAAATTCAGCACCAAACTCTTTATTAAAAATTTCTGTTACGGTGCCGGAAAGCATGCTTCTGGCTCCGGTTCCCGGGAAAAATAAATTGTAAGTATTGCTTAGCTGGTGAGCACTTCCATAAAATTTTTTGTTGTGGTTGATGGTATCATCAAACCCAATTGTTTTTATTTGTAAAGCGGTGTGCAGGTCGTTGGGAAATTTTTGTTCTATCAATTCCAGCCCCGGGCTGTTGCCATCAATTTGTTTTTGATATTTGGCCAGCGCCAGCATACCGTAAGGCAGAGTGAAAAAACTCCAGGCAGCAAAATCAGGTTCTTTTTTGTACCACTCCGTTAATTTTTTACTAAGCGGAATGGGAGCAATGTTTACAGGCTTGTTACCGGTGTTGGCAATTTGTGCTGGTGCACCGTCATTTAAAAAATACAAGAAGCCTGGAAATGGATCTTTAGCAACATTCGTGATTTCTGTAGTGATGTTTATTACCGGCTCCCAGCTTATCTGTGGCAATGCATATATCTGCACCAGCCTGCTGCTGGCATGTACATCCATACCAATAATACTGATGGGGTTCCCGGTGGTATCTTCCTGTACATCATGCGTTCTTTCAAAAATAAAGCGGTCGTTGGAAAAGCCAAGTGTAACTCCCAGCAAATCTGCATTGGTGCTTACATCCAGCAGTGTAAAAGCATTTCTGAATGGTGTAACATTTCCCTGCGACAAACCATCATGCATCCGCATCATTGTCTGCATATCATTATTGAGCATTGCAGTGGCAGCTTCGTTATCCTCACCCGCTGCACTCCAGTTATTATTTTGTATGGCAATTGTTGCTGTAAGATTATTGCGAACGGAGGCACCAACTATCTCCTGGTTTTGCAGATCATTCAGCCGGATGCTGCTGCTGTTTAAAGCAGGCTGTGCATTTACAAAAGCATTAGCGTTTACAACAGCCTGTGAGGCCGGCTTATCTCCTAAAAAGAAATTGATGGCTGGCTTCTCAAAATTTTGCCAGTTTAAAATACAAACAAGCAGGGAGTTAATTTCTGCAATACTATGTTTATTTATAGCACCCGGATTATTGGCAATATTTGCCAGTGCCGCCCGGCTGAATTTTCGTTTTAACAAAGAAACATTGGCTGCATAAGGATCTGGTAAAGTGGGCAGGTACTGCAGCAAACCAAAAGAATAGATCAGCGCACATTTGTCAAAGCTGTCTGCTGTTTTAAGATCGCCGTACAGCAGCATACTATACACCGGACTCACCGTAAGCAATGCATTGTTTAATGCAACTGCAGTACTTTCAAAACTAATTGCGGGTACCGCCACACCCGGTATGGGTTTATAAGTTTTTAAAAAATTGTCTTTTATAATATCATCATCATACAGCAATACAATCTGCAGGTCTTTGCTGATGCTGAGTGTAAAAACAGTTTGTAAACTTTCTACCTTAAATGGGTGTCCATTTGCCTGAACCGGTTTGCTGATGCTGTTTACACAATTGGTTTGTGCAGCCACACTTTCTGTTCCTTTTTGTAAACTGTCGTAAAAAAAGAAAAAGAGATTGCTGTAAAACAGGTCGATGTATTGCATTGATTTTTCAGTACTGTTCACCACTTCTTCCCAGCAATTGTAGCGTTGCCTGCCGCCGGGGTTTGATGCAAAAAGTGTAGCGATATTGATACGTCCGGGCATTAGCATTACCAGGGCATTTCTTAACATTGTGGTACTTTTTTCAAAGAGATTGGCATCTTTTAACCCCATCCATCCAGCTTCTAAACCTTGTAAAATTACCATGCCCATTGCTCCTGTACCATCTGCCTGCAGTGGCGCATTGATGTTGATTACAGCAGCACTCAATCCCCACAGGCTTTCAAAAATGGGTGCTTTACCGCTAATGGTACACACAGGACTTTTACATTGCAGCACTTCCATTTCTGCAACGTCTGCCTTGTACGGTATCACAATGCGGTTAATCTCCGGGCTCCACCGCATGGGTTTTGTATTGTCAAAAACAAAATTCACCGGCTGGCCATACAGGTTCCAGCTTGCGGGTGCAGCCTCCATTGATTTACCTGTATTATTGATGGTAAAATTGAAAGTTTTTGGCAGTTCAATAGTGGCTTCTTTTGCATCAATGCCATTGTCATCAGGGGAAATATCAGTTACGGGTTTTTGATCCAGCTTTAGGCTAACGGCTGCTTCAATACCATTTGGAATGATAATCTGGTTGCTTGCATTTACAATTAATCTTCCTGTAAAACTAATAGTACCGCCTGCTACTGTTAAGCCGCAGTACAAGTTACCAGGTGCCGCATTGTCAAACAGTCCGGCATGTATCCACACGCTGCCTTTAGGAATAGTATAACTGCGGGGGCCGGCAAAAACCATATTTCTAACCTGCAGTGGCAACAATATAAATGGCTGTGCCGCTCCCTGTAGCCAAACCTGTACAACGGGTATTATCCGGTAGATGTCGAACCAGAACCTGCGGCCATTCCTGTTAAAAAATGGTCCGAGGCTTTCACTGATGTTGGCTCCTCTTGCCCATTCTGGTACACTGCCCCTTAATTGGCTGCTGATAAAAGGTACTTCCCTGCGAAAAATTCTTATGCTGGTATCAACAAGCTGCTGATTTTCCTGTACGTTTTGCAATACATTGTTTAGGTGCTGCAGATCTGCTGTGTTTAAATGATGCGTTTGAAAATTTTCAAGCTGTTCAAACTGGAAGGAGCTGGCAATGCTTAGCGCAGGCTGGTTGATAATGGCAGCAGCAACGGATTGTTGCAGGTTCTGCAACACATCAGCATCCTGGTTTTCATTGATGGTTATGTCGCCGCATAACCTTGCCAGCAGGGCAAGCAAATTATTTTCGTTCATAGAAAAATTTGATGGGGTTACTTAATTTCTTGCAGGCTAAAGAGGGGGTGGTTGTTTACAATGGCGATTGGATGATTTATCGAATAACAATAGTAAAGTACAAAACTTGTAAAAGCAAATAAACAGGGTGATATATTTATGAGATTTATCCGGTGGCAGCAAACATTGATTAATTGGCAGGAAATACAAAACGACGAAAGGCATTTTACAACAGTTTTTTACTTTTTATGTTTATAACAAGATTATTCCACAAAAGTGGAAAGTTATTTTACGATGAGTTACCCAAAAATTAAACCAGCTTTTTTAGATTTACTATACATTTAAAACACATCCCAACAATAACGACGAATAAAGCAATTAAATTCTTTTTGGAAAACCCGGACTAATTTTACTACCTTAACACTGTCTCCTGAAAGCTTGCTTGCTTACTCCTCCTGTGAAATCATTTTGGTAATTGAGTTTATTATTATTAACCATAAAAACACAACCATCATGAAATTAATTTATGCTTCAGCTTTGCTGTTCCTCATTTCTTGTAACAGTTCCGGAGACAAAGAAACTATTAAGATGCCGGGAGCTTACAAAATGTCATCCAGCAATGTAAAAACAGACAAAACAGATTCAACCTACACCAACGGTCATCAATTAAAAATTTATACTGATGGTTACATGATGTATGCAAATGTTAATTCGCCCGATTCATTGAGTGGTTTTGGTGTTGGCACTTATAGTATTGAAAATGACACGATAACAGAAAGAGTTATTTTTAACGCCTATGATTCTACAAAAAGCAGCGGCACATCCATTTTTACGTTAGCCATTGAAAAAACAGTCAAAGGTTACAAACAGGTAATAGCGGATATGGTTGGGCAAGATGGCCAGCACAACAAACTTACAGAAGAGTATGAGTCTGTTGGTACAACCACTACTTCACCTTTAGATGGCGCCTGGAAACAGACAAGTTCTTTTACAGTAAATGGAAAAGATACCAGCAGCAACATAAACAATCAATATAAAACCTATTATTCAGGGCATGTAATATGGGGGCATAATTACACCGATTCTCTTAATAAAATCCACACCGGCATTGGTTTTGGCAAATTTGTAATGAAGGGCACAGATAAGGTGACTGAATCTATGGAGGCCAGTACTTATTACCAGGTAAGGGGTAACGATGTTGACATTGATATTGAAATGAAGGGCACGGATCAATTTAAGCAAACCATCACCAATCCGGATGGCAGTAAAAATGTGGAAATTTACCAGCGGCTGAAATAATTACAATTATTCCGGAATGAAAATAGTAGCTCAACAGGCAAATGCCTGTTGGGCTTTTTTTATTGCTTACTAAGCCGGGAAATTTATTACAGCACGGGAAATAAAACTACCATCCAACCTTACGTTAAATTAAATACCTTCACGCCTCAAAAATAAAAAAAAATGAGTATTCATATAAGTGCTAAGCCCGGTGAAATTGCTAAAATTGTTTTATTGCCCGGTGACCCACTAAGGGCAAAATATATTGCGGATAATTACTTGCAGGATGCAAAACTGGTGAGCAATACAAGGAATATTTATTTTTATACCGGCACTTACAAAGGCGTGCAGATTTCGGTTGGTGCCAGTGGCATGGGCTGTCCTTCCATAGGTATTTACTCTTACGAATTGTTTACTGAATATGAGGTGGATTGCATTATACGCATTGGCACTTGCGGTGCTTACACCACTGATTTAAAATTGTTTGACCTGATTAATATAGAAGTTGCTGCCAGCGAATCTACCTATGCACAATATGCATGGGGCATAGAAGGCAACGCCATTGCACACCAGGGTAAAGCATTTGATATTATTAAATTAACTGCGGCGGAAAATGCGGTGCAACTAAATTGTTGTGCTATTCACAGCAGTGATATATTTTATCGTTCCACCACTAACATTCCTGCTGTGGCAGTGCAACACAACTGTCTTGCTGTGGAAATGGAAGCTTTTGCATTATTTGCTAATGCCAAATATTTGGGTAAAACGGCTGCTGCATTATTAACTGTATCTGATATTATTCCTACACACGAAAAAATTTCTGCCGATCAACGGGAGCAGGCTTTATTGCCAATGATGGAACTTGCTTTGGAGGCTGCGTTGAAACTGGCTAAGGGGTAACACTGTTTTTATAACTATCAGCAATTAGGTGCAACTTCATTAAAAAAATTGTCGAGCCGTAGGCTCGTTTCTGTTTTGTAACAACGGATTTAGTCCGTTGTACGTTAGAAAATAGCTATTTGAGAGCCGTAGGCTCGGATCCTATTGATGTTTAATTAAATCTAACTACATATTTTTAAGTAAGTGTTACCGCATTTTTATATGGGCCGAACCTACGGCTCTCATTAGATTATCTGTTACTTCATCAACGCCTGCCCGCACAGGCGGGGGATGAAACCTATTGTTACAATATTAACCGAGGCTACGCCTCTTAGCTCCTAATTGCGGATAGTCAATAATATTTTATTAGATGATCAGCCTTACTAAATAACGGGTAATAATTATTAATAACCAATGTAAATGGACAGTCGTTAAGAAAATTAATGATAAAATGGCACAACAAAAAGCTAGTAAGGGAAAGTTTTCAAAAATAGAATACATGTAAACTGCGAAGCTGTTTGAGTTAAATATTGTATACCCGCCAACACAGGTAACGGCAATCAGCCTTCTGAAAAATAGAAACAGCCTCTGCTACCACAACTGCCGAAAGGGTTTGCAACCGCTGTTGGGATTGCAAACCAATTAATTCAAAGAGTTTCAATCATTCTTCAAATTATATTTTGAATACAGGCAATTTAGCATTTGTAGTTAATACAATGCAAAGAATCTTTTGATTATTAACTGAAATCACAAAGAACTTAACTTTGCCTCAAAACAACAATAATGACCAGGCTTTCTGTGAACATAAATAAAATAGCAACCCTCCGAAACAGCCGTGGCGGCAACAATCCGGATTTAATAAAAACAGCCCTTGATATTGAACGATTTGGGGCTGATGGCATTACGGTTCATCCACGGCCGGATGAAAGACATATCCGCTATGCTGATGTATTGAATTTGAAAAAAAACATCAAAACAGAATTGAATATTGAAGGCAACTGTACCGAAGATAAGTTTGTAGCATTGGTATTGGCCAACAAGCCTGCACAGGTTACGCTTGTACCGGATGCACTTGGACAATTAACCAGCAACCATGGGTGGAATACGATTGAACACAAAGATTACTTACTTAAAATGATCGGCCTGTTTAAAAATGCCGGCATCCGCACGTCCATCTTTGTAGATCCACTACAGGAAATGGTGGAAGGTGCAGCTGCTACCGGCACAGACAGGATTGAATTGTACACAGAAGGCTATGCAAAAGAATTTGCAACAGGCAATAAAGCAACAGCCATTGAACCATTTATAAAGGCGGCAGAAAAAGCGAATGAATTGGCACTAGGTATTAATGCAGGCCACGATTTAGACCTCCATAACCTTCAATATTTTTCACAACATATTCCCGGTTTACTGGAAGTATCCATTGGCCATGCTTTGATATGTGATGCTATTTATTTAGGTTTGGAAAATACGGTGCAATTATATCAACGGCAGCTTAAATAGTGCCTTTAAAAAACAAGCAGATGAACAACGAGGTTATAAGAAATTTATTAGAAGCGCTGGAATATTCTACAGAGAATGTTCCCCTGCGTTTGCAGGTGGCAGATATGATGATGCAGGAAAAATTGTATGAAGAAGCATCTGCCCAATACCAGGAAGTACTAAACAGGAATTATGGCGACGCAAGGGCTACATCCGGGCTTGCTTCCAGCTATTATTTCCAAAAAAAATATTCGGCAGCCATTGTGGTTTACGAACAGTTACAGGCCATACTTAGCAAAGACGACAGAACTTTATACATCAAATGCCTGATACAGGAAAACTCCATTCCACTGGCCATTGAAGAGTACCAACATTTATTGGCACTGTACCCGGATTTTTCGGATGAGGAAATTGACAAAAGCTTACGAACATCTTCCAATGATGATTTTGATGATCTTTTTGGAGATTTTGATGCAGGCATTGATGAAAGCTATTTTATGGAAAAACCCAACCTGCGTTTTAAAGATGTGGGTGGCATGGAAAAAGTAAAAGAAGAAATATCCATCAAAATAATTCAACCGCTTAAAAACCCCGACTTATTTAAAGCCTTTGGTAAAAAAAGTGGTGGTGGTATTTTATTGTATGGTCCGCCGGGCTGCGGCAAAACTTTTATTGCCAAAGCAACCGCCGGAGAAATTGAAGCTAAATTCATCAGCATTGGTCTTCATGATATTTTAGACATGTGGATTGGAAACAGCGAAAAAAACCTCCATGATATTTTTGAAATGGCCAGGCGCAATAAACCCTGCGTATTATTCTTTGATGAAGCCGATGCACTGGGTGCAAGCAGAAGTGATTTAAAACAATCTGCCATGCGGCATGTGATTAACCAGTTTTTGGCAGAATTGGATGGCGTAGAAGCTGACAATGAAGGCGTGCTGGTTTTGGCTGCAACGAATGCACCATGGAATGTTGATCCTGCTTTCAGGCGGCCCGGCAGGTTTGACAGGGTTATTTTTGTAGCACCGCCGGAAGAAAGCACCAGGGAAGAAATTTTAAAAGGCTTGCTAACAGACAAGCCGGTAGAAAATATTGATGTAAAAAAAATTGCAGCCAATACAATCGACTATTCCGGCGCCGACCTTACCGCCATCATTGATATTGCAGTAGAAGAAAAGTTGAGAGAATCCATACTAAAAGGAAGTATTCAGCCCATCAATACCAAAGATTTGCTGGCTGCTGTAAAAAAGCATCGGCCTACTACATTGGAGTGGTTTGCATCAGCCCGAAATTATGCCTTGTATGCCAATGAATCCGGGTTATACGATGACATATTGAAATACCTTAAAATAAAAAAATAAATTGGTGAATGGTCAATGGTGAATGGTCAATGGTGAATGGTGAATCAATGTCGTTGACTTAAGGACAACCGCCGTCAGGGTTTGCAACCGCTGACGGGGTTGGGCTAATCCCGACGGTGGCTATCAGCCCCGGCGGCGGTTGATCAAGGACTAAACAAAGCTTATGTAAACCTCATTGAATGGTGAATGCTCAATCAATGTCGTTGACTTAAGGACAACCGTCGTGAGGGTTTGCAACCGCTCACGGGGTTGGGCTAACCCCGACGGCGGCTATCAGCCCCGTCGGCGGTTGCTCAGGGACTAAACAAAGCTTATGTCAACGACATTGAATGCTGAATGGTCAGGCTTTCACCATTGACCATTCACCATTGACCATTCACAAAAAGATACGTCATTTTATTACTAACATAGTACCTGTAGAAACCAGGCTAAACACCTAAACTTTCTAAACGCCTAAACTTTCTACACCTTATATGAGTGATACATTTCAGTTTATTGAAAGAGCAAGGTTATTGCTGGAACAGGGGCGGGTAAATGACGCTGTAAAGCAGATAAAAAATGCGTTGCAGCAGGATCCTGACAATGATATGGCACTTGCGCTGTATGCCCGTTGCCAGTTCGATCAAAAGAATTTTGACGGTGGAATTGAAACACTGTATAAAGCCATCTACATCGATCCGGAAAACAGTTATTATTACTACCTGATAGCTTTTGGTTACTACCGTAAAGATTTGAATACACAGGCCCTTGAAAAGTTGAATCAATCCATCGAACTCAATCCGTATTTTGCTGAAAGTTTTGGCCTGATGGCCTATGTGTATTGTGATGAAAAAAACTTTAAGCTGGCGCTTGAAAAAGCCAATGAAGGGCTGGCAGCAGACCCTGAAAACATTACCTGCCTAAACGTTCGTTCCATTGCATTGAATAAATTGAAGCAGACCGATGCAGCAGTAGAAACCATGGAACATGCTTTAGCCCAGGATCCTGACAATGAGTTTACCCACTCAACCATTGGCTGGAATTATTTAGAGAAAGGCAATAACAAAGTTGCGGCTACGCATTTTAGGGAAGCGCTTCGTATAAACCCCAATATGCACAATGCAAAAGAAGGGTTAAAAGAAGCATTAAAATCGAAAATACCCCCTTATAAATGGCTGCTCCAATATAGTTTCTGGATAAACAACCAGGGTAAAAAAACAAGGTGGATTATTCCATTGGCACTGTACTTTGGTGTACGCATTTTAGCAACAGCATTTAATCAAAACAAAAGTACAGAATCGGTATCAGGCATCATCATTGGCTTGTACCTGGTGTTTGTATTAACTTCCTGGCTAATTAATCCGGTGGCTAACTTTATGTTGTTATTTCACAAAGATGGAAAATATGCGCTTAACAGTACAGAAAAAAATTCAGCTATCACTGTTGTAGGAACGCTTCTTGCAGGAATTATCTGCCTGTTGATTGGTTATCTTTCACGTTCCGAAAACGATGCTTTATCTACTGCATTTCTAATTGCAGGTATCTCCTTTTTGGTTACGGCACTGCCATTGGGCAGAATTCAATATCCCCTGTCATTTAATGGTTACGGCGTTCAAAATAAATTGGCTCTTGGATTAACAGGGCTTGGTATTTTAACAGTTTTATTCGCTTTTATTTATTTACCGGTAGCCATCCTAACTGGTATTTCCTTTCTCGTTATTTTTGTTATTAACAGCTGGGTGGGAGTTTTTAGAAAATAAATATTGGTTATTCAAAAAAGTCCTGATAAAGTTTAGCTGATAAGCATAAATAAAAAATGCTGAAAGTGTATGTACCACTTTCAGCATTTTTATTATAGAACATTATTGTACAACTAGGTGTCTGCAATTTCAGTTAGCACTGTATAGGCTCATCCCAACCGCTCTACTATAGAACTGGAATCCCTGTACCTCATTTTGACCTCACCCCCAGCCCCTCTCCAAGGGCAGAGGGGAGCTTGACACTGATACCTCAACGCTCTTTTCTTATTCGATTAGTAGTCTCATTTTTATTGGACGCTTATTTGGAATCAGCTTTGCATTTTCTAGTTCTATTCAGCGAAACATCACCGCATTTTTAGTACACTCCAAAGTAGTGGGGCTAGAACCCTTAACCCGTAAGCGTTTTAGAGTTATGGTAAAATTTTAAAAGGACACTGGTTATTCTATAAAATTACATTCCCTTAACCGCCTCATTCAAATAAGCCGATAATTGATTGATGGCTCCGGCAGTAATTTCAATCTGGTCCTGTGCCTCTTTCCAGTTGCGTTGCTCTATGGCTTCTCTTACACCCGGCAAGGTTTTTACTCCGTAGCCAGTGTAAAAACCAGGGGCATAAATAGCATGCCTGTACCAGCTGCGGCGTGGTAAACCATCTTTTGTAAGCAGCGATTGCTCCGCCTGGTATAGTTGTTTATTCAATAAATTTTTCCTGGCTGCACTCATGTCAGCAACCGTTAGTTCATGCAAGGCATTGGTTGTTTTTTCCAATGCTGTAACTGCATTTTGTAAGGAAGCAAAACTTATAAATGGTACTTCATCTTTAGCAGCCGGCGGCAGCATTGATGCGGTTATATTGTTGGCAATGCTGTAATGTTTTTCTTTTACCAGTTTATTTTCCACAGCTGTATTCTCCCGCATATTATCTGCAAGCGAAGCAACTTCAGATACATATTTACTGAGTGTTTTTTGCAGATTACGAAAATCAAAAGGCAGGGTTTCTGCATTGGCAAAACGAAGCGTTGTGTGCCCTGCTGTCTTGGCCAATAATACACCGTACTCAAAAGTTGGGTCTTTAAAACGGCGATATAAATCGTACGAATCGTAGATAGAATGATACTCTCCACCATCATCTTCCCCACCAAAACCAAGGTTCATAGATGGTATGCCAATGTGTTGTGCAAAAGGAGAAAAATCAGAACCGGAACCCAATGCTTCCAGTTCAAATGTAGTTTTTGATAACAATTCATTTTTTGATTTAGCAGATGCGGCATTTACAATATCAGCTGATTTTCTTCTTTCAAAAACACTTACGTTGGTTTGCGGATCCTGCACTTCCTTAATAATTTCTGTAAAAGCGGGCTCCAAAGCCTGCGAGCCACCAGCGCCTAAAAATCCACGACCATTGCCATCCGAATTAATATACAATACTGCTTTTTGCTGCAATTCTGCCGCATGAAATTCTACCCATTCAGTCGATCCCATCAGGCCCGGCTCTTCACCATCCCAGGCACAATACATAATGGTACGTTTTGGCTGGTAGCCAGCTTTTGCCATCTCTCCTATTGACCTTGCTTCTTCCATCATTGCTGCCAAACCACTTATTGGATCACCAGCTCCGTTTACCCATGCATCGTGGTGATTGCCTCTAATAACCCATTCATCCGGCAACTCACTTCCCTTCAATTTTGCAATAATATTATTTATGGGACGTACCTGCCAGTCGAAACTTAATTTTAAATGAATTTTATTTTTACTCGGTCCTACATGGTAAGTAATGGGCAAGGCGCCTCTCCAACCTTCCGGCACTACCTGTCCTTCCAGGCTTTCCAGCAAGGGTAAGGCATCTGCATAACTGATGGGTATCACCGGAATTTTCAATAGATTAGCAGCATCTTTTCTATCAAGACGTTTAGCATCTTTGGTAGCGCCAATACCCGGTGTTAAAGGATCTCCCGGATAAATGGGCATGTCTTCTACTGAACCACGTTGTGCCCCCAATGCTGGCCTGAACGGACCTTTGGGATAAACATCTCCCTGAAAATAACCGTCTTCTTTTGGATCGCTGTAGATGATACAACCAATGGCACCATGTTCCTGTGCTACTTTTGGTTTGATACCCCGCCAGCTTTGGCCATATTTGGCAATCACAATCTTGCCTTTTACATCTATGCCCATTCGTGCAAGCATTTCATAATCTGCCGGTACGCCATAGTTAACAAAAACCAGTTCGGATGTTACATCTCCATCAGCACTCCAGCAATTGTAAACGGGCAGTTGTGTTGCTGTTTGGCCAGATGTAGCGTCTTCTTTTAACGCAGGTTCTTTTAAAGATGCTTTAAAATTCCTGGTGCCCGTCATGGACAATTCTCTCGTAATGGGTGTTGGAAACAATACATAGAATGTTTCTATCTGTGCATCATATCCCCAGCTTTTAAATTTATCAAGAATATAAGCTGCAAC
>Ga0163147_10001482_pt1 | contig 35664 bp, 57 predicted proteins | sample OliLakLV19MP6G1_FD_148597 | JGI IMG/M metagenome (GOLD analysis project Ga0163147, IMG submission 148597) | Freshwater microbial mat bacterial communities from Lake Vanda, McMurdo Dry Valleys, Antarctica- Oligotrophic Lake LV.19.MP6.G1 | ecosystem: Environmental > Aquatic > Freshwater > Lake >...
GGGCCGGGCGAGCGTTCGGGAACAGGATTGCCTGCATCCGAAGCACGTTAGGGTCATCGAGCATGTTCATGTGCTGCTGAATGTGGTCAAGAGCTGCTTGGATAACCTTGGGGTCTGAGCCAGTGCGCACCTCGGGATTGTTGAGGACTACGGCGTGCTCCAGAAGATGCTGCACATGATTGTCCGTGAAAAGGACCGGCATCATCTTGCCCTCAGAAAGCGCCTCGTTTTCGCCCTTAATCAGCAAAAGCTGGCTTTGTTTGGACTCGATAACAGGCTCAAGGCGACCGGTGGTGATGACCTGAATATACTGGTCCGGGTTGTCGATCATATTGCGCTCTGCCAGGGCGTCGGCCAGGTTGGTCTTGCCAGCCGTGGTGCGGGTTAGCGGGTTGCCCATGTCTACGAGTACGCGACTGATCTGATCGAGGTCCGAGCCCTGAAACTGCTTCATAAGGGGCCGGTTGGACTTGCCGACAATGGCCGCGATGCGGGGCACAGAGGCAAACTCCTGAAGAATCTGAATGGTGGCCGTTCCCACGTTTTCAACCAGGCGGACATAGGACTGCTGCAAGCCCTGATTAAACTGAATGGCCATGGATTGAACGAGAGCCAAGGCCGCACCGCTCTTCAGCGACGCCTCGGGGTTTCCTCGAGCCACGGAATTGACGGCGGACAGTGTTTCTCCAACCTTGTCGAGCATTCCTAGGAAGCTGAAGATTTCCGCAGGCGTCTGGGTCAGGTTAAACGCTTCAGGCTTCCCAACCGATGGGTCGTACTCGGTTACGGTCAAACCGCCAGCAAGCTGCGATGTGGAGATGTCGAAGCCCTTGGGCACGAGCACGTTTTGAACGCCAAAGGTCGATTGGTTGGTGATGATTGTGGAATAGAGAATGTCCGTCGCCTCTTGAATCGGCAGCAGATCGAAGGCCACCGTGTAGCCGAAGATCGTTCCCAGCTCCTCGTCGGGAGCGAGACGGTAGACGTGAGTTTTCTTGTAGGGAAGCGGGCCGTCGAGAAGCACCGTCCCATTGTCGAGCACCTGGACCATGCGCCCCTGAGGTAGCGCCTCATTGGCAGCATGAAGCAGCGTGTAGACAAAGATGTTGTCGGAGTCCTCAATGCCAATGGCCTGAAGATTCGTCGTCGCGGCGTATTCCAGCGAGTCCATGGAGTCGTCCAGGATTTTGTCGGCTATTTCTGCGTACTTGGCGGCCAGCGCGTGCTTGTTTTCGGCGTCTCGAAGGACGGTCCAAATCTCTTCCGAGGGGGCCTCAAGCGTGAAGTCGCGGATGCAGTTTAGCGGCGTGTAATTGGAATACTTGATATCGCCTTGATAAACAGGCGATCCGGTGCCGGTCTTGCCGTAGACCTCGCCTCCGGTAACGTTCCATTCAACGCGGATGTAGCCTTCGGAGAAGATGAGGCCGCCCTTTACGGCGTTCTTCAAATACTGCTCCATTTCCTTCTCGCGCATATAGTAGTCAAGCAGGCCGGTAGCCAAGACGACTTGCGCCTGGCTCTTCTCGTCCGAATTGGTGGCGCGAGGCTCAAAGACTGGGCGCTGCTGGGTGGTCATTGTCTCTAGGTGAGACAGGAGATTTCGGTAGTTGTTGACCGAAAGGGCTGTCAGCTCTCCCTGCTCCCCGGTCGGGTTAAGGCGACCGCCGGTGATGCGAGGGCGGTAATAGTACATCCAACTGCGTCGATAGAGGTCCAGGCGACCGGTCAGCGACAGGAATTTGTAATAGTCCTCAACCTTGTCGAGAATCCGGTCACTGATTTCTTTGGATGGGGCAGCGGCCCAGTAGCTATTATCGTTTGGTTTTTGCGACATTTTTGACGATGCTCCTTATGCTCTCTGATGTTTCAGGAGCTTTGATTTTTCGGTTGGGTCCGTACAAGTTACCAATTGCGGCTGCATTTGGGGTCTGATGACTCTTGATATTATGCAGCCAAGCCTTGTGCGCTACAAATCCGTGATCGGCGGGCACCGGGTTTGAGTGATGCGGAGTGTGAATAAGAAGGTACATCAGGGCCGCGAAGTGATCGAAATGGCCATAAACCTTGGATCTGGCAAACTCCTTGCGGTTCTTGTCCCAAATTCCATTTTTCATGCAGCCGATGAGCATCTTGCAACGTGGGTGGATAATGATTCGGCCTTGCTTGACCCATTCCCGTACGCGGTTGACCATTTGCTCCAGGCTTGAATCCTTTTTGACGGCCATGAAGTGCAAGCTGTGAATAGAGGCAAGATCGACGAGAAGATGCGGGTTGTTGTTGTCTGAGACGCGGCGGAACGTGGGCACACTCTGCGTCTCTTTGTCCAAGTCGGCCTTGATCGTGTAGGGGCTACGATCGTCAGACCAAAGCTCCCACTCCTTTTGCCGCACCGAGTCCCGCAGTGTCTTGGTTGTCCACTTTGGGCCTTCCATGGTCAGCTCGTCCTCGACAATCAGGGCGGCCTTGCGGAAGTCATAGTAGCCAAAGATGAGCGCCGTGTGATCCTTGCGGCCTAGATCCTGCCCCGCGAGCTTGTGATAATAGCCGTAGCAGTCGTCTTTGGGGATCTCCTGAATAAACTCGTCTTTCCACTCGCGACAGAGCGCCAGGTCGTCGTCGAGAATGAAGTGGCAGAGATATTCCCGCTTCCACGTTGCTGAGTCGAAGCCGCCAGACTCAAAGGCTAGGCGCTGCACGGTCTGCTCATCGACCATCGGGTTGTCGTAGATCGTAAAGCAGGCATAAGAGCCCTCTAGTTTGGCTCGTTCGGCGAAGTCACAAAACGAGTGCGCCGGGGTGTTTGGCGGCGTGCTAATCATGATGATTTCACAATCTGGGCGGTGAGTTGTGGCGGGGACAATGACCGACTTGTAGAGGTATTCCAGACAGTCGATAAACCCGGCCTCCTCAAGGATCATGAGGTCGGGCACCTGACCGCGGAGACCGTTGGGGTTCTTGTCGAGCCCGATGAGCTTAATCTCTGCGCCGTTTCTAAAGACCCACTTGGATCCGGTGCGTCTAAAAACTGGGCGCAGATGGTCCGGGCAGTCCTTCAGCACCTCGTCGAAGGCGGGAATAATGAGCTCTGACAGATCGGACAGAAAGGCTGTGCCGATCCTAACCTTGGCGTTTGGAGTGCGCAGGCAGAGGGCTACGGCCCTAGTTACGCCGTAGTAGGTCTTGCCAAACTGACGAGAGCAGCAGATGACTCGAAGCTGGCCGGGCAGGTTGTTGAGCGCGTCCTCGATGCGACGCTGTCCGCCGTGGAGCTTCCAGCGCAGATCGCCCCGACACCACTTCTCACGAATGGCTTGCTCCCTAGTCATCGCCCACCAAGATCGCGTCCAGGTCGGCGTCGGCAACTTCCTTCAGCGGTCTGTCCCCATCTCCCCCGCTGAGATTAATATCGACCGACGTCAGCTTTGGATAAACGTAGGGCATCAGATCGACGAGATATTTAACCTGAAGCTCAATCGGGAGCTTTCCAATACGGCTCAGGATCGCTTTGATTAGATCGACGTCGAGCTTCTCAAGCGCCTCCCGAGCCAGTATTGATTTAAGGTTCTTTGACCCCGGCGGTCTGCCCATGGGCTTGCCGGTTGCCTTCCCCACTTAAATATTTACTCCTTGGAGCGCGGACGAAAGGCCTGGCCAAGAGTTGTCGTATTGACGACCTTGGAGATTTCACTCACTGTTTTCACCAACTTAGGCAGTTCTTCAACCGCCTTTAATGCTCGATCAACTTCAGTGGCGTGGACGCTGAGGCGGGAGACTTGTCCAGCCATTGCATCGACTGTGAAGGCAAGGGACGCGGACGCCTTGGCTCGGCGAGACGCCATCTCGTAGATCATGCCCACCAACAGGAGAATGGTGACGGCTTGCCATGATTGGTAGAAAAGAGCGCTGACGAGCGCGGCAAAGAATGAATATTGCGGGAGTTGTCTCATGTGAACTCGTTTTCAAAGAAGATCCTGGCCTCGTCCGTGACGATTGAGCGCAGGTTAACTTCGGACAGGCTTTCTTCTGTAACGACCCCGCCCACGATGGTGAGCAGGTATCCGACATAATGCTGGCCTGCGCGACGAACGCCGACAGCCTTCATGGGGCCCTCTGGCGTGGTGTCGTCCTGCTTGGCGCGAAGGTCGAGGGTTACGCCGGATGTTTCATGTGAAACAATCTCTGGGCGGATTTTTCTAGGCCTGCCCATCTGTAGCTCCCTCTAGGTGCTGCTTGAGCTCGGGAATGAGCTTGGCGTCAGGATGGGAGGCGGCGGCGGCAATGGCGGCCTGGTGGGCGGCCTTAAGAAACTCCGCGGCCTCATGAACCATCTGAAACTTGCGATAGGGGTAGGTCCCATCTAGCAAGACGTTATGCACTGCGGCGAACGTGCGCATGGTCTGCACCTGACCCATAAGGTCGGCGGGGATCTCTGCGGCGGCGGGCGCGGCTGGGAATGGGACAAGCTTTGGGGGCTGGGTCATTTGATTGCTCCTTTTGAGGGCGTCCGTACTTGGATGGCCCGATGTCAGAGGTTCTAACGCAAGAATAAGCCAAGCGCCTTTGTTTTTCAAACTGACGCGGTAAACTATATTTTATGACTAAAGCGGATCTACGGCTGATCACTGAAAAAACAGCCCTACCTTTGTCCTTAGTCGCCGTTTTGCTGATGGGCCTGATAAGCGTCGTGGTTCGGGTGGGCAACATCGATGCGACTGCTGACGCGACTGCGGCGGAGGTTCAACACATTAAAGATGACCGGGTGAAGACCTATCTCCAGCACGACACTAGATTTCAGTCCATGGAGCGATCTCAGGCTGAAATGGGTCGCGATATTAAAGAAATCCTATCCAGACTTCCCAGAAAATAGCATCTTTCGGTTATCCTAAAATCTCAAAGGGAGGTTTTATGGATAAAGCATTTGATCTGGGAGCATTGGTTGGCAAGCTGAAGGGCCGGGGTCTTGACCTGGCCGAAGAGAGCGCAAAAATCCTCGTCGAGGAAGTCCTCGACTGGGCACAAGAGAGCGTTGTTCTCTCTCCTAACAAGTTTGACGACTTGGTTGGGGCGTTTATTCCTCAATTGAAGGCTGCGGCTTTGGCCTTGGCTGACAAGATCGACGGCAAGGACGACTAATGGGCTGGCTGGGCGGGATCATTGCGTCAGTTTTAATGAATCTTGGTGCTCGATTTGCCGCCTGGCTTGTTACATTTTTGTCTCGCGCCTTTAAGCGCCGAAATGACGATAAAGAAATTGACGACAGGGCTGAAGAATCCGTTAGGCCTGTTGAGGACGTTATCAAGGAGCCCATACCGGCTCAAGACGACAAAGAGGCGCTTGAGAAACGCAAGGAGGCCCTTCGTGAAGCTGCTAAAAGTATTCTTGGCTAGCGCCTTAGTTGTTGGCTGCGGCGGCATTAAGGCTCCCGACGCCCGATGGGGCCTTGTTAACCCCGCCGGCAAAGAGGTCGTTTCCTACAATCTAAAGAATGATTATGTTTATTCTGAGGACGGCATGAAGCTCAAGGCCAACGCCAAGGCGGTTTATCTGCCAGTCGAGTCGCTTTGGGATATGGAGGGCTGGGTTTGTATGCCCCCTCGGGACTTCGCAAGAGCTCGTGCTACGGTTGAGAAGTTAATCTCGCGCCATCAAGAAGGCTGCAAGTAGCCTAGCGCCAGACGCCGCCCGCATAGCACCACTTAACGATCGTACTTTGTAGGATTGTACCGACCTTCTCTCGGTTAGCGTTTCGAGTCGCTTCACATTCGACGTGAACGACCCACCAATTAATTGCGACAGAGCGACTAGAGACCTTGCAGACCTGCCCGGCGACCTCGCACAGTATGGGCTCGTCTTGCCCCATAACGTGGTCGAGAAACTGAAGTCGGATCCACTTTCCGGCTGCGTCTCTTGGCACATTCATGTCATTCTCACAAAGTGGGCATTAACGCCCTTATCGACGATCACTGAGCCGAGGGTGGCCTTGTTGCGGTATTTGTTGCCGTACGCGAAGGCTAGGGACTGCGGATCAATCAAACATCCCGCGTTTGCCCAAAATATTTGATTCTCGTGATTGGCTGAGTATTGAACGCCGCCCCACGAGTGGATATGCCCGATGACGGTTGATTTACGGTTTTCAAAGGCGGCCTTGTAGGCTCCGTTACGGCCAGAGCAGGGATCTCCATGCCCGTAAACCACGTTGTCGATCTCTATGCGATTGTGCCAGCTCCAGCCCTCTGGGGCCCTCATGATTTCTCGGTACTGCTTAAGGTACACGCTTGGAAGGCCGGCGGCGGCGGCGATGCGCCACGGTCGATGCGTATGGTTTGAGATGCAGGCCTGCGCCTCGGGGAAAAGCTCATAAAGCTTCTGCATAAATTCCATGGCCGCCTCGTACTCGTGCCCTGCCGAGTAGAGTTCGGGAACCTTCGGATGCACTGACAGACCGTGGGCGTCAACCTCATCCCCGAGGCAAACAATGCGCGTGGGTTTAAATTCCTTTTTGAGGTACGCCAGAAAGGCGAGTGCATCCAGATTGTGAAACGGCGCGTGTAGATCGCTTATCGCTAGAACGACTTCTTTGCCCGCCACTAACCCTCCCCAGAGTTAAGAACCGTCAGGTTAGTGTAACCTAGGGTTGGGGGTTAACAATGTTGGTTAGAGCGGTCAGGTTAGAGTTTCTTGTGATCGATGACGTGCATATAACGGCGCGGGAAATTGCCGAGATGATCACCGAGGCGATCCAGGTTCATGTCGAGTGCCGCAGGGTTGAGTTTAAAATCATCGAGGATCACGAGATTGCGTCTGACCTCGCTCCTGAGCTGGGAATGGCCGAGGCCTAACGTGCTGTTTAACCTAGAATTTGAGGGTCATCCGGTTTCAGTAAATAAGGCGTACTCGACGGCTCGATTTGGCGGGCACCGCTTCCGCTCACAAGACTACGCTGCGTTTAAGAAGCGCGTCGAGCTCCTGGTTGGGGCCAAGAGAATCGCTGTCACACGTGGAGCACTCTCCGTAGAAATCGACCTGCACGCGCCTGATTGGTTCACTAAAGGCGGTTTCGTGCGCAAAAAAGACCTGGCCAACTTTGAGAAGACGCTCGTCGATTGTGTCTTTACGGCCTTGGGCTTGCACGATGCGCTGATTTTTGAGCTGCGGATGCGCAAAGTCGTCGGGCCCACGCAGAAGACTGCGCTCAGAATCTTTGACCTCGGCGCGTTTTAAAGCGCCTTATGCTCGACCGTTGGCTTCGTGACACAGAATTCTTTGATCTATGTCCACATGCCAGCCCAGGGATCGAAGATGGTCGGCGACGTGCGGGAAGGCCGCTAGAAACGTCCAGCGCCCGTTGTGCCAGCTCACCGTCCCTCGATGATGATCGCCGCAGAGAGGCAGGATGTTGTGGGCGTCGTCGCCATAGCACCGGCGGGTCTTCACATGATGCGCCTCGGACGGTCCCTCGCGCCCGCAGGCGACGCATGGAAGCTGCCGAATAGAGGCGAGAAACTTCGGGTCGCTATTTACGGCCACGAGCCGCTAACATGAAGGCCATAGCCTGCTGCACGAAATCGCTCATGCTCTCATGCACGTTGCCCGAGGTGATGTGCTCTTGAGCCATGCGGAAAAGGTGCTGCGGAATCAGCACATTGAGGCGCTTGGGCGGCTCGACGTATTTAAAAGGCCGACCGATCTTAGGCTTTGTCATCTGCGCTCTCATTATTGGGCCTGTTTAAGCACGCTTCTAAGGCGCGTTCAAGGCTGGCCAAATAGGCCTCACGCTCGGGCGTAGGCACGCGGTCTACAAATGAGGCAGCTAGCACGGCGTCAGTCGGCGATCTGATCGCGGCCAGGATCGCCTTGCGCTCGCGGTTGCCCCGGTCCCATCCGGGGCCGGTGTCGATGTATTCATAGGCCCAGTCGTGGGTGCAGAGGAGTTCGGAGAGTTTCATTTGATCTCCAGCGCGGCGAGGCTCGGCACAGTAAAAACGTCTTGTGAATCAGCGGGGCTCAGCAGGTAACGCCCGCTTTTGCACCGCACGCATCGAAATATCGTGCCTGCAGGGTATGTCTTGGCTGGATGGTGCGCCCCCGCTCTGTCCGTATAAGCTTCATACGCGCAGATGGCGCGGGCACTTCTTAAAACTCGAAAGGTGCTTTCCGGCTTGTTCATTTGACCTCCAATGCGCAGTTAACCAAGTACTTAAGATTCCATTCCCGCTCTAAATCAGACGCCGAAAGCCTGTAGCGCTTGGCAGCGTCTAGCAACATGATGACTTCGCAGATGTCCATCCCATCGAGTGCGTTGACGCACTCGACGATGCGCTTGGTTAGGGCGTGGTTTTCCGGGCAGCGTTCGGCTTCAAAGGGGCCGATAACAAACTTCCGGGGGGTTAGCTCAACAAGGATCGGTGTATGCTTGCTCGATTGAGCTACAATCGCAGTAGCTTCGCCGCGCTGTATAGCGCCCGTCACGTGGTGCTTAAGCATATCTAGCGGTGCGTTTGTCTTGAGTTTCATGGTTGGCTCCCTTCCTTCGCCCGGGGTGTGCTTGCTCATTTCGATTCCTCCCAAAGTTGATCGCAGGCCGAGTCAAACTCCCGCGCCTCGGCGGCAGAGAGCTGCCCCCGCTGCCAGAAGCCCCAGAAATTAAGCCCGCCTTGGCGAATAACAGAGATGATCCCGAAGCGCTCAGTCTCCAGAGTCATCATAGGATTGTTGCCCCACGGAAGGCGGGAGTGCTCCAGCCTAGTGATCTTCGTTCTTTGTGTGCTGCTCATGTATATAACTATACATATAATGCGCAGATAAGTAAAGTTAATATTTGATAAATATTTGATAAAGATTATAGCTGGTTACGCTTCAGAGCGTGCGGGAAGTGCTTGCCCCAGTTAACATAGTGGTGCGGGCGGCCAAAGCGTATCTTAGTCTCGGCGTACTGCGGCCAGACGACCTCTAGGGACCGCGTCTTAAGAATCTTTTTCTCTGTCGCGTTTCCTTTATAGAGCTCATCCTGGTTGCCGCCCTTCATCTTTAGAACGGTCGACATTTTCTCAATCAGAAACGCGTTTAAAAGGATCGTACACCACTTGTCATGAAGCACCTGAAGGCACAGGTCTACGTCCTCGTTGTACTTCATGCGCCAGCGATGCGGGATCTTGTTGTTAATCAGCATCCCGCTGTAGATGTGATAGTTAATCGTGAAGGGCTTGCGGTTTTGCTTCGTTACAAAATAGGTATATTGGTAGCCAGAGATCGCAACGTTGGAAAACTTCTCCGTAAAGACTTCAAGGGCACTCAGCGCCTCAACGGCTGTGCAGCGCAGTCGCTTACCGTGATTAAAGCTATAAAAACTCCGAATGTTGTCGTCAAAAAGAAAGTGCCTGGCAGCTCCGCGCTCAAGCGAGTCCTCCCAGCACCAATTGCGCGCCGGGTACGAGCCAAGCCCAAGATTCGAGAATGGTAATTTAGCGACAAACTCACGGGGGATCGTCAGACAGTACTGTTCGTATTCCTGCGGCTCGACAGCAATCCTAAACGGGATCCCCTCACGCATGAGCGCCTTAGCGGTCAGCGGGTTTTCGTGTCGCCCCTTCGATACGATGTAAATCGGGTGCGTTATTTTACGTAAACAATCCATGTCGTCTTAAGCTTTTTGTCCACAGCCACGTCGTTCTCAGCCACAAACTTGGCTCGTGAATCCTCGCTGGCAAAAATGTAGCTGAGCTTGATGTAGTCATCGCCCTCAACAAACTCAGGCATGTCCTTAGCCCATTCAGAATTCTCATCACCGCGGTTCACCTGCTCAACGCGGCCCTCAATCGAGTCGGCGATGCCCACGAGAAGATTCTCAATCGACGACAGCTCAAATCCGCTCAGCTCCATGTCGAGGTTGGAGATATCAAGCTCCAACAACACGTCTTTAAGGCCTGCAAAATTCCACTCGCCCCCGGCTTCATTCGCCGCAAGCGCCGCTTGTGTGTGCCTGGCCTCATCGGCCCATGAAACTTCACGATAACGAAACCGCTCGCCCATGTCCTCGATATACCCCTCAGCGACGGTGCCAGTTCGCGTCGGCGACGGATACCGCTTTTCAATCACGATCTCCGTGCTGCCGTTGATCTGCTTAACGCGCTGGTGCGCTGTGACCAGGCGCTTCAGTGCTACGTTGTTCACGATGCCCGACAAGTCACCGAATTCTTGAAGCGTCTTGGCTAAGATGCGTGATTGAGCTGGCGTAATCTTGCGCGGGTTCTTTTCCCACGCCTTTAAGTCAGAGATTTTTGACATTCAGCAAACTGTATCACTCACGAGTCCAATTCGTCCATGCACCGGATTTGGGTGGTGATACTCAGAACGAGGATTATAGTCCCACCGACTTCCAATGCTCGCGTGGGCATTTTCTGTTGTGGTCTCATCGTCCTGAGTTAAGCATTATAGCCACGACCGTCTTCGGTATGGAGCCTACCCAGCCAGCGTTTTAGTTGAGTCTTATCCTGGTTACGGTTTCGTCTTATCCCAGGTTTTTCCACTCAAGGGAGCTGGTCCCCACATATACGGCCTCTTCCTCGGGGGGATTGGTCGTCCCCTGCCTTGTCTCCGTATAGTCCCCCCGCCGCCATTGGTTCCCCATCGTTGGGTTTCCACAAAAGACTTTCGTCTAAAAGGCGGGATCTTGGCACAGCGTTTAAGGTGTTGACGAGTTGAACGGTTTGCCGTAGAAAGCGTAAACACTCTTTGACGCAACAAGAGTTATACCCCTAGAGCCGCAGTTTAAAAACTCGCTCTGGGGGTTTTTTTTTGCCTTTAACCTCTTTACACGCCCATAAAACGGTGATTAATAACCTCTAACTCGCATCTGCCTTCCCGGCAGGTTAACCCCGGCTCTGATGCACCTCGGGTGCCGGGGAGCGAGCCTTAAGGTGCATTAATTTGGAGGTGCATCCAGTGTCAATCGAGCAAAACCCAGCCCTATTTAACCAATCGCTCTACGCATTAAACGCTGAGTATCAGGCCTACCTTGCGACAATCGAGGCGGCACGAGGCGAGGTGAGCGAGGACTCGGAGCGTGCCCTACAGGGAGCCGAGACAGCCCTGGCTCGCAAAGTCGAGGCCTGCGACTTCGTATTGTCGCGTCTGGCGAGCGAGGCCGCGTTCTACAAGGCCCGTATTGCCCAGATGCAGGATTTCATGCGGGCGTTTGAAAACGCGGGAGATCGGCTCCTAGAGCGCCTGAGCGAGGTCTTGCGAGAAACCCCCGGTGAGATGCTTGAAGGCGAGACAGTGGCCTACAAGCTCGTCACTAGCCCCGGCAGCGTTGAAGTCAGCGTCGAGTCAGAGATTCCCGATGCCTATAAGAAGACCGTTATAACGCATCAAGTCGAAAAGGCCCGCATCAAAGAAGACATCAGGGCCGGCATCGAAGTGCCCGGAGCCCGCCTTGTCTTTCACAAATACCCTAAGCGCACGCGCCCGAGGAAATGACCATGAAAACTAGCGAGACGATCAACGAATTGGCTACGGCCCTCTCTTTGGCTCAATCTGAGATTGAGGGTGCCGTCAAAGATTCGGCAAACCCTTTCTTTAAATCGAAGTACGCCGACTTGGCCTCCGTTTGGGACGCCATTCGAGCTCCGTTTGCCAAGAACGGGCTCAGCGTTGTGCAGGGGCCCGAGGTGGTTTTTTACGCCGAGGGGCGAGTGTCGGTTTTATGCACTCGATTGATGCATAAAGGCGGGCAGTGGATCGAAAGTCAAATTCCCCTTGAGCCCATCAAGAACGACCCGCAAGGCGTGGGGTCCGCCATTACCTATATGCGCCGCTACGCGCTTCAGGCGATGGCAGGCGTCGCCCCCGAGGACGATGACGGTAATCACGCGAGCGGTCGGCAAGCGATGCCCTACAGCAAGCCAGCGGCCCCAGCCGCGCAGTCTGGCTATCGAATCAACTTCGGCAAGTACAAAGACAAGATGATGGCCGAGGTGGACCCTGTCGGGCTACGCGACTACGCAAATTACATCGCGAAGGGCCGCGGTGAGAAGATGAACGAGCCCGGCTATAAACCAAGCCCGCAAGTGGACTCATTCCTAACCGCCTATCAGGCGCTGATCGGAGCAAGCAGTGGCGAAGAAAGCAATAGCGGAACTCAAAAAGCTACGCCTCGCGGCAGAGAAAATCCTAGTTCGGCTGACAGAGCTAGAGCCGATGCTGACGCTGCTGCCAGAGCCGCCCTCGATAACATCCCCTTCTGAAGTCGGCTTAGTTAAGGAGCAGTTTTTAAAATGCTACGAAATTGGATACGGAAGACACTACCCTGGCTGGGGGGCTCGCGAGAGTGGCCAAGCCAAAGCATGGCTCAGGTCGTGCCCCTTAGAGCGCGCCTTGGCGCTGTGTCGTTTTTACCCAGAATGGAAGGACTACAACGCCACCCGCGCCGCGCACCCTTTTGGTCTTTTGGTAATGCGCTGGGTGGAGGTGGACGCTTGGTTGCAAGACTCAAGAGGTCAGGTCTACCGAACAGCGGAGGCTCGGGCGCTGGAGAAACTAACGACCCGACAAGTGGAGGGGGTGCTTGATGTACGAGGATTTGCCGAACAAGCTCGACGTGCTGAGCAGACTGGTCACGTTCTCGGCCACGAAATTCCGCACGAAGCCCAGCGGGGAATACCTGGGGCACGTCGCCAATCTGCTAGATCGAACGATGAGCCAGATTGACGCTCAGCGGATGCTTGAGCAGATGCCGCGAGACTTTGATATTTTTCCCAGCATCGCGCAGATTGAAGAATACCAAAAGCAGTTTGTGCGACCTAAAGAAGTCCCTCAAGCGCAGCCGATTAATTTTTGGGAATCGACACGCGCACCTGGCACGCCAGCCCGACTTGAGGCCATATTTCTTATGATCGAAAACGGGCATACAAACAGCGGTGCTTTTGTGTCCGGACTGCTTTACAACAACCTGACCGGGGAAAAGGCCTGGGAGTATCACGACAGCTGGGCTCGGGGTGAGATTCATCCCGAAGTCATGGAGAGAATCGAGAATGGCAAACAAAAAAAACAGGGGCATTAAGGCTATGGAACGCGCATTTAGAGCTGAGATTGCACCGCTTGCGGCGAAGATGCGAGATGAGAATAAAAGCCTGAAGACAATCGCCACGGAGTTGTCGAAGCAATATGGCATTGAAATCTCACACTCCAACGTAGAGACGGCGCTGAGAAACGCGGGACTGTTTGAGCCGCTTCGCTGGCGGCCACCAAAACTAAAAGAAGGCGCTAAGCCTGGGAAGTTTGCACATCTAAAATGACAAAACCAACAGACGAGCAAATCATGGCGCATCGTGAAAATGGAATGTCGGCGATCAAGATAGCCAGACTTCACGGCGTAAAAGAATTCAGCATACAAGTGCGCCTCAAGGCGCTGGGAGCATACGAGAAGCCGCTAAAGCGCGATGGGCGACCTGTAGGCGGCACCCCTAACGGCGGAAAACTGTCGCATTTGAAATGAGCGTTGATCCGCTAGATGTTTTAACCGTGGCTTTAATTATCGGGGCATTGAGTATGTGGAGAATTATATGAGCGAAACCGCCGAACTGATAAAGCGCATCGAGATGGCCATCGAGGGCTCACCGCCTTATCACTATGTGATGTTGATGAAAGATCCGGTGCCTGCGTATGCCTTGAGCGTCGCGGACGTTCGGGCGCTGATCGCGCTCGTGTGCGCTGCGGAGAGGGAGAAGAAATGAAGCAATCAATCATGCAAAAATGGGTCGCGGCTCTGCGCTCTGGTGAGTACGTCCAGATAACTGGTCAACTTAGTGAGTGCGACATCAGGGCTTCCAAGAGAGGCTTCTGCTGCCTCGGCGTGCTGACCGATCTTTACGCTAAGGATTCGGACATACCCCTAGAGACGCTTCTGTCTATAAAACAAGACGGCGGCATTTGTCGAGACGTAGAGAAGTGGGCTGGGATGGGCAGCGACATGGGTACTCTCCCTAGCCGGGTCTTTGTTGACGTGGAGTATGGGCGCGGCACGAATCACGACGATCTAGCCAACCTCAACGACGACGGCGCAGGCTTTAACCGCATCGCGGATGTGATTGAAGAGCATTGGGAGAAACTATGAAAACATGGACCATCGAAAAACTAATCCGGGAACTATGCAAGCGCGAGGGTAAGAAGGCTCAGGTGAATATCGCTCAGATGCGGGAGATTGTCGGCGTGCTTGCGGATGTGATCTACGAGGCTGGGCTAGAGGACGACCAGATCGGGGACTGCGTACAGTGGCACGATATGTTTGAGACGCTTGGCGCGAAGCGGGCGAAGAAGAAATGACACTCAGTGAAGCACTAAGCACAATGAAGCCCTATCGGCGAGTTGGGGATGCCTGTTGGCGGTCCCCTATCGGCGCTAACGACCAGTTCACAATGCTGGGGAGTGACGCTATCGCCACTGATTATGAAATAGAGGAACCAAGCATAACAATAACAATAACGCAGCTACGAGTGGTCATTTTGAGGGCGGTGCCCAGGGCGATACCTACGGCGACCGACAAACAAATAGACAGCATTTGCAGGGAGATGGGCCTATGACACTAATCGAAGCAATTAAGTCCGGGCGCAGGTTTAAACGTGGCCCCTCGGGAGCATGGATGACAGCCGGAGACTGTTTCACCGTGGATCAAATGCTCGATGAGCGGTGGGAGCTGGAGAGTGTGAGGGTGACGATCACGAAGGAGACCCTCGCCGCCGCGTGGGATGAGGCTTTCGATGGGCCGCAGGAGAAGGCGTGGGTGAAGCTATGCTGGCTGCTGAGACTATGAGCGGCTGGATCTGGCTCGGGCACGCCCAGCATTTCATCGGTGCGCGTCGCTGTAGCTTCAGAATGGGCACCTGGCTGCCCAATGGTTACGTCGTTTCTACCGTCGGGGAATTCCTGATTAACCCGGACGATAAGCAGTTTGAGGAGATAGGCTGTGACCGTCTCTATGAAACCTTCGTTTTTAAGACTTCCGGCAACACCCATGACTGCGGGTGCCCTGTGATCGATGACTTCCTGGAACTTGCATCTCACGGCTACAAGCTGGCGAAGGATGCCCAGCTAGGTCATATGGCTGTCTGCCATGAATGGAGCGAGATATGAGCGACGAGGAGAAGGCGCACTCGTTGGCGTGCTCCGTTCCGCTGGGAGAGGATGCTGCGATGTTCTCGGCGGCGCGTGACCGCATCGCCGAAGCCCTTACAGAGGCCCGCATGGAAGGCGGGGCAGAGGAGATGCGTAGGAACGCGCTGACCATCTGTGACCTGCGGGTGGAGCTGGAGCAGGCGAAGGCAGCAACCGTGGCATTGTTTGCAACGGTTGAGGAGTGGACATCGGAAGCCGAGAACGAGCTTCGCTACTGTGGTGACCGCGACAGTCACGAGGCTGGGATGTTTCTAGGGCAGATTCAGGCGTACACGATGGTTCTGAATCAGGAGGAAACCAAATGACCCTCAGCAAGGAAGCTATGGAACGAGCTGCCAGGTGCTGGTGCGAACCAGAAACCTCGATGATCGAAATGGATACACGGCTAGCTACGGCATTCGCCGTAGCACTAGACGAAGAACGTGCCCGCTCCGCGAAGCTAGTGGAGGCGCTGGAGAAGATCCACGGCTGGCACTGGCAGCACAACAGTCCAGCGGAGATCAAGGGATGGGCCGATGAGGCGCTTGAGTTCTACCGGGCGGGGGATGAGAAATGAAGCTCATACACTTGCTTCGGGACCTACAAATTGGCCTACAGGCGGAAACTGGGGACGATCAGCCGGTTCTCAGCATTAAGGTTAGCCACGCCGTGTGGCACAAGATTGTTACGGAGGTTCATTCCTCGCGATTACTTTGGGATGGCAGCTTTGACTCCTCACCGACCGCCACGCAGTTTGAAATTATGGGAATCGAGATAACCAAATGACCACAGCCAAAGAGACAGCGGCCAAAATTATGAGCGCCTCTACGGAGTTTTACAGCGACCGCCTGAAGTGCGATGATTTTATTGAGACTGCCATTGAAGCCGCCTTGAAGCAGGAGCAAGCCCGCTCCGCGAAGCTAGTGGAGGCGCTGGAGTTTTACGCTGAGATGACTAGATGGGAAGGCGACCGCCTATTGCATGAATCAAAGGACTACGGAGACGCGAGATACAAAGACTCTGTTTACGGTGACACCTATATCCCTAGCGGCAAACGCGCCCGCGAAGCACTCGCCACCTGCCGGGCGGGGGATGAGAAATGAAAATTAAATTAGAACTTACCGAGCAAGAATTTGCCGACGTTCAAAGCGCGCTTTCATTTTTCGTCAGCGAGTATGAGGCGGTAACAGGGGACGACGCGCCTAAGACAGTTCGGGCCGTAGCTAAGCTCGAATCTAAGTTTTGGAAGCTACTCCGCGAGAAGGAGGGCCTATGAACGTTCTACTAATTTTACTCATCGGCCTTGGCCTGGCGCTCTACTTTCCTATGTTCTCCGTCTACCTGCTACTTTTCCTCGCGGCGAGTGTGTCCATTCAGTTTTGTAATGTGCTGCTAACGGGTGGGCGAGATTGGGGCGTGGCTTGCTGGACTGCCAGCGCAGTGATTTTTCTGCTCCTCTGCTGGTGGGGAGGTTTGCTATGACCCCCAGCAAGCAAGCCATGGACTTGAAAGAACTGCGCAAGATCGCGATGGCCGCGACGCCGGGTGAGTGGGATGCGCGGATTAGCCCGGCATGGAACGAGTATGCGATTTCTGCCTGCGCTCGGACACATCAACAATCACCACGCCAAGGCGAGCAGCGAGACAAGGCCAATGCCGACGCCGACCACATCGCCGCCTTCTCCCCCGCCACGGCCCTAGCCCTGCTCGACGAGCTGGAGCGGTGCCGGGCGGCGCTATCTATCCAGGTAATCACCGAGGAGGTAATTTAGTGACCAACGCCGAACTAGCAGCGTCACTCATCAAGCAAGTGGTCGAAAAGGGCTGGCCCGACACCCACGCGCTGAAGTGGCTACAGGCGGAGATCACGAGGCAGCTTGACGCTAGGCAGCCTTCACATCCGCCCGCACCTGCGCTAGGCTCGGGCGATGTTTCACCTCGGCGATTGTCTTGAAGTCCTGCGCACGATGTCCGACGCGTCGGTTGACGCCATTGTTACCGACCCGCCCTCATCGCTCACTGCGTTTGGGCAACCCTTGCAATCGAATTGGCAGCGGCGCGTTAGGAATCCCATGAATCACCGTGTCAACGAAATCGAAATCAATCGGGGGAAGGCGTGAACGGAAGACCCGATCAAGTCCCTAGCGCAGATTCGCTGGTGCTTTACCGAGGAAAAATCGAAGCGTTTATTCGAAAGCGCTGGCCTAGCCTTCCTGAGCAAACGCGAGAGGACGCAGTTTCTTTTGCTGTCGAGAACTGGCTCTCTGGAAGAGATCTGCGAACCGGCTTCCAGTTCCTCGTCATTGACTACCTACGAAAATATGAGAGTGGCTCTGGAGCACGGCGCTCTAGCGATGCACTCGCTCAATCAGTCTCTTTGGAGGAAGCCTATCCCGATGATCGAACATTCGAACCTGTGCATCGTGAGACTGAATCTCGAAGATTGCCTGAGCCATATCTGGAAGGCCTGCGACCGATTGAAAGGGCAGTAACCAAGCTGTTTTACGAATGGGAATTAACACAAGAAGAGATTGGCGATTGTTTCGGATGGACGGCAGCGAATGCTACTCAGTACATATCGCGCGCCAGGATGAGGATAAGAAATGTCATTAGTAAAAAAGGCACTGGAGCAGCTCGCCATCAAGCACGGCGACCCAGACTACAAGAGGACCTATTCAACGCTCTCGGCCAGGGCGAAGGCCCAGCTGCTCAAGGGCCAAAAGGTAACGGTCAACAGTCTGACCAAGGGCCCAATCCGACAGAAGAAGCCACCTAACAACCCGCACGACGCGGGAGAGGAGAATAAATGAGTCAGTATTTTGAAAACAAGGAATGGGACGCGCTCGTGGAATCCCTCATCGTTAGCTACGGCTTTCACAAGCTGAAGCTACCCGACGCCGCGAAGTACGGGCTCGATGGCTCGGTCGATAGTTGGAAGCGGCTTATCTGCCAGCTCTGCAAGCGCGAGAGTAACTTTAAACCTGCGACGACCTACGCCGAGGGCGGGCATCTTGAGGGGCAGTTATCTACCGGCCTGTTTCAGATGAGCTATGGGCCGGTGCGCAGCTACTCAAAGTTTGCAACCGGCGGCCTGAAGGTCAGCATGGCCAAAGCCACCACCGAAGACCTTAAAGATCCGCTCTTCAACATCGCTTGTATGTTCGTCATCCTCAACCGCTGGCTCACCGCCGACAAGGTGGTTGCTAAGAAGTCTGGCGGTCAGTGGCTTGGCGGCGCACGCTACTGGAGTCCTTTCAGAAAGCCCGACTTCGCCTCCCAGGTCCTCGCTCGTAAACCGATCGCAACCAAGGAGACGCCTGTGTCTGAAATCAAAGTCCCCAACGAGGTCGCGCTGGCATTCGTTAAACGCCAAGAGATGGCCAGCAAGTGCAACTGGATTTTCGAGTTTGATTATTCGATCAACTCCCGCAAGCCGCGCCTGTTCGTCTACGGCATCAAAGAAAAAAAGCTCTACAGCTACAAGGCAGCGCACGGCGTTGGCGGCTCTAACCGCACGCCAAACAACGGCGTCTGCCGCGAAGTGAGCAACGTCAGCGGATCGCTGATGTCATCCTTGGGCTACATCAAGACCGGCCCCAAGTATCAGTCCGACACGGTTGGCACTGCGGTGCGCCTCAATGGCCTGAGCCCCACTAACTCCAAGATCCTCGCTCGCGGCGTTGTGCTGCACGGCTCAAGCTACGTCTACGACAACGAGGGCAACACCGACACGAGCGTGTGCGGTCGCAGCTACGGCTGCATTGCAACCGACGACAAGTACATCAGCAAGACCGGCGGCGGTGAGCTTATCGAGTGGCTGCGCGATGGATCTATTGGCGTCACTCACTACGCGGGTGCGTTTAAGATTGGCTGAGAAGGCACGACTCGAACGTGCGATAGGCGCATTAACAGTGCGCTGCCTTACCAGCTTGGCTACTTCTCAACGCGTTTATTATCCATTTTTGGCACTGAAGGCACAAGTAGAATTTCAATCTCCTCGTCCTCGTGCCATGCCACGCGAAGCTTCGTGACAAGGAGCTGCTCGTGCTCATTGAGCTCAAGCGTGATTCTGGTTTTCATGTCGGGCTGAGTGGTCATTGCGACGACCTTAATCATTGTTCCTCTTCGTCCTGCATTTGACGCATTAACTCGCGATATTCGGGCTGGCTTTGCTGAAGAATGAAATTGGTGGCTGCGATAGCCTGAGGACCGCGCTTGGCGGCGTTGTTGATTATGACGGCAAATTTACCAAGCCGATTAGGGGCGGATCTGGCGATGTTTGCAATGGCGTCTGTAGAAATGGCCATCATGCTAGACAGTCGAGGGGCAATGATCCGACGGCCCGCTACGGCAGCGGCAGCGGCAGGGCCTCCGCTAACCAGACCAGCCCCGGCTGCGGCGGTGTCACCCAGACCGCCAAATGGAGATTGGTTTAGAGTGCTAGCTCGATTCTGGGCAGCCTTTTGAATGGGCTTTAATAGCCCAATCGTTTTTTTCTCATCAATAAACGCCTCGGCGAGGTTAGGGCTGGCTTCTAGGGCCGCACGCTCAGACTCCTCGCGAAACTCCCGACCCATGATCGCAGTGGCTTTTTTGTCGGCCTCTGGAGACGCGTAATTGGTCTGACTTTGAAAATTGCGCTTAGCCTTTTCACCGACCGACACTGGAAGAAACGACTCCCCGCGCTCGTATAGGTTTTCGACTTCATTCTCAAGCTGACGAATGATCTTCTCGTTGCCGGGGATCTTTTTAAGATCGGAGATCCTTTTCTCAACGCCCGAAACGATGTTTTCAACGGAGGACTTCACGCCTTGCTCGTCAAGATCATCGAGAATCTGGCCGATATGAGATCCGGCGTCATCGACGGCTTGCTGAGCACGTCCGGCGATTGTTTCGGGGGTGTCTCCAAATCTGACAATCTTTCGATTGAGCAATTGCCGACCGGCATCATCCGAAAACTTCTCAGCCTGTCTTCCAGTCGCCCCAGTCGCCTTGACAGCGAAATCTTCAGCGGTGCCCCTAAGCTTGTTTCCTAGCTGGCCGATTTTCTTGCCAGCGTACTCCACGCCGTCACCAAGAAACTCGCCGCCCATGCGCATAACCGGAGCCGCAACCGCGCCGATCCCTGCGCCAATGCCGGCATCAATGCCGACCCCAAGCGCATCCTCGGACTCAGAAGCTCCAGCCCCGAAGGCCGCGCCTTGAGCTGCGGCGCTTAACGCCGTTTTGCCGTATCCAGCGCCTTTAGCCAGGCCAACACCTGGAATCACATTGGTCAGTAGACCGCCAGCAAGGCCGCCGCCGCCGTAGGACATAGGGTTGGCTTCAGCCGCAGCCCTGTCTTCGTTACGCTCTTCGTCGCGGACCTGCGTATACATTTCATCGCGGTTTGTGGGGACGCCCTTAACTCGAATTCCGTAGTCCTTGGCGTAACGTTCGGCCATTTCAGTAGGAGACTCACCAAAGAGCCCCTTTGCGTAGTCCACACCTTGAGCAATGCGACCAGAAATCTCATCCGTGAATCCGGCCATCACGCCTTGCTCTGCGCCACGCTTAAACGACGCAAGCTTGCTTGGGCCTTTGGGGGCCTGGCTGTCGGCATAGGCCGCCTCTTGCTCTTCAAGCTCGAGCAGTTCGAGCTCGTCCTTTTCTTGATCGCTGAGGCTCATCTTGCCACTCTTGCGGCCATCTTAGCCTTCAGCTCTGCAATCCGGCTTCTGCGTTTGTCGGCCCCGGCTTCCGAGGACTCTTCAGCGACTTGTGTCGCTCCGACGCCCTTGAAGCCCTGCAAAGAGCCGTTCTTTTCATAAAAATCTGCCTTCGCAGTTTCGGATGCAAGACCGCCCTTAAGCTGCTCAATCTTGTCGCGCAGAAGTTTGGCGTTGGTTTTGTTGTCCAAGGCGTCGTTATAGTATTCCTTAGCTGCCGCTTCTCGCTCGCCGTCAGAGAGTTGACCGCCGAACAGTTCTTTTAGCGTGGTGTTGGCTGCGTTTCGCGTCGAATCACGACGACGAACGGCATCGCGAGAACGTAGCACGTCGGGAAGAATGGACCCCAAACGACCGCCGCCAGCCTCGCCAAGTCCTTGATCGCCTTCCATTTCGCCCGCCAAGGATTCAAGCCGGTCGATAGCCGCCGTGCTGTTTACGCGACCCTTAGAAGTAAAATCATTGTATTGCTTGGCATAGCCCTTATCGACGCTCTTTTGCCCCTCGGTTAGAGCTCCGCCTCGGTTGGCGCTTGCTAGCTGCAACCTGTCCGCACGAGCTTCCGACCGGTCTAGCTTGCGCTGGTCAATGTCGTATTTTTGCTTGAGCATGGGGAGTTGCTCTTTAAGCTTTGCCGCCGTTAACTTGCCGACGAGCGCAGGCTTGACGCCGAGGTCAATCGCCATCTGTTGCGCAAGTTTGGACTCTTCCGAACTGGGGTCACTTTCACGAGCCACTTTCTCGCGGTCACCGGCCATCGTATCCTCTTCCATGGCAAGTTTACGGCCAGAGTCGAAATCTACGAGTTTCCGGTCACGCTGAGAATTCTGATTTTGTAGAAACTGTTGCCCAGCCTGAGCCGCATTACCGCCCTGAAGGCCCGATCCAAGCGCAGCAAGGCCGGCAAGCCAATTAGGGCCAGACGCGTCCTGAGAGTTTTGATCTACGAGCTTCTGGCGAGCCTCGGGACTAAACTTAGACGCTAGATATTCCCGCACCTGGGGATTCTTAATCTTAAACTCGTCTTCGTCTTCGAACATCGGCATTAGCTTCTCCCCTCAATACGCTTCAGACGCTCGTGCAGATCACCAAGGGCCGCAAATGTCGGGCCGCCAGCTTTGGCAGGGCTATAGTCGACCATTTTGCCCTCTGGCGTATCTTGAACCATCTGCGGAACCTCGCGCTCCAGGTCCTGAGCCATGACTCCGACCTGCTTGCCCTGTCCGTGCTTTGAGTCTTTGTATTTGTACTTGTGGCCAGTTAACGAGTCCAGAAAGTCCCCGGCGTTAAAGTCAGAGACGCCCTCTTTTAGACGTTCGTCCGAAGCGGCGACAGTTGCGCCTGCCCCGACAACCGTTCCCAAAAGGCCCATGTTGCTTTCTTTGTCCGCATTAGCCTGTGCTGCCTTTGCCTGGACGGCGTTGGCCTTGCCTGCGGCCAACTGCATCTGATTTCCAAACTGCTGTTGTCCCAGACCCTTGTTAAATTGCTGCTGTTGGTTCCGCAAATCAACGTTTTGGTTGGAAATTCCTTGTTTAGCCTGGAGGTTCACTTGCTGCGCCTGATTGTTGGCGTTGACGTTGCTAATGCCCACCTGCTGCTTGTTGGCGGCGTTAAACTTAGCAATCTCATTGCGGGAGTCGGCAATTTGCGCCTGCTGCCCGAATTGCTGTTGGTTGATGTTGCCGCCGAGCTGACCCGCCTGCTGAAGAGCTTGAAGGGCGCGGTCTTGGCCCATAGCCGCCACGTCGAGGTCACGCGTGCTCTGGCGAGTGGCCGAATCCTGCGCGTTTTGAAGCTGCGCCATAATATCAAGCCCGGAGCCCCCCATACCCCGCGCCTGAGCATTCTGCATAATTGCCTCGCGGCCGCCACGCGATGCGGTTTGCTCCTGGGACTGGATGGCTTGGAGCCTAGAACGATCGGACGCAGTTAGCCCTCCCTCGTTTCCAACCTCAGACAGGCTTTGAAGCGCGGCCATTTGTGCCTGCTTCCCTTGCCCATCCAAGTCCATTTGGTCGTATGAATTGCCACCTAGAAGCTCTGCGCGGGCCTGTTCGGGCGTCAGGACGCCTTGCTGCACAAGCTGCTCCAGTTGCAGCTTTTGCTCATCGGTGTCAGGCATATCAATATCGTTAAAAATCCTACTCAGCTCGTCGTTGTACTGCGAGCCGCCCTGACCGGTAATAAAGTCAAGAATCCCCATTTAAACACTCCTCGAAGAACTGACTCGACCAAGCTGACCAGAGGACGGCGCATACCGAGAGGTCAGCGTGTCGCCAAAGGATTTTTCAAGCCGCTGTTCCTCAGCCAGAAGTCGCTGATAGGTTTCTTTGTTGAACCCCTGTGCGGCCAGCTCTTTGTATCGAGCCAAGGCGTCCTTAAGACTGCCATCCACGCCAGCGTCAATAAGCCCGCCTAGAGTGCGATCCCATGCAGCCGTTTCTTTGTCTTCAAACATGGCTCCGTATTCTGCCTGTTTGCCCGCCTGCGCTTGCTGATAACCTGCGTTGTCGAGAGTAAATCCCGAGCCTTTTTGCCCAAGCGCCGCCGAGTTAACAAAGTCCTCGCCAAGATCCGTATCACCTGCCAGTTGTCGCAGGGCTTGCTGACGGCCAAGATCCTCTTGGGTCGCAACAGAGTTTTTGTCGATGCCGTCGCTGTATTGAAGAAATTGCGACAGATCAACGCCAAAGGTGCGGTCATCGCCTCCCATGCCGAGCATTTTAAGCTGGGCGGGGGTGAGATTTCCAGATTTGACGCCGGAACGCAGCGCCTGAATTTCGGCAGCCTGGCCCGCATCGGCCTGAGATTCACGATCGCCCAGCTCCGCGCCAAGACCCTGGAAGCCCCCGGTGAGAGCATCCTTGGCCTTTTGCGAGGTGGCAGAGTTGAAAGATCCAATCTCCGAGGCTTTTTGACCAGCACCTTGCTGAGCAGTTCCAAGCCGCGCATCAAAATCATTCAGACTTGCGCCAGCATTCTGAAGCTTGGACGCCGAATTAGGATTGGATTGCAGCAGCAAGTTATCAAACGTCAACGCGCCCTGGGACTGGCGCGGATTGTTGGAAATTTCCTTAATGAGGCCCATTCGGCCCTCTTCAGTGCCAGTGGCCGCCTTGGCTCCCTTGGCGCTCTGTAGCGCACTCTGCAAGCCAGCCCAGCCTGCGCCCGAGTCAACGCTTTCAAGTGTCTTAGGGCCGCCATAGGACGCATCACGCTGCTTTGCAAAGGAGCTAGCCTTGCCCGCGTCGCCAGCCACCTGCGTGGCGTTGGACCGAACCATTCCCAGCAGATCGTCGTCAGCCTCGACGCGCTGAGAATCAGCCGCCTGGTTAAATGAGCTTTGAAGACCGCCCAGGGAATCTTCGGCCATTTGCGCCTTCTGATCGACGCTATCAACAACCTGCCCGGCCAGTTTTTCAGACTGGGGCTTGTTAGCGTTGATGTATTCAGAGATGCCAACAAAGCCACCTCCGGCCTTTGCCGGAGCAGCCGCGCTTGCTGCCTGAGCAGCCGCGGGAGCTCCGCCAGCGCCTAATGCCGCAGCTTCGGGACCGGTGGCCAATGCCCCCGGATCTTGCCCCTCTTCGTCTTCAATATCGTCGTAGTACGCCAAGAGTGACCCCCTTAAATTAATAGTAGCCGAATCGTGTATGTTTTACTTGCCGCTAGGCCTGCGATGGTGCCGATCGTAATCATGCCAGCATTCTCGGTCCAAGGAATGTAAACAGGCCCGGCGGGCGGCAAGTAGGTCTGTTTTTCAACGGCCTGTAGAAGCCACAACCCGCTAGATCTGATCCTAAGAGAGCTTGTAAATTCTACCGCATCGACGCCAACGGGATAGGTCGATGGCGTGATGTAGGTAATTTCTTTAATCTGACACGAGATGTTTTCAGTAAAGGTGATGTTGAAATTCATCGCCTGATAGATCGTTTCCATGAAGCCGTTAAGCGTGTCAATCAGCGGGATTATCCAAGAGGGGGCCCCCTTTACGTCTTCACGAAGAACTTTCTTTGACGCCGGAAGCCTCATATCACTTCACCCAGGTGGACATTGGAGAATAATTCAACGAAACGCCCTGCAAGGAAAACCCGGTAAACGCTTCGTTAGTCTGAATGGACAGCGTGAGCCAGTTGCAGCGTTGTTTTTCGCGGGGAATGTAGGTCCGAAGCACGTTAGCGCCACCAAAGACTCCGCCCCAAGGCTGCAAGCCCCACTCAAAGCCCCCCCATTGGGCCAGGCCGGTGTTGTTTTCGACTGAAACCTCAGTCACACCGCTAGAAATGTTCGTGGCAAAGCCAGCGATGACAGATTGAAACGCTGCGTTCTTAAACATGAACGTGCATTCAGAAAACTGCTTAAGCAAGGCCGGGTTTTCGGCGTCAATCGGAGCCCATTGGACGGTGTTAAGGATCGGCGTAAACACATCGGCAGCCCCAGCCGCGAATCCGCTTGAGTCGTCCACCGTGAGAATGAGGCCGTTAACCTCTTCGATAAACGCCCGCCGGGACCCTTGGTCAATCGTCATGCCTTCAACAACGTCAGAAATACCGGCGAGAGTGATTGTGCCGGTGCCGGTGCCAGTGATTGTAACCGGGTATTGTTCGTCGGCGTAGTCGTCGTTGGTGTAGGTTTTGCGCTCAATCAGGATCTGACCGTTATCAAACTGACCCATAAAGAGCTTGTTTACGGACGCGTTCACAATTCCACAGGTCCGAGTGATCGGCCAGCGGCTCCATGAGTCCGTCAAAGAGTTGTAGCAAAAGGCCTGGCGGGCGACCGTGTCGGCCTCATCCTCGACCGTGAAAAACAGATAGATGCGTGCCGACTCATAGGCCACGCCGAAGCTAGCCGCCGAAAAGCCGGTAAACTGCGCCGATGAGAGCTCAAGCAGCAGGTTCTCGATGGGAACGGACATGATCTGCACGCCCGCGTCGGTTACGGCGACAATTCCTTGCGTGGTGAAGCAAAAAACCTGGTTATTAAACGCTACGGCTGACTCTGGAGCCTTAAGCGCCACGGTATTGTCGATGAGCGTTACGCTGAAAGATGAGAAGCTTTCTCCCGAGATGCGGTAAATCCCATCTGGTTTAAAGAAAAAGATGCCGTCTCGCAGAGAAACCACTCTCTCAATGGGAAAGTTGGCCGCGCCTACGTCGAAATAGGAAAAAATCGGGACCGCCTCAACCTGCCCAGGCTTTGAGATATAAACGCGATTCTGCTTTGACTCGTTATTGGACGAAACCGTGACTCCGCTTGTAGGCAGAGCCGGGCTAAACGACGTGCCGACCGTGGACGTGGCGGCAAAAGTAGCGCCGCCAATCGTGCGCTCCTCAAATAGCAATTGACCCGGAAGATCCTCAAGGCCTGAGACGTAGTAGGCATAAACAGTCGTGTTGGCCGTCGATAGGTTGATGATTCTAACAATGCTGATTGCTGTCTCGTTGATGTTGGTGCCGGGCGTCGATGAGTTGAAAAGGTCAAACGTGTTGGTAGACGATTGCTCGACTGACCCGGCCCAATAGGCGACGCCGCCAATGGATAGACGATCTTGAAACTCAAGCGACACGGTTGGGCCAGAGCTGGCCGTGGCCGTTTTGCTCATTGTGGCCTGAGTGCCGCTGTCGATGCTGAGAATTATAGAATCCGATTGAATCCCGGTCCCGACGACTCGCATACCGACTCGAAGGGTGGATGTTGTGAGCGCCGTGAGAACTGCCGACCCGCTTATAGTGACTGCGACTGGGGCCGTTATGAATGTCAGAGAAGGCGAGTCCACCGACAGCAATGCCAAAGACAGGCGCTGTTTTTGCTTAATGTTGGCGTAAAAGGCCGATCCCTTAAACACATCAACATCGAGCGCAAAGGGCGGCTGGTCGTTAGCGTTAGCAATGCCCTCTTGTGAAGGCGAAGTGTAAAGCGTCGCCCGCATAAGAGAATAAGGCGTGGTGTCGGTAACGGTGAAGCTCTTGGCCGTGATCTGGGCGGCGGTGATTTCCGCCTGAAGCACAAGCTGAAGCTCGTCCGAAGGCTCAGAGGCTGACGTCAGAGCGCCGACAGAGCGATAAATTTGGTAGAACCAGCTAGTGGTCAGGCCGTCGGGGATCGGGAACGTCAAGGACACGTCTCTAGTTCCCCCGGATGAGTTTGCCACAATAAGGCGGGCGCTGGGGGATCCAAGAATCAAGTTTTGATTGGCGTCGGTGTAACCCCATACCAGGCGGTAGGCCACGGCTGAGTTGTCGAGCATAAACCCGGTTGCGCCAGTTAAGACACCCTCGCCGCCGAGAGCCTTGGGAGCCCCAGACGTTCTAGGGACAGCCCCCAATGCGTCGATTTTATAGACCCCCGCGCTGGTCGTGAAATAGAAGTTTTTAAGCGCCTCAAGGGAGCGCATTTTTTGGGTGGTGCTGGGCGGCGCATAGGTGCCTGAGAAGTTAACCCATACGCCAGCGCCGGAGTCATACGCCATTTTGTCGTCGTAGTTTGCCACTAGCGTGGAGGCATAATTGAAGAGCTTGTTAACCTGGCCCGATCCGATCGTTAGCGTGTCGCCGTATTGCGTCTGACCGCGACGAGATTCACCAAGATTCTTAGCGTTGATAACAATGTTGTCAGCGACCGCCAGGGCACCGGCAGGGACGCCAGAAAGCGAGTTTGGAGCAGTAAAAAGCCCCCGCAAAGAGAGGTCAACCTTCTGCGTCTGAGCCATTAGAAACCCCGAAGGCCGCGACGGCCACCGACAGCTCTGAATCCGCCGTTAGGGTTCATGATCTTTTTAACCGAGCCGTCTACGCGCTGAGACACCATAACGAGCATGGACTTCTCCAGCATATCGGCCTTGGCTTGGGCTGCTTTCATGGCTTCACGGTCGCCAAGACCCTCTAGGGCTTTCACGGCCGTTAACTGGGCTAGCCAGGCGTGCGCCTCGATGGGCACTTGCGGGACCGCAGAATATCCCTCAAGAGAAACGTAGTCGCCAACCGAGAGGCCGGCAACAGACGCGACTTCCACCGTAGGGCTGGAAACTCCGACAATGGCCATGGTCGTAACCGTCACGGCAAAGGGTGAGACGGACGAAACAGAGTTTAGCTCCGTTCCAATTTCCCAAGTGCTGGGAACAAAGGAGAGCTGAAACGTATTTGCCACGGCGTCGATAGAGACGACCTTGCCATAAGTAGATGGGGCGGCCAACGCCAGGGTGCGCTTGTAGTAGTAGAGCCGGATTGTTTGATTTTGAGGGACAGAATTCGACGGATAGAGATTTAGCGTGTTGTCCTCGATGTAGAAGCCCGCAATAGTCGCCGAGTTAAAGAATCCAAGCCCAGTAACCACGTCTAAGTCAATTCTTGGCAGGTTCACGAGGACGAGCGGGCTTGTTTGCTGCACATATGCCACTGTCCGCAGCTTCTCGCCCACGGCGTTAGCTGGAATGTCCAGCGAAGAGCCGGAAACAACCACATCAACGTGATGCACAAAATACTCTTCACGCGTGGACATGATGAGGGGCACGACAGTCCCCTGGAGCTCATCCGTGGCCATGTCTGAAAAATCAGTGTCCAAATAGGTGAGCTGGGAATTGGGCACGGCGCAGCGGCGCTTGATATTTGCAATCAGAGCGACGGTATCATACGACGGCCCGGCCATTTTAGCCTCTCATCTTCATAAGGCGGCTCTTTAGCTTGTCTTCGGGATCCATGGACTCTTCCTCTTCCATGTACTCGCCGTCTTCGGGCTCTTCCATACTGACTTCCATTTCGACGGCTGCGGGCTTCACGCGGCCTAGACGCTCACTCATGTCGTCAGAGCCATAGGCCATTTTTTCCTGAAGCTCCTGCATCAAGTCCATGATGACTTTCATTTCTTCTTTCATAATTCCCCCTTAAACCGTATCGCCGTAGACGAATGTACGAACAGCCGCCGTGAATAAGCCAGCGGTGCGTACAAAGTTGATTCTATAGTAGGCCCATGCGGGTGCAGTGTCAGAAAACGCAATCTGTCCGTCTGCCGTGATCGTCTGAGTTGACCCAATAACGAAATAATTAGAGCCATCAAGCGACCCGGCAAGCTGCGCGGTAAAGTTTGCCGATGATTGTGCTGATACGCTAACCTGAATGGCAACAGACATGGGCCCGACGCCCGACACGTTGACGCCGACGCTTGTGCTGGTTGCCGTGACGGCAAGACCCGAGGCGACGCTATTAATTTGTACTTGTCTCATGATTTATTCCTTCTCGACATTGTTACTCACACCACTGCGACTTGCCTAAAAGCCGCCGAGTGACCTCTTGCACGTCCTCTGGTTTGGACTTGGAATCGATAACGGCTTGCTTCACGAGCGACCGGAAGAGTCGGCACTTGTCGGCGTCGGCGTCGGCCTTGTCTTTATCGGCCTCGTCTTTAGCCACCTTCGCGGCGCGTTTGGCTTCGTCGATCCTGACGACCTTGCGCTGCTCAGTGCGACATTGCGGCGCTGCGCCCTCGATGGGCTCTTCGCAGACCTCAACGTCTTCGATGACGAGCGATGCGAATTCGCGGTCCTCGGGTTTCACCGCGTAGCACTCTTTACCGGTCGCGGCCTCGCAGGTCTTTTGCTCGGAGTATGCCGATGAGTCCGGCCCCGATTGGAAGTTATCCATAGCGAAGGCGGGGATTGTGAGAAGGATGAATAGGTATTTCATTAGGGCGCTCCTACGCATTGAATTGTTCCGCTGTAGGAAGAGCAGGCGGTACCCGCGTCCGTTGCGCAATCGAGTGATATGGCCGTTGCTGAGGAGGAGGTCATGGCTGTAATGACCGGAGCCCCGCCGCTCCCGGTGTTGTTCCAGCAGGCTGGCGTATCCGAGAAGTACCCAGTTGCCAGAGTCACAGCGCACGCGCCGCTCGCGACGTTGCCGACTGATGACCCCATGCCGTCCGGGTTAGATCCAAGGGACGAAGCCACGTTGCACGCCACCGTGACCTGCCCTCGTTTCACAATCGAAGGGCGTCCGAAGTAGACGCTCCCCGCCACGAAGGCGCGGGGGACGTTGCCGCAAGGGGAGCCCGAGGCGAGGCGAACGGTGGCTTCGAGGCTTATAGGGTTCCCATTGGCAACAAAGTTGCCAAGCATTTTCGTCAACGAGGCCAGTGTAGAAGTCTGGACACTGAGCGTGAGATACGAAAGGCTCGGCTCCGCCGTGGCGTACATTCCAAAGTAGGTCGTTGAGGCCCCGGACGACCCAGCGGGTCCGACGACTTCCAACGTTGAGTAGGCGCTTGCCGCTGTCATCCCGCTCGGCAGGGAGATTCGAGCCTCAACGCCGGTGTTAGTCCCAGTGGTGAATCGGCCTTGAATATGCACGAGGTCCGGCGCGAGACACTGATACTTAAACGACTGCACGGTGACAGTGCCCATGCCGGTGAACGTCGGCGTATAAGCGGTTGAGAAATTCCCCGGCGTGTCCGCACGCTGCACGATTTGCGACTGGGAGGGGAAGCGGGTGATGGTGAGGAAGGTGCCGGCCTCGGCGCTAACGTCGTAGGATGCATCAGTAACGGAGTCTGAATAAATGGCGGCAGTGTCGCCAACTGACAAGGACACCCGACACGGGGAGATTGAAACGGAGGCGTTCGTCGTCGGTTGTTTGGCGTGTGTGTAGCATATTTGTGCGCCGTTTTTGTAGACAAGAATCACGGCGGACTCGTCCGACACATAGTTAGAAAGGGCTAGCGCACCGCCGATTAAGAACTCCCCAGCAATCTTCGCAGTGAAAAGCCCAGTGGTAGCGTTGTATTCATCGCTCGCATCCAGAAGCTCATCATTGAAGATGACTTGCGTTGCGGCAGTAGAGGAAATCGTTTGGTTCGTCGTGATCCGCTTGGCGCTGACGATGACCTGCGACTGGTTAACCTGCATGGTCCCATCCGAAGCGCCGATCTTGACCGTATCAACCTTGATCGCAGCACCGTTGCCGGTAGAGATGATAACGACAGATGCCACGTCGGTCGTAGACACCCCGCAAGCAAAGGGCATCACGAGCAGTTGAGACGCCGGACTGGCGACGTTCAGAAGCGTCACAGTGGTCGTCACTTGCACGCCGTTTAGCGTCGCGTAGGCTTGGTAGAGAGTAGCGTCACCTTGATAAACAATCGAGGCTTGGCAGCCCTGACCGAGCAGCCCTTGCTGGAAGGCAGCGCCGAGAAAGATGGCGCTTTGGCTCGTTGCGGTGGCGTCGATCTGAAAGCTTCCATCACCCTCAAGCGGGCTGGCTGTGACGCGAGTCACGATGCTTGAGGCGTCGGTCACGCTCAGCACGTTGGCCTCTGCGCCGGTGTTTAGGATGTAGTTCCGAAGCGCGGTGGCGCTCGTGAACTGCTGGGAGTTGTTGGTGCGCAGTGACCCTGCAAGCGCCCTTGGAATGGCCAGAAAGGCGAGCGCAAAGAGAAACCAGGTCAGAGTCGTCGCATATTTATTGAATGTCATTGCGGTATACCTCGACGAGTCGGTTAAATGTCGTGTCGAGCCGAAGCCCGATCTTTGAATAGAGAGTGCCGGTCCACGAGCCGTTTAATACCCAGCCAGCCGGTGCGTCGTTGTGATTTAGCGTGATTGCGTTGGTGGCGCTCGTGCCGGTGATCTCAAGCAGGCCGCCGTTGCCGAGAGCCGTGACCGTAATCGCCGTGATCGTTTGGACTGACCCGCCTGTGTAGCGCCAGACCTGAGTCGCGTCGTTTGTTGCGGTGATCGTGGTGCCAGTGAAGTTTGCGACATAAGTCCCGCCGCCAACTGCGCCCCATGAGGCGCTGTTGAAGACGTTGAGCTGATTTGTCGTCGTGTTGAAGATGACAAGGCCGGTCGCGGGAGTGCCGATGGCATCGCGCTGCACTTCGGTCATACGCGGGGGCAAGAAGCCTTGAGTCGTTGAGATAGACTCCATGATGGCGCTGGCGGCTTTAGATCCGACGCCAGCCAGTACCGAGCCGAATTGAACGGCGCTCGTCGTGGCGATGTTCTGAGGCGTCGAGAGCGTGATGCTTCCAGCCCCAGGCGTGACGACGATCTGACTTGCGGTGCCGGTGAGTGATGCAACGGCGGAGGCTGCCCCGGTTGATCCAATGAGAATCTGACCGTTGGTCAAGGGGCCTAGCGATGCAAGCACGCCAGAAACGTCGTTAACAGGCAACGAGTGCGCGGTGTCTGCTGCCAACTTGGATCTGGCGATGCCTGCGGCGACGGCAATATCACCGTTCACGATGCTTAATGCGAGATTTAGCTTGGAATAAGCGATGGCTGCGGAGGCAGACACCGCGGCGTTTGTGATGCTGAGCGCAACAATGTCGGCGGTGAGAGTCGTTCCCGAGAGAGTCAGGTCAATCGTGCCTGTGTCGTTTGCCGTGATTGCACTCTGGACCACTACGCTATTAAACGTCAGGCGGTTGGAGCCATCCACGCCTAGCGGAAGATCCGCGCTGTTGGCGTTATTGCGCCAAGAGACGAGATCTGTCACCGCGAGACGAACAGCTCCAGCCGCCGCCGTGCTAGCCGTACGAGATTTGTAGTAGATCGACTTTAGACCAAAGTTGGCCCCGAAATCGACCTCTCCAAGCAACAGAAAGAGCCCCCCGCTCTTCTGAAGCATCCCGCTCGTGACCGCAACGGCCCAATCAGATGCAGCCGGACCCCAAGAGACGTCCCCTGTTTCCGGGTAAGCAAAATTCTGGCCGTTGACAGTCAATAGAACCGTCATAGGTTCTCCTTAGAGGAAGTTAATAACTGTTTCGGTGCCGTCAACGCCACTTGCGAAGGCCGTTAAAGCAACGTTGGCCAGGCCCTCGGAGAGCTGCAGACCGTTACCGGCCAGACCGGGAGAAACGGCGGTAATCGTCACTACGCCAAGAAGCGAGGTGGCGGTAACTTTGCCGGCCAAGTCTGCCGATGCGTTGATAGCTGCGGCCATGTTGGCGGCTTGAGTCGCTGCCGTCGCGCTGATTACAAACTCGTTGGCGGCGGGTGCCGAGGCGCGAGCCGTAAAGGTGACGTTCAAGATCACGCACGTTTCAGCGGCGGAGGAACCACCGGCGGAAACAGTCAGCAGTCCAGATGCCCGCACAGCGCCCACAAGGCAGGTCAGCTTCGCAGCTTGCAAGCCAGCGCTGACAGCGCCCAGATAATTCTGAAGAGCCTGGATGCCCTGATAGCGGCCTGGAGCAAGGTCACAGACGGACTGAAAGCCGACTGCCGAGAGTGGAGAGTCGATTACGATTCTTTGCAAAGACATATTTTTACCCCTTTTTAAGCAAGAAAGGCCCCGCAGTTTCCTACGGAGCCTAGTCGGTTGTGATTCTAATTAGGCGAGGCTGTTGACGATACCGGAGATGTAGACCGTGTGAGCAGGCGACTCACAGAAGATCGCTTGGTTGGTGTAGGCGCGGAGTCCCACTCCAGCCTTACCGGGGATCGTAAAGAAGATTTCGTCAGCCGGGCGGGTGGGGTCGTTGAGGCTAAGCTCACGAGCACCGATGCGGATAACTTCGTCCTGAGGGAAGATCATGCAATCACCCTCTTTAACGATGTTGTAGCTGTGGATCGAGAGCTTGCCGTTTTGGCCGATGTACTCCAAGACTTCAAAGCCATTCTCGCCCTTTTTCTTGTTGTACGAACCGTCAAAGCGACGGAGTGCAGCAAGGTTAGAGGCAAGGTCGGACCAGGTCGAGGGGTTTACAAACACACAGGCGTCAACATCCAGACCGCGTTGAACGGCGGTAGAGACAGCAGACAGGATCTTAGCCATCGTGAGCTGACCGGTGACGTCCACGCTGTTACCGCGCCAGAGGTCGTAGGCGGCGGCGTCGATGCCGAAGAGAGTGCCAGTGTTGGTCATGATTTTCTTCAGACCGGCCATTTCGGCGAAGGCGAAGCTACCGGCGCTACCAGAGACTGCGCCGTAGAAGTAGATGCTCACACCGTAGGCTTCGATAGCCGTCTCAAGGGTGGCGATCGTGCCAGCGGTTCCGGCGGTGCCAGCCTCGACAGTCACTTGGCGCAGGATGGGGTCAACTGCCGACACCTTGAACGAGCGGAGCGAGTCCACGGCGGTGTCGTTGGAGGTTCTTGCGAAAACAATGTTAGCGTTCTCCAAGCCAGACCAGATACCGGTTGCCCAGGAGGCAGTGGTCACGGTGAAGGTCAGCGAGGTCGTGGGCGAGCCAACATCTTGCGTAGCGGCCAGACCGATGTTGTCTTGGCCGTAGAGGTAGGCAATTTCGAGGCGCTTGCGGCTCGATTTGAGCATGTTCTCAAATTTGGTGCTCATCACGCTCTTGAAAGAGGTGGCAGAGTGCGAGGCGCGAGCGGCTTGGTTGTAGCCAACCGTCGAGTCCAAAACGATGTCAGCGCCAGGCACGACAGCGGATTGCATCGCCATACCGACAGAGTCATTCAGATCATAAGCCGTTTGGCTGTCGAGGCTGTAGGTAAAGCCTTGCTCAGCGGCCAGGACGACCGGCTGCTCATAGTGCTTGCCGTTTTGCAGGTCCGAAGGAACGAAGGGGATCATGTCCGCAAGCTTGGAGGCATCGGGAATTTCGTCGATGATGCCCTTAGCGTATGCAACTTTGTACAGAGAATTGAGGTCACCAGTGTTGATTGCCATTTGAAATATCCTTTCCCCTTAAAAGGGGCGAAAAAGTTGAATGAGTAACTCTGTTTCAACCCATCTTTAGGATAGCAGGCGCGTCCGATGACAGATTTTAGTATGGCCTCGTGTGGCCGTACGGCGCACGAGGCTATGCTTTTAAAGTAACGGAAAATCTAGAACGCGCAAGTAGTCGTCAAATTAGCCCGCGTTTTTTCAATTGCCATTCGCGAGAGGTCGGACGTTTGTCAGACGGTTTCTCTCTGCGCGTTTGCTCGACTGGAGTGGTGAGAACGCTTGCGGGATTCTTGAGCTGCGACGTGTCGTATTCTCGGATCTTGTTAGCGACTTCAGGGCCGAAGAGTTTGAGCAATGCCGGACCGTCGAGCTGCCGAACAATGCGCGTTTGCTCATCCTGAATGTCCTGGCGCACGAGCTCTGCCGCTTCTTTGGCAGACAGAGGCGGGTCGATATTATTCTTTGCCGACATTTGCATGTACCTAGCCATGCGAGCGACGGTTTCTTTCGTCTGAGGCACTTCGGTCGTCTTAAGTGCTTCGACAAACTCGACTTCGAACTGCTTGCGATACTTGTCGCCCAGTTCTTCCATGCGCTTTTTCTTAGACGACTCTTCGGCTTCCTTTTCCTTGCGCTCGTATTCCGAGAGCTTGGCCCGGTGCTCGCGAAGCTCCTTATCTTTGGGATCCATGAGCTCGTCCTCTAGGACTCGTGAAAGCTGAGCCTCTGACAGCTTGCGGGGGTCGTGCCCTAGTTTGCGGGCAACCTCCCAGAGCTTTTCAGGGTCTTTCATCATTTCGACGAACTGCTCAGCCTGCTTGCGAAGCTGCTTCCCCTCGTTAAGCTCGCGAGACGCCACCTGTTGATGCCGCTTGCGGTCACGGTAGGTCTTCAGCACCTCGTCCTCGTCCACCTCTTCCTCTCGGCCATCATCGTGTTTGATCTTAAGCTTGCGCACCGCTTCAGCGGCGGCTGCTTTAATGTCTCCGGCCTGCACATCTCCAGTAGGTGCGGCTGGGGCTGCGACAGGCGCGACGGCGGGCGTTGATCCGGGGGTTACTGCTTCCATGTTTTCTCTCCTTTGGCCGCTGCTGTGGGCCATTAAAGCCGACCTTGATGGTTAGGCTTGTTGTCCTTCAATAACGGCTGCGCTGGCGGGATCGGTC